>Ga0335397_10000016_pt1 | contig 166365 bp, 133 predicted proteins | sample MAT04_FD_205740 | JGI IMG/M metagenome (GOLD analysis project Ga0335397, IMG submission 205740) | Freshwater microbial communities from Lake Fryxell liftoff mats and glacier meltwater in Antarctica - MAT-04 (spades assembly) (version 2) ...
CCGAGCAGGCGAAGCCGTGGCGAGGCGAGAGCAACCAGAGTTCGCCGAGCAGGCGAAGCCGTGGCGAGGCGAGAGCAACCAGAGTTCGCCGAGCAGGCGAAGCCGTGGCGAGGCGAGAGCAACCAGAGTTCGCCGAGCAGGCGAAGCCGTGGCGAGGCGAGAGCAACCAGAGTTCGCCGAGCAGGCGAAGCCGTGGCGAGGCGAGAGCAACCAGAGTTCGCCGAGCAGGCGAAGCCGTGGCGAGGCGAGAGCAACCAGAGTTCGCCGAGCAGGCGAAGGCGATATCCATCAATTTGACGACTGCAGGACCCACGCTGGCGCTCGATGTCGGCTCGCTCTATCGGCGCTACTACCCGATGGTCGCGCGGCGTGTGCGGCAGTTCGTGCGCAACAGCGAGGTCGAGGAGGTCACGCACGATGTCTTCCTGCGCGTCATGGAGCGGGCCCATCAGTTTCGCGCGGAGAGTTCACCAGTCACCTGGCTCTACCGGATGACCACCAACCACTGCCTGAACCTCGTGCGCGACATGAAGACGCGCCGGAGCCTCATCGAGCAGTTCGGCCCGACCATGTGGCCGGGCGCCCATCGAGAGGACCCGGAGCTGCGCGTGTTCGTGCACGACGCCTGGCGCGCCCTCGACCCCGAGCTCGCGAGCATCGGCATCTACTTCTATCTCGACGGCATGACCCAGGCCGAGATCGCCACGCTGCTCGGCTATTCGGAGCGCACCATCACCTCACGCATCAACGCGCTCGAGGACGCGCTGAAACGCATGGACCAACGACGATGACCACCACTCGAACACACGCGCCCGGCCTCGATCGCGAGGGCCACGTGACCGGCCTCGGCTTCGATCGCCTCCTCTATGGCGAACCCCTCGAAGCCGCCGCGGTCGCAGCCCACGCCGCGACCTGCGAGCGCTGCGCTGCCGTCCTCGCCCAGCTGCGCGCCGACGACGCGGATCTCATGATTCCCTTGCCACCCAGGAGTGTGCGGGCGCCAGCAACTGTGCACCCCCAAGTGCGTTCGCGCGCTCTGAAGGTCGCCGCTGCCGCGGGAGGCTTGTTCGCGCTCGCGGCAGCGGCGTTGTTCCTGATTCGTCCTTTCGAACCGGGCGCGGAAAAAGACCCGGCCGACGCGTTCCGAACGCGCGGCGGAGGCGCCATCGACCTGACCGTGCACGTGTACGATGGCGAGGTGAGCCGCACCATCGAGCCCGGCGCGACGGTCTCGCCAGGTGACAAGGCGCGCTTCGAGATCTTGCTCGGGCGCGGCGGCTTTGTGATGGTGGTCGGCATGGACGACAGCGCCGAGCCTTACGCGTGCTGGCCGCAGGAGGAAGACCCGGCGGCGATATTCCTGCCGGCGGGCAATGTGCCGGTGCTGTTGCCGACGGCAATCGAGTTCGACGAGACAGCCGGGCGCGAGCACATCTTCGCGCTCTGGTGTGACCATCCCTTCCACCTCGGTGACCTGTCGCCGACAATGATCGCGTCGCTGTTCGCGGCGACCGCGACGGCGCCACCCGGGTGCTCGGTGTCGCGGGTCGATCTCGTGAAGGCGGCGCATTGACGCGGCTATTCGCCATCGCGTTGCTGCTGTCATTGTTCTCGGATGCCGCCGCTCGGGCCGGCTCGCGCCACGCGATCGTCATCGGCTCGAACCTCGGCGACGCCGGCGAAGAACAACTCCAATATGCCGAGTCCGACGCGGTTCGCTTCGCAGAGGTGATGACCCAGCTCGGCGGCGTCGCGCACGAAGACCTCATCCTGTTGACGGCGACCGATGCACCTTCGGTGCTCAGCGCCATCTCCAGCTTGCGCGACCGCATCGCCGCGACCCCCAATGGCGGGTCGAACGACAGCGTGCTGTTCATCTATTACAGCGGGCATGCCGACTCGAACGCCTTGCACCTGCGCGGCACCCGCCTCCCGTTCACGACCCTTCGCGAGCTCGCGGCTACGGCCGGCGCCGAGATGACGGTCTTCGTCGTCGACGCGTGCCGCTCGGGCGGCATCACGCGCGTCAAAGGCGCGCGCCCGACGGTGCCGTTCGATCTCGGCAGCGAAGACCACCTCGACGCCGAGGGCATCGCCATCATGACCAGCTCAGCCGCCAGCGAGGACGCGCAAGAGTCCGATCGGCTGCGCGGCGGCATCTTCACGCATCACCTCGTCAACGGCCTGGCCGGCGCCGCGGACGCGTCGCGCGATGACCTCGTCACCCTGTCGGAGGCCTATCGCTACGCCTACAGCCAGACCCTGCGCGCGACAGTCGACGCGCCCGTCTTGCAACATCCCACCTTCGAGCTCGCGCTGCGCGGCCGCCAGGAGCTGGTGCTGACCCGCCTCGACGCCGCGTCCGGCTATGCGCGCGTGGTGTTCGACGCGGCCGGGCACTACCTCGTCTTTGGCCGCTTCGGGTCGGAGCGCGGTGTCAGCGCCGAGCTCGACGCGGTCGCGGGCACCGAGCTCCTCCTGGCCCCCGGCGCCTACCTCGTGCAGCGCCGCACCCCGAGCGCGGTCGGCGAGCGTGAGGTCACCTTGGCGTTGGGTGACGAGCGTCGCATCGGTGAGGGCGACCTCACGCCGCTGCCTTTTCGCGAGACGATTCGCCGCGGCATCGCGACGCCGGACGTGTTCTTCAGCGGCGGGCTCGGCTTCGAGCTGTCGGGCGCGGTCATGCCCTCGCTCGGCCCGAGCTACCTCGGCTACCTCTCCGGTCAGTGGGACACGCGCGACATCGCCATCCAGGTGCGGCTACGCGCGGGTGGTGGCATGCACGACAACGATGGGCTGGCGATCACGACCACGCTCGTCGGCCTCGACGTCACGCTGCTGCACGCGTTCGACTTGACCCATGGCTTCGCGCTCGGCCTCGGCCTGCGCCTCGGTGCCGACTGGCTGCATCAGCAGTTCGATACGACCGGCGTCGCACCGGCGCGCGATCAGGTCGTCGGCCGACTGGCGCCGCTTGGCCGTATCGAGTGGGCGCTCTTTGAAGATGGCTCGCTCGGGCTCGATGTCGGTGCAGATATTTATGCGCTCCAGTCGGCGACCAGTGGCGGCCTCTCCGCTACCGTGGCGCCGTTTGCGGGTCTTGGCTTCAGCGTTCGGTGGTGAGGCGATGAGGAACTGGCTTGTCAATGTTGGCGTCGGATGCCTCGTCGCATTGGGCGCGTGTGGCGAGCAGGCGGTCGACGGCAACTATGGCGGTGAAGCGCTGTTCTCGTTCGGTGGCACCGTGCGCCTCGAGGCGAGCGCACTCGAAAGCGACGCCACCGGCGAGCTGCGCGTCGCAGTCTTCTGGGCCCGCGCGAACGGCGCGGGTGGCTCGTTGTTCTCGGCGGTCGGCGCGGTCGAACAATCGGTCGACGCGGCCACTTCGTTTCCCGCGCGCTTCACGTTGACCTTGCGACGTCCACCCGACGCCGCGTTGATCGGCCGTTCCCCGGATGTCCAGGGCGCCTACGCGCTCGCGATGGTGCTGGTCTATCTCGACCAGAACGGCGACGTGCGCTGGGATCGGGGCAGCGAGCCGTTGGTCGGCGCGGCCGCCGATGCGTTCCTGCTGTATGCGCCCGACGGCCTGAGCAGCGGCCGCTTCGGCACCCTCGGCAAGGGCTTCCACCTCCTTGCGAGCGTCAATGGCGCCCAGTGCACGGGCGGCGCGACGCTGCTTGCGGACCCCAGCGCGTTGCAGATCACGGTCTCCGGCAGCTACCCCGAGGCGGCGCTGCTCGACCTCGACTGCGACGGCAGCTCCGAGGAATGGTCGGGCACCTGCCCGCCGCTCGCGTCGATCCACGCGTCGTGCCGCGACCAAGACGGCGACGGGATCATCGACACGACAGCGGCCGGCGCGGAGATCTGTGCGACCTGCGACTACCTCCTCTGGGACGAGGGCGCCGACGACGTCGACTGCGACGCCTGGCGCGATGGCTGCGAAGGCCTCACCGACGATGACGAATGTGAACGTGCGGCACGCCAGTGTCATGACGACCACCGGGGAAGCGACCACCCCGAAGACGATCCGCCACCAGAACGTTAGTAGATAGTCGTTTGATTCTGGTTGCTTGTCTGAGGTTCTGGTTTCCGGTCCAAATTGCCTGGGTGTTCGCTTGCGGGTTTCGGCTCTACTGAGTGTCGAACTCTCGTGACGGTGGATTGGTGCAACCGGAGCGTGACCCATGCGTGTCCAACGTCGGTGTCTCGGAGTGGCGGGTGTGGTGGTGGCCTTCGGGCTGACGAGCCTCGTGACCCACGCGGCCGCTCCTTTGCCGTTGCCTCCGGGCCCACCCGCGCCGCGCGAACGCGAGGCGGCGCGGCGCGAGAGCTGCGAGCCGCCCTGCGACTATGTGACCGGCGCGAACTGCATCGCGGTGCGGGCCAATTCGCTGACGGTGTTCCCATACGACTCCGAGACGCTTGTGAACCTCGAGGCGTACGCCGTCGCGTGCCCGAGCGAGTGGGAGGGGGCCGGTGGCTGCTACGAGTCGCGCATCAAGAAGGCGGTCGACGAGCTCATGGGGCCGTCACAGGCGATCGCCGATACGGCGCTGCACGCGAGCCTCTTGCCGGATGTGGCGCGTGAGCAGTGCCAGGATCTCGAGCCGGCCAACGCGCAGCGCGCCGTCGACGAGACCGCGGCCTGGTGTGTGACCGGCCGCGACGAGTGCATCGAGTCGCTGCGTGAGGCGCATCGGGTGCTGTCGTCGATGCCGGCGTGGGCTATCTGCGTCGGGCGCATGGAGGCCTGGGCCGACGAGAACGAGCGGCGCGAGTCGAAGACGGATTGCGACCCGACCGAGCCCTATGCGATGCCGGAGCCGCGCGCCAAGGAGCGGGCTCCTGTCGTCGCGCCTGTCGCGACGAGACCCGCGACCGCGCCGCCTACCGAGTCGCGCGGCCTGCTCGACCCGCCCGCGAAGGTCGAGTCGCCCGCGAGGCGTCAGCAGGAGCCCCCGGTGCTCGAGGTCGTGTACGCGAAGCCGACGCCGCCGCACAAGCGTGCGCCCGGACGGTCCGAGCAGCCGAAGTCGCCCACGCCGCCCACGCCGCCCAACGACCCGCTGCTGGCGGACCAGGTCGCCTCGCGTGAGCCGCGCTTCGCGCCAAGCTCGGCTCCGGACACGACGACCGAGTCGAGCGCCGTCACCCAGCCAGGCGGCATCGACGACGGCCGTCGCGGCGGGCAGTTCGAGCTCTTGTTCGCGCCCTTCTCGGGAGTCATCACGCTGCGCGACCCGGGCACCGGCGTCGAGCATCGCCCGATGATGGCGTCGATCGGCGCGGGCCTCGATGTGGTGCTCGACCTGTCGCCTGCCTTCGGGCTCGAACTCGGCTTCGCCGCGCGCGGCTCGTTCGCGAGCACCGCGCTGGAGCAGGCGGTCTCGCTGAGCCTCGACCAGCTCAACGTGCAGACCGGCACCGCCTTCGTCTTCGAGCTGCAGCCGACGGTCACGCTCCTGTCGGAGTACCTCGGCATCGGCATCGTCAGCGACTTCCGCTGGGACACGGTCGGGATCACCAGCGCGAACACCGGCCTCGTCTCGACGAAGTCGTCGGGCGGCGCCGGTGGCCTGCGCCTGCTCGCCGGCCTCGGCGTGCTCGAGCGCGACATGAGCCTCGTCTTCACGCTGGACTGGATGTTCATCGCGACCCAGGCAACCGCGCTCAGAGCCGCTTTGCAGGCGGACATCGGGCCCTTCGTGCTGGTCGGCTCGTACCGCCAGCACTACCGCCTCGGCGCTGCGACCGAAGCCTATGTCGCCGACGACATTCAGCTCACGCTCGGCTACCGCTCGGTCTTCTGAGCCCCGCCTGGGCCAAGATGCTCAGGGGTGGCGGGACGCATAGCTGCGAGCCGCGCAGCGGCCGGTGGGAATCACGCATTGTCGCGTTCGGCCCGAGTGCCTAGGGCGTTCGGGTCGCACGCGCGAGCCGCCCAATCCTTCGGCTGCGTGGCGCGACCCACGCACAGGAGCGCCACACATGCCGAAGCTGACGGTTGCCACCGAGAACCAGACCCCGGTCAAGCTGTATTACGAAGACCACGGGACCGGTAAGCCGGTCGTGCTGGTTCATGGTTGGCCGCTCAGCGGGCGGTCGTGGGAGGCCCAGGTGCCGGCGCTCGTCGCGGCTGGCTTCCGCGTCATCACCTATGACCGCCGTGGCTTCGGCAGCTCGTCACAGACCTGGGGTGGCTACGACTACGGCACGTTCGCAGCCGATCTCGACGTGCTGATTACCCACCTCGATTTGCACGACGTCACGCTCGTCGGCTTCTCGATGGGCGGCGGCGAGGTCGCGCACTACGTCGCGCGCTACGGCACCCGTCGCGTCACCAAGGCGGTCCTCGCCTCGGCCATCACGCCCTATCTGTTCAAGTCCGCCGACAACCCGGAAGGCGGCCTCGACGACGCGACCATCGCCGCCTTCGAAGACGGCGTGCGTGGTGACCGGCTCGAGTTCCTCGACGGCTTCATGCACAAGTTCTTCCGCGACCACGAGCTCCTCCGGGTGAGCGAGGCGCAGCGGCAATACGCGCGTGACATCGCCGCCTTCGCCTCGCCCAAAGGCACCCTCGACTGCATCGGCGCCTTCTCGCGCGCCGACTTTCGCGAGGATCTGCGCGCGTTCGTCATCCCGACGCTGGTCATCCACGGCGACTCCGACCAGATCGTGCCCTTCGAGATCAGCGGCAAGCGCACCGCGAAAGCGATTCCCGGGGCCGAGCTGGTTGTCATCCAGGGCGGCCCCCACGGCATCAATGTCTCGCATCCCCACGCCTTCAACGACGCGCTCATCGGGTTCCTCACGCGTTGAGCTTCGTCTTCACCTGGCCCCCGCAGCCGCTGCGTCAGGGGGCCGGCGTAGGGCTTGGCGCTGGCGCTGGCGCGGGACTCGGCGCTGGCGCTCGCTTGCACTTCTCGCTGACCATCAGGCGCCACGGCGCAGCACCACGAATGACGAGGGCCAGGTCGGTCGTCGTCGCGACCACCAGCCGTAGTCGAGCTGGCTGGCCTGCGAGCGCCGGCAGCTCGGTGACGGCGATGGGGCTCTTCTGACCTGGCAGGAGGCGCGTGCTGGTGGTGGTGTCCCAGAGGTCTATTTCTGGTGTCGGAGGTTGCGCGTCAGGAGGCGTACCCGCCGCGCTCGGAGCCAGCGACAACTCGAGCCAGCGTTGCGCATGAAGGTGCGTGCGCAGGTCGGCCGGCCCGCTCGCGAGGTGCTCGAAGAGGCCGCAGTCGGGCACATCGATCTGGGTCGCCGCGAGGTCGACCGGGGGTGCCGTCGGCGAGCTCGGCACGCGCCAGGGTGGGCGTGGCGGATCGAGATCGATCGGCGGGCTCGGGTCGTCCTCGGGCCCAGCGGGCCACATCTCAGGCGGCGGAGGTCCTATCGGGCTGGCCTGGACGAAGTGCTCGGCGTTGTCCTCGGCGTCGTCGCGCACCGGGCCGCAGCTCGCGGTCGGGGGCAGGCCGAGGAGCGGCGCGACGTCGACCGCGCGATCAGTGGCCGTGCGGATGTCGATGTGCACGTGCGGGCTCGCGGTCTGAACGCCGGTGCCGCCGAGCAGGCCGAGCTCTTCGCCGGCTTCGATCACATCGCCGACCGCGAGGTCGGGGCGCACCGCGCCGAGGTGCATGTAGCGGATGCGATGGCCAGCGAGCGGTGCCTCCAGCCCGACCGTCTCGATCACCGTGCCGGAGCGCCACTTGCCGCGCCGCGCGGTGAAGAAGTGGACCTCGCCATAGCCCGGAATCTTCTTCATCCCCGGCAGCTTGCGGCCACCGCGCACGACCGGTCGCTTGCCCCGGTAGGGCACGCCGAAGTCGTCCGGGCGTAAGTCGCCGCTGCCGATCATCACGATGCGCGCGCGCACCATCGAGCGCACCGGGGTACCGATGCCGCCGTCGGGTCCGATGCCGCCGAGGTCGATCGCCTCGTGCCAGTGCCGACCACGACCGATGCAGTGACCGAAGCCGCGGAACAGACGCCGGGTCGGGTAAGGCAGGGCGACGCCGCTTGGCAGGCGCCCCGGGTCGATGTGCCGCGCAGGTATCTCGCGGCTCCGCGGGCGGCTGTAGACCGCCGTCGGCGTCAGCGCGAAGAGCAGCGACGCAAGGCTCGCGACGAGGCGGCTCGCGATCACAGATCCACGGGGAAGACGGGGGCCACGTCGCCGCCGAAGAAGACCGTGCCGACGCGTGAGAAGCGCTCGGGCGCGTCGGTGCAGAAGAAGCTGCGGCGACCATCGCGTGCCGGCGCGCGCAGCTTCTTGTCCGTGAGGAGCCCGCTCAGCTCGGCCGTGAGCGCCAGCGCCGAGTCGACCAGCGTTATCGGCGCGCCGCCGAAGTCCGCGGCCAGCACCTCGGCGATGAGCGGCTTGAACACCGGGTAGTGGGTGCAGCCGAGCACCAGCGTATCGACGCCGGCTTCCACGAACGGCGCGAGGTACGTCTTGAGGGTGAGGCGCGCGACCGGATGATCGGTCCAGCCCTCCTCCGCGAGCGGCACGAGCAGTGGCCACGGGCGCGCGAACACGCGCTCACCGATCGCCTCGGGCGAGAGGTCAAGGGCGCTAGCGAGCGCTCGCTGATAGGCGCCCGAGCGGATTGTCGCCTCGGTCCCGCAGATGCCGATCGGACCGCCGCGGGTCGCCGCGACCGCCGCCCGTGCACCCGGCTCGATGACGCCGAGCACCGGCAGGTCGGTGTGCGAGCGCAGCGACGTCAGCGCATGGGCCGACGCGGTGTTACAGGCGATGACCACGACTTTCACCGGGTAGCGCAAGAGCATGTCGACCGCGCGCTCGGAGTAGCGCACGACCGTGGCCGCCGACTTTGTCCCGTAGGGCAGCCGCGCGGTGTCGCCGAGATAGATCAGGTCCTCTTCCGGCAGGGCGCGCGCGATCTCGCTCGCGACCGTGAGCCCGCCGATGCCGGAGTCGAAGATGCCGATGGCTGCGCGATGCATGGGGGGCTCCTGGCGCGTGGATCGTTGCCTCAGGGCGTCGGGGTAGCCGCCTTCGGCATCGCCTTCTTCGCGAGGTCGATGAGCTCGTTGAGCTTGTCCTTGGGGAGCGCACCGCCGACCAGCGCGCCGTTCAGGAAGACCGCTGGCGTGCCTTCGATCTTGGCGCCGAGGCCGGCCTTGATGTCGCTCAGCACCCGGGCCGCGACCGTCTCGTCCTTCATGCAGATCGCGAGCGCGCTGGTGTCGATGCCCTTGTCGGCGAGCTTCGTCGTCAGCTCGTCCGGGGGCAGGACCTCGAAGAGCAGCGGCGCCGCCTCGAAGAACTTGCCCTGGCGAAAGGCGCACTCGCCGATCCTCGCGAGCTCGCATGCGCGCGGGTGGAACGGCCGGTCGATCATCGGATTGCAGGCCTGATCGAGCGGGAAGTTCATGAAGCTGACGCGCACGTCCTTGCGCTCCGCCAGGACCTCCTCGAGCGTCTGGAACGCGATCTTGCAATGCGGGCACTCGAAGTCGGCGAACTCGACGATGTGCACGGGCGCGTCATCCGGGCCGGCATGCGGCCGACCGGTCGTGTCGAGCACCGCGGTCGTCACCGGCACCGCCTCGCGCGCGGCGAGCACGCGACCGCGATAGACGATGTAGCCGCTGACCAACGAGACCAGCATCACGACCGCGGCGGTCGCGCCGGCGCGCGAGAAGATCGACTTGCCGATGGCCTTGATGGCGGCGCCGAACGACTCGTTTAGTGAGTGCCAGGTCACTACCAGCAGCAGCGCATTTACGACGTAGAGCACCACGCAGAACTTGCAGATGCTGTTCTCGGCCAGCGAGTAGGCCAACAAGAGCGCCGAGTACAGGTTGGCGAGCAGCGCCAGCCCGAGCTGCAGCCGCGCGATGTTCGTCAGACGTATGCCGGCGTCACCATGCAGGCGCGTCAGCGGGTCGGCCGACGCCGCCCGCGACCGCAGGATCGTCAGCACGATGAACACGACATAGAAGCCCAGCGCCAGGACCGAGGTCGGCAGCCCGATGTGCGCGCCCGGCAGCGGGATCTCGGACAGGACCGAGCTGCGCGAGATCGAGCAGCCGCCGTCAGCGCCGCACAGACCACCGCCATAGCCGCCCGGGTCGGCGTGGAAGGCGCCGTGGTCGTAGGTCAGGTAGAGCGCGTCGGCGAGCCCGATGAGCGACAGGATGACGAGCAACAACGTCGTCGTCCTGGACGAGAGCTTCGGCGCTGCCGAAGGCGAGGCGGCGGATGTGGACGCCATCAATAGCCCTTTTTCGTGGGAGCCACGGGTGCGACCTCGAGCCGGCGGATGTGGGCGAGGATGTCTTTGAGCTCTTGATCCGCGAACGTGAAGGCGGGCATCGGAGCTTTGCCCGCGCGGGTCGTCTTGACGATGGTGCCGTCGCGCATCGAGGCCTGCCAGGCGGGGCTGGTCATGTCGACGCGGCGAGCTTCGAGCAAGCCCTTGCCGGTTTCGCCATGGCAGCGCGCGCAGTCACGCGCGAAGATCACCTCGCCGCGCGTTGCGTCGCCTTGCTCGGCGCTGATGCCGCCGTGGAACATCGACTCGTCGCAGGCGCCTTCGGGCACGCACTGCTCGGTCGGGGTGTCGCCGAGGTCACCGCCGTTGCACCCGCCGAAGACGGAGGCCACGAGGGCTAGGCAACCGCAGGCAATGACATTAAACCAGGCGCACATCGTCGTCGCGCCTAGCATGCAGGCGGCGCGGTCGCAAGGCTCGCCGGTTGGTCGCTGGTCGGTTGCCAATACGTCAGCGGCCCGTCGGGGCCCGTGATAATTCATGACGGGCCTCTCACAGCCGCCTTGCAAGCGCCCGAGCAGACCTTCGCCGGCGTTGGAGGCGGCCCAGCCGCGTCAACCGGCCTCGGGGTCGAGCACCGCGGCCACGCGATCGCAGCGAAACGACTTGCCGCTGTCGTCGAGGTGGCACCAGGCGCGCAGGTACGGCACGCCTTCGTGCGCGAAGAAGCCAAGCGGCGTAATCGGGCGTGGCTCACGTCCGGCGCTGCCGCCGCGATAGCTGATGCGACAGCGGGCCTGGGCGACGATGAGGCCTTCGAGCACGCGCAGTCGTTCGGGCACGCGCACCGCGTAGACCTCGGGGCCGGGCCAGGGCAGGGCGCGGTCGAAGCCGAGCTCGCTGACGAGGTCCGCCTCGAGGGCCGCGGCGCAGCGCGCGAACAGGTTGCGGGTGTGCAGCGCGTCGGCCAGCGCGCGATGGAATGGTGCCTCTTCAGGGGCGATGCCGAGGTGCTGCGTGAGCGCTTCGAGGGTGTAGCGCGGCGCCTTGATGATCGCCTTGCGCGCCAGCTCGAGCGTGCAGAAGAAGTGCGCGCGCAAGGGCAGCGTGCGCATGCGCAGGGCTTCGGAGCCGAGCCAGGCGAGGTCCGCGCGCGCCCCGTGGGCGAGCACGAAGGCGTCGCCCATGAACGCATCGAACTCGCCCCAGACCGCCTCCAGGGCGGGTGCGCTGGCCACGGCCGCGTCGTCGAGGCCGGTGATGCGCGCGACCACGGCGGGGATCGGCAGGCCCGGATTGACCAGCGCGGAGAAGCGCGGGCCGGGCACGACGGTGCCGTCCTTGGAGACGCGAAAGCGCGCGGCGCCCAGCTCGACGATGCGGTCATGGCCCCACGCGACGCCGGTCGCCTCGATGTCGAGCGCCACCCAGTCGACGTCGCGCACGCGCAACGCGGGGTCGAGCCGCGGTACGACGGATGACGAGACAGGTTTGGCGACCGGCCCGCTCACGAGCGCTGCACGAGTCCTTTGGCCAGCGCGATGAGGTCGTTGGGACCCTGCTCGCCGTGGTCGTTGATGTGCTTGGCCCAGTTCTGCAGGCGCGGCCCGAGCGCCTTCCAGCCCCGCCGCGCGCCGACCAGGGCGCCGGTCAGCGCGCCGAGGCTCGCGAGATCGCCGCCGCCCGAGAGCGCCAGCGCGATCGCGTCTTCTGGCGAGTCGGGCGCGCGCAGGAACGCGTAGATCGAAAACAACAGGGTCGGGGTCGAGAAGCCGGAGATGCCCGCCTGGGCCGGAAAGCCGTCGGCCGGCACCCGCCCGGCCGGTGCGATGTGGGCGATGGCGCGTTCGTGCGACGCGGAGAGCGCGCGGTCCAGCGTGCGCAGCGCGGAGGCGAGGCGCGGGTCGAGCTCGTCGGCGCACTCGGCGAGCGCGTCGAGGAGCTCGCGCTCGGGCAGCAGCTCACGCGTCGCGGCGAGGAAGACCGCCTCGGCGACGACCTCGGCCGCGGCCTGCGCGCGCTGGTCGTGGTGGGTGATGATGGCCTGCATGCGGCCCGCGCCCTGGCGCAGCTTGCGACTCTTGAAGCAGAGGCCGAGCACGGCCGCGCGCACAGCCGCACCGTTGCCGGCAGCCGGCGCGGGCTCACCCGCCTGCGCCCACACCATGCCGTCGGCCAGGCGATTGCCGGCGCGGGTGGTCGCCTTGCCGGCGCCGAGCGCGCGGTTGGTGCGGAACAGGTCACCGACCCGGGCCGCGAAGAGCACGGGCGAGAAGCCCTTGGACTCGACGATCGACCGCCCGAGCTCGCGCGCGAGCTGGGTGTCGATCGCGTACTGGCCAAAGCCGTAGTCGCCCTTCTCGAGCCACGGCGGTTCCATCGCGGTCAGCGAGTGCTTGGCGAAGTCGGCGGCGTAGCTCGTGCCTTCGCCGGTCACGAGGAAGCCCAGCGACTCGCCCATCGCCATCGTGAGCAGGGCGCCGGCGGCGCGGTCGACGCTGACGGGGTGGGACGTTCCGGGCATATCAGCAGATCCCTCGGGTCGAGGCGATGAAGTCGATGGTGCGGGTCGCGACCCCGCCCGGGTCTTCGCGATGCACGAAGTGGCCGATGTTGGCCAAGGCATGCGAGCGATAGGTGCCCGCGAAGTGGCGCGCGGCCAGCTCGTAAAAGACCGCGGGCACGGACGGATCGGCAGCCCCATAGAGGGCCAGCGTCGGTACTTCGATGGGGCGCTTCAGCTCACGCATGATGCCGCCCAGGTGGCTGCGCAGCGCGGCGTACGGGCCGAGCGCGGCCGCTAGCACGCCGGGCTTGCGGTACGCGTTTTTCACCTCGGTCAGCGCGTCGGCCGGCCGTCGCCAGGCGGGCGACCAGCGGGTGTAGAGGTCGTCGAGCTTGGCGAGGTCGTTCTTGCGGATGACCTTCTCGGCATACCCGGGGAGCTGGAAGGCGACCATGTGGCGCGCGGCCCAGAGCAGGCGTGGGCTCCACGTGACGGCCCGCAGGTGCGGGATCCCGAGGGTTATCGCGTGGGTAATCTTGGTAGGTGCGCGCGCCGCGGCGAGGTAGGTCGCGAGCGCGCCCCAGTCGTTGCCGAGCAGCGCCGCGCGCCCGCCGAGCGCGTCGACCAGACCAATCACGTCGCGCGCCAGCGCATCGGGCGTGTAGTCGCCGTCGGGCGCAATGCACTCGGGCTCGCTGCCGCGCATCGCGGGCGCGACGACGCGAAAGCCGGCGGCCGCGAGCAGGGCGCCGGTGCTCGGGCCGGAGCTTGGAAAGAAGCCGTGGCGCGTGTCCGGAAAGCCATGCAGGCACAGCACGACGGGGCCGTCAGCGGGGCCCGCGACCAGGGCCGGAAACGTGAGCCCGTTCACGCTGAAGAGGGTGTTGTGCGGCACGGTCGTCGACATGCCCGCACCATCGCCCGTTCACATCTTGCGTCAAGGTCCGAATCCGCGAACCCGCTTCAGCCCAGGGCCCGCGGCCCGCGGCCGACGTGGCATGGCTTGCGGCTCCTCGTCGCGCGATGTTAGTTATTCGGCAGCCAGGCCGCGCGCGAACGTCTCGTGCGCTGGCGCTGGATGACTACATTGCGGGATCGCGTGCGCGTAGCAGGCTTCCCGCGGCTACGCGTCATGCTGTCCCACGCACCCGAGGTGACACATGCCGTACATGCCCAAGAACAAAGCCCGTGCCGATGTCGCTGTGGCGCTGCGAGAACGCCACCTGGAGCGCGCCAAGGACGCCGGCCTCACCGACAAGGACCTGGAGATCCTCGTCACCCATGGCCGCAACGCCCAGGCCGCCGACATCGACCAGAAGAAGCAGCTCGCCGAGGGCTCGACCGGTATCACGCTGACCGCCGAGCAGATCGAGGCCGTCTTCGCTGGCGAAGCCAAGGTCCGTGTCCGCGTCCCGGGCGTCATCGCCGACCTGCGGGAAGCCGACGCCGAGCGCCCCGCGCTGTTCCTGGAGCGGCTCAGTGTCGAGCGCTTCGCGCTCAGGGAGATAAAGATCGCACCCGACGCCGCGCCCGCGACGCCGACCGAGGCGACCGCCCTGAAGAAGGTCCAGCGCGTTGCCCGCGAAGACAACGCCGCGCGCCTGGAAGGCGTCGCCAACTACCTCGATATCATCCTCGCCCCCGACTACGAGCCCATCGTCGCCGCCTTCAGCGCGCGCCGCCTTCCGAGGGAATGGCTCGCGAAGCTCGCCGCCGACGCCCGCTCCACCTTCGACCTGGGCAAGAACGTGCGCCGTGCGCTCGAGGCAACCGCCCGCGAGGACGAGGCCGTCGCCGCCCAGAACCAGCGCTGGGCCGCCGTCCGCCGCCTGGTCAAGGACGCTGTCGTGGGCGTGCCCGAGCTCGAGGCCCTCTACGCCGCCTGCTGACAGGGCGCGGGGGGGCGTCATGCGGCAAGACCAGCCGCATGGCGCCCCTTCACGGTGACGAAGGTGCTCTGCGGCCCGACGAAAGCACTTGGCGGTCTCACGAAAGCACCTGCCAGTCTTACGAAAGCACTTGGCGGTCTTACGAAAGCACTTGGCAGTCTTACGAAAGCACTTCGCGCGGCCGTCGATCCCACCTCGCGGCTTTGGGAAAGCACTTCGTGGTTCGGCGAAAGCACCCTGCGGCTCGCGGAGGTCACTCTGCGGCTCGCGGAGGTCACCCTGCGGCTCGCGGAAGTCACTCTGCGGCCCGCGGAGGTCACCCTGCGGCCCGCGGAGCTCACTCTGCGGCAGGTACGAACGGGTTTGACACGCCGGTGGCGATGGACTTGATGTCGGGTCCGCGCCGTCCCTGGCGCGCCGAGGTCCAATGCATCCCGACGAGCAGCTTCTCTGTCAGGTCCTCGACGCCATCCCGCACGACTACGAGCTGGCCCGTCCGGGTGAGCATGCGCTGGCGCGACTGGTGACGCCGCGCTCCGAGCTCACCATCGATGTGCAGCCGTGGGTCCTGCGCGTTCGCGCGGCGGCTCGCATCGAGGGCTTCGCTGCGGCGACCGACCTGCCGCTGCTCGCGACGCTCGCGCGTGATTGGGGCATCGGGACGCTCTATTACGACTTCGAGGCCGGGCGTGTCGTCGCCTCGGTCGGCCTCTGGACGGGCAGCCAGGCACCTGCCCGACGTGGGCTACCGGCGCGGCTCACAGCGCTCATGGCGCATCTCGACGAGGTGCTCGCGGCGTTCGCCGAGCGCCAGCCGATCATGCTCGCTGCGCAGCCGTCGCTGACGTCCGAGCCGCTTACGTTGGATGCGCTCGCGCGCGTGCTCGAGCATGCGGGCCAGCCCTATCGGCGCCTCGACCACCTCGGCTCGCTGGCGTTCGGCGCCGCGCCGCCGGGGGTCGGTCCGGTCGCGGTGCACCTGGTGGTGGTCGACGACTGGCAGGTCGGCGTGCGCGTCCTGACGCTGCCGCCGCGACCTTTTCCGGAGTCCGAGGGGCTCGCGCGCGAGCTGCAGCACAGGAACGCGAGCCTACCCTGGGGCATGCTCAGCTACTACCCGGAGAGCCGCCACTGCGTGTTCCAGGGGCTCGTCCCGATGAGCTGGGCACGCCTCGACGAGGACCTGGTCGAGTTCCTGGTCCACTCCGCGCTCGACGCCGCGCCGCTGCTCGTGCCGGAGTGGGCTGGCTGACGCCTCTAGACTAGCGACGCTCTGCCCAGCCGCGGGCCTGCCAGGTGAGGTCGTGCGGAGCGTGGCCGGTGACCTCGACCTTGCGCTGGTGCACGAGCTCGAGGTGGCAGCGCTGGCAGAGCGAGAGCAAGTTGCTGCGTTCTTCACCGCCGCCCTGGCTGCGAAAGCGGATGTGGTGCGGCGTGACGTTGCGCGAGCGACACACCGGGGAAGCGCAGCGCCAGCGATCGCGCAGGTAGACATCGGCGTAGGCGACCCGGCCGTCGGTTGTGCCGCGCCACGTGTCGAGCACGGCACGGACGAGGAACGGCACGAACGGTGCGCCCCCGGACATCTGTCCGTGCAGGCGCTCGAGGCCGCGCCAGAACTGCCCGGCAGACTCGGACAATGACAGGTGGAGGGTCGTCGGGCCGGCCTCGGGGGCGGGTGCAGATAGTTCACCGGACAACTGACTCGCTGGCAGTTCCGTGAGTCCGGCGACCGCCGCGATGACCGTGCGCTCGATGTCGTCGACGGCGTCGCGCGCTGCGTCATCGGGTGGCTGGAGCGTGGATGGGTTGCGGCCTTCGCTGCGTGCGAGCAGCTCGGTCGCGTCGATGTCTTCGCGGAGCTGCTTCACGGCGCGTTGGGTCGCGCGCTCGATCCAGGCACCCACGGTTGCCGGGCTGGAGATGCGGGCGATGAGCGCGGCGGACTCGTAGTTGATGCCGTGGGCGGCGAGTGCGGTGCGCACTTCCGGGACCATGGAGAAGCGGCGGGTGAGCGCGATGCGGGTCGCGACGCTGCTCGGCGAAAGGCCGATGCGCTCGCGGCAATAGTGGTCGAACGATGCATACCCGAACGTCTTCGCGACCTCGTGGTCGACGATCGAACAGGCGAGCTCGCCGAGCTCGATGTCGCGCAACGCGAGCGTTGCGGCGAGCTCACGCAGCTGATGGTCGACGGCTTCGGGATCGTCGCGCCAGCTCACGACGAGGACCGCGGGGGCGACGACTTCGTCCTTCGGACGCATCGCCTCGACGGCGCCTTCGGCGGTCTCGCGAAGGGCCGCGAGCTCGAGACGAAAGGCGCGGTCGTCGGCGCTCTCGGGATGGCCGCCGAGGGTCGCGGGCAGGTCGATGTCCGGGTCGCTGGCCAAGAGCACCCCGAGCCCTTCGGCGAGCATCGCTTCGATCGTCTCATCGCCGCGTCGAGCACCGACCGCCTCGACCATGAGGCGCGCCTGCTCGAAGGCCCACGCGTCGCTGCGGTCACACGTCATGGCGATAGACACCCGAGCGGGCGCTGTGTCGTCCCAGACCTCGAGCTTGCGGGCCTTCAGCTCCGCGCGCAGCTGGCGAACGTTCAATGTGAGGGCGCGCACGGTCCAGTCGCCGTCGTCGACTGGGGTCGCGATGCGAGCTACCAGCTCGACAACCGACAAGGACAGATGCCGCAGACAAGCGCCGTGCGCAGGTGCGGCAAGCTCGCGAGGCGGCGGGCGAGGGCACGGACATCTGCACCCCAACGACCCGTGCGTCCGAGAGCTTCGCGCACGTAGCTCTCGAAAGTCGGATATCCGAGATTCTGGATATCTCCCGTCGATAGTCGCAGGAGACCCTCGCCGATTGCTAGCCGCAATGCTCCGAGGCCGCGGCCGAGGGTTGCTATGCGATTGTCCTGGCTGTCCAGATTGGCAACGGTGAGGTCGGTTGGGGCGGCGAAGCGCATGATGTGCTTATAGCATGCGGGTCTGGACAGGCTCTGGAGTGGGGCTGGGACGCGTCTTGCGAGATTTTTAGAGGCAAAAACAGGAGCGGGTTGATCAAATGCGTTGGACGATCAGGCGTGGTTGATGGCGGCGAAATTTGCGGCTGATTGGGGGTCGAGGGCTGGCTGGGTGAAATGGGCGTCAAGCGGAAATGTCGCGTTGGGCGACTTTTATCGGGTCGGATGCCCGGGGTTGGTGGTTCAGTCGACTGTGGCTGCGGTGGGGAGTGACGCGGCTGACGGTGGCCGTGGACGGCTGTTGAAAACGCTGCACGTTTTCAACGAGCGCGCCCACCGCCACCTTGGAAAACGCTCGCCTTTCCCACACTCCCCACCGCGGGGGCCGCTGCTGGCTGGCGAGAGAGGGGTGAAGGTTGGGACTTTGAGATGCGGCGGACCACTACGAGCCATTGTAGCGGCCGAGCTTGCTCCGCCGAGCGCACGGAGCTCTGCAAACACTGATGTTCGACAGACTCTGCAGGGCTTCGGCGGTGCCTCAGCCGCGGACTGGCTCGCGACGGCGCACTCTCACGGCGATGGCGGACATCACGACGCCGAGCCCGAGGAGTGCGCCCGAGGTCGGGCCGCCGGCGCAGCCCTCGTCGCCGGTGTCCTCGTCGAGGCCCGGGTCATCCGGATCATCGGGGTCATTCGGGTCATTCGGGTCATTCGGGTCTACGGGGTCGCCCGGGTCATTCGGGTCATTCGGGTCGCCCGGGTCGACCGTCGCATCGCTCGTGTAGAGCCCCTCGGAGTGCGAGGCGATCCACGCGTCGTAGAACGGCACGAACGAATAGATGCCGCCGTCGCCACAGCTTGCCTGGGCGTTGTCCGATGCGCGTGAGGTGGCGCCAACCAGCAGCGCCTGGCCGCCGCTCAAGATGTAGGCCGGGCCACCCGAGTCACCCGGGCAGGTGTCGGTCTGGCCGGCGCCACCGAGCACGATCTCGGCGTCGGCGCGCAGCGTGAATCCGATCTCGCCGATGTACAGGACGCCGGTCGCGTCGTTGTCCGGCGAGGTCGCGCCGTAGCCCGAGATCGTCGCCGAGTTGGCTTCGAACAGTGCCAACGCATCGTCGACGGTCGGTACGCGAGCTACCGCGAGGCCTTCGACTGGTCGTCCCAATATCAGGATGCCGATGTCGTCGTAGCGGCCCGCTCCGGTCGCGCCATCGACCGGCTGCGACTCGTTGGGATAGCCCTCGTGCACGATGACGCGCGTGACCTCGTAGGTGTCGTCTGCGGTCGCTTCGCTCACGTCGAGCACGCCCGCGACGACCCGCTGATCGCCCGGGGCGGCGACGCCGGTGACGGCACCGCTGGTCTCGTCTTCGATCGCCAGGCAATGCGCGGCGGTCACGACCACCCGCGGGGCGACCAGCGTGCCGGTGCAGTTGGCTTCGCCATTGCCGTCGACGATGGCGACCGTCGCGTGGAAGTCACCCGCGCCTGCCAGGCGACCGCCGACGATCGGCGCCGTGACGAACTCGACCTCGGCCCGCGCCGGCATGGCCGCGAAGGCGAACAGTGACGCAAGACACCAACGATAGCGCTTCATCGATTCTCCTCCAAACACGCGCCCGCATGGCGCATGGACAGGCCCCGGCCCTGGGCCACACACGCGTTGCAATAGCGAGCGCCATCGCAGCCGCAGACACCCGGACAATCTTTGAAGCAGCCGCGCGGACGGGCCGTGCAGACCCCGACCGCCCCGCCGTCGCCACAGGCATTGTCCTCGCCGAAGGCGCAGTAGCCCTCCGCGTCGCAGTCGCCGACGCCAGGTCCACACGCGGCGCCGAGCGCGATCGTGCCGATGGGGGCGATGGCCGGCTCAGGCATCATCGCGACAGGTGCCTCGGGCGCGACGACCTGGCCCTTGGGACAGCACGCTGGAAGTGCGAGGCTCGCGCACAGCGCCGCGAAGACGAAGAGAGCGCGCTTTGAAAGGTGAGACATGGGACCTCGTTGAAACGCGCGACCGCGCCATTGATAGATAGCAGCTTATTTTTTCGCGTCGAGCGCCGCGGCGACCATCTTGCCGTAGCGCTCACGCGCGGCCGCCTCGATCGTCTTCGCGAACTGCGTATGGTCGCGCAACATCTGCGCGAAGGCTACGCGCTCCAACACGAACAGGTCGCACGGCGGGCGCGCCTTCACGACCACCTGGTGCCGCGCTTCCAAAGCGCCTTGCCCGAGCGCAGGTAGATCGGCACGCCCTGCCAGCGCTCGTTGTCGATCATCAAGCGCAGCGCCGCGAACGTCTCGGTGTTCGACCCTGCGGCGACGCCCGGCTCCGAGCGATACGCGCTGACCGGCGTGCCATCGGCCTTCTTGCCGTCTCCGTTGGCCGCGCACGGTGTTCTCGAAGACCTCCTCGCGCGTGTAGCGCCGGACCGATTGCAATAGCGTCGCCTTCACGTCGCGCACGTCGTCGGCGGACAGGGACTGCGGCACCGCCATCTAGAAGAGCACCTTGCCGCCCGCGGCAGAGTCGCCGTCGAGCTGCTTTACGAGCGCCAGCAGTCGCACGAAGGCGGCCGGGACATCGAAGCGACCGGACTCGAAAGGCGCTTGGACAGGCGCTCCCAGGCGACCGCATCGAACGTCGGGCGGGTCGCAAACTTGCGCACGTTCGTTGCCATGCGCTCGCGAAAGGCCTCGCTGGTGAGCTCGTCCATGGCCATGCCGGCGACCGCGAAGCGGGTCGGCAAGAGTCCATCGCACGAGAGGTTCAAGGGCGAGGGCATCAGCAGGCGCTTCGTCAGATCGCCCGAGGCGCCGAAGATCACCATGACGCACGGCTCGCCGGGCGGGCTGCCATCGGCCGACGAGACTGCCTGCATGATGCGCGTAAACCCCATGCTCCACCTCGGTCACGAGAGCTGTCGTGACCGAGCATGCCCAAGGGCGCCTTGAACGCGCGCGGCCCGAGGTCCTTGGCTCGCCCGTCGCCGCTGGTCGAGTGCACGCGGCCTCTGTCAGGGCAGTCGCACGTCCTGCCACAGCGCCAGTCCCATCCGCCGCATCACCACGTGGTGGAACATGTCGGTGTAGATCGACAGCGGCATCACCTCGTCCAGCTGGGCGGTGTCCTCGCGGTACACGATGCTCGTGCCCGCCTGCTCGAAGAAGCGCTTGCCCCAGATGTCGAGGATGAGCTCCGCCTCGGCGCGATAGAGGCGATGGCCTTCTGCGCGCGTGAACGGGACCGCCGGGTCGCGACCCATCACGCACTCGCCAGCGATCGCCGCGCCCGGACTGCTCTGGGTCGGGTCGACCAACAGCTGGCGCATGCGTTCGAGCGGTAGCTTGGCGGGATCCAGCGGGTGATCCTCGACGATGAAGCCCGCGCTGCGACCGGCCGGAATCGACGGGATCTCGAACACATAGGTGGCCTTGCCGACGTGATCGACGAAGAAGATGTCGTGCACCGCGAAGCGTCCATGATTCTCGACGATCAAGTGGCGACGGGACGGGCTCCAGGTCGGACCGCGCTTGACCACCAGCGGCTCGGGCTCGCGCGTCGCGGCTTCGTAGAACACGAAGCGCTCCGACTCACCCGGCCGTTCGACCCACAAGGCGCCGAGCTCGCGCGCCCTGCGCAGCCACGACAGATCGCTCGCGATGGGCGGTGTACGCGGCTGCGAGGACAGCTCGAGGCGGTCCCACACGAGCTGCGAGGTCGGGTCAGGGCCCAGCGGCTTTTGCACCGCGAAGGGCACCCGCGCCGCCCGGTCGAGCACCAGCCGCGCCCGCTCTGCCCGGGCCGCCGGGCTGTTCGCGGCGCCCGCCGGACGCAGCACGTCGACGCCCGGGTACCACACGCTGGCGCTGCCGCCGGCGAAGCCGACCTCGACGCCGATCGGGATGGCGGCAGCAGCGCCAGCCCCGTAGAAGTGCAGCACCGGCAGGAAACGAATCCCCGAGTCGACCGGCAAGGCGCGCACCGGCAAACGCGCGTCGGCACTCGGCTGGGCGGTTCCATGGAACCAGGGCGGTAGGTCCACTGGCGCTAGCGCCTTGCCGTCACCACCGAACACATGCACGCCCCACTCGTGCACGAACAGCGGCTCGGCACACCACGACTCGGCGTGCGCAGCATTGGCGCTCAGCGCGACCAGCGCGGCAGCGACGAGCGCCCTCACGGCAGCACCACGCCCGACCAGAGCACCAGACCCGCGCGCTGCAGCATGATGTAGTTGTACATGTCGGTGTAGAGAGACACAGGCATCACCTCGTCGAGATAGGCGGTGTCTTCGCGATACACGATGCGTGTCCCGTCGCCACCGAAGAAGCGTTCGCCCCAGACCGACAACAACAGGTCGACCTCGGCGCGATAGAGTCGATGGCCGTCCGCCCGCGAGAAGGCAACGGCCGGATCGCGGTCCATGACGCAGGTCGACCGATCCCACGCGTCAGCCGCCGGCAGCGGCGCGCGCGCATCGACCAGCGCCTTGTCGAGAGCCCCACGAGTCGCGGCGGCGACATCCGTCACGACGCTCTGGTCGAGGTCGAACGCCACCGAACGACCAGGCTGGATGTCCGCGAAGTGATGCACGCGGGTCAGCTTGCCCTCGCGCTGCACGAACATCACATCGTGCACGGGATGGCCGCCGACATTGGCGATCTCCAGCTTGCGCGCGGTCTGGGTCCAGCCCGCCGCGCGGCGTATGACCAGCGGCACCTGCTCGCGCGTGCGGCCTTCGTAGAACACGAAGCGCTCCGACTCGCGCGCGCTGTTCACCCACAGGCCAGGCACCTGTCGCGCGCGTTCGACCCACGCGGTCGTCGTCTTCGCCGGCGCAAACGTCGGGGTCGGCAGCAGATCGAGCCGACTCCAGATCAACTGCTTGGGTCCCGAGCCGAGCTGGTCGGCATCCGGGAACCACGACGTCGCGTGCCCCTTGGCAAACCCGACATCGAGCGCGAATGGCACCGTCGCCGTGTAGCCTGCGGCTGCCGCTGGCGAATAGAAGTGCATCACCGGCAGCTCGCGCATCCCATTGTCGCGAGGCAGGTCGCGCACCGGGACCTGCGGCGTGAACGCCAGGGTCTTACCTGGTCCGTGGAAGAAGTCGGGCAGCGGCTCACCCGGCAGCGCCGCGCCGTCCGGCCCGAAGACCTGCACGCCCCACTCGTGCACGATGAGCGGCCTCGCGCACATGAGCCCCGCGTGAGCGACCGGCGTCAGCGGCAAGGACAGGGCAAAGGACAGGGCAAGAGACAGCGCCAGCACGGCGCACGACAGGGCTTTCGAGCGGAGCATCATGTTCACAGCCTACGCCGAGTCGCGCCGAAAGTTTCAGGACGCATGCCCGAGTGTATGGCTCGACCGGCTTTTCCGCCGCGAAATCGAGGATGTCGCGAGCGACTCGCTGCGTTATCACCGTCGCGATGGCGAACCCCCAAGCTCGAAGTCCCTCGCGGCAGCCCCGACGCCCGGTCGCACGCGCACTCCTGGCCTGCTTCCTCGTCGGGCTCGCCGCCTGCACGACGGGCGCGGTGCGGCCCGACGACGTGCGCGCCCCGTTCGACCAGATCGAGTGCGACGGCCCGCGGGTGTTGCAGGTCGTCGCCCATCAGGACGACGACATCTTGTTCATGTCGCCGACCTTGCTGCGCCACCTCGACGCCGAGCACTGCATCCGCACGGTCTACCTCACAGCCGGCGACGCGGGCGACGGGCTCGCCTATCAGGCCGGGCGCGAGGCCGGCATCGAGGCCGCGTACGCGAACATGGTGGGCCTGCCCAACCTCTGGGTCGAGCACCTCCACACCTACGAAGGCCACCTCGTGCGCGTGCTCGCGCTGGTCGACGCGCCGCGCGTGAGCCTCGTGTTCCTTGGCTTGCCCGACGGTCGCACCAAAGGGCAGGGGTTCGAGCGCTTCGGCTTCGCGAGCCTCGAGAAGCTGTGGCGCAACGAGCTGCCGACCCTGACGAGCGTCGATGCCCGCAACATCTTCACGCGCGAAGGCCTCATCGGCGTGCTCGCCGCCATCATGGAGGCGTTCGATCCGACGCTGCTCGCGTTGCTCGACCCGATGCGCTTTCACGGCAACGAGCACAGCGACCACGCCTTCAGCGCGCGCTTCGCCTACCTCGCGCAGGAGCGCCTCGTGCGCGCGCCGCGCATCGACATCTATCGCGACTACAACATCTCCGACGAGCCGATCAATATCGCCGCTGCCGACCAGCAGACCAAGTGGTCGAGCTTCGTCCTATATGCCGAGCACGACCTCAAGCTCTGCCGCGACGCCGCTACCTGCTTGGCAAATAGCCCCTACTTCCTGTATTCGCAGCGCGAATATGTCATTCGCGATGTGCTCTATACGGGCAGCCTGCGCAACGATGGCGCCTGCCTCACCGTCATCGATCACGCCGCGGCCGCTGGTGACAGCGTCGCGCTCGCGCCGTGTCAGGACGTGCCGAGCCAGGCCTGGGCATTGACCCGTGCGGGCGAGCTGCGCGGCCTGGGCGGTCGCTGCCTACGCCTCGCTGGCGCATCTCCGAGCGCGCCCTATCTCGCGTCGTGCGCGGAGCCTGCCGTTGCGCACGCCGCGCCATGGTCCCGCTCGGCACTCGGCCAGCTCAGCGCACGCGGCCAATGTCTGGCCGCCGCGCAAGAAGGTCAGCGCGTCATCGCGACGCCGTGCACCGATCCCCCATCCTCTGTCCAGCCCAACCAATGGCCCGCCAATACGTGGGCCTTCGGCGAGTTCTGACTTCAGGGGATGTAGGTCATGCCCTTGCACGCCTCGATCTTCTTCTCGGCGAGGTCGCGCTCGCCGCCGAGGCCGACGCTCATGTTGTCGGTGATGACGATCATCGTGCCACCGGACGAGTCGACCTTGGCGCCTTCCCCCTGACCCGGATTGCGTAAACGTAACCCGATGGCAGACACACTTCAGGTTCGGCTCAGGCTGTCGCGTCGATTCGCGCCTCGACCAGCTTCTCGAGCGCGACGAGCGCCCTGGTGAAGCCGTCGATGCCCTCGGCGAGCTTGTCATTGGCCATGCGATCGACCTCGTGCATGGCGCGGAAGGTGGCCTCGTCCATGGCGATGCGCGGGATGTCGAGGGCCGCGGCCGCCGCCGGGTCGAGCTTGCGCGGGACCTCGCCTTCGCGTCCCGCGAGCTCGGAGAGCAGCTTGGGCGAGATGGTCAGGAGGTCACAGCCGGCGAGCTCGAGGATCTCGCCGCTGTTGCGGAAGCTCGCGCCCATGATCTCGGTCTTGAAGCCGAACCGCTTGAAATAGTGATAGATGGCGGTGACCGACACGACGCCCGGGTCTTCGGCCGCGGGCCAGTCGCTGCGGCCCGATGCCTTGATGTTCCAATCGAGGATGCGACCGACGAAGGGCGAGATGAGCGTCACCCCGGCCTCGGCGCAGGCGACCGCCTGATGCATGCCGAACAGCAGCGTCAGGTTGCAGTGGATGCCCTCCTGCTCGAGCAGTTCTGCCGCGCGGATGCCTTCCCAGGTCGCGGCGATCTTTATCAGCACACGCTCACGCGAGGTGCCTGCGGCCTCGTACTCACCGATGAGCCAGCGCGCCTTGGCGATGGTGCCCGCGACGTCGAATGACAGGCGTGCGTCGACCTCGGTCGAGACGCGGCCCGGCACGATCTCGAGGATGCGCAGGCCGAACTCGATCGCGAGCCGATCGATCGCCAGGCGCGTGATGTCGGCCCGGGCCCCGTCCGTGGCGCGGCTGCCGTCGGGCGAGTCGCCCGCCCGCGCCCGTGCCCAGGTCAGCGCGCCCTGGACGAGCGCGTCGTACTCCGGCATCTGCGCGGCGGCCGTGATGAGCGACGGGTTCGTCGTCGCGTCGCGCGGCAGGAACTGGCGTATCGAGCCGATGTCGCCGGTGTCCGCGACGACGACGGTAAGAGCCTTGAGACCATCGAGCAGGTTCGTCATGGGCGCAGCATAGGCCAGCGAGGCGGCTCGGTACAGCGCCGTCGTGACCGGGTGAGGTCGACGGGCCGGGGGCATCCCGTTGAAGGCCAAGGCGTAGACGCTGACCTTCACCGCGTCCAGGTGGGCGCCGCATTCTCGTTGTATCAGGTCTCGTCGGCGTGCCCGGCGTGGCTTCCGGCTGCTCCCGCCGCGGTCCCAGGTGTGCCCGCCGTACCCGGAGGCGCGAGCCGTGGCAGCGGCCGATGCTGCATCGCGAACGGCTCGCGATTGGGCTCCGGCAGGAGGCCGGGCCCAAGACCGGGATCGGTTATCACCTGCGGCTTGAAGTCCGGCGCCGCCGCCGCCGTGAGCCACTCGGCGTACTCGGGCAGGCGCTGCGTCATCTGGAAGCCCCAGCGGTCGCGCACCTGGCGGCAGTGGTTGAGGTCGATCTCGCTCACGATGACGCCGTCGCGCGTGCGCGAGAGGCCCGGCGTGCGCGATCCGTCGGGGGCCGTGACGTAGCTCGAGCCGTAGAAGTGGCCGAAGTCGGTGTGGGCGGCTTTGCCATCGCCGCTCGTGAAGGCGTTGGGAAAGCTCTCGGTGCCGATGCGGTTGATGCCGACCGCGAAGTAGTTGTTGGCAATAGCGGCACAGCGCGCTTCGATCGGCCACAGTGGCTCGGACAAGGCGCCGACGGTGGCCGACGGGTTGAACACGATCTCGGCGCCATTGATGCCGAACATCAGCCAGTTGAGCGGGTGATGGCGGCCATAACAGATGTTGATCCCGATTTTGCCATACTGGGTGGCAAATACCGGGTGCCCGGTATTGCCCTCCATATAATAAGTGGACTCATTGAAGTCGCCGACGCGCGGGATGTGGTTCTTGCGGTGGAAGCCGATGACGTTGCCCCGGTTGCCGATGACGACCGCGGTGTTGTGGATGGTGCCGCCGTGCACCTCGTCGCGCTCCAGGATTGGCGACACGATCACCATGTCGTACATGCGCGCAAGGCGCGCCAGAAAGCGCGTCGACGGCCCATCGACGGGCTCTGCGAACTCGAGCCACGGATGCTTCTCGCGGGTGCAGAACGCGAACGGCATCGTCCACGCCTCCTGCAGACCAAGCACGTTGCAGCCCATCGCCGCGGCCGCGTGCACGAGCTGCTCGGTGCGCGCGCAGATCGCCTGGAACTGCGTCTCGACAGGCGCCGACGTCGGCTCGACGATGCGCGTCTGGATGGCGCCGATACGCACGGTGCGGGGCCCACGGCGTTGCTCAGCGGCGGCCGCGAATCGATACAGCGCCACATCGAAGTCATGCTCGGTCGCCAGCGTCTTTGCCGCGACGGGGATCGGCAGCGTATCGGGGAGGTTGCCATAGAGGATGCGGTACGCCTCGGCGCGGTCCTCTTCGGAGAGCTTGTCGAGGAGGTTTTCGAGGCGCTCGAGCTCGGTCTTCTGGGTCATCGCGGGTCACTCCAGAGTCGGTACGGTCGCCAGGATATGACAGCTTCGCGCGCTCGTCGCGCGTTCCGTGATCTGCGGTCACGCCGCGGTCCGGGTCAGGGTGCGGGCAGGATCGTCCCTGGAGCAATGTAGGCGCCGTTGATCAGCATCTGGGTCGTGACGGGCGTAGGGTCCTGGCAGAGCCCCTGCTCGTCGGCCGTCAGGCCGTTCGGGCAGACGCAGGCGCTCTCGACGCACGAGCCGCCGAGCGGCGTGCCGCGGTAGGAACCCGACGCGCAGTCGACGTCCTCGGTGCAGGAGCCGCCCGAGTGGGCGTTGCCGGCGAGCGGATCGGCCACGAAGTGATCGACCCAGAACGCGTCGGGGTACGGGAGGTCGGTGTCGAGCACGAAGGCGCCGTGGTCGAGCACGGTGTTCGTCTTCCAGCTCGAGACGGCCGCGTTGGTGATGGTCTGAGCGCGCGTGGTGATGACCATCACGGGCTTACGGGCGGCGACGATGGTGTTGTCGGCGATCTCGACGACGAGGGTCGCGGTCATCGGCTTCGACTTGCGATCGGAGAAGCCCGCGTCGACGAGGACCCCGTTGTTGGCGCCGGGCGAACCGTCGGGGGTGGCGATGGTGTTGCCGAGCACGCGGCCGATGAGGCTCACGTCGTCGCTGAAGCCGGAGCCGCCCCGGCCAAAGGCGATGACGCGCACGCCGAAAGCGGTGCCGCTGCGAAAGTGGCGCGTGAGAACGTTGCCGGCGACGAGGAAGTCGACCCGCGTTTCCGCCGTGCCGACGACGTCGGGGACGGTGAGCTCGCCTGCCTGGGTGCCGAGCGAGACGGTCAGGGCGGAAGGACCGACGGCGCCCGCGACGAAGACGCCGCCGAGGCCATCCTCGACGCGGTTGGATACGACCTCATAGCGACCGCTGCCGCTGAAGCAGAGTCCGCAGATGTCGGTGTCGGTGGCGTAGCTTCGCTCGGCCCGGAGGTCGCTCTGCCATGCGTCGATCGCGCTCGCGAAGCCGGGGAAGGCGACCGCGACGCCGCTCTCGTCGAGCGCTGGGCCGGCCGCGCCCTCGAGGCGGACCGGCACGTCGATGACGAGCGGCGCCGCATCGTAGCCAGGGTTGGCCTCGAGCGCCGCTGCGTCGAAGCTCAGCCGGTAGACGCCGGGGGCGGCGCGGATGGTGCGATGCACACCGTCGCTGCGGTACGCGCAGCGCACGAGGCGGAGCGCATCGCCGATGCGATGGAACGGAACCTCGGCAGTGCCGACGCCTTCGAGCGTCCCGGCCGCCGAGACAAAGATGACATCGGCGACGTAGCCGCGGACGTCGCCGGCGGCGAAGTAGTCCTCGGCCTCGGTCGGGCTGACGAGCAGGAGCTCGGGCGTGACGTCGCCCTCGGGCCAATGGCAGATCGTTACCGTCGCCTCGCTCGCGTCGTCGGCTGTGTCGGCGGTCTCGCTTGCGTCTTCCGAATCCGGGGCGCTGTCGGCCGAATCGGCCGAATCGGCGTGGTCGTCGGTATCGGGAGCGCTGTCAGCGGTATCAGGAGCGCTGTCAGCGGTATCAGGAGCGCTGTCGGCCGCATCTTCGGTATCGGGAGCGCTGTCGGCGGTGTCGTCGAGGCTATCCGCCGTCGAGTCGACGGTCGAGTCGGGCGCGACCTCGCCGGCGCTATCCTGCACCTCGGCGTCGCCGGCGCTATCGCGCTCGTCGCCACTGTCCGTTCCACACGCGACGAACACGAACGCCAATCCAATAACGCATGGTGGTTCCTCAGACTGTTGAAACGTGGGAGGTGATATTGCCCGAGGCGGGAGAACATGGGTAGTCAGCGGGGAACAAAGGCGCTGATGCGAGGTAGGAGCGACACACAGCCCGGCGCAACGTGGTCGCTACGCGGGGCTGTTCGAAGTCCAGGCCGCCTGCTAACGGTGACCCGATGAACGCGACCCCCACGACTCCAACGCGGCTCGCGCGCCATCTCGGCACCCGCGACGCGGTCGTCATCGGCCTCGGCTCGATGATCGGCGCCGGGGTCTTCGCGGCCTTCGGTCCCGCGGCACGTGCGGCCGGCAACGGGCTCGTGCTCGGGCTCGCGTTGGCGGCGCTGGTCGCCTGGTGCAATGCGACCTCGTCGGCGCAGCTCGCTGCCCACTACCCGCAATCGGGTGGCGCCTATGTCTACGGGCGTGAGCGGCTCGGCCCGCTGTGGGGGTTCATCGCGGGCTGGGGCTTCATCATCGGCAAGCTCGCGAGCTGCGCGGCGATGGCGATGACGTTCGGATCCCATCTCGCGCCCGGGTTCGCGCGCCCACTGGCGGTCGCCGCGGTGGTGCTCGTCACGGCCGTCAACTATCTCGGCGTGAAGAAGTCGGCGTTCGCGACCCGCCTCATCGTGCTGGTCGTGCTGCTCGTGCTGGCGGGCGTGGTGCTCGCGGTGTGGCTCGGCGGTGCCGCGGACCTCGGCCGGGTCTGGCCGCCGGTCGACCTGACGTTGCTTGGCGTCTTGCAATCCGCGGGCTTCCTCTTCTTCGCGTTCGCGGGCTACGCACGCATCGCGACCCTCGGCGAGGAGGTCGTCGATCCGGCGCGCACCATTCCGCGCGCCATTCCGCTGGCACTTGGCATCACGCTCGCGGTCTACGTACTGGTCGCCATCAGCGCGCTCGCCGGTGCGGGTGCGACCGCAATCGCAACATCTGCGACCCCGCTGGTTGTGGCGGTGGAAGCCGGCGAGCTCGCCTGGGCGGCGCCCATCGTGCGCGTCGGGGCGACCGTTGCGTCGCTCGGCGTGCTGATGTCGCTCGTGCTCGGCGTCAGCCGCACGACCTTCGCGATGGCCGCCAACGGGGACCTGCCTCGCGCCTTCGCCGCGGTGCACGCCCGCTACCAGGTCCCGCATCGCGCCGAGCTTGCGGTCGGCCTGCTCGTCGCCTGCATCGTCGCGGTCGCCGATGTGCGTGGTGCCATCGGCTTCAGCTCGTTCGCCGTGCTCGGGTACTATGCGATCACCAATGCCGCTGCCCTGACGCTCGCGCCCGAGCATCGCCGTTGGCCGCGTGTGCTCGCCGTGCTCGGTCTTGTCGGGAGCCTGGCACTCGCGGCGACGCTGCCACTCGCCTCGGTGCTCGCCGGCGCGGCCGTGCTGGCGCTCGGCGCGCTGGTATTCCTCGTCAGGCCGACAACGGGGTAGACTCCCTCCCCGGCCGCGCCCATCGGAGACCACTCATGTCGTTGCTCGCCCTCGTCCTCGCGCTGACTTTGAACCTCGACTCCGAAGGCAGCCGCACTGCGACGGTCGCGACCGAAGCCCCGATGGTCTTGCTCGCGTCGGGCGTGTTCACCTCGGAGACGGTCTACAGAGCCCTGCTCGTGGTCGGCGCCGATGGCTCATGGCGCGCCGACGGCAAGACGGGACAGCTCTCGCCTGTGGAACTCGCCGAGGTCGTCGCCGGTGTTGCCAAGGTCGTGCTGACGACCACGCCCGCGCCCGAGTGCCCGCGCACCACACCGGTCATCCAGATGTTGCAGGTGCCGCGCGGCCAGGTGCGCTTCGCGGTGCTGTGTGGCCCACGGGCCCATCCGTCGGTGACGTCCCTCATCGAGCTCGCGGAGTCCTACACGACGCGGCGGCCAACGCCCCAGGTGGTGCGTCTCGATCGTTGGCGCCCCGGCAAGGCCGACCGCAAGGAGTCGATCATCCTCCTCCGCGACGGCTCCTGGAGCACCGACAACGGCGTCGGCCACACCGGCGGGCCCGAGCTCGACGCGGTAATCGCCGCCTTCGACGCAGCCGTCATCGAGGTCGAAACAGCGCTACCCGGGACCGACTGCGCAGTCGATCGCCAACATGTGCTCGAGCTGCCGGGGCGCGCCACGCTTCAGTGGGCCGCCCCGTGCCAGACCCCGAGCCCGACCTTGGCGGACGCGCTGGCAAAGCTGATCGCGCTCGTCAACCTGCGCTGACGGCAGGCGGGCACGGCCGTAGTTGACTTCACTTCCGCGTCGAGCCTGGCAATCTCGTGGCAATCTTCTTCCGCGGCAGTTCCCGCTCCCAGCTCGGGCCCGTCGGTCTGCCCAACGGCGAAGGTCGAACATGGCCGGCCGCGGGCCGTCCAGCGTTGACACGATCGTCGGTCGCTGCCCAGATGTGACTGATGTTGTACCTGCGCCGAACTTCGCTCCTCGTTCTTTCGCTCCTCGCCGTCGCCTGCTCAAAGGGCAAACCAGAGGCGGTCGCCACGTCGCCAAGCGCGGTCTCCGCCGCGGACTCCGGCGCCAGCATTGCCGCGGACTCTGGCTCGGCGGGCTCCGGCTCCATCGCTGCCGCTGCGGACTCTGGCTCGGCCGACGACGTCGCCGCGGTGCCGACCGCCGCCGCACCCGGCGAGCCTGTCGGTGACAACTACCTGGGCCTCGCCAGCGGCGCCTACCTGGTCACGCAGCCGACCAGCGATCGGGCGTTCGACGAGCGCCCGATCAACGTCATCATCGACGGGCAGATATGGCGCTCCGACGAGGGCAAGGTCACCGATCAGGTGTTCGTCATCGAGACACCGGCTACCACCACGCTGACGACCATTGGCTTCGACACCCACCACATCTTCCACACGCCCGAGGAGAGCGCGCAGGCGGTGACGGTCGAGGCCAGCAACACCAGCGCGACCGATGGCTACCAGCCGATCCTCGCCGTCTCGCTCGACAAGGAGCCCGCGATCGCCTCGTTCCCGGTGACCGCCGCCGTGCCGGCGCGCTGGTTCCGGCTGACGATCAAGACCAACCACGGGTCGACCAGCGTCGCCGCGCTCAAGCGCATCTTCGGCTACGGCACGCAGGAGACCCCGGCCACCCCGACGGCGCTGACCGGCACCTACCGGGTGATCGATCCCGCCACCGGCACGGTCGCGACGAGCGACGATGGCGACCTGTTCCTCGAGCAGGACGGCACCGCGCTCGTCGGCTGCTGGCGCGGCACCGGCACCCTCTCCGGCGGCCTCGAGGGCACGATCGCGCCCCTTGAGTGGACCCATCCCGACCTCGGCAAGCAGGGCGGCCTACTGATCGCGTCGCGCGGCGGCCAGATCGTCGTGTGGCGACAGAACGCCGGCTCGTTCTGGGCCCTCGACACGCTCGCCAAGGTCAGCGGCGACCTCGGCACGTGCGGCGACGGCGGCAGCCTCGGCGAGTCTGGCCTCGCCAAGAACCTCGGTGAGACCGGCCTCGCCAAGGACCTCGCCGACAAGGGCCGCGCGGTGGTCTACGGCATCAACTTCGACTTCAACTCCGACCGACTGCGCGACGCGTCGAAGGCAATCCTCGACCAGATCGTCGCGATCCTCGTCGCACACCCCGACTGGAAGATGCGCATCGAGGGCCACACCGACAGCATCGGTGGCGCCGCGTTCAACCAGGGCCTCTCTGAGAGGCGCGCCGCCGCGGTGGTGGCCTACCTCACGCGCGCGAACATCGACCCCGCCCGCCTGTCGTCCTCCGGCGCTGGCCTGGCGAGCCCGATCGACAGCAACGCGACCGAGCTCGGCCGCGCGCGCAACCGCCGCGTCGAGCTCGTCAAGCCGTAGCTGTCACCCCGACGCTGCTCACGCTAACGAGTCCGGCTCGCTCGCGTTGCAACAGGGATACACGCATGCACCGACGACCTTGGCTCCACCGTTTGCTCATCGTCGCCGCGCTTTCACTCGTGGCCTGCGCCGGGGACGCCCGCCGCCCGCCGGGTGAGACCTGCTCACGCGATGGCGAATGCGTCTCGGCCCTGTGCGCGGAGAGCGTGTGCCTCGACCCCGAACTCGACGAGGACGGCGACGGCCGTCACGACGATGTCGGGTCGTAAGGTCGCCGCTCACGTCGCCGATGGCCAGTCAGCACCCAGCAGTGGGTCTCGGAGACGATCGACGCGCGCGAGTACAACACCGGGTTCGCCGTCGAGCCCAGCCTCGGCCCGTTCATCGTCGACGCCGACCGCGACGGACTGAAGGACATCGTCGTGCCTTGGCAAGAGGGGCGCGTGTGGCTGGTCTACCCGAACGGACCGCACCCGAACGCAGCGCACTTCGACAAGCGCATCATCTTCGGTGCCCTCACCGATGTGCATGGCGCGAGCGCCGCGTTCGGCGACGCGACGGCAACCAGCTCCCCGACGCGCTCGTCTTCGAGCGCTTCGAGTCCAACGTGCACGTCATCAACCAGGGCGCGCCGGTCCAATACTGACCGAAGCGCTCGTGGAGCTGGATGCCGCCGGCACGCTCAATCAACGGCTCGTTCTGCGCGCCTCGCGATAGTGGCGCCCGCGAGCCATGCTCGGCCAAGACGCGCGCGAACGCCGCCCTCAGTTCCTTCCGTCTCGGCTCGCGCATGCTCGGTCGTCCCATAGACGTGCCGGCGCGGCGCCGTCCTCGGGGTGCAGGCGTCCCGTCTTGGCAATCGCCGCCTTCGTTCTTCGCCTGGAGGACGCACGACCTGGCCACACGTGCCCACAGCTGCCAATCCGCCCGCCGGCGGCTTGCCGGCGCAGCCGCTCGCGTCGACGCACCCGGGGGCGCGACGATCGGCGTCGACGACCTCAAATCACAAATTGGCATATCGAAATTTATTCGTTGATCTACAATTATGTGTTTTTCGATCGAAAGACCAGGGAGCCGTCCGCTGAACGCAGGTTTCGCGCCGTCAGGCCCGTCGACGGGCCGACGGCACGAGGGTCGGCCAGGCGAGCACCATGATCGCCAGGAGCACGATGCACGAGCCCGCAATCTCGTAGCCGCTTGGGCTCTCGCCGCCGAAGATCAGCACCAGCAGGACCGATGCGACGACGCCTGCCAGCACACTCGAGGCGCGATTGACGGGCACGGTGTAGGCGTTCTCCTGCGGCTCGAGCAGCACCAACGCGCCAAATGTGCCAGTGCCCTGCGAGCAGAGTCCGAGCACTACGATCAATGCGAGCACCTCCGGATGCTGCCATATTTCGGTGAAGCCGACCCGCAGCGCGTCACCGAAGCCGCCCGGGAGGAGCACGGCGAGCACGACCAGGCCGACCATCGCGACGGGCGTTGCGACCATCTGCTCCTCGACGAAGAAGGCGATACGGCGGGCGCGTGCATCGGGTCCGGCGCCCTTCGCATGCAGCGACATCCAGCGCAGCCGAAAGAAGTAGGCCGCGAGGTAGAGTCCTATGTCGATGCCGGCGGCGAGCGAGAGGCGCGCAACGCCGTCCTCGAGGAAGGCGATCACCAAGGCCACGAGTGCCAGCCCCGAGCCGACCCAGGACCACCATGGGATGGTGCTCGCCGGGCGCCCGGTCAGTTGGTCGACGAGTGGCGCCAGCAACAGCACGCCACCGCGCATGAGCATCATGGCGAACAGGATGCTCACGCCATCGAACGCGTAAGCGAGCGTCGTCGTCAGCACGATCACCCCGGTCGCCAAGCCCGACAGCGCTGTCACGACGCGCGGGCGCGGTAAGCGCAGCCGACCGATCGTCGTCGACGCCGCAAAACGCCACCAACCGAGCAGGCTCACGACCGCGAGCATCGCGAGCATCGAGGTCGCCGTCGCGAGTGGCAGCACCGCCGTGCCCGACCACGGTTGTCCAGTGACCTCGCCCGAGGTGACGGCTTTCGTGAGCAGCGCATACGGCACATAGGTCGCAAAGTACCCGGCCGCAAACCACCAGACGCGCACGTTTCGAACCTGCTCGCTCATCATGGGGCGCATTATGCACAGATCCGGCAGGGTCGCATGTCGGCATATCAGGCGAGATGGCGTCGCGGCGTTCGTGCACGAACGCACCGAGCCCGAGCGCAATCGCCCGTCGCGCTGGACGCTTGGCTGGTTGTCCGGCCGGGGCCAGCTTGCGCCCTCGCGACTGGCACTTCGCACTGCTTGAGCCTGTCTCTACCGAGCGGGCGGTCAGGGGCCTATGGGGCCACGCCTTACAGCCAGCGCACCTTGCCCGTCCCGAGGTCGTACATCGCGCCTACGACCTTTAGTTGCCCGGCCTGGACAAGCGCGCGGATGATCTCGCTGCGGTCGACGATGTCGGTCACCGTCTGGCGCACGTTGGCCTCCGCGACGGCGTTGACGTACTCGGTGTTCTTGGAGGTCTTCTCGCCGGGGACGCTCTGGCTCGCCTCAATGGCCGGCTTAATGTTGGCGAGAGTGGCGGTCAGGTTGCCCATCTGCGCACCGTCGCAGGCGCCCTTCACCGCCCCGCAGGCGGTGTGGCCCATCACGACGATGAGCTTGGTGCCCGCAAGCTTCGTCGAAAACTCGAAGCTGCCAAGCATGTCCTCGTTTTCGAAGTTGCCGGCGACACGCCCTACGAAGATGTCGCCGATGCCCTGGTCGAAGATGGTCTCGGGCGGGATCCGCGAGTCGAGGCAGCTCAGAACGGTGGCCATGGGGTACTGCCCCTTGGCCGTCGCGTGGACCTGGGCCATGTAGTCGCGCGGGGTCAGCTCGCCGCGCATGAACCGCTCGTTGCCTGCCGCGAGCCGGCGCTTGACCTCGTCAGGCGTCAACGCAGCCTGGGCCTTGGCGTCGAGGACCGCGGCGGTCAGCGGTGGGCCGCGGTGGTAGTCGCCGGCGTGATTGTCGCTGGTCGGCGCGCCCGCGCAGCCGAGGAGGCCGACGCAGGAGGCGGCTGCGATTGCTACGGATAGGCTGCTCAAGATCTTGCTCCTGGTTGGTCGTCGGGCGGGACGTGGTCGCCCTCCGAGTGGCTCTGGCTAGCAGGTCGCGCTGGACAGCGGCCTGCGGGCCTCATGCGAACCGACTGAGCCATCGACAACAAGGAATTTTGATGGCAACCCATCGGCCAAACCGATGGGTCGACGGGAGCAATACCTTGGACTGGCTGAACTATCACCACCTGCTCTATTTCTGGACGGTCGCCCGCGAGGGCAGCGTCACGCGCGCCGCGGCCCGCTTGCGCCTGGCCCAGCCGACGCTCAGCGGCCAGATCCGCAAGCTCGAGGAGGCCATCGGCTCGCCCCTCTTCAACCGTGAAGGACGCAACCTGGTTTTGAGCGACGCCGGGCAGGTCGTGTTCGCGCACGCCGAGCGCATCTTCCAGGTGGGGGAGGAGCTGCGAGACCTGTTCCGCAGCGGTGGCCCCGAGCGCGCGCGCCCGCTGCGTATTGGCGTCAGTATCGCGCTGCCAAAGCTCGTCGCATGCGCGCTCATCGAACCAGCGCTGCACGGCGACGCAGGCGGCCGGGTCATCTGTCACGAAGACAAGGCGGATCGCCTCATGGGCGAGCTCGCGCTGCACGGCTTCGATCTCGTCTTGAGCGACACGCCGATCAGCCCGACCGTCAAGGTGCGTGCCTTCAACCACCCGCTGGGCGACTGCGGCATCTCGTTGTTCGCCGCTCCGGATCGGCGCGCCGCCCTCACGGGTGCGTTCCCAGGGTGTCTCAACGGCGCGCGGATGATCATGCCGACGTCCAACACCGCCATGCGCCGCTCGCTGGACCACTGGTTGGAACGCCATGACCTGCATCCGGAGGTCGTTGGCGAGTTCGAGGACAGCGCGCTGCTCAAGGTCTTCGGTCAGCGCGGCGCGGGGATCTTCCCGGCGCCGTCGATCGTCGAGCGCGAGGTCTGCCAACAGTATGGCGTCGAGGTCGTGGCATCCATCAGCGCGGTGCGCGAGCACTTCTACGCCATCACCCTCGACCGGACCCTCAAGAACCCGCTGGTCGCCGACCTCTGTGCGAGGGCACGCGAGACGCTCGCCGCGATGGGCTGAGCCGGGCGACCAATCATCGCAATTTTTGATGATATCGCCGCACACTTGCTATTTGTCCGCTCGAGCCTGTCGCCTACCTGGACTCCGAGCGTGACGGAGTTTCGACCACCGGCCACTCGATGCTGGGGCAAAGCCCGGGCGCGCTGTCGGTGATGAACGAGGTGCGCGTCGCAGACGCTTCACGCTTGTCGGCGGGACCTCATCCGGCCGCCGAAGATATCGAGCGCTGCGCGCTCGGCGGCGTTCTTGCCGTGATTGGGCATCGCATTGACGCAGCCTTCGAACGGCTCGAGGAACGAGCGGCACTGCGGCGGAATCGCTTCGACCTTGCTCAGCGCCGGATCGCCGCTGGCGGCGAACTCGAAGGCGCGGGTGGCGCCGTCGTCGTCGTTCTGCCAGATCCCGACGAGGTCCTGTTGGTCGGCACATTTTCGCCGTTGTCACAGGCCGGGACAGCGATGAGCGACAAGACTGATAAGGCGACGCGCACGGTCGAGACGAGCGACTTCATGAGAGCTCTCCGAGCGGCGTACGAACACGATGACGGCGTGCACGGCTGCGATTGAAAAGCGGTAACTCGCCGAGCAGGCGAAGCCGTGGCGAGGCGAGAGCAAACAGAATCATCGTCAGCCGCGCGTGCCGAACTCACAGCCACTTAAGCTCGGTCTTGCCGAAGAAGCGCACGCGCCGCAGCAGCACATCAGCGACCAGGAACCCGAGCGCCCAGGGCAGGGGCTCGGGCCAGAGCGGCACATGGCTCTCGGTCTTGGCGTCGCCGACATCGAACAAGGTCGCCGGCGTGGGGTTCTGGACGCCACCGGTCGCGGCCGCGAGCGCTTTGAGCGCGGTGAGGTCCGGTGCGCCGACGAGGTGCTCATCGGGGAATGGCCACGCGACCGTCGCGAAGCTGCGATAGGTCGCTTCGGGCGTGCCTTCGACCTGTTTCGGGGTGTGCTTGCCGCGCACGGTGTAGGGCCCGAAGCTGGTCAGCGGAACTTGCCCTTCGTAGCGGCCGGCGGCGACCTGGGTCAGCGCCAGCGGGCGCTCCTTGCCGTCGGGATCGGTGACCGTGACCTCGCTGGTGACGCCATCGACGAAGCGGTCGTCGCCATCGACCGCGTCGACACCGACGGTCAGGGTCGAGCCCGCGATGTCGGCGACCATCTGGTAGCTCGGGTCTTCGGTCTCGGTGCGCAGCGTGTCGCGCACGAGCTGGCGCCAGAACTTCGCGTAGCCCGGCCACTTGAGCCAGTAGTGCGCCCAGCGGTTCTTGACGTCCGAGGTCCACACCACCACCTCGCCAAGCCCGAGACGCCAGCGCGCCAGGACTGGCTCTCCGAGGTGCGAGGTCATCAGCACCTCGGCCCGCGGCTTGGCGCGCGTCGACACGTAGCCGATGAGGCTCGGCAGCGCATCGACATTGATGCCGCGGAACATCTGCAGCCCTCGAAAACGCGCGTCCACACGTGGTGTGAAGGGATCTTCGACCAGCGCCTTACGCGTCACCTCGGAGGTCTCCTGCAGGAACAGCTGCGGGATGTTCTGCTCGTCATTGGTGTAATAAAAGCGACCGTTGGCGGCCTCGGCGACCTTGCTCAAAAGGGTCTGATCGCTGCCGACGCCGACCGCGACGGTCGATATGGTGATGCGCTCGAGTGAGGCCGACGACGCGAGCTCGATGACGCCGGCCGGGCTCGACTGCCCGTCGGTCAAGAGGATGATGTGCTTCACCTTCGCATCGACCTTGGCGAGCGCATTGTAGGCGTGGTCCAGGGCCGCGAAGATATTGGTGCCGCCGCTACTGCGCATGCGTGCGACCGCGTCGCGGATGCGCAGCTGATTGACCGCGCGCGTGAACGGCAAAAGATCTTCGGGGCGCGAGTCGAACGCGACGATGCCCAGCAGATCGTCTTGCTGCAGGACACGCAGGGTTGCGATGGCGGCCTGCTTGGCGAGGTCGATCTTGGGCCCGGCCATCGAGCCCGACTTGTCGATGACCAACATCAGCGCGAGGTTCGGGGTCTCCTCCTTGCGCTGCACGTCGAGCCGCACCGGCAGCACGTCACGCTCGAGGATGGTCTGGCCCCAGCCGCCTGGCCCGAAGCTGTTCTCGCCACCCGCGAAGACGAGGCCACCACCTTTCCTGGCATATTGCTCGAGCACCCGCATCTGCCCGCTCGACAGGTTCTCGCCGCCCATGTCGCTCACGCGCGGCACATCGGAGATGAAGATCAGGTCGAACTTCTCGGCCTCGGTGACGCTGGTCGGAGTGCCGCGCGGGCCGCGGAACTCGACGTCGAAGTCCTCCTGCAGCGCCGCCGCGAGGTTCTTCTGGTAGCGCGTCTCGCCCTCGACATAGAGGACCTTCGGCCGCTCTGGCACTTTCACTGGTAATTCGTAGCGGTTGTTACTGGCGAAGCGGTCGTCTTTGGCGATGAGCGCGCTGCACTGCACCGCGACCTTCTTGTCGCCACCCTCGTCGATCTTCAGCTCGTGCTCGATTGTCGAGTCACCTTGCGGCACATCGTGCTCGGCCGTGGTCGCGACGATACCGTCGACCTGTACCTCGCACCTGGCGCGCATCGCGCGGCTCGCCTTGAGGCGCGTCGTCACCTTGAACGGCACCTTCGGTTGGATCCCCGCCGGGATCTCGAGCCTGGTCACCATCAGCTCGTTCGGTCGCTCGATCGGCCCAAGATCGAGCCAGTGTACCGGCACTCCGAAGCGCTGCAGCGTGTCACTCTCGGCCGCCAGGCTGCCTTCGGTCTCGAGCCCGTCGGACGCGACTACGATGCGCGGCAGCTGACTCTCGGGAAAGAGCGTCATCGCGAGCCGCAGACCCGCCTGAAGATTGGTCGCGGGGGCACCATCCGGCGGCACCACCATGCGCTGCAACGGTGGCAATATGGCACTCTCAGGTGAAGCGCCGGCTGCCAATATCGGCAGTGGCACTTCCTTGGCGCCATTGGCGAAAGTGACAAGTCGTACCTCGGGCCGTGTCTCGACGGGCAGCGCAAGCGCCGCGCGCCAGGTCTTCTCGACCTCGACCCGCGCCGCCTCGAGGGCTGCATCCGGCAGCGACTCGGACACATCGATGACGTAGACGGTGGCCGCCTTGCGCGCGGTCGTCTCGACCTTCTGCACGTCGATCAACGCGAGCGCCAATGCGCCTATGAACGCACCCTTCAGGGCTATCGACAGCACCTGCTGTGTCTTGGGCAAGTCCGACAGCGTGTGCGCGCGCATCGCTATCAGGAACGGGATCGCGGCCAGCGCCCAGGCCATCTCCGGGTGCACGACGACATAGCCGGCATCGTCGAGCGCAACGAGCCAGCCCGGGCCTTCGCTCTGAATGATGAGGTAGCCAGCCAATCCGAGCCCAATTGCCAGCGCGTATTGCGCGGCAATCCACGACCATCGCCTGGCGCCTGGGCTCATATCGTCACCCGCCGATGCCAAGTGACCCACTCGACCATCACCAGCGCCAGCGCCGCCAGCAGCAACACTCGCCAGAAGTCGCGCAGCCACGGATTCTCTTGCGCTTCCTGGAACTCGGGTGCGACCCACGGCGCGTAGTCCGACGGCTGCGGTGCGATGCGACTCTCGTCGGGCGACAACAGGTTGACAGCGATCGCAGTCGGTCCTGCCTTCGCGCCACCAATCGGGTCAATCGCGGACGGGTCAATCGCGGACGGGTCGCTCGCGGACGGGTCGCGCAGCTCCCAGATCCCCAACCGCGATGCGGTCAGGTGCACCCGCTCGGCGACGCGTCGCGCGGTCGTCGTCGCGCCGCCCGGACCGGTCGCCGTGACGGCGCTGCCCTGGCCCGGTACCACCAACGACAGCGGCACACCTGCGCGATTGGGCTGTAGGAGTCCTTCGGCGTCCTGCCAAAACCACGAGATCGCGTTCACGACCAGGATCGGAAACGCGTAGTTCATTGGCAATAACGACTGCCGTAAATCGAACGACAGCACGACGAAGCGGCGTGTGCCTGCGTCTTCGCCAGTATCTTTGATTGTCCGCGTAAACAAGAGCGGCACGCCACCCTGCGCCGTGACGACCACCTCGTCCTTCTTCGCGAGCGCGTAGACCGGGGTCTCGAGCGCGTTGATGTCGGCGAAGCTCACATTGCGCGCGAGCGGGTGCTTGGTGTCAACCTTGGCGACCGTCGGCGCGCTGAGCATGCCCCTCAGCTCGAACGTGGCGCTCGGCCGCGGCGCGATGACGAAGTAGTTGCCGGGCTTGCTGACGTCGACGTCGACCGCGTCGACCACTGTGACATCGAAGCCCTCGGGCCCGGTGTACTCGGCCGGGGTGCGGGTCGTGAGCTTGACGTTCTCGCGCAGGAACAAGGCGGCGTTGATGAACAGGTTTCCGTCGGAGACCAACTGCACTGCGAGGTTGCGTCGTTCGGGCACGACCGCGAAGGCGATGTCGTCTTTGGCGAACGCGTCACGCGTCGGGTCGCTGGAGTCGACCGCGACCTTCGCGAAGAGGCGGCTGCCACTGAACTTCAGCTCGTCGATCTTCCCGCTGAGGGTCGCGTTCGGGGCGAGCGTCAGCGGCTCGGTGTGTACCAGACGCGCGGCGGAATCAAAGTCCTCCTGGCCCATGCCGACCGGGTTGGCATACAGAAACAGGTTTGCCTTCACGGTGCGTGGCGTCTCGTTGCGCACGGCGTACCAGGCGACGTAGGTCACGCTGTCGTCGGGGTAGGGCCGTACGTTGAACGCCTCGATGCCGACGTTGTCAGCGGCCGCGCCGACCGCGATTGCCGAGAGGCCCAGAGCCTTTCTGCGGGCTTCGGGGATCGGTGGGAACGCGAGGTCCGACACCAGGATCGTCTCGCCGCCTTCGCGCCCACGGAGGGCATCGTCGGCCAACTGCAAGACCTCGTCGATGGCGGTCGGGGTGTCGGCGGCGCCATCGGGGGCGACCCCGTCGATGGCCGCGTGCAGCGCTTTGCGGTCCGATGTCCACAACGTCAGCGGGCGCGTCTGCGCGTCGAGCTGGACGACCATCACGCGCTGCGATGGATGCACCGCGAGCTTGTCGACCAGCTCGTGTGCCTTGGCCTTCGCCAGCTCGAGGCGTGTGCGACCCGCCTCGACCGTGGCCATCGACGCGGACGCGTCGATCACCAGCAGCGCATGTCGCGGCGGTGGTGGCTTCTCGTCTTCGTGGGTGCAGCCGGCCAGGCTCGCGACCTTCGGATTGCCGAGTGCCAGGACGACCAGCGCGACGATCGCGAGCTGCACGAGCAGCGAGCCGATACGCTTGAGCGCCCGGAACAGCGAGCTCGCCTGCCTCTCGACGACGACGCGCGCCCATAGCGGCGAGAACGGCACCTGCACGCGTCGGCGGCGCAAGCGCAGGATGTAGAGCACCACCATCACGCCACCGAAGATGGCGAACAGCTTCAAGAGGTCGGGCAGCGCCTGGCCTTCGAGCGTCATGACGGCACCGGTCTGTGCATCACGAGGCTCACTTGAGGAACCCTCCGGTGCGCAGCATGGCGACGACCAGCTCGTCGAAAGGGGCCTGCACGCTGGCCTGGTAGTAGGCGATCTGGCGCGCCTTGCAGTGGCTCTCGAGTTCGGACGAGAACGCCGCGTGCGCCGCGCGATACTTGTCGAGGAGGCGCGGCGTCAGCGTCACCTCCTTGGTCTGCTGTGTCTCGACGTCGACCAGCAGGATGTCGCCACGCAGGTTCGGCGACAGCTCACGCTCGTCGACGAGCTGCACCACGACCGGCTCGAAGCGGTGGTAACGCAACAGGTTCAGGCCCTCCTCCCAGCCGTCCTGCGCGTAGAAGTCCGACAGGACAACGACCATGCCGCGCCTCTTGGTCTCGTGCACGAACGCGCGCATCGAGTCGCCGAAGGTGGTCGTGCCGCCCGGGTCGACCTGGCGCAGGAACTGGAGGATGCGGAAGATCTGGGCCTTGCCGCGTGCCGGCAAGAGGCGCTGTCCGAGCTTCTCCGAGAACGTGACGAGGCTCGCGCGGTCCAAGCCCGCGAGCGCGATGTAGGCGAGCGCCGCGGCCATGCGCCGCGCCTGGTCGAGCTTGGTGCGCGCGGGGCTGACCTTGGCGGCGGTCGTCGGGGCATCGCCCTTAAGTGACTTCGCCGCGCCCGGCGCCGCGTCGCGACCGACCGACATCGACGCCGATGCGTCGACCATCAGGTACACGTAGAGGTCTTCCTCTTCCTCGTATTGCCGCAAGAGCAGCTTGCCGAGGCGCGCGTAAACGTTCCAGTCGATGTGCTTGAAGTCGTCGCCCGGGGAGTAGCGCCGATGGTCCGCGAACTCCAAGCCTGCACCGAGCTTGCGACTGCGCCGCTCGCCACGCTCGGGGCTGGCCATCGCCTTGCGCGCGACGATCTCGAGGTACTCGAGGCGCTTCAGGAAGGCGTCGTCGAACAGCGACTCGTCACGCGAAGCTCCTGCATTCGCTCGACTTTTGGCGCTGCCTGCGGTCACGCGGTCTCCTTCACCACGCGCATCACGTCGTCGAGGATCGAGTCGGCGGTGACCCCTTCGGCCTCGCCCTCGAAGTTGCGGATGATGCGATGGCGCAGTGCCGGCTTGACGATCTGCCGGATGTCCTCGGCCGAGACCGCGAAGCGACCATCGAGGATCGCGCGCACCTTCGAAGCGACCACCAACGCCTGCGCACCACGCGGCGAGGCGCCGACCCGGACGAAGCGACGGGCCGCCTCCGGGGCGTGCTTCTGGTCCGGATGGGTCGCGAGCACGATGCGAATCGCGTAGTCCTGCACGTGCCTGGCGATCGGCACATCGAGCGCCAACTGCCGCAGCTGCAGGAGACCGGCGCGGTCCATCACTGGCTCGATCTTCGGCTCGGTCCAGCCGGTCGTGCGGTCGAGGATCGTGTGCAGGTCGTCCGCCGTTGGGAACTCGACGTGCAGTTTGAACAGGAAACGGTCGAGCTGCGCTTCGGGCAGCGGATAGGTGCCGTCCATCTCGAGTGGGTTCTGGGTCGCGAGCACGAAGAACGGATCGGTCAGCTTGTGGGTCGTGCGCCCGATCGTTACCGAGCGCTCCTGCATCGCCTCGAGCATCGCCGACTGCGTCCGCGGCGTGGCCCGGTTGATCTCGTCCGCGAGCACGATGTTGGCGAAGATAGGACCTTTTTGGAACTCGAGGTTGGTGTGGCCCGCGTCGTCCTGGATTGCGACCTTGTTGCCGGTGATGTCCGACGGCATCAGGTCGGGCGTGAACTGGATGCGCGAGAACTCGAGCTCCATTGCGTTCGCCAACGTGCGCACGAGCGTCGTCTTGCCGAGGCCCGGCACGCCTTCGAGCAGCGAGTGACCACCCGCGACCAGCGACATCATCACCGCGTCGACGACCTCGCGCTGCCCGACCATGACCTTGCCGATCTCCGTGCGCAGCTTTCCGGTGGCACGCGCGAAGTGGGCGACCCGCTCTTTGATGTCCATCGTCGTGTTCCTTGGTCAGGCAGTCTTGCGGCGGCGACGAGACGTCGCACGCGGCCAAATTCGAATTCGTCAGCGCAGTGTCAGCGCGGCCGGATGAGGTCGAAGTAGCGACGCACGTAGGTGCGCTTGCCCGGTGGGATGTGCTCTTTCTCGAGCGCGTCCTCGACCACGTCGGCGTAGTCCTGATGGACCTCGCGATAGCCCGCGGTCGCGAACCCCTTCTGCGCCGCGGTCATGACGACCTTCGACTTGGACGGGCCGTCTCCGTGCTGGCCCGCGACGAAGTCTTCCTTGGTATCGAAGTCCATCGACGGCTTCTCACCGCCGAAGAGCTCCTTGTCGTGGCCGTCGCCATAGCCGTCGCCCTGGCCGAGCTTCGGGTCACCGCCCTGGCCGTTCTTCCCCATGCCCGGGATCTTCATGCCGCCCTGGCCCTTGCCGCCGAGCAGCAACATGTCGCCCGGTTTGCCGCCTGGCTTGTCGCCGCCGAGCATGATGTCCTTGCCCTCACCGTCCTTGCCACCCGCGGCGTCTTTCTCGAACTGCTGCTCGGCATCGCCCTCGCCACCGGGCTGTCCGCCCTTGCCGGCCTGCTGTTCGCCGCCTTTTCCCTGGCCGTCTTTTCCCTGGCCGTCCTTGCCGCCCTGGCCGCGCCGCATCATCTCGCGCACGTCGACCATGCGACCCTGCGCGATGCGCATCTGCTGCCGTCCCTGACCGCCCTGCGCCATCTTGCGAAGAGCCTCGGCCGCCCGCTTCATGTCCTCGGACGTCATGCCCTGGCCGTCCTGACCGTCCTGACCCTCTTGCCCTTCCTGAGCCGGTTGCTCGCGCCGCTGCTCCGACTCGGCGCCTTGCTCGCCCTGCTCGCCACCCATCTTCTGGGCCTCTTCCGCGAGCCTGCGCAGCATGTCGCGCGCCGCATCGTCGAGCTCTTCCGAGAGTCGCTCGAGCTGACGCTCAGGCTCCGACTGCGCCCTCTGCTGTTTGGGGTCATCGAGTTGCTCGAGCTGGCGCTGCGTGTCCTGGAGGCGGTCCTTGTCCTTCTTGGCGAAGCGATCCTTTTCCTTCTTCTGCTTTTCCTCGAGCCGGTCGCGCTCCTTCTCGAGTCGCTCCTTCTGCTTCTGCCGCTCGTTCTCGATGTCCTTGGCGAGCTGCTCGACGTCCTTGGCGATCTTCTTCTTGTCGGCATCCGACAGCTCCTTGCCCTTCTCGTTCATCTTGGCGGCCAGCTTCTCGAGCGCCTCGGCCGCGGACTTCCAGTCCTTCTCCTTCATCGCATCGATGAGCGGCGTCACCTCCTCGTGCGGCTTCTTCTGCTTGGCGGCCGCCTCCTGAAGCTTCGTTTCGACCTCGTCCGCGTTGGTCGCGTTGTCCTGCTTCCACTCGTTCATCGCCTTCTCGAGCTCAGCCATGCGGGCGTGCGCTTCCTCCGGCGTGATGCGCCCTTCTTGTAGGGCGCGGATGAGTTCGTTCAGGTCTGCGAGGAACTGCTTCACGGCTGGGTCGGCCGCGACTTTAAGCTCCTCGTCGAGGTCCTTCGCCAGGTCCTCTAACCGCTTCTCGTCGTCCTTGCGGACCTCCGCCTTGTCCTCTTTGAAGTGCGGCGGCACGACGAGCTTCGCGAGGGTCTGGCCCGACATCGCCGCGACCGGCAGCTCGAAAACGAACAGCGCCGGACCCGACACTGCGAACGACAGCGCGAACGCACCCGCGCCGACTGCGAACGCACCCCAACGCCATGGCGACGCGCTCGCCGGACGCGCCTTCCCGATCACCTGGACCGCGTCCTCCATCGCTGCTTCCTGCATCGGCGTACGCGTCGGCAGGCGTGCGAACGAGAGCGCCGAGCCAAGCCGCGAGTGGAGGCCGCCCGCCGCGTCGAGCGAGGCTGCGAGCGCGATATCGCCAAAGCGCGACAAGACACCAATCGCGACCCCGATGGCCGGCAGAGCCAGCGCGATCGCGCCGCCGACCCACACCCAGTCCGACGCGAGCAGCCGGGTCTTTACCAGCACGACCAGCAGCGCGAACACGATCAGCCCAATGGCGCCGAGCAGGAGCCCATGGCGCAGCGCGGTCTGGGCCCTGAGCCGCCAACGCAGCCGTGCCACTACCTTTTCGATCGCCGCTACCGACATCGCTCAGCTCCCTGGTTCGATCCCCATCTGCACTGCCGCCTGTGGCGTCACCAGCGCCAGCAAAGCATCGGAGACGAACATGGTACTCGAAAGATCCATTTCTCGCCGAGCTTACTCGGTCGTGGGGACCGCCGCATCGGACGCGCCGACGGGGGTGAGGTCGAGCGCGAAGAGCTTGCCCTCGTAGAGCCACAGGTAGCGGGCGAGCGTTTGGGTGACGCTCTTCGCGTAGAGGTGGGCTTCGCGATAGGGGATGCGCTCGACAAACTCGTCGATGTCGACATTGCCGAACTGCTTTCGCCACTTGCCGACCGCGCCGCCGCCGGCGTTGTAGCCGGCCGACGCGAGCGGCACGACCTTGTGGCGGCCGAGCAGGCGCTGGAGGTACTTGCTGCCGAGCTCGATGGCGACCTCGGGTCGCATCAGGTTCTCCTTCGTGACCTCGTGGTCGGTGTCGCGCGCGAGGTTCTTGGCGGTCGGCATGATGATCTGCATGAGGCCGAAGGCGTTCGCCCAGCTCACCGCCTGCGGGTCGAAGTTCGACTCGACGCGCATGACCGACCAGATCCAATACGGGTCCAGTGAGCGCTCACCGGCCCAGTGGGTTACCTCGCTGCTGAAGGGCCGCGGGTACGCGAGCTTCCATGGAAGGGCCGCGAGGCCGATCGGGAACGGCAACTGGGTCGTCGCCTCGATCGTGCGCGCGATCCGGATTGAGCGCGGGAAGCCGCCGCCCATCTGCTGCACCGCGACCTTCATCCACGACCACTCGTCACCCGCAGGGCGGGCCTTCTTCGCGACCGCGTCGAGCTCGAGATCGACGTTCGGCAAAAACGGTGAGGCACGGTCGTAGCGCGATCCCGACAGGCGCGCCCACTCGACCGCGCGCCGGAAGTGCACGTCCTGCCAGATGTTTGCGGGTACACGCAGGTCGGGCGGGCCGGGCATCGCAGGGACGGTCGGCACCAGCTCGGCGCGCACGGCGTCAGCCGCTTCCGGCGTCTCGTTGGTCGCAGGGGCCTCGGGCGTGACCAGACGCGAGTAGGCGAGCACCGCGTACCAGGAGAGCGGGTTCTTCTCGAAGACGATGCGCCACTCGGCGCGGGCCTCGTCCTTCTTGCCGAGCTCCCAGAGGGCGCGCGCATGCCAATAGCGAAAGCGGCCCGGATGGCGGCCAGGCACGTCGTTGGGTGCTATCGCGAGGACCAGCTCGGTCGTGTCGAGGACCTCCTTCCACTTGCGCGCTTCGACGTTGGGACCTACCAGATCCCATGCCACCGAGTCCGCCATGTCGCCCTGCGGATAGCGCCGCAGCGTCGAGATCAACTGGCGCGTCGCGTTCTTCGGGCGCTTCTCGGTCTCTGCCAAGAGCAGCAGCGCGTCGTCCGCGGTCGACCGATCTGGGAACTCTTTTACGTGTTCTTCCAGGAGCTTACGGGCGTCTTTCGGCTTGGTCGTCAGTAGCGCACGACCACCGAGGAAGGTCGCATCGGCGCGCGCGTCGCCTTCACAGGTCAGCGCCTTTTTGTAGAAGTCGAAGGCCTTCTTGAGGGCCTGGTCGTCGTCCTTCTTCTTTCGCTCGGCCGCGCGCCCGAGCAGGATCGATGACTCGCAGACCGGCCCCTTGGGCGCCTTCAAGGTGCCGATGACACCACGCATCGCGTCATAGCGTGCCGCATCGAACAGCGCGCGACCAAGGCGCAAGCGCTCGGCGCCCGATAGCTTGATGACCTCGATGTCCTTCAGGGCCGCTTTGCCGAGTGCATCGTTGGGGTAGCGCACCGCTAGCTCGAGGCGGGCACGCTTGGCAGCTGCTTTGGTCTTGTCGTCGCTGCTCGCATCACGAAGGCGCGCGAGCTCGTCCCACGACTCTGGGAGGAGCCGCGCCGGGTCGTTCTTGGCAGCATCTTCGAGCGCCAGTCGCGCCGCTTCCTTGCCCGCGCCGCCTGCGGCATCGGCCGTCAGGAGGCGTGTGCGCAAGGCCAGCGCGCGGCCGAGATAGCCCGAGTCCGCGGGCAGGCGGTCGAGCATCGCCAGCGCGTTGTTGCGCGCATCGGGATCGGCCGGCGCCAGCGACAACAGCTCGGCCGCACGCAGCGTCGCGATGTCGGCCATCAGCGGCCAGTCGAGCGCGAGATCCAGGAAGCGATGGGCGGCCGCGAGCGCGGCCTCGGGGGTGAGCTGCGGCGCCGCCACAGCGGTCGCGTCGGTCGCGTCGAGGGTATCGGTCTGGGCCGCCAGCCATGCCGCGTAGAAGCGCGCAGGCAGCGCGCGCGAGTCCTCGGGATGGGCCAGCGCGAACGCGTCGAAGATGCCGAGAGCGCGATCGCGCTCGTTGCCCTCCCAGGCTTCGAGCGCTTCGGACAACGGCGGCTCGGTGAACCAGGGCGCCAGCGACTCCAAGACAGGTGGTGCATCCGGACCTGGGGTGGCTATCGGCGGCGGGGCCGGTGGCTTCGCGGCCTCGGTCGGTGCCACAGCGCCCGGCGTGACCGGCTCGCCTTGTCCACCGGGGCCAGTGGGCTGATGCGACACATCGGTGACGTTGCCGAGCTCGCGCTGAGTCTCGGGCGCAGCACAGCCGATCGGCACGAGCAAGAGCAGCGGGAGCAGGTAGTACCTCATGGATCTCCTTGCGTAGCGCGTCCGAACGTTCAGGTCGAGATTCGTCATCCGCATGGGACCGCGAGGCGGCCTCGCACGGTGCGATGAGCCTCACACTGTAGGCCCTCGCCCGTCGCGCGAGGCTTGCACCCAGGCTGCCGATCGCCCATCCTCCGCCGTCCATGGCGCACGTCATCACCGGTCGAATCAGCCAGGCCAAGCTCACCGCGCGCGCACACGTGCTGGCATCATTGCTCGCCGGGTTCGGGCTCGTCGCCTGCGGCGATGACCCTGCGGTCCATTCGCTCTTCGCGGAGCGGCCCAATGCCGTCGTGCACGCGGGCGGCGATGCGGCCAATAGCGACACGACCACGCCCGATGACACCAGCGTGCCCGACACGGACAGCGCGGACACGACCGACACGCGCGATGCCGCCGACACGCAAGATGCCGATACTACATCGGATACGACGCATGATACGACGCCTGATACGACGCATGATACGACGCCTGACACTGATACCGATCCCGGCGACACCACCCAGGGCGGACCGGTGCTCGCACTGAAGTCGACCATCGCGTTACCGTGGGTGCGCGCCGGGGCGGGCGGCAGCGAGCTCTTGCTCGAGCTCGAGAACGTCGGCGACCCGGGTCGCTTCAGCGCCACACTGACCGGCGACCCGCGCCTGCACCTCGACGCCTACGACGACGACATCAGCGACTTCGCGCGCTTGACCCTGCGTTTCGACGGTTCCGCGAGCGAGTTCACCGCCGAGGCGACCCTGCGCATAAGCGACGACAGCGGCACCCATCAGGCGACCGTCTGGGCGGTCGCGGGCAACACGCTCCCAGCCGCGACCTGGACCGACCTCACGACCGGTCCCATCAAGTACGGCCACACCGCGACCGTCCGCCTGACCAGCGCGCCATTCCCCGACATCAGCGCCGGCTACACCGACGACCGGGTCAACGTGTTCGTGCCCGATGGCTACATCGACCGCGGGCCGGTCCCGATGGTCGTGCACTTCCACGGCCACGGCACCACCATCGCTGACACGTTGCCCGCCCACAAATACCGCGAGCAGCTGTGGGCCAGTGGCGTCAACGCGATCCTCGTCACGCCGCAAGGTCCCGTGAACGCGGCCAGCGGCAACTTCGGCAAGCTCATGGACGCGGGCAACCTTGCGATTATGTTGAGCGATGTCGTCGCGATCCTCTATCGCGACCAGCTCGTGAAGACGCCCAAGGTCGGTGACCTGGTCCTGACCGAGCACTCCGGTGGCTATCAGGCGGTCGCCTTGAACCTCGACGCACAGACCGATGAAGGCCAGGTCATGGCGGTCCACCTGTTCGATGGGCTCTACGGATACTCTTCTGCATACGAGGACTTCGCACGATCCGGCGGCTACTTCCGCAGCGGGTACACCTCCGCTGGCGGCACCCGCGCGAACAACCTCGCGCTGGTCGACGACCTCGGCGCGGCCGTCGTCGAATACGCCACCGCCGAGTCCCTGCGCGACGAGCCTGCCGTGATCTGGTTCACGCCCGCGGGCCACAGCGACAGCACCTGGTGGGAGCAGGCCTACAGCGAGACCTTGCGCTGGGGCTCGACCAACGCGCGTCGCGGTCCCCGCATCGAGCTGCGCACGGCGACCGTCGCCAACGGCACGGCGACCGCCACCTGGCTCGCGCCCGAAGACGACTGGACGACCGCGCACGTGGTCGAGACCTCGAGCGACGGCGTCTTCTGGACGCTCGCGGCGCACGTCGACCCGAGCCTCGGTCGCGCCACGTTCGCGTTGCCTGCCGGTCGTCGCGTGCGGGTCGTGCCCGAGGTCGAGGACCTCGATCCCGCCGACGCGCTGCCGTCCGACAGCTACTGGCTCGAAGGCTCGCAGGTGTTGCTGGTCGATGGCTTCGATCGGATCCTCGGTGGCTCCTGGCTCGACCTGCGCCACGACTTCATGGGCCGCGTCGGCCGCGCCGCAAAGGCCTCGGCGTGCAGCAATGAGGCGGTGCTCGAAGGCGAGATCGATCTTGGCGACTACGCCGCGGTGATCTGGTTGGTCGGCGACGAGTCGCTCGCGGACCACACCTTCACCGCCCCCGAGCAGGCCTTGATCAACGCCTATCTCGCGGGTGGCGGTCGCATCGTCATCTCGGGCAGCGAGGTCGCCTACGACCTCAAGAGCAATGGCGCTGCGTTCCTGTCCGGCCTCGGCGCCGTCTATCAGGCCGACGACGCTAACCAGTCCACGGCCAAAGGTGCCGGCACGCTCGCCGCGCTGTCGAGCTTCGGCTTCGGCGGCGCGACCGCGCCGTATATCGAGGACTACCCCGACGTTCTCGGCACCGCGACCGGCGGCAGCATCGCGCTCCAGTACGGCAACGGCTCGACCGCGGCCGCCGGCAAAGCCAATCGCAGCGTGGTCGTCGGCTTCCCGCTCGAGGTGATCGACGACGACGCGCGCCTGGCCGAGGTGGTCACGGCGCTGCTCGGGTTTGTCGGGCGACCGCCTTGAGACGACGGCTTCTCCTGGCGATCGCCGCCGCGGCTCCGGCGCTCGCAACCATCTTCAGCGGAACGTTCGTGCCTGTGCACGCGCGCTGCGGCGACGCGCTCTTCAATGCTGGCGAGGGCTGCGACGAAGGCGACCTCGGCGGCTTTCTCCAAGCCTTCGCAATGGACCCCGCGATGGGTCCACTGGTCGGCCTCACGCGCGTGCCCGACGCGTTCCCGAGTGGCACCACCCGTTGGCTCGTGGGCGATCCGACGCGCGATCGCGTCGTCAAGCTGAGCGCCAGCGGTACCCTGCTCGGCAGCTTCGCAAGCTTGCCGGGTGCGGGCATCAGCGACGTCCAGATCGCCAGCGACGGGGTGGTCTACGTCGTCTCGACCACCACCGCGCGCATCGATCGGTTCCTCGTGACGACCGGCCAATCGATCGGCGCGTTCCCGCTCGGCGGTGGTCTCGTCGCGCCGCGCGCGGTCGCGCTCAGCGGCAACTTCATCTACGTCGCGTCGACCGGCGACGCGCCGATCCAGCGCATCGGCAGCACCACCGGCGCGCTCATCGGTGCCTTTGGTGTAGCCCGTGGCGAACGTGATCTCGCGTTCGATGCGAGCGGCGACCTGTTCACGATCCGTGGCGGGACCATCCACCGCTGGAGCGCAAATGGCAGCGACCTCGGGCGCTTCGCCGATGCGACCAGCGAGCTCGGCACGGGGCTCTTGAATGCGCTCGCGTTCGCTGACGACGGCACGCTGTATGCGCTCGGCGACAGCGCCGGCGTGGCGGTGCTGGTGCGCTACGCGGCCGATGGACGCAAGCTCGGGGTCGGCAGCCCGAGCGGTTTCGGCGCGACAATCCTCGTCATCGACCAGGCTGACAGCAGCGACGGCGCGCCGCAGATCAAGGTCGCCATGCGCCAGGGTCAGGCGTCCGGCATCGGCACCTTCGCGCGCGGAAACTCCAACGTCGCGGCCGATGCCTGCCGCCTTGATTGCACGGTTGCGCGTTGCGGCGATCGCGTCCAGGACCGCACCGAAGCTTGCGATGATGGCAACAACGTCAGCGGTGACGGCTGTGTCGCATGCGCCCTCGAGCCGGGTTGGATCTGCCGCGGTACGACCTGCGCGAAGACCTGCGGCGACAACGATCTCGACGCGGGCGAGGCGTGCGACGACGGCGGAGTCGCCAGCGGAGATGGTTGTGATCCCAACTGTTTGGTCGAGGCCGGCTGGGTCTGCCAAGGCAACCTGTGCGCTGCCGAGCGCTGCGGCGACCACATCACGGCAGGCGCCGAGACCTGCGACGATGGTAACGTCGTGCCCGGTGACGGCTGCGACGCGACCTGCCAGAGCGAGGTCTGCACGACCTGCGAAACCCGCTGCGGTGACGGTATCGCTGATGTGGGCGAGGCCTGCGACGACGGCGACAAGGACACCGACGACGGCTGTGGCGCACGCTGCGAGGTCGAAGCGGGCTGGCTCTGCGCTATCGGTCCCGACGGCCTCGTGTGCACGGCCGAGCGCTGCGGCGATCACATTTCGGCCGGCGACGAGGCCTGCGACGACGGCAACACCGCGACCGGCGATGGCTGCGACGCGTGCCACCTCGAGCCGGGCTGGGTGTGCCCGCGCAGCGACGGCGTCTGTCGCCAGACCTGCGGCGACGGCGTCGTCGACCCCGGTGAGTCGTGCGACGACGGCACCATCTCCGGCGGCGATGGCTGCGACCCGAGCTGCCGCATCGAGCCCGGCTGGAGCTGTCCGATCCTCGGTGGCGTGTGCGCCGCCGCGCGCTGCGGTGACGGCGTCGTGGCCGGCAACGAGGCGTGCGACGACGGCAACGACCTCGTCGGCGATGGCTGTGCCGCGTGCACGGCCGAGCTCGGCTGGGTGTGCGACCTCGATGGCTGTCGCGAGACCTGCGGCAATGGGGTCGTCGAGTTCGGTGAAGAATGCGACCTCGGCGATCTCGCCAGCGGCGACGGCTGCGACTCGACCTGTCGCAAGGAGGTCGGTTGGTTCTGCGATGCGCTCGACTGCACCCCGATCTGCGGTGACTTGATGTTGGTTGGCTCCGAGACTTGCGAAGACCTGAACGAGGTCGCTGGCGATGGCTGCGACGCATGCGTGCTCGAGCCCGGCTGGGTCTGCGCGTTGCCGCTCGTCAATGGTCCCAAGGACGAGGTCGCGCCACCCGCCTGCGCCGCGACCTGTGGCAACCTCGAGCTAGACGCGAACGAGGCGTGCGACGACGGTGACATCCTGCTCGGCGATGGTTGCGATGCCAACTGCGCGGTCGAGGTCGGCTGGTCGTGTGGCGCATTCGGCTGCGGTGAGATCTGCGGCGATCGCCTGGTCGTCGGCGACGAGGGCTGCGACGACGGCAACCCCGATGGCTTCGATGGCTGCGACCGCTGCGTGCGCGAGGCGGGCTGGGTGTGCGACGCCGACGGCTGTCGCGAGACGTGCGGCAACGGCGTCATCGACGTGGCCGAGCACTGCGACGATGGCGACCTCGAGCCCGACGATGGCTGCGACGACCTGTGCGACGTCGAGCCGGGTTGGGCGTGCGTGGTCGACGGCTCGGGCTCGCCCGCGACCGCTTCCGCCTGCGACGCCGCCGAGTGTGGCGATGGGATCCTGGCGGGCTTCGAGGACTGCGACGATGGCGGCACTGATACCGGCGACGGCTGCGATGCGTTTTGTGGGGCCGAGGTCGGCTGGACGTGCAACGCGCTCGGCTGCACCGCGATCTGCGGTGATGGTCGCTGGCTCGGCGCCGAGGCCTGCGACGACGGCAACCCGGTCGCCGGCGACGGCTGCACCGCGTGTGGCATCCAAGGCGAATGGACGTGCACCGGCACGCGCGGAGCCACCAGCTCGTGCCGTCCTTCGGAGGTGTGCGGCGACGGCGACCAGGGCGGCGACGAGCCCTGTGACGATGGCAACGCCGCAACCGGTGACGGCTGCACGCCCGCGTGCGCGGTCGAAGACGGCTGGGTCTGTGGCCCCGACGTGCTCGACAACGGACCGGGCTGCGTCCAGATCGACGACGATGGCGATGGCCTCTCGAACCTCGAGGAACTCGCGCTCGGCACCGCGGTCGATAACGTCGACAGCGATGACGACGGCCTGGAAGACGGCGATGAGGTCGCGCGTGGGACCGATCCGCTCGACCCCGATAGCGACAACGACGGCCTCGGAGATGGCGACGAGGTCGCGCGCGGCACCAACCCACTGCTCTTCGACACCGATGGTGATGGCATCGGCGATGCTGCTGATAACTGTCCGGCGATCCGAAACCCCGACCAGTACGACCTCGACAAGGATGGCCGCGGAGCCGCTTGCGAGGCCGATGACGTGCCCCCCGGTGTGCTCAATGGAGGCGGCTGCGCCGGTGGTTTCGAAGGACCCCTCTCAGGTACATTGGCGGCCCTCATCGTTCTCGCCTTGCGGCGTCGTTCAGCGTAAGACCCCGCGCATGCATCCCTGGCACGACCTACCGAACAATCCCGACACCGCGCACGAAGCCTTCAACGCGCTCATCGAGATCCCGAAGGGCTCGAAGATCAAGTACGAGCTCGACAAGCCCACGGGCCTCCTGCGCGTCGATCGCATCCTTTACAGCTCGGTCATCTACCCGGCCAACTACGGTTTCATCCCGCGCACCTACTGCGGCGATGGTGATCCCCTCGACGTGCTGGTCCTCGGCAACGAGCCGGTCGTACCGCTCGTCATCATGCGCGCGCGTGCGATCGGGGTCATGCACATGCTCGACCAGGGACAGGCCGACGACAAGATCGTCGCGGTGCACGTCAACGATCCGGCGTTTTCGCACTACCGTGATATCAGTGAACTTCCGAGCCACATCGCGCGCGAGATGCGGCGCTTCTTCGAGGACTACAAGTCGCTCGAAGACAAGGCGGTCGAGGTCTCAGACATGGAGGGCGCGACCAAAGCCCATCAGGTCCTGCTCGAAGCCTTCGCCTTCTACCGAAAGGAAGAGTCGAAGCTGCGCGGCTGGGGCTCCTGACCGCTACGCGGACGCCTTCAAGCGCTTGACCACGTTGAGCGCCTCGTCGATGTGCGCGCGCGGGCGCAGCATCGAGTCGAACACGTGGCGGATGGTGCCGCTGGTGTCGATGACGAAGGTCACGCGCCCATCGATGATTCCGAGCGTGCGCTTCACGCCGAAGCTCGCGCGTGCGCTGCCGCTGGTGTCGGCCAGCAGCACGAATGGCAGGCGATGGTTCTGCGCGAAGCTTGCGTGGTCGGCGACGCCGTCCTTGCTGACACCGACCACCTCGGCCCCGGCGTCCTTGAACGTCTCGTAGGCGTCGCGAAAGCTGCAGGCCTCGGCGGTGCAGCCGGAGGTCTCGTCCTTGGGATAGAAGTAGAGGACGACCGGGCCCGCGGCCCACAGCTCGGACAGCTTGCGCTGCTTTCCGGTCTGGTCGGGTAGCAAAACTTCCGGAGCTTTATCGCCAGTTTGCAGCATCTTTGCGTCCTCCTGGGCATGCGCCCGACAACGATCGTGATACATCGTTTTCCAAACCGCCCCCAGATTTTCGAAGGCGTTCCATGCCGCTCGCGCTAACCATCCTCCTGCTGTCGTCGCTGGCCTCGCAGGCCTTTGGCGCGCCGCTGAAAGATCCCGCACTCGCGTCCGAGCTGTGCGCCATCGCGCTCACCAATCGGCCCATCGACCAGCTCCAAGCGCGCTCGACCTGCGAGATCATAGCGACCAAGCCGTATCCGAAGGGCTCGCCGGTCGCGCGCGCGGTGATCGTGCGGGTTCCCATGGTCAGCAACACCGCCGACATCCTGATGTTCGAGCTGGCCACAGCCAAGCCAACCCAATGGCAGGACCTCGGCGAGGTCGCCTACCAGCAGGACCTGCGAGCACGTGGTAGCCGCTTCGGCGCACGCAGGCTGGCGACGCTCGACCGCTTCGAGCTGCGCAAGAGCAAGCTCGGTCCGGTGCTCGAGGTCGGCATGGCGCTGGAGATCGACACCGACGACAGCGGCGGCGTCATCGAGGCCCGCACGCACATGACCATGTTCTGTCACTTCGGCAGCGAGCTCGTGTGCGTCCAGGTGCTCGACCGCAACAGCGTCGCGGCTCGCGGCAAAGTCCAGGATATCAAACTCTATTCGTGGACCCGCGAGCTCGCGCTGAACGCCTCTGGTGACCTCGTGTTGGGGCCACAGCTCGGCGACTGCGAACCCGCACTGCTCGAGCTTGCGGCGGGCACGCACACCATCGCATCCCTCGCCAATCGCCCCCTGGTGCGGCAGTACCCGCGCACGTCGGCCGGGTATCCGGGCGCGACCGACGACGACGTCGGCGTCCCCGAGCTGCCTTGAGCCACGTGGTCTTCCCGTGCGCTTCCAAGGAGGCGCGCTTCCAGGCATTCTCCCGTCCAGTAGCGAACTTGGAGGTGGTGTGATGCGCGCGATGATGGGAACCGCGACGACGATGCTGCTTGTCATTGGCCCCATGGGCCTTGGCGCGGGCTGCCTCAGCGAACAAGGGCGCCGTGTGCTCGACGGCGAGGACGGCGATGCGTCCGACACAACTTCGGACAGCACGTCCGACACCCGCGTCGATGCACCCGACACCGACCTGTGCGCCAACGCCAACTGCGACGACGGTGACCCCTGCACGTTCGACCAGTGCGACCCCGCGACCGGTCAGTGCTCGAGCATCGGTGTCCCGGGCGACGTGCCCGCGCGAGGCTGCTTCAACGACGCCGACTGCGACGATGGCGACCCGTGCACGGTCAACACCTGTGTCGGTCTGGGCTGTGGCGCGGGCTCGTTCTGCTCGATCGACATCGTGCCCGGCTGCAACGACTGCACGACTGGCTGCAGTGACGGCGACCCGTGCACCCGCGACAGTTGTCGTGATGGCCAGTGCCTGCATGACTTCCACGACGGCTGCCTCGCCGGCTGCGTCGCGGGAACGACCTACTCGATCGCCGACATCCGCACGAGCCCGGGCCTCACCGTCGATCCGCTCAAGACCAGCGGCGAACTCTACTTTCACGACACCATGCGCTCTTGCAACGACGGACCGACCTGCGACTGCAGCGGCTACCCGGGTCTGCGCGATGGCGGATTCGATCTCGTTGTCACCGATTCCGCCAACTCTGGGGCCAGCGAGTGGCAGTGCAAGAGCATGGGCTGCGACCAGCCCATCCCGACCTGCCAGCCCGCTCTCGTTCAGGTCCCCTATCGCGTCTGGGGCCATCCACTCTACAACAACCAGTTGTTCCAAAGCGGCGACGCGGCCGCGCCGGCGCGCCTCATTACCGGCCTCTCGGTTGTCGACTTCTGCCTCGAGACCGAAGGCACATCGCTGGTCGGCCAGTACAATGGCGTAGTTCAGGTCGGCGGCTACTCGCTCACGTTCCTGGCGCGCATCAGCGTTGGCGGCGACGGCCGCCTGCGTCTGCGTTATGGCCGCGGTGAATGCGAGAGCTGTCCCAACGCCCTCCTCCTGAACGAGCTTGAGGCCCCGCTCACCGTGGGCGACGGCTGGGTCGAGTTCGACGCACCGCTGCCGACGCTTGCCGGTCAGGTCGCGCAGACCGTGCGGCTCTACTCCAATCGCAACACGCTGCGCGGCGCCTACGGCAATCGCGACGGGGTCGTGCCCTTCATCGCGCTGCCGCCGGGCGGCACCTTCGAGCTCACGCGCCTCTGAGACGCCATGGGGTCGGTTCGCAGAGCACCCCGTCGCCCTTCAAGCCGGCGCAATCTCCATGTGAGCCTTGATCCCGGCAACGAGGTACCGGGCGCGCAGGCCCGCGCGAAGTCGACAAAAAGATCGTGACACTTGAAATGCGACATCTTGGTGTCGCATTATGCTGTCGCGATGCACGACGAACCCACCGACCTGAACCTCGAGCCCGATGCCGGGTCCGCCCGCTACGCGATCGGCGAGCTGGCCGATGCCGCTGGGATCTCGCGCCGCGCGGTGCGCTTCTACGTCCAGCGTGGCCTCATCGCGGCCCCGCTCGGGGCGGGTCGTGGCGCCTACTACGACGCGTCGCACCTCGCCCAGCTGCTCGAGATCAAGCGGCGCCAGGAGGCCGGCGCGCCGCTCCAGGCGATCGCCGAGGCGTTCGAGATCGAAGGTCCACCTCCGGTCGTAGCCGCACCACCGATGCAGAGCTGGGCACGCCTCGTGCTCGCCGACGGGGTCGAGCTGCACATCCGAGCCGATGCCCTCACACCCGCTCAACAGGCGGCCCTCATCCAGGTCGCCAGCACCGCTTTGCACGTCCACGCCCCCACAGAAGGAGAGTCCGCATGAGCCAGCCGTCCGGTCCGTTGTCAGGTCTCTACATCCACTTCCCCGCGCAGCCGAACAGCGAGCCGGTCGCGCCCGCGCCGGTGCCGTTGCTCGGGGTCACAGTCGACGCCGAGATCACCGGATCGTCGGCGCGCGTGACGCTGGCGCAGCGCTTCAAGAACACGGAGGCGCGCCCGATCGAGGCGGTCTACCTGTTCCCGCTGCCGACCGACGCGGCGGTCTGCGCGTTCGAGGCCGAGGTCGACGGGCGTCGGGTCGAGGGTCGCGTGGAGGAGCGCGAGAAAGCGTTCGAGATCTATGACGACGCGCTGGCCGATGGGCACGGCGCCTTCCTGATGGATCAGGAGCGGCCCAATGTCTTCACGCTCTCGGTCGGCAACCTGAAGGCGGGCTCGGAGGCCGTCATCCGCATTTCGTGGGTCGTGACGCTCGCCTGGGAAGGCGAGGCGCTGCGCTTCCAGCTGCCGACGACCGTCTCGCCGCGCTACACTCCGCGTCCCAATGTGGTCGAGATTGGTCAGCCGGACGCGGACAAGCTCAACCCGGAGCGTCGACATACGGTGCCGTATGGTCTGTCGTTGCGGCTCGCGGTGACCGATGCGGTCAAGCGCATCGAGTCGCCGACCCATCCGATCCGAACGACGCTCGCGCCCGTCGTGGTCGAGCTATCGCAGGACGCGGTGGCGCTGGATCGCGACGTCGTCATCATCATCGAGCCAGCCGCGGCCAGGACACCAATCGCGCATGTCGCCTGTGACGCGAGCGGCAATCGCTACGTGCAGGTCGGCTTCCTGCCGACCTTCGAGCGCACCAGCGAAGGCGCCGAGGTGGTGTTCGTGGTCGACTGTTCGGGCTCGATGGGTGGCGAGTCGATCGAGTCGGCGCGGCGCGCGTTGGAGCTCTGCATCCGTGCGTTGGACCTGCGCGATCACTTCGACATCATGCGCTTCGGCTCGACCTTCGAGTCGTTGTTCGGCAGCGCGCGCGCGTTCGACGATGCGTCGCTGGCAGCCGCGGTGGCGTTCGTCCGGGCGACCGATGCGACGCTCGGCGGGACCGAGATCTTGGCGCCCTTGCAGTCGCTCGTGCAGCGACCCTTTGCCGACAAGAACAACAGCATGCGCCAGGTGTTGCTGCTGACCGACGGCCAGGTCTCCAACGAGAACGAGGTCATCGAGCTCGCGAAGCAGCACGCCGACACGACCCGCATCTTCGCGTTCGGGATCGGCGCCGGCGTGTCCGAGCACCTCGTGCGTGAGGTCGCACGGGCGAGCCGCGGCGAGGTCGAGATGATAGCCCCCGGCGAGCGCATCGAGCCCAAGGTGCTGCGCCAGTTCGGGCGCGTGCGCAGCCCGGCCCTGACGGATGTACGCCTCGACTGGGGTGGGCTCGAGGTCGAGCAGGCGCCGAAGGTGGTGCCGCCCGTCTTCGAGGGTGAGCTGCTGACGGTGTGGGCGAAGCTCCGCGCGAGCGCTCCGGCCGCGTCGAACTCGATGCCCAGGGTGATCCTGAGCGGGCACGGTCAATCGTGGGCGGTGCCGCTCGAGCTCGAGCGTGCGACCATGGGTGGCCCGGTGCCGGCTTTGTGGGGACGCGCGGCGATCCGCGACCTCGAGTCGTCCGAGGCGCACCATGGCTCGTCGCAGCAGCGCCCGGGCCAGGCCGATCGCAAGGCCGACCGCAAGAACGACAAGCTCATCGAGATCGGCAAGACCCTCGGCCTCCTCTCCAGCGCGACGAGCTACGTCGCCGTCGAGGTGCGCGCCGAGGCCGACAAGACGACCGGACCTGCCGAGCTGCTGCGCGTGCCGATAGCACTCACGGCCGGGTGGGGCGGCTCCGCTTTCAATGGCGCGGCTGCCATTCACCTGCGTACTTTCATGGCCATGGCTCCCGCAATGCAGTCGGCCGCGCTGCCTTCATTCACTGGCGCTCCGCCCGCTCCGGGCAATGCGCCGCAGACCCCGCCGGCGCGCAAGTCGGGTGGTCTCCTGGGCGCCGCGGCGGGCGTCTTCAAGAAGTCGGCCTCACGTCCGGCGCCGCCACCGCCGGAGCAACGCGCGAGCCCCGCTCCGAGCCCGACGCAGGCACACCATCTGCCGTCGGAACAGGCGTTCCGCTTCCGCGACTCGATGTTCGAGGACAATGCTCGCCGCGGCGAGTCGGGTCCTATCCATTTCCAGGAGCGCGCCAAGAAGAAAAAGGTGGGCGATGCGCTCTACACGCTGCTGCTCACGCAGTCGGCCAACGGCAGCTTCCCGGCCAGCCCGGCGCTCATGGGCCTCGTGCGTGACATGGCCGCGTTCAAGGCGCTGGTCGTGACCCACGGGGAAGCGTTGGTCGCGACCGCGCTCGTGCTCGCGCTGCTCGCCCGCGATCATGCCGATCGTCAGAGCGAGTGGAAGGCCGCCGCCGACAAGGCTCAGCGCTGGCTCGCGAGCCAGACACCGCTCGCGGCAGATGCGTTGTCGCAGGTCCTGTAGCGCGTCCGTCGTGTAATCGCGAAGCGAGGCGCGCGCGGCCAAGGAGCCGCGACGAGGCCAACCTCATAGGTTGCCGAGGAGCGAGCGACGCCGGCCCCGCACGTCTCGCGAGCGATTACTCGTCGAAGCGAGGCGCGCGCGGCCAAGGAGCCGCGACGAGGCCAACCTCATAGGTTGCCGAGGAGCGAGCGACGCCGGCCCCGCACGTCTCGCGAGCGATTACTCGTCGAAGCGAGGCGCGCGCGGCCAAGGAGCCGCGACGAGGCCAACCTCATAGGTTGCCGAGGAGCGAGCGACGCCGGCCCCGCACGTCTCGCGAGCGATTACTCGTCGAAGCCGAGCAGGCCCGATAGATTCGGGCCCGTGCTCGGAGCGTTCGCGAGCTTGCGCACACTGTTCAGGTGATGCAGCAGCAGCGCGCGATTGTCGCCGACGTTGAGGTTCTGCAGCTCGAGCGCGCCGATGCGATCCTCGGGCGTGAACGGCGCGTCCTCGACCCGCTCCATCGAGAGCTTCTCGGGAGCGTAGGCCATGTGCTCGGCCTCGGTCTTCAGGAGCGTGTAGTCGTCGCCGCGGCGCAGCTCGAGCGTGACGGTGCCCGTCACGCTGGGCGCTATCCAGCGGGTCAGGGCGTCCTTCAAGAGGAGGCACTCGGGGTCGTACCAACGGCCTTCGTACAGGAGCCGGCCGAGGCGGCGGCCGAGCGAAAAATACTGGTCGAGCGTGTTCTCGTTGTGGATTGACGACAAGAGCCGCTCATACGTGAGGTGCAAGAGCGCCATGCCCGGGGCTTCGTAGATGCCGCGGCTCTTCGCGTCGATGACGCGGTTCTCGATCTGGTCGCTCATGCCGAGGCCGTGGCGACCACCGATGCGATTGCACTCGAGGAACAGCTCGAGCGGCGTCTCGAAGCGCTTGCCGTTCAACGCGATGGGGATGCCGGCCTCGAAGGTGACCGCGATCTCCTCGGCCGCAATCGCGACCTCGGGCTTCCAGTGCGCGACGCCCATGATCGGCTCGACGATCTTCATGCTCACGTCGAGTCGCTCGAGGTCCTTGGCCTCGTGCGTTGCGCCGAGCACGTTCGCGTCGGTCGAATAGGCCTTCTCGGTCCCCATCTTGTACGGCAGCCCCACCTTCAGGAGATATTCGCTCATCTCCTTGCGGCCGCCGAACGCGGTCACGAACTGCTGGTCGAGCCACGGCTTGTAGATCTTCAGGTCGGGATTGACGAGAATGCCATAGCGGTAGAACCGCTGGATATCGTTACCCTTGTGGGTCGAGCCATCGCCGAAGACGTTGACGTCGTCCTCGCGCATCGCGCGCACGATCCCGGTCGTGGTCACGGCGCGCCCGAGCGGCGTCGTGTTGAAGTATTTCTTGCCGCCGACCGACAGGTGGAACGCGCCACACTGGATAGCGATCAACCCCTCGCGCACCATCGCCTCGCGGCAATCGATCAAGCGCGCCGCCTTGGCCCCATGGGTCATTGCGATGGGCGGAATTTCGGTACAGTCCTTTTCATCCGGCTGCGCGAGATCCGCAGTGTACGCGAACACATCGAGGCCCTCCCGCGCCAACCACGCGACGGCGCAGCGCGTGTCGAGGCCGCCGGAGAAGGCGATGCCGAGCTTGGTACCTTTAGGAGGGAGCTGACGATAGATACGACTCATGGCCGCGGCACCTACCACGGCGGGTCGCGGTGGAAAAGCAGAGCATGTTATGAAGCGATCATGGCATCGATCGACTACCCACTCATCTACCGTGAACACGCCGCCGACTACGACGCCCTCGTGGCCGCCGAAGACTGCGATGGCCAGCTCGCAGCAGCCATCCGCCCGTTCCTCGGGTTGCGCGGCACGCTAGTCGACGTCGGCACCGGCACAGGTCGCATCTCACGCCTCTTCGCGTCGCGTGCCGCGCGCATCATCGGGGTCGAGCCCGCTCCCGCGATGATCGAGATCGCCAAGAGCCATCGCGCTCAATGGCCGCACGTCGACTGGGAGATCGTCGCAGGCGACGCGCGCAGGCTGCCGGTCCCCGATGCGACCGCCGACCTGGTCGTCGCGGGTTGGGTCTTCGGTCACTTTCGCAGCTGGATGCCGGACACCTGGCGCGCCGAGGTCGACACCGCGATCGGCGAGATGCGCCGCGTCGCCAAGCCCGGCGCGAAGATCGTGGTGGTCGAGACGCTCGGCACCAACCACGAGACCCCACGCTCGCACCCAGGGCTCGAAGAGTACTTCGCGCACCTCGAGCAGAACCACGGCCTCACGCGCCACCTCGTGCGCACCGACTATCGCTTCGCCGACGTCGAGGGCGCCGCGCGACTGCTCGGCCAGTTCTTCGGCGAGGCGATGGCCGAAGCGGTCAAGAACACCAACGAAGCTAACGTACCCGAGTGCACCGGCATCTGGTACTGACCAGATAGATCCTTCAATTGCACATGCCGCGCAGCATTGCCTCGACCGAATCGAGCTGACTCTGGCGTGCGGTCGCGATCTCTTCGGCGAGCCACTCGCGGCTCGTCGCGAGCAGACCCTCTTCCAACTGGTAGAGCTTGCGTTCGCCCCGCAGGTCGCACAACATCGCGTAGACACGCGCGATTTTGATGAGCTCGCCGCTGCCCATCGCTTCGAGCCAGGTCTTCACCCGGGCCGCGTCGTACGCCTCATCGCCGACGTCGACGCCATCGTCGACCAGCTTCAGCACCTTGTTCACTTCTGCTGCTGAAGCGATCGGCCGCATGCCCATGGCCTCGGCGCGCGCGACCGGCAGGTTCAGCGTCGTCATGTCGTCGACGATCACGTAGGTCGGCACCTTTTCGCCGTCCTTGTCGCGCACCTCGACCGCCTTCACCAACACCACTCCGAGCGGCGGTAGTGCTGCCCAGGTACCCGGCGGGATGCGCGCGAGCGTCTTGTCAGCGTTCGCCTTGTCGACGCTGACCTTGCCATCGGTCTTGGCACCCGGCGCACCGTCATCGACATGCCGTTGCGCATCGACGAGGCGCGCGTCGACGCCGGGATCGTGGAGGCCAGTCTCCTGCGAGAATCCCGCGAGCGCCAAGGGCTGGCGACCCTGCTCGGCGGTCGTCGCCAACAGCGTCATGTCGACTTCCAATAGCCCCGCCGCGCGCACCCGATCGCCCGACAGCAGCGGCTCACCGACATGCGACTCGAGCGACAGGATCGGCTCGCCCTTGTCGAACACGGTGTAGCTCCACGCGCCGCGCGTCACGAACAGCGACAAGGCAGGCAACCCCAGCGTGGTCGACACGCGCTGCGCGGTCGAGTCGATGCGCATGCCGGCCCCGCCTTCAGTCGGCGCGACCACACACCAGGGCGCCTCGTCGACCACGCGCCACGGCGACACCGTGCCCGCGCGCAGCGATGCGGCCAGCCCGAGGGCCGGCAGCACCACCTCACACGTCGCGCCGCGTACGCCGAACCAGGCGCGCGCCACATCCGCGTCTGGCTCCGCCTCCGGCTTGCTCGTGGCATGGCTCGCGCACGCGCCGAGCGCCAACGCCATGAGCGCGGCGAGTCTCATGGATCGACTTCGATCCACGGCATCTCGTCGAGCTCCGCGACCGTGAGGAAGCGGTTCTGCTCCCGGTCGAAGCCGAAGCGCGGATCCTGGACCACCTTCAAGCGCGCCATCAACAGGTCGAAGAAGCGGCGCAGGCGCTTCTCCTTCGGCTCGCGCTCATCGTCGGTCTTGAACAGCTTTATGTCCTCGAGGCTGACGTCCTTCTTGTTGAGGATGGCTTCGAGCTTGGCGGACACCTCGCCGCCCTTGGCGAGGATGCGCTGCTTCCATCGCTCGCGATCCTCGGCGCTGTAGTTGGATTGTGCTTCGCTCATGTCGGCTCCCGGCGCGCGTTTCCGCGGCATGCGTTTCTCGGCGCGCCGCCGGCAGCATAGCTCACATATACTCCCCGCGGCACTCGACCCGGGGTGCTCGGTCGAAGCTGGCGGCGAAGGTCGCGAAGCGGCTGACCGCGAACTTGCCGTTAGACTGCGTAACAAAGCCCAGGAGCGCCCGGTGCGTCGCACCCATGGTCTCGACACATGGCCGATATTCTCGCACAATGCCGCGCACCCCAGACCTCGGCGTGAGCCGGGGGACGAGTCACCATGCGCTGCCCGTCGCGATTTTCTGTTTGCTCTCGCCTCGCCACGACTTCGCCTGCTCGGCGATACCGTCTTGCCTCCATCTACGTCATCGGGGCGCTGCTGCTCGTATTGGCCAATGGCTGCTCCGAGTTCGTCAAGCCAACGCTGCCGGGCGAGACGCAGTACTCGGTCGCCGAGGTCGTCTTCCCCGACAACCTCGCGCTGAACCCGAAGCCGCTGCGGCAGTTCCTGTCGGTGCGGCCCAACGCGTTCCTCATCGCGGGCCAGCCCTTCAACCCCTGGCGCCAAGCCGAAGACCGTCGCCGCATCGCGGCTTTCTGGAAGAATTTCGGATACTTCGACGTGGTCGTCGACAAGGCAGATGTCCGCTTCGACGAAAAGGAGAAGGCAGCCACCATCAAGTGGAGCCTCACCGAAGGGCCGCAGTACAAGATCCGCTCAGTCGAGGTGAAGAACGCGCCGGCCGGCTTCGAGTCGAAGCTGCGCGAGAAGCTGACATTCGGCGTCGGCTCGCCGGTCGACCTGCAGAACTGGCGTATCCGTCGCCACGCGATGGCCGACGTGCTGCGCGACGCGGGGCACCTGAGAGCCGAGGTCTACAGCCGCGCCTTCGTCGACCGCGACGCCAAGGCGGTCGACTGGATCTTCTACGTGGACGAAGGCCCCGAGACCCGCATCGGGGCGCTCGAGGTCTACGGCAACAAGAACATCTCGCGTGAAGCGATCCTCGAGCGCGCGGGCTACGCGCCGGGCGACAAGCTCGACCTCGACACGCTGCGCAAGCGCGAGCTCGACCTGATGGACACCGGCGCCTTCGCCATCGCGCGCATCTTCACCGACGTCGGGACCGAGTTCCAGACCGGCGCCGTCCCTTATGAGACCTGGATTCCGCCCGACACCGGCGGCGTCATGAAGCACGAGCAGGTCTCGCCAGAAGGCCAATACGTGCCGCGTCAACTGGCGCCCGAGGTCAACGTGCGGGTCGAGGTGGTCGAGGCCGCCTCCACGCAGGGCCAGGTCAACTTCGGCGTCAACATGGATCCCGAGCGCATCGACCCCTACGTCGGCACGCGTCTCACGTTCCGCAACGCGCTCGGCGAGTTGAACCACATCACCTTCCAGGGCAACGTCGGCTACGGCCTGCGCTGGCGCGGCGACATCGACGAGCCGCTCGGCGTGTATGGCTCGACCCGGCTCGAGTGGCTGCGCCCCGGCACCTTCGGGCGCACAGGCGACATGCGCCTCGCGCTGAGCTTCGATGAAGAGCTGTTCCCCGGCTTCCACTGGCGCACCGCCGCTGCCGGTCTCGGTGTTCGCACGCTCATCGACACGGGGCTGTTCCTCGACATCGAGCCGCGCTTTCGTTGGGACCAGGCGGTCGGCATCGGCACGCTCGACCCTGCGGTCCTGGCGGAGATCGGCGCGGCCGTGCCCGAGACGGCCATCGCCGGTGAAGGCCGCGTGAGCCTCGTGTGGGACACGCGCAATGACGGCGTCGAGGCGCTCGACGGCCACCTCATAGCGCTGCGCCTCGCGGTCGCGCCGGTCGGCGACGCGAGCTGGCTGCGCGGCGAGGTCGACCTGCGCCTGTTCGTGCCGTTCAATCAGGACATGGGCTTGGCCTTCAAGGCCGGCGCGGGCTGGGTCGCGGGCCTGTCGGGTGACGACGGCGTGCCCATCGGCGCCCGCCTGTTCGGCGGTGGCGCCTGGGGCAATCGCGGCTTCGGCACACGCCGCTTGTCCCTCTACGGACAGACCTGCAAGGGCACCACGGGCGCGGACGGCACGTGCGATACACAGACGATCCCGCTCGGCGCGACCAGCCTCTTCGAGGGCAGCGTCGAGTTCCGTTGGTTGCCCTTCCGCAAGCAGTTCGGCGCGATCGTCTTCGCCGACATCGGCGGCGTCGGTCATGCCGCCAACCCCTTCGAGGACGCGGTCGAGCTCGCGGTCGGCCTCGGTCTGCGCGCGCGCGTCTGGCACTTGCCGGTGTCACTCGACATCGCGTATCGCGTGACCGACGCCGACATGTTCGCGAGCATCGATGCGCTCGACCAGGCACTCGTGTTCCTGCGCATCGGGGAGGCCTTCTGATGGCGACCCCGCCCAACAATGATCCCGCGAAGAAAAACCCGAACGAAAACAGCGGGCTGAAGCGCCGCCCGACCGACCAGTTCACCCCCGGCTCAGGGTTGATAAACCCCGCCGAGCTCACGACCCAGCCGCCCGCCTACAGCGACGACGTGACGACCACGACTCCCGCGATCGGCGACGACCTGCTCGGGCCCGGACGCCTCGACGCTGGCCGCTCCGAACCATCTGAGCCCAACGCGGTCATCGGTCCCATCACCAAGCGCCGCGCGCGCACCTCGCCCTATCAAGAGCCGACGCCCGATCTGAACCTGAAGGGCGACTCGGGCAAGCCGGAGAAGCCCGCGAAGAAGTCGAAGAAGCTCAAAGGCGATGGCGACGACGGCGACGCACGCAAGCCGAAGAAGTCGCTGCCGCGCCGCATCCTCAAGGGCTTTCTCTGGACCATCGCCATCCTGTTGCTGCTCATCGGCGCGGCCCTGGCCTTCTTCCACACCGGCCCCGGCAAGAGCGTCGCGCGCGGCATCGTCGAGAGCGGGCTCGGCAAGCGCTACCCACGGGGCGAGGTGACCATCGGCGACCTCGACTACGCGCTCGGCGGTGATGTCGAGATAACCGACCTGAAGATCAGCGAGAAGGGCGGCAAGAACGTGGTGCACCTGCATCACCTGCTGCTCACGCTCGACTGGGGTAGCCTCCTGTCGAAGCCGCTGACGATTGAGAACCTCGCGATCGACGGCCTCGACGTCGACCTCGTGCAGTTCGCCGACGGCACCAACAACCTGAACCGCATGCAGGACGAGCCGACCAAGGCACCGGAACAGTTGGTGATCCAGGCGCTGTCGCTGTCGCAGGTCAACGTCCAGATCGAGAACCCGGCCGGTCAGAAGACCAAGATCAACGACCTCGCGATGGCCGCCGCGCTCGCCTTCGACACGCCCGCGGGCACGCTCGACCTGAACCTCACGAACCTCTCCGGCAAGCTCGACAACGCGAAGCTCATGGTGGACTTCGCGCTCGCCGCGAAGGCGAAGCGGGTTGGCGCGAACATCGAGGCGAGCATCGAGCCCAAGGGGATCAAGGTCGTGCGCAAAGGGCCCGATGGTGCTCTGCTCGAGCCCATCGATGTGATGATGAAGCCGCTCCAGGTGAGCACCAAGGACGGCATCGCCGAGCTGACCTTCGGCGGTCTCGCGGCGGGCCCGCTCAGCATCGCCGGCATGCACATGCGCGGGCAGCTCCCGACCGCGGGCAACGTCGCGTTGGTCGGCGACATCCTGTTCGAGCTGACCGGCGTCAAGGTCGACCACGTCGGCCTCAACAAGCTCCTCGGTCGCGAGGCGCTCGTCTCCGACATCGGCGTCGATGCGACCGTGAAGGGACCCGCCCAGGCGCTCCTGGTCGACGGCAAGGTGAAGACCGACGGCGGAACCATTGCGCTCACCGGCACGGTCAATATCGCCGACCTGACCAACCCGATAGCCCACCTCGAGCTCGCCAGCGAAAGCCTCGACACGACCAAGATCCTGGCGCCCAAGGTGATGCCGGACGGCACCACCCAGCAGACCGACGTACAAACGTCACTCAAGGCGACGATCGACGCGCAGGGCCTGCCGCCGAACAACACGTTCAAGCTCCACGCCGACGTCGGCAAGACCACCGTGCGCGGCAAGTCGATCGACTCGGTCGTGATCGATGCGCACGGCAAGGGCCCGGTGCTGACGCTCGATGGTCTGGCGCTCACTGCGTTCGGTCAGGTGGTCCGGCTCGACGGCGAATTCGACCGAGATTCCCGTGAGTTCCGCGGCGCGCTCGCGATGCAGACGGTGCTCGGCGATGCTATCCAGAAGGCGCGCGACGCGGGTGTGTTGATAACCCCACTGCCGCCGATCCAGGGCCTGCTCGACATCGACCTCGGCATCCAGGGTCGCTTGAAGCCGGTGCCGGTGCCCGTCGCCGGAGTCGAGACCCCGCCGGCGATGCCGTTCGATCCGAAGGCGTTGCTGGTCAATGGACGCCTCGACTTCTCGTCCCTGCCGGTCGAGACCATGGCCATCAAGGGCAAGATCAAGGGAAAGGACATCGTCGTCCAGAGCAACGAGCCAGGTCAGCCATCGAAGAAGATAGGCGACCTCGACGTCGACCTCGACCTCGCGATCGAAGGTGGCAAGCCCGATGGCCTCAAGGGTCAGCTGCTCGCCAAGATCGGCGCGCTCGACACCGGCAAGGCCACGCTCGACTCGGGCGAGATCAAGGTCATCTTCGCCGGTCTGACGCAAGACATCACCATCACGGCGCGCGACGAGAAATCCGCACTCGCGCTCGACGTCGCGATGCAGAGCGTGCTCGACCTCGACAAGCGCCACGTCGACATCACCGTCTCGCGCCTCGACGCCAAGCGCGGCGCCGCCGAGACGCACCTCGAGTCACCCGTCACGATAGGCGTCGACTCTTCGCTCGACGGCAAGCAGGAGATCAAGGTCCCGCCGACCAAGCTCGCGCTCGCCGGTGGCACCCTCGCCGTCGCCGTGTCGGCCAAGCTCTCGAAGGACGAGGCCAACCCCGGCGCCACCAAGATCGACGCATTCGACCTCTCGCTCGACCTCGAGAGCATCGACATCGGCCGCCTCGCCGGCCTCGCGAAGCGCTCGACGCGCGGTCTGTCGGGCAAGCTCGACGCCAACGTGCATGCGCAGGGCAGCAAGGAAAACCCACAGGTCGAGTTCTTCGGCAGCGTGCACGGCCGCATGAAGCGGGCCGACCCGTTCACTGCCAAGTTCGACGGCGCCTTGCGCGACAAGAAGCTCGACCTCGATCTCACGGTCAGCGACCGCGGCAACAAGAAGCCGCTGTTCAGCCTCGACGTGATGGCGCCGCTGAACCTGCCGACCACGCCCGGAGCCAAGCCGTCGCTCGGCGCTGGCCGCTTCAGCGTCAAGGCGGAGCTGCCGGAGACGACCCTCTCGCGCCTCGGCGCGCTGATGCCCGATGGCCTGCCGCCAACGCTCGACCCCGACGCCAACATCGCGTTCGGCCTCGACCTCAGCGGCACCACCAACCGCCCGACCGGCGACTGGCACCTCGACTTCGAGGGCGACCTGCTGCGCCGCAGAGGCTACGAAAAAGCGCCCGCAAAACAGAAGGTTGCGATCGCCGGCAGCCTCAAGCCGGAAGGCACCATCATCGCGCTGAGCAACGACTTCGACTTCCACCTCGATGCCAATGGCCCGGCGACCATCGCCCATCACACCGCCGGCACGTTTGCACGCTCGCCGCTCTTGAAGGGCTTCATGGACAAACCCTGGACGCTGGTCGCTGGCTTGGAAAAGCCGATCGACTTGTCGCTCGCATATGAGCTCGGCCTCGCGAAGAAGCCGATCGCCGGCACGTTCACGACCTCGGCCGACCTGCATGGCGCGGGCGCCGACGTGCTCGGCACGCTCGACCTCGCGTTGGCGAACGTGCGTGTCGGGACCGCCCCGGAAGCCAACGTCAAAGGCCTCGTCACGATCGGCGAGGCGGACATTCGCGTGTCGCAGAAGATCAACGCCGCGGGTCTCGAGGCGCTCGTGATCGACGCGCTCATCGGCGTGCCCGGCAAGGGCCTGCGAACCTTGATCAAGGACCGCCCGCGTCTCATGCGCGCGCCGATCTCCGGCGAGATTCGCCTGGTCGAGCACGCGGTCGCTGAGTGGAAGAAGGCGCTCGCCGCCAACAACATCAAGCTGCCCGACCTGCCCGGCAACGTCGGTGGCACACTCACGCTTGGCGGGAATCTCGCGACCCCGACCGCGCAAGGCGCATTCGCGTGGGACGGCTTCGACACCGTCGCGGGCGCTCCTGGACGCGTCGCATTCGAGGTCGACGCGGGTCCCGAGCGGGCCGAAGGTGGCCTAGCGATCGGTGCCCAGCGTGAGATCACGATCCGCGCTGGCGTGCTTCGTTCCGACCTCAAGCGACCGGCCGAAGGCATCGCGCCGCCGCTGCCAATCGACCTCGCGATGAAGGCCGACAAGGTCGACCTGATGCGTGTCGTGCCGGCCTTCGCGACCGCAGGCAAGCCCTTCAAGATGCAGGGCACGCTCGACTGGGACATGACCGGCAAGCTGTTCAGCTCGCGCGACCCCGACCACCCGGGCCTCGCCGCCGGCAGCCACCTGGTCGGCGACATGGTCGTCTCGTCGCTCGACATCGAGGTGCCCGACACCGACCGCCACATCCGCGATGGTCGCATGGCCTTCAAGGCCACGCGCGAGGCGCTCGAGATCGCCGGCATCGACGTGCGCGAAGGCCGCTTCCCGCACATCGAAGGCCTCATCGTCCCAGCGAGCCTCTCGGCCGACGATCCCGCTACCGGAGATCGCAGCGTGACGATCACCGGCCGCGTACCGTGGGTCGACCTCAAGGCGAAGGACGCGACGCTCGACGTGAAGAGCCACGACTGGCTCATCGGCGGCAAGGGCTTCGACGGCCCCGAGGGTGAGCTCGACATCCACATGCACATCGAGGCGAGGCAGCTGACGGAGCCGATCAAGGCCATCGACGTCACGATCGCGTCGCTCGATCTCTACTCGCCCGAGCGCTTCGTGCGCGCCCACTACCCGCAGTTCCCGGCGTACGACGACGTCGTCTACCTCGACGGCAAGCCGGCGGGAGTGCTGCCGCCGGGCAAGGGCGCGCCGGTTCCGATCGACCCGAACGCGCCGCCTCCCGAGGTCGTCGACCCGAGCCTGCCACCGAAGCCCATCGCAGGCTTCGACATCCGGCTCATGATCCCCGAAGAGATCCACATCATCCTCGACAGCGCCTCCCCGCTTGAGCTGCGCATGAAGGGCGGCATGGACGTGACGATGCGCGACAAGGACCTCAATCTGAAGGGCCGCATCGACGTCACCGAGGGCACGCTCGGCGCGATGGGGCGCGAGTTCTCGCTGCAGACGGGCGCCATCACCGCCGACGGTGGCCTCGACACCGCCAAGGCCGAGCTGCACTTCGCCGTGCACCCGAGCGAGATCGCGCTGCGCGACGTCGCCGCCGGTGGCCACAACGACCTCGCGACGATCACCGTCACGGCCACCGCCAAGACCGGACTCGTCACCACCTTCGGCGGCGTCTCGGGCCCATACCTGCTCGACATGGCGACGTTCCTGAACACCGGCCGCGCGCGCATGTGGGGCATGCCCGACGTGCCCTCGTCCGAGACGGTGCGCTTCGGCAATCCCGACCAGGGCCTCGTGGTCACGTTCATCCAGACCAACCTGCGCAACCTGATTTTCATGGATCGCGCGAACGGCTGGTCCGAGTCGCTCGAAGAGCCAAGCGAATACGGTCGCTTGCGCTTCTTCGACATGCAGCGCTTCGTCAGCGATGGCGGCGCCCGCATTCACTTCACGGCGCAGCCGGTCGAGATCGGGCAGAACCGGATGGAGCTCGGCTACGACTGGCTGTTCGTCAACAGCCCGAACACCGTCTTCGGCTTCGGACCGCACCTCGGCACCGACATGCGCGCCGGCCTCGGCTTCACGCTCGACTGGTCGTCGAAGAACTGAGCGTCGTCGAAGTGTGGCCGCGACCCTGCGACGAGAGTACGCTCCCGCGCATGCGCACGCTGCTTTCGTTGCTCATGACCCTCGGCCTCTCGACGGGCGCGCGCGCCGCGAGGTTCACGGACCCGTACAACGAGCCGGACCTGAACGAGCCGGATCCGAATCGGTCGATCGAGCCAGAACCATGGCCCGAAGAGACGCCACCCGAGTTCCCACCCGAAGGTGAGCCCCCGCCCGAACAGCCCGCTGAGCTTGCGCCCAGCGAGGCCTCGCGCAAGCCCGCCGAGCGCCCGAGCCCGTTCCCGCAGGGCGCGATCCGCCTCGGCGTCGGCGGCGGCCTGCTCAGCACCAACGAGAGGACCGACGTCGGCTTCGAGGTCGGCGTCGGCTACTTCGTCGTCGACAACTTCGAGGTCGGCATCGACGGCGCCTTCCAGTTCGGCGACAGCCCCTTCGCCGCCCACCTCGGGCCGACCGTGCGGCTGCTGTTCCCGATCAACGACACGGTCGCGCCCTACGTCGGCGCGTTCTATCGCCACTGGTTTGTGACCGACGACTTCATCGAGGACTTCGACAGCCTCGGAGCACGCGGGGGCCTGGCCATCAGGATGGGCGGCGCGTTCCTGTCTATTGGCCTGGTCTACGAATCGATCGTCTCCCAGTGCGACGGCAACTGCTCAGATATCTACCCCGAGTTCGGGGTATCGGTGCTCTTCTGATGACCACGCCAATCACGACGACCCATGCCATCGTTCGCACACCGTCCGCGTGCTTCGTCAACGCGCTTGGCCAGGACGCGACCATGACGATCGACTACGGGCTCGCGCTACGACAACACGCGGCCTACGTCGGGGCCGTGCGCGAGCTCGGCCTGACGATCATCAAGGCCGCCATCCTCGAGGACTATGCCGACGCCTGCTTCGTCGAGGACACCGCCGTCGTGTTCGGCGACGCGGTCCTGGTCACCCGCCCGGGCGCGCCTTCGCGCCGCGGTGAAGAGGAGTCGATCGCCTGGGCGCTCGGCAACCTCGGCATGGCGCTGACCCGCATGCTGCCGCCCGCGACCCTCGACGGCGGCGACGTGCTGCGCGTCGGCAACACCTTCTTCGTCGGTCGCTCGGATCGCACAAATCATGAGGGAATCTCAGCACTCAGCGCGTTCGTGAGCCACATCGACGCGACCGCGCGTGTCGTCGTGGTCGACCTGCCGCCCGACCTCCTCCACCTCAAGTGCCACGCCTCGGCGCTCTCGGAAGACACCGTGCTCGCGGTCGCAGGCCTGGCGCTCGACCTGCCGTCGCACATCCGCCGCCTCAACATCCCGCGCAGCGAAGCGTTCGCCGCCAACGCGGTCGCCTTCGACGGCAAGGTGCTCATCGCCGACCACCATCCCGAGACCGCCGCCGTGCTCACGGCCGCCGGCTTCGCACCGCGCCCGCTCGTCACCAGCGAGTTCGCCAAGGCCGCCGGATCGCTTACCTGCTTGAGCATCCTCTGCTGATGTCGGTTTATCCCGGCGCGTCGCTCACCGCGGGCTTACAGCGCGCCGAAGTCGAGTAGCTCCGAAGGCCTCAGATCGGGCTTGGGGCCTTGTCAGCATCGCCCGACAGCAACACGTAGAGCTTGTCGCCGCTGACCGACATGCGCACCTGGACGCCATCGATCGTGTCGACGTAAACGCCGGTCGCGTCGAGCGCGTTGTCGATCCGCTGCGGCAGGTCGACCCGGTCGACCCGCATCACCGCCAACGTCGAGCCACCCTCGCGCTCGTTGCAGCCCATGTAGCTCGCCTGGACGACCTTCGCACGCTGGCCTTCCGGCACGATGAAGCTGTCGGGCAGACGCTCGACCGTGACCAGCGCGCCACGCGCGCTCAGGTCCGCGAGCGTCATCGGTGACCTGCCCTCCTTGTGGAAGGCCACCAGCCGCGCCATCACGAGATCACTCGGGTCACTCGACGGCTTGACCGCGACCTGGTCCACCCCACCTGTACTGGGCGCCGTGCTGCCCGTGGCGACGATCAACGCCACCGCCGCAGCGCTCAGCGCACCGAGCGGTGCGAGCCAGATCCACAACGGCACCTTCGACTCGCGCGTCTTTTTCGCGCTCAGGCTCGCCCGGCAACGCCTCTCGAGCAGCTCACCCAGCGCCACCGGCGACGGCGAGCGCGTACCCGCGAGATGCACCGCCATCTTGAGTCGCTCGAGTTCGCGATACTCCGCTTCCAGCGCAGGGCTCTGGCGCACGTGTTGCTGAAGGGCGATCGCCTCGAGGGGCTCCAGCTCTCCGTCGACCAGGGCCGACAGGTGCGGTCTCAGGGCGGCGTCGCAATCCTGGCGACGCCCGGCGGCATCATCCGTGGCTTTCGACATTTCCAAATCCTCGGGCTCGTGCATAGCCGACGAGCGCTTGCTTCAGGCGCTTACGGGCATGGTGGATACGGCTTCGAACAGTGCCGACAGGGCAGTCGAGCACATGCGCTATCGCCTCGTAGTCGAGGCCCTCGATGTCGCACAGCACGACGGCCGTGCGTTGGGCCTCCGGCAGATCTTGCAGTGCGGCGAGGACCTCGTCTTCGAAGCCCTCCTTGAACTTGTCGTTGCCGAGCAACTCCATCACCGACCCCACCGGGGCGTCGGGCTCGGCCGCGTGCACGTCGATGTCCTCGACGAGTGACAGGCGGTCTCCTTTTCTGATGCGCGACACGAACGCGTTGCGCACGATTGTGTAGACCCAGGCACGGTAGTTCGTGTCGGGCCTCACGCGGTCGAAATGCTGCAGCGCTTTGGCTATCGATTCCTGAACGAGATCACTGGCTTCGGATTCGTTTCCGGTGAGCCGCAGGGCATAGCGATACATCCCGTCCCAGTGGACGAAGACTTTCTCCATGAAGTCCTGTTCCGCGTCTTTCTTGGCGCGGAGCCCGAACCATCCCAAGCGAGCCTCTCTTGTGACCGCACCCCGAGGTGAGGCGAGGCCGGCAACGTAGTGCCAGGGTCACGGCTCAGACAACGCCAGGCTGCCTCGAATTGGTTCACCGCCGATCGAAAGTTCCTATCGCCACCGGCCTTCGTCCCGATCCCGCGCGGTTACGTGCCCAGGCTTTGACTAGTGGGGGGACCGATTGTACATCCCGCGGCCTCTCGAACCTGCCAGGAGCAGCGCGATGACCCAGAACCACACGTCCGTCACCGGTCCCCGCTTCGAAGCCAAGGGCTACGACTTCACGCCCTACGTCGACACCAAGAACTGGATCGGCGGCGAGTGGCAGGGTGCGGCTTCGGGCGAGACGTTCCCGGTCGACAACCCGCGTCACGGCCAGGTCATCGGCAACTGCCCCGACTCGGGCGTGGAAGATGTCGCGGCCGCCGTCGCCGCCGCCAAGGCTGCCTTCCCGGCGTGGCGCGCGACGCCCATCAAAGAGCGTGTGCAGGTGCTCTTCAAGCTCAAGCAGATCATGGAGGCCAACCTCGACGAGCTGATCTGGCTCGTCTCGCACGAGAACGGCAAGATCTTCTCGGAGGCCAAGGGCGAGGTCGACAAGGGCATCGAGTGCATCGAGTTCGGCATCTCGTGCGCCAACATGCCGGGCCAGCAGATGGACGTCTCGCGCGGCGTCGAGTGCAAGGTCAGCTACGAGCCGCTTGGCGTCGTGGCCGGCATCGTGCCGTTCAACTTCCCGACGATGGTGCCGCTGTGGATGATGCCGCAGGCCCTCGTCGCCGGTAACACGTTCGTGCTCAAGCCCTCCGAGAAGGTCCCGTACGGCGCCTTCAAGCTGGCCCACATGCTCAAGGCCGCGGGCTTGCCCGACGGCGTCTTCAATGTCGTCAATGGCCGCAAGGCGACCGTCGAAGCGATCTGCGACCATCCCGACATCAAGGCGGTAGGCTTCGTCGGCTCGACCAAGATCGCGCACCTCGTCTACGAGCGTGGCGCCAAGGCCGGCAAGCGGGTGCTCGCGCTCGGCGGCGCGAAGAACCACCTCGTCCTCTTGAACGACGCGGACTTCGACCTCTCGACCGGCAACATCCCCGCCTCGGCCTTCGGCTGCGCGGGTCAGCGCTGCATGGCGGCCTCGACGCTCATCGCGGTCGGCGACTGCCAGAAGTACATCGATCGTATGGTCGAGATCGCCAAGGGCATCACCCTTGGCAAGGACCTCGGCCCGGTCATCGACACGGCCGCGGTCGAGCGCATCAGCAAGTACATTGCCCAGGCCGAGCAGATGGGCGCCAAGATCCTGGTCGACGGTCGTGGCCAAAAGGGCACCGACGGCGGCAGCTGGGTCGGCCCGACCATCCTCGACTACGTCACGCCCGAGATGCCCGCCGGCTGCGAGGAGATCTTCGGCCCCGTCCTGTCGATCATCCGCGCCGACACGCTCGACGACGCCCTGCACATCGAGAACAAGAACCCGTACGGCAACGCCGCGGCCATCTTCACGAGCGACGGCGGCAACGCCCGCTACGCGGTCGAGCGCTTTCAGGCCGGCATGTGCGGCGTCAACATCGGCGTGCCCGTCCCGCGTGAGCCGTTCAGCTTCGCGGGCTGGAACCAGTCCGGCTTCGGCCACGGCGACATTACTGGCTGGGACGGTTTCCGCTTCTGGACGCGGGCCCGGAAAGTCACCAGTAAGTGGGCAAAACAGGCCGACCAGACATGGATGGGCTGAGAGACCGCTGAAAACGACCCATCTCCGTCGTCGCTCGCTCGGTTGCTCTGCGACGCCCTATGACATCGCCTCGTCGCGCCCTTCGCTCGCTCCTAGGATCTGGGCCCGTTTTGAGCGGCCTCCTAGGGCGTCGTTCATGTCAGATGGAGAGACTGGACCTAAAAGGTCCGATTCCTGTTGCGCCCGCGGATTCTGGGCTTAGAGTGCCGCCCGGCCGCGGCGCCTGCTGTGGCGATGCCGACACGAGACGGCAGGAGAGGCAGGGGCATGAACGACCCGGTCGAGTTCGAGCGCGATACATCGGTCGTGCAGATCCCGGACGGCACACCGCTGATGGTGCCGCAGGGCACGCGCGGCTACGTGATGCAGGTCCTGGGCGGCAACTACACGCTGCGACTCGACACGGGGCACCTCGTGCGCGTGGCCGGACACGACGCGGCGTCGATCGGGCGTGAGGCGCCGGTCGAGCTCGAGGCTGCGACCGAGGGAGACTTCGAGCAGCAGGTGTGGGCCCAGCTCAAGACCTGCTTCGACCCGGAGATCCCGGTCAACATCGTCGACCTCGGGCTGGTCTACGGCCTCGTCGTCGAGGACGGCGGCGACGGCAAGATCGTGAAGGTGACGATGACCCTGACCGCGCCCGGCTGCGGCATGGGCCAGGTGCTCAAGGACGATGTCGAGTCGAAGGTGCGCGGCATCGCGGGCGTCGCCGACGCCCAGGTCGAGCTCACGTTCGAGCCCCCGTGGGGCCCCGACCGCATGACCGAAGAAGCGCAGCTCGAGCTCGGCTTCTACTGAGCCAAAGCTCTCGACCGAGCGGCTGAAATTGGCGGACTCGCCTTGATGGGTGGCATGTTCGCCACGCATGCGCTTCGCTTCCGTCATCATAGCTTCGAGTCTGGGCTTCGCCGCGTGCGCGAGCCCGCAGTACGTCGGCTCCGAGTCGCCCGACGACTACTCGGAGATCATCTACGAAGATCTCCCCGCCGCCGACCCACCTCCGCGCCGCCCGCCGCGCGACACGCCGATAATGATCGCGGCGGTCGGCGACATCATGCTCGGGTCGACCTATCCCTACATCGACGGGCGCGACCTGCCGCCTGCCGACGACCGTCCCGCGGGTCTGATGACGCCGTTCGCGCCGCTGCTGAAGGCCGCCGACGTCGCCTTCGGCAACCTCGAAGGCGCGGTCGTCGACGCGGCCAACATCGCCGCCAAACCCAAGTGCGTGGCCGCCGTCAAAGGCTGCTTCGCGTTCCGCATGCCACCCGAACTCGCGCCGCAGCTCGTCGCGGCTGGGTTCGACTTCCTGTCGATGGCGAACAACCACGTGCTCGACTTCGGCGAGGCCGGCCGCGCCGCGACGCGTGCCACGCTCGACACGCTCGGCCTGCGCTACTCCGGCCAGCGCGGCGATATCGCGCGCATGGTCGTGCGCGGCACACGCATCTCCATGATCGCCATGTCGAACTACGACTACGCCTACAATCTCAACGACCTCGCCGACGCGACCGCGGTCATCACCACCGAGGCGGCCCAGTGCGACATCCTGATCGTCTCGTTCCACGGCGGCGCCGAGGGCCCCGACAAGATGCGCGTGCCGATCGGCGCCGAGTACTTCCTCGGCCGCAATCGCGGTGACCTGCGCGTCTTTGCGCGCGCCGCGGTCGACGCCGGGGCCGACCTCGTGCTCGGCCACGGACCCCATGTCGTGCGCGGCATCGAGCTCTATCGCGATAGATTGATCGCCTATTCGCTAGCCAATTTCTCGACCTACAAGCGCTTCAATCTCACCGGCGTCAACGGGCTCGCCTACCTCCTCGAAGTGGCCCTCGCGAACGACGGCCGCTTCCTCGCGGGTCGCGCCCATGCCGTCCGCCAGCTCGGCCTCGGTGGCCCCGAGCCCGACCCCGAGCGCACCGTGCTCGCGCATCTACGCAAGCTGAACCGCGAGGACTTCCCCGAGACCGGTGTCGATATCGGCGCGCTCGGTGAGATATCGCGCGCCGGCTCCACGCCCGTCGCCACACCAATCATTGAAAAGCCCACTCCAATCGCGGACGACGAAGCCCCGGGTGCCAAGCACCTCGGCAACCTGCATCCCCACGTTCGAGCCCTCGCGCTCGAGCTCCATCGTCGCGCCGTGCTCGCCGATATCCCGTTCCGCATCGTGTTCGGCTACACGCCCTACAAGCCGCGCAGCCGCCCCGGCCTCGGCGGCATGGCGACCTGGCACCAGTTCGGCCTCGCCTTCGACCTCCTCATCGCTGGCCGCAAGGACATCGACGACGGCCGCCGCCACTTCGCCGAAGACGACGCGGCCTGGCGCAAGCTCGGCGCCATCGCCCAGGACCTCGGCCTCGTCTGGGGCGGCATCTGGCGCAGCTACGACCCCTTCCACTTCGAGTGGCATCCCGGCGACGACTCGACCATCTCGAGCAGCGACCTCAAGCGCTTCCTCGCCCTGGCCGGCCCCGACGGCAGCGACTACCGTGCGACCTGGGTGCTCTATCCCACGCCGCGGAAGTGAGTCCTCGGCGAACGACCACATGATCTGGCAGCGCGATCTGGCAGCGCGATCTGCGCACTGCGTTGCGCAGCCCCGCGGGCGCGCTCCACGGCCGCTAACGACTCGAACTGGATCGGTTTTTTAGCGATCCGCGGCGACCGCCCTTAGATCGCGAGCATGGCTCGAATCTCGCTGCGCATGCTCGTCGTTGTCTCCCTCGCCGTGGCCTCGTTCGCGGCCGCTGCGGTAAGCACCCCGGCGTCGGCGCGATCGCGCAAGACCGTCACGATCGCCGCCGTCGGCCACATCGTGATCGGCACCGACTTCCCGGACAAGTCCCGGTTCCTGGCGCCCGGCGCGGGTGAGGGCCTGATCGACGAGGTAGCACCACTCCTGCGGTCGGCCGATCTCAGCCTCGGCAATCTCGCGGCAACGCTCTCGACTCGCGGCAAGGTAAAGCCCTTCGTCGACGGCATCCGTCGCTTCGCGTTCCGCACGCCGCCACGCTATGCGCCGGTGCTCGCCAAGCTCGGGCTCGACTGCGTGCTGGCCGCCAATAACCACATCCTCGACTTCGGGCAGGACGCCTACGCCGATACGATCGACCTCTTGAACGGCATGGGCATCGCCCAGGTCGGCCTGATCGACCAGGTGCACGTCACGCGCATCCGCGGGATCCGGGTCGCGGTCGTCGGCTACACCCAGCCCTATCGCGAAGACTTCCAGTCGCATCACGACATCGAAGCGGCGGCCGTCGGCATGGCCAAGCTAGCGGCCGAAAACGACATCGTCGTGGTGCTCGTGCACGGCGGCGGCGAGGGCAAGGACGCCTTTCACGTCAAGCGCGGCAAGGAGTTCGCCGGCGCCGAATACCGCGGTCGCATCGTCGACTTCGCGCATCGCATGATCGATGTCGGCGCCGACCTGGTGATCGGCTACGGCGCCCACGCACCGCGCGCGATGGAACTCTACAACGGACGCATCATCGCGTATTCGCTCGGTAACTTCCTGACCTATGGGCCCTTCGACCTGCACGCGCCGAACTACCTCAGCGCCGTCCTCCAGGTGACCCTCGACAAGAAGGGCGAGCTGGTCGAGTCGCAGATCGTGCCGCTGCGCCTGAAGTTCCCAGGCGCCCCGAGCTTCGACCCCAAGGGCCGCACGGTGAACTACCTGCGCCGCATGTCGAAGGCCGACTTCCCCGAGAGCCCGCTGACCTTCCTCGACGATGGCACCATCAAGGTCACCACGCCCGACCCCAAGCTCGTTGTCCGCTGAGTCACTGCGCGAAGCGCCAACCGAAGCCGAAGCTCAGCAGCACCGGCGCCGAAACGACCGCCATCAAGCGCAGGTCGAAGCGCTCGGTGACGCGCACCGTGACATCGCCGTAGCCGCCAATGGCGCCGCCGGCGGGCTCGACCTCGGTGCCGCGAAAGCCGAGCGTCGCAAAGGTGCCGATGCCGACGGTGCCCGACCAGCGCTCGAGCGCGAAGCCGAACGCCAGGTGGAACCCGCGCGGGTCGGACGGCGTCGGCACGGTTCGGATCCCGACCTCGCCCCAATATCGTTCGGTGCCCAACACCAACGCCAGGCCCGGGAAGTCGGTGAGCACGTCGACACCCGGCTCGGCCCACGCGATCACCAACACCGGGCTCACGCGCAGCGCCGCACCGAAGCGCTCGGGTCCGCGCCCCAGCTCGATCTGCACATCGGTCCTGAGCGACAGCACGCCATAGCTCGGCGGTCGTTCCTCTTGGTCGACCATCGTCGTCATGCCGAGCGTCGCGACCAGCGACCACGTGTGCGCGTCGCGATAAGCCGCGCGAATCGCGCCTCCGAAGTACGCCTTCGCGCCCGTCAGGCAGTCCTGGTTGCGATTGCACGGAACCTCGTGCGGCTGCTCGGGCTCGGCGTTGAGACCCAGCTCGATGGCCCACGGCCCATCGACCTCGCCCTCTATGAGGGGCTCGGGCTCGGCCGCATGGGACGCGCTGATCGCGAGCGCAACCGCAAGGCATGCACTGAGTGAAGACCTCACGCCCACCAGCGCGACAGGTCCATCGCGAGGGTCTCGAAAGGGGGAATTCGCGAAGCCGCCTCGTCCGCGTTGCCCTCACCCCAGGTGCCCACGACCACCCATGCGCCGCGGTCGAGACGATAGACCTCGACGTTGCGGTCGATCGGGTCGACCAGCCACGCCCACGACACACCTTCGTGGGCATAGGCCGGCAGCTTGATCATGCGATCGCGTCGGCGCGTGCTCGGCGAGAGCACTTCGCATACCCAGTCCGGCGCGAGGTCGAACGCTGCCGTCGTTGGCAGCTGGGGCATGCGCTCGCGCCGCCACCCCGCGATGTCCGGCACGTAGGCGTCACCAGACAGATGTATCTCTGGCTCATCGAGGATCCACCAGCCGCCTTCGTCGGGGGGCCGTGGCGGGCCATGGAAGCGGCCATTGATAGTGCCGCCCAGCACCGACGCCGTGTTGGCGTGCCTTGGCGCGGGGCGTGGGCTCAGTACCAGCTCCCCGTTCAATATCTCCGCGATCATCTTCTCGGGAGTGTGCTCGAGATCAGCATAGGTCGCGCGCTTTCGTTCAGGTGCCTCCGTCATGCCATCGGTCTACCACGGCCCTCACGCTCGCCTCAAACCGCGGGCCCTCACGCGACCACGCGACCTTCTTGACGCACGACCCACACGAGATCAGATGGACGCGTGCGCCGCTTCGACAAGAAGTTCGGACCCGAGTTCCTCGCCACCGTGCCGGCCGAGCCAGGGGTCTATCGCTTCTTCGATGACGCGGGTGAGGTCGTGTACGTCGGCAAAGCCAAGAACCTGCGCAAGCGCCTCACGCAATACCGCATGGCCGGCCCCGGCCGCCGCGGCAAGAAGCCGCGCACGCTCGTCAAAGAGGCGACCACCATCGAATGGGAGGTCTACCCGACCGAGCTCGACGCGTGCCTCGCCGAAGTGCGCCTCATCCAGACCCTGAGACCACGCCAGAACATCGCCAGCGCCTTCGAGTTCCTCTACCCGCTGATCGGCATCCAGAGCGCTCGCGACACGATCCGCTTCTGCTACACGACCAGCCCCGATCTGTTCCCCGGCTATACCTTCCACGGCGCCTTTCGCAGCCGCGACACGACCGGCGAGGCCTTCTTCGCGCTGATGCGCCTCTTGCGTTGGGTCGGCCACCCCGAGCCGCGCAAGACCCTCGAAGGCGAGGACGAGCGCGACGACCACTCGTACGTGTTCGGCTTCCGCCGCCTGCCTGCCGCCCACTCGACCGCGTGGCACGCGTTCTTCCGCGGCGAGCACGACGTCATCATCGCCGACCTCGCGTGCAAGCTGCTCGAACGGCCCTCGGCCCGCGCCAAGGCCCACGAGGTCCAGACCGACCTGCGCTCGTTGCGCCAATTCTTCCGCGACGAAGCCGAGACCTTGCGTCGCGCCGTGACCGACCTGCAGTTCCCCGCGTGGCCCGTCCCGCAGACCGAGCGGGACCCACTCTTCCTGCGCTTTCGTGCAGGCTCGGCAAGCGCGAGCTGATCGGCGACCTGGCCGGGACATGGCGCTCAAGGTCGCGTTGCACGCCTCCCGCTTTGCACGTAGCATCCGCGTTCGGTCGGCGTCTCGGAGACGTTTGGCCATCCCTCAGGGCATGAGGAACCCCCGATGACCAACCAGCTCCCGAAAGCCCGGGCCGAGTCCGTATTCGAGGACTACAAGCCGGCACTCACCGCGGCGCAAGCCACGGTCGAAGCGAACCGCTGCCTCTTCTGTCTCGACGCGCCGTGCATCACCGCGTGCCCGACCGGCATCGACATTCCTCAGTTCATTCGAAAGATTGCGACGGGCAATGTGCGCGGCTCGGCGAAGACCATCTTCGACTCGAACATCCTCGGCATGAGCTGCGCACGCGTGTGCCCGGTCGAGGTCCTGTGCGTCGGCGACTGCGTCTACAACCGCATGGGCCAGGCCCCAATCCAGATCGGCAAGCTGCAGCGCTACGCGACCGACACCGCCTTCGACAATGGCTACGAGTTCTACGAAGCGGGCGCCCCGACCGGCAAGAAGGTCGCCCTCATCGGCGCAGGCCCGGCGTCGCTCGCGTGCGCCCATCGCCTCCGTCGCTTCGGCCACGAGGTCATCATCTTCGAGAAGCGCCCGGTCGTCGGCGGCCTCAACACGACCGGCGTCGCGCCTTACAAGATGAAGGCCGACCGCAGCGTCGAAGAGGTCGACTGGGTCCTCTCGATCGGCGGCATCGACATCAAGAACGGGGTCGAGATCGGCAAGGACATCTCGCTCGCCGACCTCGAGCGCGACTTCGACGCGGTCTTCATCGGCATCGGCCTCGGGCCCGACAACCACCTCGGCGTTGCGGGTGAAGACCTGGCGGGCGTCGAAGGCGCGGTCGCCTTTATCGAGCGTATGAAGCTCGGGCCCATCAGCGTCCCGGGTGGCCGCGGCGTTGTCATTGGCGGCGGCAACACGGCGCTGGACGCGGTGCGCGAGCTGCTCGGCGTGGGCGTGCCCGACGTCACGATGATCTATCGCGGCACCGAGCCGGGAATGACCGGCTACGAGCACGAGTGGAAGGCGGGCAAGGTCGAGGGCGTCAAGGCCTCGTGGCAGACCCAGCCGCTCGAGTACGTCGGCGAGCACGGCCAGGTCACGGGCGTTCGCTGCATCAAGCTCGACGACAAGAAGAAGCCAATCGCAAACACCGAGTTCGTCGTTCCCGCGGACACCGTCCTGGTCGCTATTGGACAGGCCAAGTTGTTGTCCGATCTCGCGTCCTTGGACGGTATTCGTAGAGACCGCTCGCGCGTCTTGATCGACGCGGACGGCTTCACCGGACGCCCCAAGTGGTACGCCGGCGGTGACCTCGCCAACGGTGGCAAAGAGGTCGTCAACGCGGTCGCCGAAGGGCGCGACGCAGCCATCGGCATCCATTCATTCCTCTCGGGAGGTGTCGCATGACCGCCTTCGTCCTGCCGCCGCTCAAGAAGAAGCTGACCCAGCCCGACCTCACCTCGAACACGGGCGGCATCATCTCGCCGAACCCGTTCTGGCTAGCGTCGGCGCCGCCCGCGAACTCGGGTGACCAAATCAAGCGCGCGTTCGATCACGGCTGGGGTGGGGCGGTCTGGAAGACGCTCGGCCAGCCGATCCAGAACGTGTCGAGCCGCTTTGGCGGCCTGCACTTCCGCGGCACGCGCGCCATCGGCTTCAACAACATCGAGCTCATCACCGACCGCCCGCTCGAGACGAACTTCCGCGAGATTCTCGAAGTCAAAAAGCAGTACCCCAAGCACGCGGTCATCGTGTCGCTGATGGTCGAGACCGAGGCCGAGTGGAAGGACATCATCGCGCGGTCCATCGACGCTGGCGCTGACGGCCTCGAGCTCAACTTCGGCTGCCCGCACGGCATGTGCGAGCGCGGCATGGGCTCGGCCGTCGGCCAGGAGCCCAAGGCCAACGAGCGCATCACGTCGTGGGTGATGAAGTACTCGACCATCCCGGTGCTGGTGAAGCTCACCCCCAACGTCGACGACATCGTGCCCAACGGCATGGCGGCCAAGGCCGGCGGGGCCGACGGCGTGTCGCTCATCAATACGATAAAATCGATCATCGGCGTCGACCTCGACCGCATGACGGTCGAGCCGCGCGTCGGCGCGAAGTCGTCCAACGGTGGCTATTGCGGCGCCGCGGTCAAGCCGATAGCCCTCCACATGGTCGCGGCGCTCGCGCGCGAGAAGGACTTCGGCCTGCCGATCTCCGGCATCGGCGGCATCAGCAACTGGCGCGACGCGGCCGAGTTCCTGGCGCTGGGCAGCTCCTCGGTGCAGGTCTGCACCGAGGTCATGCTGCGCGGCTATCGCATCGTCGAAGACATGATCGAGGGCCTGTCGACCTTCATGTCCGACCGCGGCATGACCAAGCTCGACGACCTCATCGGCAAGGCGGTCCCCACCTATTCGGAGTGGGGCGACCTCGACATGAACTACGAGACGGTGGCCAAGATCGACGCCGACAAGTGCATCGGGTGTCATTTGTGCGTGGTCGCCTGCGATGACGGCGCGCATCAGTGCATCCACCCGGTCGCGGGCTCGCACGTGCCGGTCATCGACGAGTCCGAGTGCGTCGGCTGCAACCTCTGCCAGATCGTCTGCCCAGTTCCCGACTGTATCTCGATGGTCGAGGTCGACAACGGTTATGCGCCGGCAACCTGGAACGAACATGTGGCGGGAACAGGCACGCTTCGCCCCAAAAAAGGCGTACACCCCTGAGTCATGGACCCGACCCAACCAACCCCCGTAACGATTGCGTGTGGCTGCAAGAAGGCACCGTCCGACGGTGCCATCATCAGTGAGCCGGCCTACGGCTTCTGGGCCAACATGACGCTGCTCTTCGGGATCACCGCCGCGCCGCGCCGCATCGACTACAAGTGCGTGCAGTGCGGCAAGACCGTCGCCTCGTCGAGCGACCCGCAGACCATCCGCGACTTCACCCACTGAGCCGCCGGTGACCGCGCTCAGGCGCCTCGTTCCGGCCGACCTCGATGCGTTCTATGCGCTGCGTCTGCGAGCGCTGGCGACCGACCCCGATGCGTTCTTGCGGACGCACGCCGAAGAGCTCGCGCGTGGGTCTGGGCATTGCGCTCGCATGCTCTTCGATGTCGCTGGCAACGCGATCTTCGCGGGTGTCGCAGACGACCTCACGCTGGTCGGCATGGCCGGCGTCTATCGAGAGCCGCCTGAGAAGTGGCGCCACAAGGCGACCATCTGGGGCGTCTTCGTCGCTGCTGCCGCGCGCGGACAGGGCCTCGGCGGCCGCCTCATGGATGCGGCGATAAGGCACGCGCGTGATGCATTCGGCGTGAGGCAAGTCCACCTCTCGGCCGAGGCCGAGCACCACGCCGCAATCCGTCTCTATGCGTCACGCGGCTTCGTCGCATGGGGCACCGAGCCGCGCGGCACGATGGCCGACGGCCGCGCGATGGACGAGGTGCACATGTGGCTCGACCTCTCTCGCTGAGCGAAGATCAGACCGCCGAACGCGCAGCTGCTTCCGCCTTACGCTTCTTCCAGAAGCGATAGAGCAGGAACGCGCAGCCGAGAACCACGAGCGCGGCGATCGCGAGGTCGAACTTTTTCATCGTGTTGATGACCGACTCCCAGTTGTCGGCCAGCATGTAGCCGAGCAGCGTCAGGAAGCCGCCCCAGATGGTCGCGCCGGCGACGGTCTGCACGAAGAACGGCACGCGCGGCATGTGGCCGAGGCCGGCGACGAACGAGATCAGGTGGCGCACAACCGGGATGAAGCGCGCGATGAACACCGTCAGGCGGCCGGGCTTCTGGAAGTACGCCTCGGTCTTGTCGATGTCGCTCGGCTTCACGAGGAAGTACTTGCCGACCTTCAGGAGGATCGGCTTTCCGCCGCGCGCCCCGAATTCATAGAAGAGCCCGGAGCCGACGAACGCGCCGAGCGAGTTCATCAGGATGACCAGCGGCAGCGAGAACTCCGAGTTGGCACCCACACAGAGCGAGCCTGCGAACGGCATGATGAGCATCGATGGTACCGGCACGAAGGTCGACTCGGCGACCATCAGCAGGAATATCCCCAGATAGCCGATCGAGTGGATGAAGGAGTGGAGGGCTTCGCCGATAGCGTCGAACATGACTGACTCCGAGGAGGCACGGGCGAAACATGTGAGATGTAAAGGCCGCGCGGACGGCGGACACTGCCGAATCTCAGAGCGCGAGGAAAGCACAAACGGCGTGTGCACCTCGACGTTCCACGCCTCCCCTGAGGTTGCGGCCCAAAGGCGCCCCGAGTACAAGGCGATGAGCCCGGAGCGAAGGCCTCGCGAGCGAGGCTGAACGCTCGTTGTTCTCGCCTCGCCTGCTCGGCGAAATCAGTCGGAGGTCGTCTTGAAGCCACCGGTCCTGATCCTCCACGCGCCCGGCACCAACCGCGACCACGATGCCGCCCAGGCCTTCGCGCTCGCCGATGGTGCCCCGACCATCCTGACTCTGGCCGAACTCGCCAAGGCCCCCCGCCGCCTGCTCGACTTCGCGCTGGTGTGTGTGCCCGGCGGCTTCAGCTACGGCGACGACCTCGGCGCTGGGCGTGTGCTCGCGATCGAGCTGGCGGTCGTACTCGGCGACGTGCTGCGTGACCACCTCGCGAAGGGCCGGCCTATCCTGGGGATCTGCAACGGCTTTCAGGCTCTGGTCAAAGCCGGCATACTACCCGGCAACGATGTCCCTGGCCCCGGACCGCAACGCGCGACGCTCGCCCGCAACGCACGAGGCCAGTTCGAGTGTCGCCGGGTCGTGCTCATGCCCTCTACGACCAACACGTCGCCCTGGATAACGTCGCTCACGTCACCCATCGTCTGCCCGGTTGCGCACGGCGAAGGCCGCCTCGTGCCCGCCGACGCGACCACCGCCGCCGCTCTGCAAGGGCCCCTCGGCGCCCTGCGTTATGCGCGCGCCGCGGACGCCGAGTCCGACGGCTACCCCGGCAACCCCAACGGCAGCTTCGACGACCTCGCCGGCATCACTGACGCGAGCGGCCTCGTCTTAGGTCTCATGCCCCATCCCGAAGACGCCGTGCTCGCCCTGCAGCAGCCCATCCACGAACGCCACCCGGACCAGCGTGAAGGTAGTGGACTGGCACTCTTCCGCGCGGGCATCGCACTCGCCGCCGCGGTCTGAGCTGTCAGCGCCTCGAACAGAAACTCGTCACTCGACTTCGAAGAGCTGGTGCCATTGTTCTCGTTGCCACCCGCGCTGCTGCTCGCGGCGAGCGAGACGCTCGGCTTCACCTGCAGAGACGCGAATGCAGCGTGTGCCCCTACCATCAGCCGGCCAGTGCTCGAGTCACCGTTTTGTTTCCTGGACTTGCGTCAACGGAGGGCTGGCCTCCGCCGCCTTGACCTTGTCGTCAGTTGGGGATGGCCAAGGAGGTAGATCTTACCGGCCGAGGATGGTCGGGGGATACTCGCAGGGTCCAGACTTGGGCCAACGTGGATGGGTGGGGGATACGCGCGGGGTCCAGAGTTGGGCCAGCGCGTATGGGTAGGGGAGGGTCGCTGGGCCAGTTCTGGGACCGGCGGCAGGGTCGCACCTACCAGCGGATCCCAGATTCGGCTCACTGGCGCCTGGAATTCGTGAGAGCGAAGGCCTGACGAAGTCAGGCTGCCCGCGAATCAGGTTGGGGTCGGGTTGACCGGAGGGACAGGGGTGGGCGTCGGGGCGTCGCTCGCGCGCTCGCCTCCGCTAGCACGACCCGTGGCGAGGCGCTGCAGCTCGTCGAGGTAGCCAAAGATATTGCCGTCCAGGTCGCGCGGCAGATCGTCGCGGGCCTCGAGGGCGCGCGCGACGTGCTCGCGCAGGCTATGCAGTGTCCCGATGGCGCGGCCCCGCAGCGCGCCTGCACCGAAGCGGTCACCCTGCATCGTCACCGTTTGACCACGGTTGGAACCGAGGCGGTCGAGCTCGACACCACTGGCGACGAAGCGCTGCGCCACCGTCCAGAGGTTGGGAGTATCTTCGGCCGGCAGGCTGACCGCCGCGAGCGCCGGTTCGTGGCTCGGGAGGTCGGGTGCGATTGTCTGCGCGTGATGGGCCTCGGCCGCGTAGGACTGCTGGGTAATGCCGAACGGCACCATCTTTGATTCGAAATCGACCTGTGAAGGGTAGAGTAGGGTTGTTCGGAGTTTTAATCCGGCTCCGGCACAAACCTCACCTGGACGTCATGAAGGTAGCTGGTGTCATCGCAACCGCCTACCTCGACGAGGCGCGACAGGGCGCGAGCCCCCCCCACTTCAGGGGACGAATCGGCGTTCGTCAATCCGGGTGCCTTCAGGTTACGCGGGCTTCATTGCCAGGGCTCGAGCGAAGGCGGGCCGCGCCTGCAACTCGTCGAGCCAGCGCACCAGGTTCAGATAGGCGGAGAGGTCCAGGCCGAGGAAGGTGCGTGCGGCGTGGGGCCAGGTGAAGTTGATGATGTCGGCGATCGAGAAGTCGCCCGCCAGGTAGCGATGGTCCGCGAGGCGCTGGTCGAGCACGCCGAGGATGCGGTGGGTCTCGGTCGTGTAGCGGTCGATCGCGTAGGGGATCTTCTCCTTCGCGAACTTTGTGAAATGCGAGAGCTGGCCGATCATCGGGCCGGGGCCACCGATCGCGAAGAACACCCACTCGAGGACCGCATAGCGGTCGGGTCCGGTGCTCGGCAGCAGCTTGCCGGTCTTTTCCGCGAGGTAGGTGAGGACGGCGCCGGACTCGAAGACGGCGATTGTCTCATCGCTAGGCCCTTCGTCGTCGACCACGGCGGGGATCTTGCCGTTGGGATTCACCGCACGGAACTCGGGCGTGTTCTGGTCGCCGTTGCCGATGTTGATCCAGTGGATGCGATAGTCGAGGCCAAGCTCCTCCAGCGCGATGATGAGCTTGAATCCGTTAGGGGTGGTCCATGTGTAGGCGTCGATCATCGCGTATGTATGGGCACGCGTCAGCGCCGAGTCCAGCCGGGAGCCGGGTGTGATTCAGGATGAGGGGGCACTCGGCTCGCCCTCGTCGTTTGCCCTGCACCGAACAAGTTGAAAACGTGGGCCCACCGTGATCCGCTGCCTTTGAAAAAAGAAGAGGCGGTGCATCGCGATGGCCCACGAGGAAGATGTTGTAGTCCGGTGGATAGAGACGGCAAGCCCGCTTTTGATGAAGTGGGTGGAAGTCGAGCCGTTGGAGTCGATCCAGCGGCTGAACGGGATTCAATCGCTGGTGGATGAGTGCCTCGGGGTGTTGGAGGAGACGCTCTTCAACGCCGTGTTCGAGCGGTTGCAGGCGCGCGCCGAGGAAGTGGCCAAGCGCTGTTGCGTGTGCGGCTTGGGCCGCGAACGCGAGCGGACGACGGTGCGGGTCCGGACGACGCGGTGCACGCTGGAGGTCGCGGTCTGGCGCTACCGATGTCGCACTTGTCGAACGAACCGCAGCCCGGTCCGTGAGTGGCTGGGCCTGGAGTCGGGGGCGACGACTGCGGGTCTCGACCGCGCGCTGACGGCGCTGTCGACGCAGATGAGTTTCGGTTCGGCCGCGCAACAGATGCTGGAGCAACACGGCCATGACGTGGACCGCACGTTGGTGGAGCGCTGCACTTACGCCGTGGGGGGCGCCGCGGTCGACTACCTGGCAGAACGCCGCACCGAGCTCAGCGACGAGGTCATGGACGCGGTGGGTGTCCGCAAAGGCGCTGAGCGCGTGCTGCTGCAGGTCGACAGCGGTGCCTGTGGGTCAACTGGTGCGTCCCAAGCGCAACGAGAAGGACAAGACCCAGGAGCTGACGCCGGTCCGCAGGCTGCCCAAGGGACGTCGCCCGAAGACCAAACGCGAGGTGCGAGTCGTGTTGGCTTGGCAACCCGGCATGGTCGAAAACAAGGTCGTCGACCTTCATGTTGCTCCCCTCAAACACCCTGAGTTTACAGGAGAACGCATGTACTCGGCGGCGCTCGAAGCAGGCCTGGGAGACAATACCCACGTCCACTGCACCTGCGACATGGCTCAATGGCAGGTCCTCCAGTTCGAAGAACAATTCAGCGAACAGCCGGAGCACACGCTGTGCGCCGACTTCTATCACGCCATCGAGTACGTCGCGGCCGCCGCCAAGGCTCTCCTGCCGGAGGCAGATAAGGTCCCGGCTTGGATTGCGATACAGGCGCGGCGCCTCAAACAAAGCGACCGCCAGTCCATCCTCGCCGACCTGCGACGACACGTGTGCGAGGACGGGCCGTGCCCCAGGAACGACCAGGGCGAGTGCACGGTCGCGGCCGCCATCCGTTACCTGACGCGCAACGGCAAGCACATGGATTACCAGCGCTTCATCGCGGACGGGCTACCCATCGGAAGCGGCGAAGTCGAGGGCCGCATTCGACACATCGTGCGCAGGCGGCTCGACGTACCCGGAGATTGGCGCGAGCCCAACCTCGCACTCCTCACCGCGCTGCTTGCTCACGATCCGCCACTCAGGGGTGGGACGACTTCTGGAAGTGGCAGGACGAGCGCGACAAGAAGCGGTTCCAACGACGTCTCCTCGGTGAGGGCCTCAACCGCTTCCGTGCCCCGCGCAAGCTGCGCCTCGTGAGCGACGGCAACGAAAGCCTCGAGCTCGATGGCCTGTCCCCCATGTTTCAAAGGGCCGAGATGGCCTGACGTCTGGGCTACATCGATGCGACCGTCCCGCCCCCTGGGCAATCGCAAACCCGTGTCCCACGCCGCACCGGCAGCAAGGACCATCCCCTCAACTTCGATCACACCCCCGGGAGCCCCTCCGCTCGCCGCACGGTGTTGGAACGTGTAGGCTGCCGCCCTGTGAGACCACCGCGCCCCCACCTTGCCTTGTTCGCGTTAGCCCCTGGCCTCATGCTTGCGAGCGGTTGCGGCGGAGACGCCAGCGGTCCCGCGCCCGACACGCTGGGCGACAGCGCCATCGTCGACACGATCGTCGACAGCGACGACAGCGCGGTCCTCGACGGCGTCCCCGATCCCACGCCCGAGGCCATCAACATCTGCGGCGAGGTCACAACGCAAGGCACCTGCTACGGCGACGTCTTGCGCACCTGCCCCGACGGCACCCTGCGCGAGCGCGACTGCACCGCCGAAAATGGGGCCGATGGCCAGCCGCGTGTCTGCCGCTTCGTTGCCGACCAGCGCACCAACGACTGCGTCGACCAACCGCCGCAAGTGGTCGACAATGGCTGCCACAACGAGACCATCGATGGTCGCTGCGACGGATCGAACGTCGTCTATTGCATGTCGCCCGAGACTGGCCCGACGAGCTACGATTGCGCCCCCGACAAAGAATGTTACCTCAGCGTTGCGGGCTACGCTGACTGCCGCTTGCCCGGCACTCCGGGCTGCGATGGCATCTCCTACCAGGGCTATTGCGAGGGCGCGGTCGCGGTCTGGTGCGACCTCGAGACGACCACCCTCGTGTCCTACGATTGTGCCGCCGACAATGCGCCGTGCGGCTTCATCGACGACGACGTCGGCTACTCGTGCGACTTTCCGCCGGTTGTCGATGGCACTTACTCAGTGACTGGTGCCTTCTATTTCGAGAAGCCCGCACTCGGCCCTCAGGGCCTCGGCGCCATCGGCGAGATGCCGATTCGATACGCGTTCGTGCAGCTTCGCCTGGCCGCGGACGACACCATCATCGCGAGCGGCACGACCGACGACGCGGGTGCCTTCACCATTGGCTACGAGGCCACGGGCGACGTCTACGCCACGGTCAGTACCTTCGTCGACGACGCGACCTACACGCTGTCGGTGCGCGACTGCCCGCTCGAAAACTGTGACGGCGCGGGCTACCTACACGGCATCAATACGCCGACATTCACGCCCGAAGCCAATGGCGATATCGGCGGTTGGCTGGCCGAGGTCTCTATCAATGCTGGTGCCTTCAATATTTTCGATGTCTACCTACACGCGATCGACTTTGGCTGGGCCAACTTTGGGGCAAAGCCCCCCGCATTGACGGTGCAATGGGCGCACGGAACCGACAACGCGCTGTGCCCCGGGATTTCGTGCTTCACCTCGCGACCGCCGACCATCTTCGTCGTCAGCCTCAGCGCGGACAGCGACGAGTTCGACGACCCGGTGCTGGGCCACGAATTCGGCCACTTCCTCGAGAGTTCGTTCTCGCGCAGCGACAGCCCAGGCGGCGACCACGATGGCAGCCCGACCGACCCGCGGCTTGCCTGGGGTGAAGGCTACGGCACCTACACCGGGTCGGAGATCCTGGGCTCGCCAATCTACATCGACACGTGGGCGAGCGGGGCCACCTCCTGGGACATCAGCGACAGCGGCTATCGCGCGAGCCCGGGTGGCGGCATGTCGCAGAACCTCTCCGAGTTCCTTGTCGCCGAGGTGCTCTGGACTCTGAGCCACGGCGGTGTGACCACCGGCCCATTGGGTAGCGCGGTCATCTTCGATGTGCTCGCGCGCTATTTCCCGACCAATCGACTGGTCGATCGCGGCGTCGACGGCGTCGACCTCGTCGACTTCCTCGATGGGCTCATGTGCCGCGACACCGGCCGCGAGCGCTACGTGCGCCTCGTCACCGTCGACCACCTCAGGTTTCCGTACGACTTCGGGGGAACCGCCTCATGCCGCTGAAACTCATGCGCCACGCCCTCTCATGGTTCGCTGTCTGCGCGTTCGCGGCCTGCGCCTCCCATGACGACGCGCCCGCCGCTCCGGCGCACGCGGCCAAGGTCCAGGCCCCGGTCGCGCTCACCATCGAGGCGTCGGGCAGCCACGGCGAGGTCGACGTGAAGCTGGCCGTGCGCGCCACCGCCGCCATTGGGAGCGCGCTCGCCCGCTTCGTGCTGCCAGCCGGCGTCGACCTCGTGATCGGCAAGGTCGAGCAGGAGCTCGGCACGCTCGCCAGCGGCGACGAGCGCCAGGTGACCGTGCGCGTGCGCATCCCCGAAGCGTTCGCGGGCACCCTCGCGGCCGGCGTCGATTGCCGCATGAGCGCCAACGCCTCGCTCCACAAGGGCGTCATCCTCGCCTTGGGCGCGCCTGCGGCTGAGGTCCCTGGCCGCGTTACGCCCGACGGCGTGAGGTTGCAGCCGGCCCGCCGGAAGTAGCAGCCTGACAGCCTGAGCCACCACGCCGGGGCAGCCTCGATATGCTGTGGCTATCGTTTCCAGAGGAACAATGTGTTTCTCAGCCGAATGGCATGGGCGTACTCCTCGGACACGAACTTCCAGAGGAGACATCATGACAAGCGAAGCCAAGTGCCCGTTCTCAGGCGGCAGTCACACGACAGCCAGCGGCTCGACCAATGCGAGCTGGTGGCCGAGCCAGCTGACCCTCAAGATCCTGAACCCGCAATCCCCGCGCTCCTCGCCGCTGGGCGAGGCATTCAACTACGCCGAAGAGTTCAAGACCCTCGACCTGGAGGCGGTGGTCAAAGACCTGCGCGCGCTGATGACCGACTCGCAGGACTGGTGGCCGGCGGACTATGGCCTTTATGCCCCTTCTTCATGCGCATGAGCTGGCATGCCGCGGGCACCTACCGCATCTCCGACGGTCGTGGCGGTGGTGGCACCGGCGGGCAGCGCTTCGCACCGCTGAACAGCTGGCCCGACAACGGCAACCTCGACAAGGCCCGCCGTCTCTTGTGGCCGATCAAGCAGAAGTACGGCCGTAAGCTCTCGTGGGCGGACCTCGTCATCCTCGCTGGCACCGTCGCGATGGACTCGATGGGCTGCAAGACGTTCGGCTTCGCGGGAGGTCGCGCCGACATTTGGGAGCCCGAGGAAGAGATCAACTGGGGACCAGAAACGAAATGGCTCGGCGACGAACGATATAGCGGCGACCGTGATCTTGCCAATCCGCTCGGCGCGGTCCAGATGGGCCTCATCTACGTCAATCCCGAAGGCCCCAACGGCAACCCGGATCCCCTCGGCTCCGCACGCGACGTCCGCGAGACCTTCGCGCGCATGGCCATGAACGACGAGGAGACGGTCGCGCTGACAGCCGGTGGCCACACCTTCGGCAAGGCGCATGGCGCTGGCGACGTGCGCCTCGTCGGGCGCGAGCCAGAGGGCGCCGACCTCGAAGAAATGGGCCTCGGCTGGAAGAACGCGTTCAAGTCTGGCATCGGCGTGGACGCGACGACCAGCGGCATCGAAGGCGCCTGGACTCCCAATCCGATCAAATGGGATAACGGCTACTTCGAGACGCTCTTCGGCTACGAACGGGAGCTAACGCGCAGCCCGGCCGGCGCGCACCAGTGGAAGCCCAAAGATCCCGCGGCCGCGACGACCGTGCCTGACGCGCACGATCCGACCAGGCGCCACGCTCCCATGATGACCACGGCCGACATGGGGATGCGCATGGACCCAATCTATGAGCAGATCTCGCTCCGCTTATGGCGAACCCGGGCGAGTTCCACGACGCCTTCGCGCGTGCCTGGTTCAAGCTCACGCATCGCGACATGGGACCGCGTTCGCGCTACCTCGGGCCACTGGTGCCGGCTGAAGTGCTGATCTGGCAGGACCCGGTTCCGGCCGTCGACCATCCATTGATCGACGCTGCGCACATCGCCGTCCTGAAGGCGCAGATCCTCGCCTCGGGCCTGTCGATTGCCGAGCTGGTTCGCACCTCCTGGGCGCCGGCCGCCACCTTCCGTGGCAGCGACAAGCGCGGCGGCGCCAACGGTGCGCGCATCCGCCTCGCGCCGCAAAAGGACTGGAAGGTCAACCAGTCGCGTTCGACGCCGCGCAGACCGGCAAGAAGGTGTCGCTGGCGGATCTCATCGTCCTGGGCGGCGCCGCGGCGGTCGAGGCGGCGGCGAAGAAGGGCGGCCACGACGTGACTGTTCCTTTCTCGCCGGGGCGCACCGACGCTTCGCAAGAAGAGACCGATGTGCACTCGTTCGCGGTGCTCGAACCCAAGGTCGATGGCTTCCGAAACTACGCCCAGCAGGGACACGAAGACTCTGCCGCGGAGCTGGTCGACAAGGCGCAGCTCCTGAACTGAGCGCGCCGGAGATGACGGTGCTGGTCGGTGGTATGCGCGTGCTCGGCGAAAGCGTCGGCTCGTCGCAGCACGGCGTCTTCACCGCGTCCCGAGACGCTGACCAACGACTTCTTCGTCAGCCTGCTCGACATGCGGAAGTGGCAGAAGTCGATCGCTTCCCCTGGTGTGCTCGAGGGCCGCGACCGCACCAGCGGCCAGCTGAAGGCGACGGCCACGGTCGTCGACCTTGTCTTCGGCTCGAACTCGCAGCTGCGTGCGCTGGCCGAGGCCTACGCCAGCAGCGACGCGAAGGCGGCGTTCGTGCGTGACTTCGTCGCGGCCTGGAGCAAGGTCATGGACCTCGATCGCTTCGATCTGCTGTGAGCCAACTGATCTGACTTCGAAGATCCCGAACCCGCCGCGAAGGCGGGTTCGTCATTTAGGGGAACGGGTCGACTATGACTCGTCGACTGCGCTGACCTGCCGACGCGGACCTCACATAGACGAGCGCGGTCAAGACCATGGCGTGGCCAGCCGTGCCGACGAGCAGCGGGCGTTCGGCTCGCAGCTCGTCGATGATGGTGTCCGCGTCGAAGTCGTTCATGCCCGCGTCGACATCCAAGACACGCACCCGGGTTGGTCCGGTCGTCGACCTGGCACGGCAACTCGCCAAACGTGTCAGCGTCGTAGGCCCGCGACACGTCGGTCTCGGATCGCGTGGCTCGACCGAGGTGGGGGTTTGGGGTAGAGAAGCGCGCTGCCAAGGAGACGACGATGCCGGTGACCGCGGTCGTGGGTGCCCAGTGGGGAGATGAGGGCAAGGGGCGGATGGTCGACTGGCTGGCCCAGGACGCGGACATGGTGATCCGCTTCCAGGGCGGCGACAACGCGGGCCACACGGTCGTCAACGAGCACGGCAAGTTCGCGTTGCACCTCGTGCCGTCGGGGATCTTCAACCCGGCGACGACCTGCATCATCGGGGCGGGCACGGTCGTGCATCCCGGTGGGCTTTTGGAAGAGATCGAGAGCCTGCGCAAGGCCAACATCCCGCTGTCGAACCTGTGGATCGAGAAGCGCGCGCACGTGGTGCTGCCGTATCATCGCTTGCTCGATGGGCTGCAGGAGAAGGCGCGCGGGTCGGCCTCGATCGGGACGACGAAGCGCGGCATCGGGCCGGCCTACTCGGACAAGGCGGCACGGACCGGGGTGCGCATGGGCGATCTGCTGCGGCCGGACTACCTGCGTGAGCGGCTCGCGGCGAGCTTGCCGAGCAAAAATAGGATCTTGGAAGAGTATGGGGAAGCGACCCTCGACCTCGATGAGCTGGTGCGGGAGCTGACGATGTGGGGTGCGGCGCTGCGTGACCGCATCGTCGACACGTTGCCGCTGGTGCAGCGCGCGGTAAAGTCGCAGCACAACGTGCTGCTCGAAGGTCAGCTCGGCGTGATGCGCGACCTGGATTGGGGTACGTATCCCTATGTGACCAGCTCCAATCCGTTGGTGGGCGCGGCCGGCGCGGGTCTGCCGCCGACCGCCATCGATCGTGTGATTGGTATCGTAAAAGCCTATTCGACCGCGGTCGGGGCGGGGCCATTTCCGACCGAGCTGGAAGACGAAAATGGCTTGCTCTTGAGAAAGGTCGGTGCCGAGTACGGCGCAACGACCGGGCGGCCGCGGCGCTGTGGTTGGTACGATGCGGTCGCGGTCGGGCACGCGGCGTGGCTCAACGGGTTTTCATCGCTGGCGGTGACCAAGCTCGACGTGCTCGATGAGTTCGACGAGCTCAAGATTTGTACCCATTACGAGCTCCATGGCGAGCGCATCGACTTCGTGCCCGACACCCCGGACATGGCGGAGGCGACGCCGGTCTATGAGAGCTGGTCGGGCTGGAAGAGCTCGACTGCCGGCGCGCGCCGCTGGGACGACCTGCCCAAGGCAGCCCGCGCCTATCTGCATCGCATCGCGGAGCTGGCGGGGGTGCCGATCGAGTTCGTGTCGGTCGGGCCCGAGCGCGACCAACTGTTGGAGATGCACCTGTCGCCGTGGCTGTCGGGGCGGTTGCGGCGATGAGTGACGAGGTCGGGGCAACGTTGCCACCGCTCGGCCTGCGTGAGTCGCCGCCGCACGAGGACGACGCGCACGACTTCTGGCGCTCGCCGCTGTCGCATCGCTATGGGTCGCAGACGATGCGTCGGATCTGGAGCGAGCGCAGGAAGCGCATCGCCTGGCGCCGCGTGTGGCAGGCGCTGGCGATGGCCCAGTCGGAGGTGGGGTTGATAGCGCCGTCGCAGCTTCGCGACATCGCGCTGCATGTCGACGACATCGATGTCGAGCGGGCGGAGGCGATCGAAGAGGAAATAAAGCACGATCTCGTCGCCGAGCTGCGTGTCTTTGCCGCCCAATGTGACGCGCACGGCCGTGGCGCCGGGGGTGTCTTGCACCTCGGCGCTACTTCGATGGATATCGAAGACAATGCCGATGTGCGTCGGATCCGCACGGCGCTGGGGCTGATTATTGGCCGGTTGGCCATGATGATCGAAGGGTTGAGCGAGCACATCGAGGCGACCGCCGATATTGCCACGATGGGATTCACCCACCTGCAGCCGGCCGAGCCGACGACGATCGGCTATCGCCTGGCGCAGCTCGGGCAGGACCTGCTGGAGGACTATCGCGAGCTGACGCGCCTGTATGCGGGGCTGCGCGGCAAGGGACTCAAGGGCGCCTGCGGGACGTCGGCGAGCTATGTCGAGCTGATGGGCTCGACCGAGGCGGCGCGTGCCCTCGAAGCGCGGGTCATGGAGCTCTTGGGATTGAACGCCTACGAGGCGGCGACCCAGACCTATCCGCGTAAGCAGGATCTGGCGGTCGTCTCGGCGCTCGCGAGCATGGCCCAGTCGTTCTACAAGTTCGCGTTCGACCTGCGTTTTCTGCAGATGCCGATGATCGGCGAGCTGTCGGAGCCGTTCGGCTCGCACCAGATTGGCAGCTCGGCAATGCCGTTCAAGCGCAATCCGGTGTCGGCCGAGAATATCTGCTCATTGGCGCGACAATTGGCGGCACTTCCACGAATTGCTTGGGACAACGCCGCACATTCGCTGCTGGAGCGAACGCTCGACGACTCGGCGAATCGCCGCTCGCTGTTGCCCGAGGCGTTCTTGCTGGCGGACGCGATTGTCGAGCGGATGCGGCGCGTGCTCGATGGGCTCGTGCACACGCCGGAAGCGACCGAGCGGCTGTTGGCGACCTACGGCGTCTTCGCGGCGACGGAAAAAGTCCTGATGGAGGCCGCGCGGGCGGGTGGCGATCGGCAGGTGCTGCACGAGGTGTTGCGCGACCAGGCGATGATCGCGTGGGCGGTCGTCGCGCGGGGCGAGAAGAATCCGCTGCCGGACCTGTTGGCAAATGACGTGCGAATCACGCGTTGGGTGCCGGCCGAGCGGCTGCCGACGTTGTTGGATGCGCGCACGCATGTCGGCGATGCGCCCGAGCGGGCGCGGCGGATGGCGGCGATGATGCGAGCGGCGGTCACCGAGGGGAGGGCACATGACGAGCGAGCAAGAGCTGAAGGCGGCGCTGGCTGAGGTGATCGAGACCGTCGCGCTGCCCACGTTGGGGGCGGCGACGAGCGGCAAGGTGCGCGAGGCGTGGCGGCTGCCGGGTGGCAAGCGCGTGCTGGTGACCACCGACCGCGTGTCGGCGTTCGATCGGGTGCTGGGCACGATCCCGTTCAAAGGCCAGGTGCTCAATCAGCTCTCGGCGTGGTGGTTTGAGCGCACGCGCAATATCGTCGCCAATCACATGATCGCGGTGCCGGACGCGAACACGATGGTCGTGCGTGACGCGGCCCCGCTGCCGGTCGAGGTGATCGTTCGCGGGTTCCTGACCGGCGTCACGTCGACGTCGCTCTGGACGATGTACACGGCCGGTGTCGAACGCCCTTATGGCCTGGAATTACCGGCGGGACTGGCCAAGGACGATCGGCTGCTGCGCGCGGTAGTGACGCCGACCACCAAGGCGACGGGCGGTGCGCACGATGAGCCGCTGTCGGGGGCGGAGGTCGTCGCGCGCGGACTGGTGGCGCCGGCCTTGTGGGCCAAGGTCGAGGCGACCGCGCTGGCCTTGTTCGCGGAGGGGCAGCGGGTGGCCGAGGCGGCGGGGCTGCTGCTGGTCGACACGAAGTACGAGCTGGGTCTGGTCGACGGCGAGCTCACGCTGATCGACGAGGTGCATACGCCCGACTCGAGTCGCTACTGGGTGAAGTCTGCGTGGGAAAGTCGAACTGCCGATGCCGCGCCCGAACACCTCGACAAAGAGCTCCTCCGGAAGGAGCTGGCGGCGATTGGCTATAAGGGCGACGGGGTCGCGCCGCCTCTGTCGGATGCGGTCCGCGTACGGCTCGCCGGAAGATATATCGAGCTCTTCGAGCGACTGACGGGCGAGGCATTCGTGCCCGTGCTCGGGGGGCGTGCACGTGTCGAGGCGGCACTGACGAAGCCGCTCGTGCCGATCTTGATGGGCTCGCGCTCGGACCTCGAGCACGGCATGAAGGTGAAGTCGTCGCTCGAAGCTTTCGGGATCGCGGCCGAGCTGCGGGTCGCGTCGGCGCACAAGTCGCCGGCCTTGTTGCTCGAGGTGCTCGAAGCGTACGAGGCGGACCCGCGGCCCAAGGTCTATGTCGCCATCGCGGGTCGCTCGAATGCACTGTCGGGCATGTTGTGCGCGGCGGTGACGGCGCCGGTCGTGACCTGCCCGCCGTACTCGGATCGCTTTGGCGGCGCGGATGTCTTCAGTTCTTTGAGGATGCCTTCGTATGTGGCACCGGCGCTGGTGCTGGATCCGGAGAATGCCGCGTTCTTCTGCGCCAAGGTGCTCGGTCTGCAATTGCCGGAGGTGCGCTGGAAGGTCGCGCAGGTACAAACACAGAGCCGTGACAAGCTGCGGTCGGACGACTCAGAGCTTGTCGCGGAAGGACGCGCGCAGCTTGCCGCGGACCGTGGCTTGACCTGACCGCTTGGGTCATGGTCCCAATGCATCCAGCCCAACGAGCAAAAGGTGAAGCATGGCCAGCCCCGACAGCAAAGTGACCCACGCGCCCAATGCACCAGTACAGTCAGCGAGCAGTGGCAGTGGAGGCACCGAGACGGGGCGCGTTTAGATGCGTTCGACGGTGAAGGGCGAAGGCTATGATGCCCAGTCGGCATCGCTCGCGCCGCGCGGGTCGGGGGCGCCAGTGCAGGCCTACGGCGGGGCAGCTGGTGGAGGGAGGGACGCCGGGCTAGCGCGGGAGGGTGCGACGGCCAAGCCGCCGGTGCAGCGGCGAGCCATCCAGCGCACGGCGAAGGCTGATGGGCCCGTGCAACACATGGACGGCGGCAACGCGAACTCGCCGATGGCGCAGGGCTCGGTGCCGACGTTGGCGGTGCAGTTCGAGGGCGGGCCGGGCGCGGGTGGCCCGCCGCCGCCACCGTTGCCGGCCGCGGCAGCCCAGACGGGGCTCGCCTGGGCCAAGCCGAAAGCCTCGCAGAGCGTCGGCACAGGTCTGGTATCTGGTACCGGCAACCGAGGCCGACACCGAGAAGGTCGAGCTGACCGAGGCACGCAAACGCTACTATCTGCCCAATGACGCAGGCCTCGAGGGCAAGGCCCAGACGTTCGAGCGCGCTCTCGGCGTGCATGCCTTCGCGTCGGGTGCGGCCCAGGGCACCCCATCAACGATGGCTGGTGCGGTCATGACGATCTCTCAATGACTACCAAACGTTCCTGACCGCGGCGGGCCAGAAGCTAGGGACGTTCGAAGCGGAGATCGGCAGCATCGTCGGCTCGAGCGGCGAAGGCTTCGCGGGTGCGGTCGGCACGCTGTGACTAGCCCGCGCGCGCTGCATGCGGGCGGTGCAGCCGATGATCACCCCGCGCCGGTCGGCTGGTATTGTGCCGGTCATGCGCCGCGGGTGCTGCCGGTCGTGCTCGATGGCGTCGCGTTGAACGCTGGTTTTGGCGTTGAGCTGGTCGGGGCCGTGCTGCGCGGCGAGCGGCCCACGACGCGGCCGGAATGGCTCGGACCGCCGCCAGCCGAGTGGCTCGTGCGGGCGTGGCATACGCTTGCCGATCGGGCGGTCGCGGACGAGCTGGCGAGGGTCGTAGCGGGCTTTCTCGACCCGGCGCGGCCCGAGGTGGCGAGCGCGCTCGCGTTCTTTGCGGGGGTGCCGAGCGGTGCTGGTGCTGCTGCGCGGACCGCGCTGGAAGCGCACTTCAAGGACCTCCCTGAGGGCTTCGTGAACAGTAAGGCGCCGTTCTTACCGCACGAGCGGCTCGATCGGATCTTGCGCCGCACGCTGCGTCGCTTGGAGTCGTGAGCCGAGTCATGCCTCGGGTACGGCGACGTCGGTCTTGGTCAGTTCGGCGATGACGCGGGTCGCGTACGAGCCGGGGGGCAGCGGGAACGAGAGTTCGATGCTGGCGGGAGTGAGCGTGCGGAGGGTGACGTCGACGAGCGGCACCCGATAGCAACGACGCGCGCCTTCGGCTTCGCCGCGGCCATTGGCGAAGGCTTCGCGCGGGACGCCGGAGGCTATGAGCGTCGCGTCTTCGCGGGTGCGGGCCTCAGCCTGGGCCTCGGGGCGTTCATACGGGCCGGGCAGGGGGCCGGTCACGTCGACCTCGTGCGCGCAGAGGCGGGCGGTGTCGACAGCGACTTCGGTCGTGTTGAAGAGGCCGCCGTTGCGCCGCTGCAGGACGTCGCCCGGGATGACCCGGTCGTAGAGGCCGTCGTCGATGCGAGCTGCCAGGCAGCGGTTGAAGAACTCGCTCTGCAGGGCCGAGATGGCGAGCCGGCGAAGGTGTCGGTCGTGGCTTGCATGGCGGGCGCGCGGGTGTTCACCGACACCGAGCAAGGCGGCGCCCAGGACGGCGTTGTCCTGATGTTTGCCAAAGCGCTGTGGCCCGAAGAAGTTGGCGAGGCCGGTCGCGGCGAGGCGATCGATGATGGCTTGGGCGCGAGCTTCGGCGTCGAGGGTCGTGTCGCGGATGACGAGCGTGAAGCGGTTGCCCTTGGAGTGGCCGAGGCGCAGCTTGTTGCCGTGGCGCGAGGTCGCGAGGATGCGTAGGCGCGGGTCGTCGAGGCTGACCGTGTCCTTGGCGGTGGCGAGGCTGAGCCACTGGCGTGTCAGCGCCTGGCGATCCTTCTGGCCGGCATAGCCGATGTCGCGCTCGGGGATATTGGCGGCCGCGGCGATGAGCTTGACCGCGTCCTGGGTCGTGAGCTGGCGCTTCTCGATGTGCAGGTAGAGGTGCTGTCCGTCGCCGCTCGGAAGGTAGGCCGGCAGCTCGTCGACGACGAAGTCCTCGGGCGTGATCTTGATCGTGCCGCCGGTGCCTGGCAGGTCGGCCGTCAGCAGCGGCAGTGGTCGTGGCAGCAGGTCGAGCGGCATCGCGCGCGAGATGAGCACGTTCCGCGCCGTCCGTCATGGCCGCATGGCGGCATGCGTGCGAGGCAACGCCCATGTCCGAGCCGGTGAGAACTACGAAGTCGCGTGCCAGGAAGGGCGTCATTCTTCGCGGCTCGTCGGGTGGTGACGTGGCGGGTAGTGTGCCGGAGAAGACTTGGTAGCCGTCCGGCCGCTCTTTCGCTATGACGTGCGGCGCGGCCCCTCGGCCGGACCCGGCTCCGACGGCAATGCTCGAGGACTCTTGAAGCTCACACACGTCCGCGTGACGAAATACCGCTGCATCGAAGACTCGACCGAGGTCTCGATCGAGCCGGACGTCACCGCCCTCATGGGCCGCAACGAATCCGGTAAGACCTGCTTTCTCGAGGCCTTGCGGCGCTTGAACGCGGTCGATGGTTCGCGCTTCGAGATCACCGCGGACTATCCCCGTGCCCAGCTCGGGGCCTATCGCCGACGCCACACACGCTCGCCCGATACCGCGATCAGCGCCCGCCTCGAGCTCGATGACAGCGAGGTGCGCGAGGTCGAAAAGCGCTTTGGCAAAGGGATCTTGCGAAGCCGCAGCGTGGTGGTGAAGCGCGACTACAAGAACGTGCTGAGCGCCGAGCTGCCGGTCTCCGAGAGCCTCGTCATCCGCCAGATCGTGCAAAAGCGCAGCGACCTCGACGAGGGTGCGCGGGCCGCGGCGCTCGGGGCAGAGACGTTCCAGGCGCTGGCGACTGCTCTCGCGCCCTACATCGACAAGAGCCCCGGGGCCGCGGTGATAGCCCAGGTCGCGCGTCACCTCGAGGGCAGTCCCTTGCAGACGCGCATCTGGGCCGAGACGCTGCAGGCGCGCATGCCGCGCTTCATCTCGTTTGGCGAAGAAGACGTGATGCCGGGGGCCATCGCGCTGACGAGCCTGCTCGACCCGACGATGCGCAACGCGCCGGGCGTGTCGACGGTGCTGGCGCTGCTCGAGCTGTCGGGGGTCGAGCCGGCCGAGCTCGACCCGCAGGACCAATCGTACGAAGAGCTGGTCGCGCGCATCGAGACCGCGGCGATGGCCATAACCGACGAGCTCGTGACGTGGTGGAGCGGGGACAAGGATCTCGAGGTCGCGATCGACGTCGCCAACGCGGGCGCCAATGATCCCGGCTTCGCGCGCGGCACGCCGGTCCTGCGCATCCGCATCGGCAATCGCAAGAAGCGCACGTCGCTGCCGCTGGGTGAGCGGAGCCGCGGCTTCGCGTGGTTCTTCTCGTTCCTCGTGCGCCTGTGCCAGCTCGGCGAGAGCAATACGCCGCTGGTCATCCTGTTGGACGAGCCGGGCCTGTCGCTGCACGCGGGTATGCAGGGCGACTTCCTGCGCTTTGTGGAAGAGCGCCTCGGGCCCTTGCACCAGGTGATCTACACGACCCACTCGCCGTTCATGTTGGACGTCGCGCGGCTCGAGCGGGCGCGCGCGGTGACGTTGTCGCCGACCCGCGGCACGCTGGTGTCGGCCGATCTCAGCGCGGTCGAGTCGAGCACGTTGATGCCGCTGCGGGCCGCATTGGGGGCGGCCCTGGTCGAAGGCATGCTGCCGCATCGGGGCGGCGCGACCCTGGTCGTGCGCGAGGCCTCGGACCTCATCTGGCTGCGCGCGATGTCGATGGAGACGCAGCGGCGCAAGAAGAGCGCGCTCGACCCGCGCTTCGAGATCGTGCCGCTCGGGGCGGGCGCGAGCCTCGTACCATTTGCGTTGCTCACGGCGCGGCCGGACCGGCGGCTGGTGCTCTTGCGCGAAGGCGACGAAGCGATCTCCGCGAGCAACACCGCCATCCCCGGGCTCGGCATCGTGTCGTTGGCGAGCTTTCTCGGTGCCAATGCGGCGAAGAAGGACGCGACGATCGAAGACCTGGTCGAGCTGCCGCTTTGGCTGTCGCTGGTGACCGAGGCCCACAAGCTGTCGCCGCCGATGTCCGAGGACGAACTCGGCAGCGAGGGCGCTATCATCCAGCGCACCCACAAGGGCCTCGAAGGTAGCGGCGAGACGCTCGACCGGCTGCGGGTCGCCGAGGTCGCGATCCGACGCGCCGGCTCCGCGTTGCCGCCAGCGATGGTGGATCGCTTCGCGCGCCTCTTCGAAGCGCTCAATGCCCACATCGCTCAGATGAGCGAGCAGCGAAGCGTGGCGAGCGACCCTCGGCCGAGAAGAGGCGCATGATGACCACGAGCGAGACGACGTCGAACTTTATCCGCGACCTGATCGCCGACCACCTCGCGACTGGCCGCTACCAGCGTGTCGTGACGCGCTTTCCACCCGAGCCCAATGGCTACCTGCACATTGGTCACGCGAAATCAATTTGCCTCAACTTCGGCGTCGCCAAATACTTCGGCGGGGTCTGCCATCTGCGCATGGACGACACCAACCCGACCAAGGAAGAGACCGAGTACGTCGAGTCGATCGCCGCCGACGTGCGCTGGCTCGGCTTCGAGTGGAAAGGTCAGGAGGCTGACGGCGGGGTGATTCCCTTCTACGCCTCGGACTACTTCGGCAAGCTCTACGAGTGGGCCGAGCTGCTGGTCCGGAAGGGATTGGCGTACGTCGACTCGGTCTCGAAAGAAGAGCTGCGCAAGAACCGCGGGACGTTGGCTGAGGCCGGTGTCGAGTCGGCCTATCGCAACAGGAGCGTCGAGGAGAACCTGGATCTCCTGCGCCGAATGAAGGCCGGCGAGTTCGCAGAAGGCGAGCACGTGCTGCGCGCCAAGATCGATCTCGCGTCGCCGAACATGTTGATGCGCGACCCGCTGATGTACCGGATCTTGAAGGCGCATCATCACCGCACCGGCGACGCGTGGTGCATCTATCCGATGTACGACTACGCGCACGGGCTGTCGGACGCGCTCGAAGGGATAACCCACTCGGTCTGCACGCTCGAGTTCGAGAACAACCGCGAGCTGTACGACTGGTTCTTGGACAATGTCGGCTTCAGCGAGCCGCGGCCGCACCAGTACGAGATGGCGCGCCTGGCGCTCGACTACACGGTGATGAGCAAGCGCAAGCTCTTGCTGCTGGTGAAAGACGGGCACGTATCGGGTTGGGACGACCCGCGCATGCCGACCATCGCCGGGCTACGGCGCCGCGGTGTCCGGCCCGAGGCGATCCGCGCGTTCGCCGACATGATCGGCGTCGCGAAGACCAACTCGACCGTCGACATCGGCAAGCTCGAGTTCTGCATCCGCGAAGACCTGAACCTCGTGTCGCCGCGTGTGATGGCGGTGCTCAATCCGCTCGAAGTCGTCATCGAGACGTTGCCGGAAGACCACTTCGAGGAGATCGACGCGCCTTATTGGCCGCACGATATTCCGCAGGAAGGCTCACGCAAATTACCACTCGGCCGCACGATCTACATCGAGCGCGACGACTTCATGGAAGACCCGCCCAAGGACTTCCATCGCCTCGTGCCGGGCGGCGAAGTGCGGCTGCGTTATGGCTATGTGATCCGCTGCGAGCGGGTCGAGAAGGACGCCACCGGCCACATCGTGCGCCTCGTCTGCAGCCACGACCGCGACACCCGCCATGGCGGGGCAGGGGCCGAGAAGAAGAAGGTGAAGGGCACCGTGCACTGGGTGTCGGCGGCACACGCCGTACTAGCCGAGGTGCGGGTCTACGAACGCCTCTTCTCGGTGGCGGCGCCTGACCGCGAAGATGGGGACTTCCTGTCGTTCTTGAATCCTCACTCGAAGACGGTCGTGAGCGCGATGCTCGAGCCGTCGTTGGCCGCGCTGCCTGCCGGCGCGCACGTGCAGTTCGAGCGGCAGGGCTACTTCTTCAGTGACCCGGTCGAGCACGCGGCCGAGACGGGCAAGCGCGTCTTCAACAAGGTGGTCGGGCTGCGAGATTCGTGGACCAGCCTGGTGCAGCGTGCCGAGCGTGCGGAGGTCATCGAGGCCCCGGTCGCGCCCAGGCCGAAGGCGGACAACACGCGCCCCGACAAGCTGTCGAAGGCGGAGATCCGGGAGCGTCGCTTCGCGGCAGACCCGACGCTGCGGGCGCGCTTCGAGGACTTCAAGGCGCGGCTGGCGCTGGGCGAAGACGAAGCCGAGATCATCACGGAGAGTCACGCGCTGGCGGACTTCTTCGAGGCGGCGGTCGCGGCGCGTGGAGGTGGCGCGCACGGGATCGCGAAGTGGATCGTCAACGAGCTCCAGCGCGAGCTGAAAGAGCGTGAGCTGGCGGCGCTGGCGCTTACGCCCGCGTCGTTTGCCGCGTTGGTGGCGCTGGTCGAGACGGGGGCCATATCGGCGACCGCGGGCAAGCAGGTCTTTGCCGAGCTGGTCGCGAGCGGTGGCGAGCCGGCGACCATTGTCGCGAGCTTGGGTCTCGGGCAGGTGTCGGACGAGGCGGCGATCGTCACGGCGGCCGACGAGGTGCTCGCGAAGAACGCGGAGCAGGTCGCGAAATATCGCGGTGGCAAGCCGCAGCTGCTCGGCTTCTTTGTCGGGCAGGTGATGAAGTCGATGGGCGGTCGGGGTAACCCCGAGCTCGTCGCGAGTGTCGTGAAGGCAAGACTCGGGTAGGTTCGCGGCGAGCGCGCAGGGAGCGTGCGCGAAGCGAAATGGAGGCACAGATGGCGACGATCAACATCACGAAAGAGAACATCGAGTCGGTCATCCACGACAACCCGTTGGTCGTCGTGGACTTCTGGGCTGGCTGGTGCGCGCCTTGCCGCCAGTTCGCGCCCACCTTCGAGCGCGCCTCGAACGAGCACGCCGACTTCGTGTTCGGTAAGGTCGACACCGAGGCCGAGCGCGAGATCGCCGGGCACTTCGGGATCAGCTCGATCCCGACCCTGGTCATCTTCCGAGATGGCATTGGAGTCTATCAAGAAGCCGGCGCCATGCCCGCCAGCGCGCTGGGTCAGGTGTTGCAGGCGGCGCGCGAGCTCGACATGATCGCCGTCAAGGAAGAGATCGCGCGCCGTGAGAAGGAAGGTCCCGGCGGCGACGAGCCGTGGGAGCTCGCCGAGGATGAATGACGGGAGCCAGCTGACCCCCTGATGGAGCCCTCGACCTCATTGACGGCCGAGCCGCTCGAGGCGCCCGCGCCTATGCCCGAAGCGCCGACATTGCTCGATCCCGTGCCGGTGGCGCGCCGCAAGCGCCGCATGTTTGTCGGGATCTTCGTCGCGCTGGTGATGAGCCAGGCGTTCATGGGCTTCATGGGGGCGGGCGACCGCTTCGTGCTGGGGCACAACGGCTGGAACAGCTCGGCCTATCTGCAATCGGCACGCAATACGCTGCGCTGGGGCACGCTGTTTCCGGTGCAGTATTACACCGGGCGAACACCGCCGACGGTGAGTGATGGCTACACGCATCACCCGCTCGGCATGCACCTGCACAATACATTGGCGGTGTGGCTGTTCGGCGATCACGAGGGCTCGATTCGCGCGGTGCCGGCCTTCTTCGGGGTGCTGGCGCTGATCGCGCTGATGATGGTGGTGCGGCTGCTGTACGACGAACGCACGGCGTTGTTCGCGGGTGCAATCTTCGTGCTGCTGCCGACCAACGCGATCTTCACCAATATGTCCAACCACGAGAACGGGTTCATCTTCTGGACCTTCTTGTGGGGCTACTGCTACCTGCGCTTCCTGCGTGCGCGCTATCCAGTGCCGACCGGCGGATCGCCAGCTGCCGAAGCGCCGGCGAAGACTCCGTGGCGACGCTGGTACGTGTTCACCCTGGGTGCGTTCTTCTGGGCCGCCATGTGGGATTGGCCGGCCTATTATTGTGCACTGATATTCGCGGTGCATTGGTTGTGCGTGCTGCTGAGACAACTGCGGGCGAAGCCGGGAACCAAGCTGCAGGCGGTGCGAACGCTGTCGCCAGATATCGGCCTACTCGCGATCTACTCGGCGTTCGTGGTCGCCCTGTTCGTCGGCCACTTCCTGCTGGTGACGGCGGTCGTCGGTTCCCTGTCAGAGCTGCACGGCGTCTTCGAGGCGCGTCAGCAGGTCAACCGCGCGATGATGATCAATCATCTGAAGGTCGTGCCGCTCTTGATGTTCACGGCGCCGGTGCTGCTCGTGTCGCTCGGCTGGCTCGGCAATCGTTTCTACCGGGCGATGCGCGGGCGCCTCGTGCGGCGCGACCTGATCGGGCTGACGTTCGGTATCGCCGGCATTCTCCACTACTACATCTTCCGCGGCACCGCGGTAATCCACGAGTTCTGGGGCTGGACCCTGGTGCCGTTCACGGCGATCGCCTGCGCCTATGTATTGACGAACTGGATCGACCGGCTGCGCGCCTATATCAGCGGTCGTTGGCAGTGGAACCGGACGCTTGTGACAGCCATCGCGGTGGCGCTGCCGACGCTGCTCATCATGGGCAATCTCGCGTACCGCTTCGTCGACCTGGTGCCGCGAGGGCGTGAGGTCGGGGGCTCATTGTGGTTCGTCGAGCACACGCGGCCGGAGCTCGAAGAGTATGTGTCGACGCGCGAGATGATCCGCTTCGCCAATGAGGCGAAGGAAGAGACGACGCGGCGCGTGGGCGTCCTGATGGACCCGGCGTTCGAGCGCATCCGCGGCTTCGAGCCGCGCTTCGGTATCACGCTGGACCGCGAGGTCGTCGCGCAGAACCTGCGCACGCCGCCGCCCGACGCGCTCGGCGTGACCGAAGGCTGGGTTTATGTCGCGCCGCCGTCGGTGATGTCGGAGCGGCGCATCATCGAGCTTGCGCTGATTCACCCGGTCCTGATCTACGACGGCTATTTGATGGTCGATCTGCGCCGGCAAGAGACCGAGGTGCGGGTCATCAAGTCCGAGCCATGCGAGCGTAGCTTCTGGACCTGGTATTGGGGCGGGCCCTGGGCCGACGCGGTCGAGCCGGTGCGACAGCCCGCCGAAGAGGAGCGGCTCACCAAGGCGATTGGCGACTTCCGCTCGGCGCACCCGCGATAGTTCTGGTTGCTCTCGCCACGCCTTCGCCTGCTCGGCGAAATGTCAGCCTGGACGCGGCGGATAGAGCTTCGATTGGCGGCGAATGCGCACGATGTCGCGCAGCATACGCAGGCTGTCGGGCAACACGCGCACGGTCGAGCCGGGGCGATGGGCCATCACGATCGGCATGCGATGGAGCTGCAGGCCCCAGCGCCGCACGAGGTAGAGGAGTTCGATGTCGAAGCCGAAGCGGCCGATCGTCAGGGCCGCGAATAGCGCCTTGGCGAGCTCACCACGAAACGCCTTGAAGCCGCATTGGGTGTCCGGGATCCCGAGGCCCAGCACCACATCGACGATGCTGTTCAGCGTGCCGCTCGCGAGCTTTCGCAGTGGTGAGTAGCCGCCTCGACCTTCGCCACCGAGGTCGCGCGCGCCGGCCACCACGTCAGCGCCGGCGGCGATCGCCTGGACCGCTTCGTCGACGTGCGCGAGCGGGTAGGAAAGATCGGCGTCGAAGAACAGGATGACGTCGCCCTCGGCCGCCGCGACACCGGCCGCGAGCGCGTGCCCTTTGCCGCTGTTTTCGATCTGGCGCAGAGCGCGCACGCGGACCTGTCCCACCTCTAAATTAGAGTGCTCGGCGCCTTCGAGGATGGCCCACGTGTTGTCGCTGCTGCCGTCGTCGATGAGCACGAGCTCGCTCGCGTAGGGCAATCCAGCGAGGTAACGCGTCACCTCGGGGATCGTGTCACCGATGCGCCCGGCCTCGTTGTAGCAGGGGATCAGCACACTCAACCTGGGTCGCGACGCCGCACTCAAAAGGTCGGCCCCCCTCTGGGCGGGTGCCTCTTCGGAGGCCTGGGCGTGGTCAATGGGAGCTCGCTCGGCTTGGGAACCTTGGGCGGGCCAGCAGCGGGCGCCGAAGGCGATACGGCGGGAGCGACCACGGGCGGCTCGGCCGGCAGTGGGGCGGCGGCACCGGGGGCACCGGGCGTCTCGGGCTGGCTGGGCTTGATGAAGCCGGGCTTCTCGCGGGTGGCGCCGCGCAGCTCGCCTGCATCGGCGCACGTGAGGCTCACCGACTCGAGGTAGTCGCCCTGACGGCCGGTGATACCGACCGCGAGCCAACCGACCGGGCACATGCGTTCGTACTCGCGGCCGCCTTCGCCACCGACGCGTGTGCCGCTCTTGTTGTCTTCGCAGACCGACTCGAGCGCGTCGATCACCTCGGCCGAGCGGCCACGCAGGCCGATCATCAGACCCTGGCCGGGGCACATGCTGTCGACGGACTTGCCGCCGCGACCGCCCACGATCGCCAGCTCACGCTCCAGCGTGCGGGTACCGCTGGTGCCAGGCATCTTCGCGACCGGCGCACAGAGCGGCACCAGCGCGTCGACGACGCTGCCAGCACGCGCGGAAAACCCTTTGAGAGCCTGACCTTGCGGGCACTCGCGGCGATACATCAAGCGACTCGTGCCGCCGCCCGCGCGCTTGAGCGACACGGTCGAGGGCCAGCGCGGATCGACCGACTCGATGAGCACCAGGTTCTCGGCGCGGGCCGCGGCGATGTCACTGCGCAAGCGCTCGTTCTCGCCGCGCAGGCCGGCGATGACCTCGTCGGTCTCCTTACCATGGCAACCCGCGAGGCCGACCACGAGCACCAACCAGTGCGCCCAACCGATGCAGCCGACCTTCATCCGATGTCCATTGCAGGCAGCCCCTTCTCGGCTGCTGCACTACCGTTCCGGTCGCGTTTCGGCAACTGCTTCAGGTGCCCGGGCGGTTCGGTTTGACATGGTGTCCAGCGATCGGTAGCCAGCCCGCCATGCGCGTAGCCCATCTCGCTCTTTGCCTGCTCCTCATCAACTCCGTCAGCGCCTGCTCCGACGACGCGACCAAGGACGCGTCTGGTGCCGACACGACCAGCGATGTCAGCGACGCGACCGGCGATTCCGCGGCCGAGACCACCGAGACCGTGACCAACGACCCGGACGCGACCGAACCCGACACGACCCCGGATGTGGCGCCTGACACGGCGCCCGAGACGACCACGGACACCAGCGACGGCGAGGTCGTCGCCTGCGAGTACTTCGAGGAGCGCGAGATCATCAAGTGCGGCCAGGCCAACGCACAGGTCCTCCACTGGAAGGACTTCGGCGCGGGCGGCTGCGCGCCATACTACACGCGCGGCGACGACCGCTACGACACCATAGAGGCGCTCGCCCAGGCCGAGGGCTGCGACGCGACCTGCGTCTATGTCGCGCGTCAGGCGGTCGACTTCATCCGCTGCGATGGCCAGGGTCGGTCCGGTTGGGAGACGTACCAGGCCGACGGCGAAGGCTGCCTCGAGGCGATCTACAGCACCCCCGACGGCATCTTCACCGACCTCTGCTTCTGGGCCCAGTACGCGTGTTACTGCGAACAGTGATATCAGCGTGACCGCGCCGACGTCGTGACAGGGCGCTGGAGGACCTCATGAGCACGCCCCGCACCTGGCTCGTCGCCTACGACTTCTCGGAACACTCGAAGCTCGCGCTCGACCGAGCCCGTGAGCAGCTCTCGGCGCTCGGCGGCGGGCGCCTCGTGCTGGCCCACATCCATGCCCCAGCGAGCGACGGCGGAGGCATCGATCTCGGCGCCATCGGCCCCGGCTTCAAGGACCGCGAGGCCGCCATCTGCGCGGCCGCGCTGCGCAACCTGACGGAGCTCGCTGCCGCCTTGCCGCCCGTCGCGCAAGGCCCGGTGGTGATCGAGCCGCGGGTCGTGACTGGTCGCATCGCCGACAGGATCGTCGCGCTCGGCCGTGAGGTCGGCGCCGATCAAATCATAGTCGGGAGCCACGGTCGCCGAGGCTTCGAGCTGTTCCTCCTCGGCAGCGTCGCCGAGCGGGTCCTTCGCCTGGCCGAAGGACCCGTGCTCGTCGTGAAGCGCTGATTTCGAATTGGAGGCTCTTCGCAAGCACCACGCCCATCCGCAGCGTGGCGCGGAACGGAGACCTCACACCCGACCTCGCGTCGACCGTGTCACGCCAGCCGTGGTCCGTGTCAGCGTGCCCACGAACCTCGTTCACCAAGAGGTCAGCCGAGCTTGACCTGCCGGCTAGCTCGCTGGTAGGGTCCTAAAATCCCGCTGCGTCTCAGGTCCGTCCTGGCCGCCTCGGTCCCGTCTCAAGCAGGAAACCCAGAGATGAAATCTATCTCTCTTCGAAGCGTTGCGGCGCTTCTCGGCAGTTCGATCGTACTCCTGGCCGCGTTCACAACGCCGGCCGCCGCACTGCCTGATACCGATCAGAACGCCGGCATCTGGACCGATGGGTTCTCTGACGGCACCGGACTCGAGGAGGGATCTCCGAGCATGGTGAATGGAGAGCCCGGGCGGAGCGGCGTCGTTCACGACCCCTTCGGCCGGCTCATCACGCTCGCGAGCCCGGCCACCCCCGGGCACTTCTACACGAAGCCGATCAACCCCTCGTCATTCAGCGCGTGGGGCAAGCTCTACATCAGCTTCACCGCCGCGACCCTGACCGACGTCAAGGTCGGCTTGTACGCGCGCCCGACTGCCGGCACCGCGACCCTGCTCGTTGACCCGCTCAACTACGCCCCGCTGCAGCTTGTGCCGTCGGACGACCCCGCTTACTCGCGCATGGTCTACCTGCCCCCGTTCGTAGCGGCCAGCGTCACCAAATTTGGCCTGCGCATCGGGCTCAGCTCCACCAACACCCCGCAGGGTCCGCTGGCCCCCACGATCAAGTCACTCAAGGTGACCTGGGTCCCGAAGTCACTGCTCTCGGTCTCGCTCGAGAGCCCGGCCACCAAGCAGGCTGGCGACGGCATCGTCGTGCGCGTCAACGCCAGCGTCTCGTACGTCAACGCCAAGGACTTCGTCGCCTGGGTCACCGCTCCACCGCCGACTGCCGGCACTGCACCCTACAACCCCGCGGGCGCGCTCTCGTTCGTGTCCGCGACCGAAGGCGGCCAGTGGTCAGGCGCGAGCGGCACTGGCGCCCCTCTGAACGTGCCGGCCAACAGCGTCTACTGGTCGAAGCCCTCCCTTCTGGCAGGCACTACCTTCAGCTATTTCGCGACCTTCCGCAGCCAGAACGGCATCGAGAACAAGCTCGAATACAAGTTCCAAGGCCACCTCAAGGCATCGAACAGCCCTTCCGTCATCGACTCGAACTTCGACGATACGGTCATCACCTCGACCGCGCGTGGCTACCTGGACAAGACCTCCTCCGGCACGTTCATCATCGGAACCCAGGCCTACGCCCGCAAAGACGCCCTCATCACGATGCGCCTCACCGCCGGTGACTGGGTCTTCACCCCGATCCCGAACGGTGCCCAGGACTGGAATGAGGCCGTCGTCTACGACTCGGTGCAGGACTTCATCACCAAGGGCGCGATCACCGCGGGCAATCCGCCGACCTCCATCGCTCCTCTCGGCGGCGCGACCATCCCGGCCATCAGCAACATCTCGAACCCTGGCAGCGGCGTCGGTCTGTTCACGCAAGCCGCAATCCCCGGCCTCGGCGTGCCGGCCAATAGCGTCTACTGGGTCATTCCCCGCTTGCAGCTCGGCAACGTCTCGAGCCTGAGCTACCAGATTCAGCTCAACGGCAGCATCGCCGATGACAACACGCTCGCGAACAGCGTGACGATCAATAGCTGCGCTGGCAATGCCAACGAAGCTGGCCTCGTCTCGGGCCAGGGCAACCCCAACTTCGCTGGCGCCCCCGACGCCACCAACAACCCCTGCATCCCGGGCACCGCGGGCGCCTGCCAGCCGGTCCTCGACTGCCACTCGATCATCATCCACGTCAACAACACGCCCGGCTACGTGTATGCCAAGGGCGACATGCTCAACGGCATCACCTCGATTCAAGGTGGCGTGCAGGACAACGAAGCGGCCTTCGTCACGTACGGTGACCCGATCACCTTCAAGCTGAGCGTGGGCAACAGCGCGCTCTCGAAGCTCAACGATATCGTCATGTACGATCGCGTCCCGACCGGCACGACCTTCGCTTCAGCGTCCTTGCCAGCGTCGGCCAACGGGACCGTCTGGTACTATATCGGCGCACCCTCGGTCGGACCGCCGGCGTTCTTCCAAAACCCCTCGAACCCCGCCGATGACACAAAGGTGCCGGGCTCCTGGACGGCGTCCAATCCCGGCAACGCCAGCGTAACTTGGGTTGCCTATTGGATCCCCGGCCTCGCCTCGACCTACTTCCCTGAGGCACCGCCGTCCGGGTCCCCGTCCAGTGTCGTCGCCGACTTCACCGTCACTGTGAACACCAACACCGGCGACGTCTGCGTCCCGTCCGTCGTCGAGAACACCGGCCACTTCTTCTTCCCGCGCTACACCCCGTTGTCCCCCAACGCCGAGAGTGCCTTCCTCGGTGGTGCCCAGACCAGGACCGACGTCGAGCGTGTCGATGTGCGCCCGATCGTGCCGAACCTCCAGGCCTCGGCCGTCTCCGGCCCGCCAAGCGCGGTGCCCGGCACGACCCAGGTTTGGTACGTCAATGTGTTCAATCACGACCGCAACCAGAATCCGGTCGATATCGCCCTCAACGCGACCGCCGTCATCCAGATCCCCCAGCTCGTCGCCAATGGCCAAGCCCGCCGCCCGACGTTCTTCGGCGCTGACACCGCGGGTGGTAGCCTCGTGCGCACCTACGACAACAACGGCGACGTAGCGAGCATCCTCGTTACCTGGCCTTCGGGCATCCTGCCGCAGCAGACCAAGCAGGTGAAGCTGACACTCGGCCTGCCGCTCGGTATCCGTGACAGCTCGAACGTCCTCATCGCCGCGAACCTGGCTGCCCAAGACAACTTCGGCTGCACGCCAATCAACGCAAATCCCTCGTACGAGACGACCATCAACTCGTCGCCGGTGCTCGAAGTTCGCAAGGACGTGGACCTCACAGTCGTCGCCCAAGGCAGCACCTATCACTACGCGCTGCGCTACGTGAACAGAGGCACCGCCCCGTCGACCGAGACGTGGGTTATTGACCGCCTTCCGGAAGGGCTCACCATCACCTCGGGCCGTGGCACCGCAACTGGCCAGGTCTGGTTTGCCTCCGACCTGCTGCTGAACCCCAGCAACCCGCTGCTCGGCTACATCCAGAAGCTCGATCCGAACCCGAACTTCGACCCGAATCTCACTTTCGACGACAACTTCGTGCGCAGCCGCTTCACGCGCAGCACTGTGCGTCCCGACGCCGTGAATGACCCCGGACGTTACACACCGACCATTGCCAACGCCAAGTGGGTTGCCTTCCTCGTCGACGACCCCAACTTCAACCCCGCCGTCACCCCGCCGATCCTTGGCGTCGGCAACGCAGGCATCCTTGATGTGACGGTTGCCGTGAAGCCCACCACGCCCATCGGCACCGTGCTGCAGAACGAAGCCCTGATCGACAGCAGCGAGCTTCTCCAGTCGATCGGAAATCGGGTCGTCACGGTCGTGTCGGGCCGCCCCGGCCTCGACCTCGTGAAGACCTGCCCCGAGGTCATCTCCAACGACGAGGGCTTCGACTATCGAATCTCGTGGATCAACGACACGACGAATCAGAACGACACCGTCACCCTGGTCGAGACGTTCCCGGTGGGCTTCGTCCCCAACGATCTCAGCCTCCACAACCTCTATAGCTCGACCATCCCGTCGCCTACGGCCATCACGGAAACCATCGCCACAGCTGATGGACCGCGTCTGCGCGCCACTTGGACCTTCCCCCCGCAGGGCTCGCTCGGCGAAGCATTTATCGAGATCCCGGGCAAGTTCGTTGGCGCAACCTCCAATACCTACAAGTCGAATGACGTCGTCGGCATCGCTGAGAACGACGCTGGCTCTTTCAGCACCTCGCACACGTGCACGACCCTCATCGAGAACCCCGAGCTCAAGCTCCTCAAGTTCGTCGACATCCTCGACCCCCGCTCGAATGAGAGCGTCACGTTCACGCTTACGGTCTCCAACGAGCACTCGCGCGGCGCCCACGATGTAACAGTCACCGACACGCTTCCCGCTGGGCTCACGTTGGTCGGGGACCCCACCTCCCAGACCCCGGGCTGGTCCGTCAGGGATCTAAAGCTCGACAGCGACCCGCAGACCCTGGAGCTCCGCTTCTACCGCGTCAATGACTCGGGCGTGTTGCCCGGCAACTCTGGGCCGCTCACCGCTACCTTCGTGGCGAAGGTCGACGCCTCGATCAATCCGGGTACGAAGCTCACGAACAATGCGCTCGTCACCGGACAGCCCGGCGAAGACCCGCCGGCCACTCCGAACCCCTACCCGAACAGCGCATCGGTCTTCGTCACAACGCCGTTGCCCGATCCATACGTCACGCTGACCGCGCCGCTACTGGTAAAGCCGGGCGAGAACCTCACGTGGAACATCCAGTACGGCAACGGCACCCGCGAAGATGCGGAGCAGACCGTTATCCTGCTGACCTTCCCCGAGGGTCCCACCACCGACGGCGCGGCTGACTTCAGCTACGTCGCGCATACCGTTCCGCCGGGCGTCAGCGTCTACTTCAGCACGCCAGACGTCCATCTCGGCGACCTCACATTCGCCAACTTCATGACCTGGCCTGTCGCTCCGGGCCTTGGTTGGACCACGACCGCACCGACCAACACCGATCCGGTCACGCCCCCGGGCGTCGGCGTCAACTACATGTTGTTCGTTATCGACAACGACATCGCGGCACTCTCGGGTCCGTTCCCGATCACTGTCACAGCGACCGCCATCAAGCACGACAGCCAGCTCGTCAACGTCGGTCAGACGTTCGTTGCGACCGCCCAGATAGGCATGATCGATGTCGACTACCCCGAGGTCCCGTCGGGCGCCGCGAACAACTTCGCCTCTGCCACCACCCGCACGCCGGCCACCGACATGTCGGTCACCGTCGACTGTACGCCGGACGGCGATGAACTCGGCGTCCTCCCGGACGCAATCACCGAGTTCACGTTTACAATCGCGAACACCGGCACCGTCAATGCCTATGGCATCTACGTCGACGCCGCATTGGATGGCATCCTCACGCTCGAGTCGCACTCGGGCTCCGCGGTATCGGTGACGAACGAGGACGGCTTCACGGTTGGCCCCGTCAATAACATCGGCGCCATCGGCACGCGCATCGAAACCCCCGTGAGCTGGACCGCCGAGCCCCAGCCCGGCACGAACACGACCCGCTTCTATCTCGGCAACCTCGGTGGCGACGCCTACCGCCAGGTTGGCTTGCGCCCCGGTGATACCGCGACGATTACCGTTCGTGCCCGCACCGCCGCGGGCGTGCTCAACAACGTGCCTTTCAACAGCACCGCGAAGGTCACGACCATTGGAGTTACCGACCTCGATGCCGACGACGAAATCCTGACCAATGACGCCAGAACCTGCGGCTCCAAGGTCTATCGGGCCGACCCGTTCGTCATCAAGAGCGTGCGCAAGAACTGCTTCAACCGCAACCAGGTGGGCGTGGGCATCCTAGACATGGTGCGCAGCTTCAGCTCCTCGTGCGGTAAGGATGTTTACGGCATTACGAAGAGGGATTCTGCAAAAGCCAGCGCGGGTGATTTCCTCACGGCGAGCGAGAGCAATGGCTCGTCCTGCTACTGCGACAGCAACGAGACGAACATCGTCGACGCTGGCGACACCCTCATCTACACCGTCCAGTACGGCAATTCGGGCGACTACGAAGCGAGCGATGTCGTCATCACCGACGATATGCCAATCGGAACGACCTACCGCTCGGGCAGCCTCGACGGCATCCCGGCAACCGCCACCGGCGAGTACCACGATGGGTCCTTCGTCTGGGACCCCGCCGAGACCGACCCTGTCGCCGCCCTGCGCATCCGCTGGAACGATGGCGAGCCGCTGCTGGCCCCGGCCAACCGCAGTTTCTACGCGACCACACAGCGCGACTTCTACGACGACTACAACTACAACTACGATTCCTCTAATGTAGACATCCTTGTCGAGGGCTCGGTCGTTCCGGGTCAAGTCCCCGAGTCAAGTGACTTCGCGGGCACCTACACGTCCCCGCCGTTCCCGGACTACGACGAAGGCCAGGTCATTCGCTGGGGCAAGGTCATCTCGGAGTCGAACGCGACTTCCGACCAGAACCTGACGATCGATGTACTCGATCAGAATGGCACCACGATCCTCACAGACGTCATCAAGAACGGCGACGGCACCTATGACCTCTCCGGCATCAGCCCGCTCGAACACCCACGCCTCAAGCTCAAAGCCAACCTCGCAGGTGGCAACGGTCAGTGCATGGTCGACATGGTTCCCGGCGATCGCTTCAAGGGGTATCCGACCGCCGTCGGCGAGACGTCCGACCACATCATCGGGTTCCAAGCTCGCGAACTCGACAATCTCGACGACGAGAACTGGACCGCATGGGTCCACTCGCAGGATTGGGGTCTGACCGACCTGCACCAATTCCTCCCGTCCTACGAAATTGATGCTTCGGGAACGTGGGACCAGAGCTTCCCGACGGACATCGACTCCAACGACACCATCGTTGGCTGGGCGGACCCGAATAAGCAAAATGAATTCCTCATCCAGTACATCGACGACCAGTGCCTGGTCGCCCTGCCGGCCAGCCTCTACGTTCCGAACGGTTCGGACCGGAAGGTCGGAAGCGGCATCATCGGCACCGGCTTCAATGCGCGACCACACATGCAGTGGGTGATTACGCCAGCCCAACTCGGGGACGCCGCAATCAACATTTCCGAGATCCGGCTCCGTGACCGCTTCACCCAGCAGGGGATTGCCAAGCATCGCGGCAACGTCACGGTGAAGGTGGGGTATGCGAACTCCTCCTCCGCGATCGGGGACGGGGCTACGTGGAGCGCCAATTACAGCGCCGTACCGCCCACGACAGTATTCGATGGCGGTAGCTTGGACTGGACCCAACCCCAAGGTTCCGAGCTCGCATTCAATGTGAGAGTGCCCTTCAATAGTCCGTTCTTCTACGAGCCCCAGAGAGGAGCCCTGGTCATCGAGCTGATCCAGGCCCCCGGCACGGGGGCATCGACAGGGGAAGCTTCATTCGATGCAGACGGATGCACGGACGCCAGCCCTTATCGTCTCGGCTATGCGTCGACTCACAATGCAACAGGCCCCGCACAGGGAGGGTACTGGAGCTGCCCTCTAACGACCCAGGTCATCGGCACGCAGGGCAAGCCTGGTGAGGCGCTCATGGCATGGCGTCCCTCCAGTGGGTCCGTTCCTCTGGCCAACCTCGCCGGCTCGGCGTCCAATTGGGAAGCGACCTGCCTGCCCCCGCCCGATTCGCTCAACCAGACCACACCGTACGACTCGAGGAAGCCGGTGCCGACGATGTCTGTCGTGCACATCAACGAGCGTGGAAACATTGCCGCGACCTACGGCATCGCGCGAACCATCCCCAACGCTGGCCGCACGCTCGGCACCGCGACCGTGTGGTGCCCGAATGTGGGCGGTGCATTCGAATATGACGCGACCGCGATCAAGTACCTGAAGGCGAATCCGACGGGCGCTCTCGAGCCGGTTCTCGCACCGCCAGCACTCGTGACCGGCCAAAGTGAAAACGACACGGTCATCGGCATCGGGCGGATCGTCGAAGCGAATGGAACTCAGACCAAGGCCTACGCTTGGACTCCCGAGCCGGGCGAGGGTGGCTGCACCGATTTGTGGAAGCAGCACGACCTCACGGAGAGCCTCCGCACCCTTATCAGCCAGACCCCAGAGTGGGTCTTCCCGATCGACATCGACGCCAACGGCAACATCATTGGCCTCTATGGGGTGAAAGCGGGCGATACCTACCTCGCCTACTGGACCCTCGTCTCTGGCGCATACGTGGCGCACCCCGTCTCGGATGACGTTGTCAACGCGAATGCTTACCGCGCAATCACTGGCGCTCGGGCCCCGAAATTCCCGCAGACCGTCCCGGTGAACACCACGCGGTCGATCGTCGACGGCGTCGGCTACTTCATGACCCAGGTGGATGGGGTGCCCAGCGCCTACCAACTCGACGTAAACGCATTCTCTTGGACCATGGCGATTCCCTCGGGCCAGTACCCTGACATCGTTACCGGCGCAGGCCACGGTGTGGCGCTCGGTGCGGCGATCGCGCCCGACGGCGACCTATTTAGCTACAACGCCTGGGCCAACTTCGACGGTGAGGTCGTGGAGCTCGGGACGCTCGATGACAGCAATCAGACAGTCCCGCTGTACGTGAACCAGCATGAGCTGGTCGTCGGCGCCTACCGCGGCTACGACGGTACCCCAGCCGGACACCCCCGCGTCTTCAAGTGGGAGCGCTGCGGAGGTGGGATCCCCGCCCTGCAGGCGTGGGGCGTCACCTACGAGACCAACCGCCCGCCGCAGTTCACGTTCGAGGTCACGGTCGACGACTACTGCCAGCCGAAGATCACCAACAAGGTCGACATCACGACGAGCACGCCGGAGATCACGACCGAAAACAACCACAGCGAGGTCTCGATCCCGCTCAATCGCGCCGACCTCGAGGTCGCGGTCAGTGCCAATGTCTCCGTCACCACGCCGGCGACATGCACAGGTTGCACCAACATCGATTCCTACGTCGAGTACTCTGCCCTCCTCACGAACAATGGGGCCGGCACATCCCGCGATGTGGAGTTCACGTTCCGGATGCCAGACCAGGATGACTTCGCCTATAACCCATATGGCGCGAACGTCGTAGGCGATCTCGGCGCGTCTTGGTATCACTACCCGGATGGCCCAGGAAATGTCACCGTCGTCATCAATGCATTCGATCCAGGCGAAGAGATCCTGATCACCTGGGGCGGCTACAATCGATCGAACGTGCCGGGTGAGATCCTGACCGCATCGTCGACTGTCGACGCACGCACGGTCGACTGCATTGCCGACAACGACATCGGATCGGTTGGCGTGCTCGTCGGTGACTTCCCGAACCTCTGGGTCGAGCTCAGTGGTCCGACCGTCGCGACGACCAGCGAGACGGCCACCTACGTGATCACCTACGGCAACTCGGGCAACGTTCCGTCGGAAGACGCCAACGTGACCTTCCAGCCCCCGGTCGGCATGACCTTCATCTCGGCGAGTGTGCCACCGCGCTTCCCGGCGCCGTTCACCTACCCGATCTGGGATGTCGGCGACATCGACCCACAGGAAGGCGGCACGATCACCGTCACCTACGGCGCACCTGGGTGCAACACCGCCGGCGACGGTGGCTTCCTGGACGCGTTTACCCACATCGCCGGCGCGGGGTTCGAGTCGTCCATCGATGACAACGATGCGCTCGTATCGACATACGTCGTTCCTGGCTCGGGCTCGGTCGCCCTCGACACCGTGTCGAGTCACACCAGCGCCCAGGATGGCGAGGCTGTTGCTCAGACGGTGTACTTCAACAACTCGGGTGGCTCGGCAATCGGAGGCGCTGTGCTTCGCGTGGGCATCCCAGGCGGCAAGAACCAGTACGTCGCTGGCTCCGCGTCGCTCAACGGTGTCCTGCAGGGCAATGAGGTCGTGTGGAACCTCGGTACCCTCGAAGAGCGTGACGCTGGCTCGGTAACGTTCCGGTACACAAAGGTCGCCGGCGCCTCCACGACCACCGCGACGCTCGATTCGATCGGGGCTTGCGACACGACCGTCAACATTGTCCCGCCGGGACCCAAGGTCGCTGGCCTCAACATCTTCAAGTCGGCCTCGGTTGGCACGGTCTGCGGTGAAGGCGCGGGGGCCAAGGTCGGCTGGAGCATCCTCGTCACGAACGACTCGGGCACGGACATCGGCGGAGTCATCGTGGCCGATACGATTCCCGCAGGCATGACCTATACCGGCAACATCACCGGCGTTGGCGCAAACGCCAGCAACCCGGCGGTGCTCACATGGAACGTCGGCATCGTCGCAGCCCACTCGACGGTCTCGCTCGGCTACGACTCTAACGTGACTGCGACCGTGACCGGTGTGCTGCGCAATCCGGCGACCGCGGTCTTCACCCCGCCCGCCGGTCCGCTCGAGCGTATCGAGATTCCCGGGGGTATCGCGTCGTACGGCGCGGTCGGAATCGACTGCGAGCCGACGGCCACGATCAGCAAGGGCTGGACGGGTGCATGCCAGCTCGCAGGCACGGCCGTCGGAATCGACCTCAAGGTGACCAACACGAGCAACATTGCCATCAAGAACGGCAAGCTCAGTGACCACCTGCCGGCCGGCTTCGATATCATCCTGCCGAACGCCCCGGTCGCGCCGGCGAGCGCGTTTGCCTACGACACCAGCGGTCGCACGTTGACCTTCACGGTCGCAACGTTGTTGCCAGGCGCGTCGCAGACCTTCTCGTTCATGGCGATGCCGAATGGTAGCGCGCAGCTTGGCCGCGCGATCACCAATCGGGCGGCGCTGAAGGCCGATGGCTTCCTCGTCCAGACGTCGAACCAGGTGGCCGGCGCGTTCCTCGATTGCAACGACGGCAACGCCTGCACCATCGATAGCTGCAATGCGGGCGGCTGCACCCATGTCGCGATATCCCCGCTGGACACGGCCGAGCTCTGCGGCAACGGGATCGACGACAACTGCAACGGCGTGATCGACACCGACTTCACTGGCACCTACTACGGCCTCCCGTTGACCGCCCAGTGCGACAGCAGGGACGACCCCGACCAGTGCAAGACCGGCGTCGTGGTCTGCTCCGCAGATGGCAAGACCGCGGAGTGCAATGACCCGGCAAGCGATGATGCGGCGAAGGTCGAGACGTGCAACGAGTTCGACGACGACTGCGATGGGACGACGGACGAGGACTTCACGTTCGGCCCGACCCGGCTACCTGTCGGGTTCGTCGGCTGCGACGGTGACGACAACGGCACCTGCGCCACCGGCACGGTTACGTGCAACAACGACGACAACGGCACTGTCTGTATCGAGACGGGTATCAACTACCCCGACGTCGCGTGCAGTGTGGGCTTGGGCGTGTGCAAGGTCGACGGCTTCAAGGGCTGCGACGGCAACTGCAATGTCGCGCCTATCAGCGCTCAGGGTCGGGTCGAGCTCTGCGGCAACGGCTTTGATGACAATTGCAACGGGACGATCGACACCGACTTCTCGCTGATCGGCCGAATCGGGGTCGCCTGCGACAGCACGGAGAGCGACCGCAACGGTGGCGACGCCGACCATTGTATCGGTGGAGTCTACATCTGCGACACCGTGGACCGCACGCAGGTCACCTGTGACGATGACGCGGTCAGTATCCCGGAAGTCTGCGATGGCAGCGACAACGACTGCGACGGGTTGACCGACGAGGGCTACACCATCCCCGGCGTCCTGCCGAACACGACCCTCGCCATTGGCCAGGCCTGTGACGGCACGGACGGAGACAAGTGCAATGGTGGCTTCGTCGTATGTGCTGGCCTGAACGCTGCGGAGTGCTCGGACAACAACGCGACCATCGTCGAGGCCTGCAACGGCGTCGACGACGACTGCGACGGCCTCACCGACGAGCTCTGGACGCAGCAAGGCTTCGACGACAACCAGACGACATTCGCGGGGCCGTACCTCGGTGTTGCCTGCGACGGCACCAACGACGTCGACCTCTGCAAGCTCGGCAAGATCGAGTGCAACCTCGACTTCACGGCGACCTACTGCCACGAGCAGGATGTCGGTGTGGTCGAGCTGTGCAACGGCCAGGACGACGAGTGCGAGTGCGGTGGTGCCGGCCAGCCGGAGTGCACGGCGCAGTACATCGACGAGGGCTTCGACATCGGCAAGACCTGCACCGTCGGCCTCGGCGCGTGCCTCAGAACGGGCGCCATCGCGTGCACCACGACGACTGCATCTGCGTGTAATGCCGCGGTCGTGACGGGTGTGCCGGAGACGTGCAATGCCATTGACGACGACTGTGACGGCACGACCGACGAGCCCGCCGCAAACGGTGCTCTCACATGCCTGCCGCTGGAGACCGACATCCTGACGGGTCCGCCGGCGCTGACCTCTTCGACGACAGCGGTCTTCACCTACGTGAACCCGGTCTCGGTGCCTGTCGCAGCGCACACGACCTTCGAGTGCAAGCTCGACGGTGGTGCGTGGGTCACGTGCAATCACGTTGGCGCGACGCCGAGCCTGACCTACTCCAACCTGCCGCAGGGCCAGCATACGTTGCTGGTGCGTGCGACTCGTAGTGATGGTGCGGTCGACCCGACGCCGGACTTCTGGTCGTGGATCATCGACACGACGGTCCCGGACACGACGATCCTTTCGGGCCCGACGAACCCGTCGCAAAACCCGAGTGGTACGTTCGCGTTCGGCTCGCCGACCCCGAACCCTGACTTCTACATGTGCGTGCTCGACCCGACAGGCGGTGTCTGCCCGCCGACCGGCGCTGGCACCTACGGCCTGTGCCCGGCGAGCTACCCGTACACGAACCTGGCGGACGGCTCGCACACCATCTGTGTGTACGTGACCAACACGGCAGGCACGCCTGACCCGCTGCCGGCGAGCTACACGTGGACCATCGACACGATCCCTCCCGAGACGGAGATCGTGACGGTCATCCCGCCGAAGCTCACGTCGTCGACCAGCATCGTACTGCACTACATCGACCCGACCGCGCCGACGACGAACACCTTCGAGTGCAGCCTCGACGGCGCGATCTGGAAGGACTGTGACGGCAAGACGACCAGCTACACGGGCCTCACCGAGGGCGAGCACTTCTTCGAGGTGCGCACGATCGACCCGAACGGGGTCATCGACCCGACGCCGGCGACGTTCTCGTGGGTCATCGACCAGACGGGACCGTGCCCGACCATCGCGACGAATCCGTCCGACCCGGCCCAGAGCGACAGCGCCATCTTCGGCTTCACCGCCAGCGAGGTGGGCGTCAGCTACTTCTGCGCGCTCGACCCGACCGCGACCCAGCTCGGCCCCAACGGCCAGCCGGTGCTCGCGGCGTACACAGCCTGCAACGGCACAGTGGCGTTCTCGGATCTCGCCGACGGCACGCACACGCTGTGGGTCTACGCGAAGGACGGGGCCGCCAACGTCGGCACCTGCCGCGCGAGCTACACGTGGCTCATCGACAGCCGCTTCCCCGAGACGGAGATCACCGAAGGCCCGACGCCGCTGATCGGAACCGGCGAGGTCTCGCTCTTCGACTACATCGACCCGACCGACGAAGACCTCATCACCTTCGAGTGCAGCCTCGACGGCAAGGAGTTCGTCCGCTGTGACGGCCTCGTCGTCGGCGACGGCGGCACCACCGACTACGACAACCTCCCGATCGGCAAGCACACTTTCCTCGTGCGTGCCTGCGACTTCACGAAGGCCGCGGCGGTCCAGTGCGACCCGACCCCGGCCATCTGGATCTGGGAGGTCACCACCTCGCCCTGCCCGAACGACCGCACGGCACCTGCCATCGACTGCAAGAAGGACATCGTCCTCGAGTGCGTCGCGGGCGGCGCCGAGATCGACCTCGTCAAGCTGACGCCCATCGCGACCGACGCGTGCGAGCCAGTTCTGACGACCACCAGCGCGAGCGCTGATGTCGTCCTCGGTCAGACGCCGTTGGTCTTCACGAGCCAGGATCCCAACGGCAACATCTCGTCCTGCGTGACGCTGGTGAACGTCGTCGATACCGGTAAGCCGAGCATCACGTGCCCGCCCGACCTCGCCGTGGCGACGGACCGCGGCGTGTGCACGGCGGCTGCCGACATCGTGGCTGCCACCGGCACCGACTCGTGCCAGGGTAACGTTGGCCTGCTGATCCTGGACGACGCGCCCGAGTTCTTCATCCCCGGGACGACCATGGTCACCCACCATGTGATCGACTCGTTCGGCAACGATGCGACCTGCGAGCAGGAGGTCACGGTCACCGACGAGGAAGAGCTCGTGCTGACCTGCACCGACTCTCTGACGGTCGACGCTGACGCCGACAAGTGTGAGTGGAGCGGGATCCAGAGCGCGCTCGCTACCGACAACTGCTCGGACGAGCTGACGGTCGACGTCGACGGCACGTACCGGGTGGGCGTCTCGCCGATCCTGTTCACGGCCGCGGACGCCGCCGGCAACTCGGCCGAGTGCACCACCGAGCTGACCGTGCGCGACGTCACCAAGCCGGTGGTGCTGTGCGGTACGGCGGTGGGCGTGTTGCCGACCGTCATCCGTGCGACCGCGACCGACGCCTGCGTCGTGACCGTGGCGCTCGAGAACGTGGTCTGCAATCGGGTCGTCAACGGCAGCTCGACCCCGATCGCCATCGCCGACTGTCCGATCACGATCAACGGCGACGCCATCGAGATCACCGGCCGCCTCACCGAAGGCGAGCTCACGATCACCTACGATGCGCGCGCTGTGGACGCGTCGGGCAACTTCGCGATGATCTCGTGCAGCGAAGCCTACGACCCCGACAAGGATGGCGACGGGATCGTCGACGCCGAGGACAACTGCGTGCTGACCGCCAACGGCGATCAGGGCGACTCGGACGACGACGGCATCGGCAACGCCTGCGACAACTGCCCCGACACCGCCAATGAAGACCAGGCGGACGTGGACGGCGACGGCATCGGCAATGTCTGCTCGGACCGTGACAAAGACGGCGTGCTCGACGCGGCCGACAACTGCCCCGACAACGCCAACACCAACCAGCTCGACATCGACGGCGACGAGCTGGGCGATGCTTGCGACGACGCTCCGTACGAAGGCCTCACGGCTGAGGGTAGCGGCGGTTGCGCGGGTGGCGGCGCTGCCGGCGGCCTGCTCGGCGGTCTGATGGGCCTTGTCGGGATCTTCGCGGCGATGCGTGCGCGCCGTCGTTAGTCCTCCAGACAGCTGACTGAGCACGAGGCGCGTTGCGACGGACCAAAAGGTCTGTCGCCCGCGCCTCGTTGCTTTCCCGGGTGGTGCTCGCACGATAGACTGCCGCCATGATCGCGAAGCGCCAAGACGAACGCCGCAAGGCCACCTACGACGACCTACTCGCCGCACCCGATGACGTGACGACCGAGCTCATCGACGGTGAGCTGTTCATGAGCCCGCAGCCCAAGATGCGACACTCGATCGCCGCCTCCGCGATCGGAGGGGAAGTCCGTCATGCCTTCGGCAGGCGCCGCGCACCAGATGATGGACTGCCCGGCGGCTGGTGGATCCTTCATGAGCCGGAATGCCACCTCGCCCTCGACAAGCGCGTGACCGTGCCCGATCTCGCAGGCTGGCGACGCGAGCGCATGCCGAATCCGCCCCGCGACACGCACAAGGTGACCGTCGTGCCGGACTGGGTGTGCGAGGTGCTCTCGCCAAGCAGTCGCGGCTTCGACAGCGTCATCAAGATGAACGCGTACCTCGCCGCGGGCGTGAGCTGGGTGTGGCTGGTAGAGCCGCGTGACCTCCGCGTCGATGTCTTCCAACGCGAAGGCAACGCGTGGGAGCAGGTCGCGTCAATCGAAGGCTCGGTACGAGCGCGCCTACCGCCCTTCGACGAGGTTGAGCTGGACCTCGCCGAGTGGTGGGAAGAGCCCGAAGCGTAGATCGCAGGCTACTCGGCGACGCCCAACGCGGCGGCCAATTGCTGATAAGTCTCGCCCATGTAGATGGCGAGGCGCTGCATGTGCGGCAGCGTGTCGCGGCAACCGGTGAAGCCGAAGTCGAGGGTGCCTGCGTAGCTCTGGCAGGTGATGTTGAGCGCCTGGCCGTGCACCGGGATCGACACCGGGTAGACCGCCTCGAGCTGCGCACCGCGGAAGTAGAGCGGCTTGTCGGGACCCGGCACGTTCGAGATGACGATGTTGAACTGCGGCCGCACGAGACCACTCGTGCCGGTCAGGTGCTGCAGGCCCGAAGGCAGCAACATCACCGCCGAGAGCTGCAGGATGGCGCTGCGCGACAGACCCTGGAGCTGGTCCTTGGCGCGCTTGGTCGACACCATGATCGTCTCGAGGCGCTTACGCGGATCCTCGATGTCGGTCGCCAGCGAAGCGAGGATCGAGCCGACCGCGTTGCCACCACCGGGGTCATCCCGCGGTCGCACGCTGACCGGGATCATCGCGACCAGTGGCCGGTCGGGCAGCGCATTGAGGTCCAGCAAAAAGCGCCGCAGCGAGCCCGCGCACAGCGCCAGCACCACGTCGTTCAACGTGCCGCCCGCGGCCTTCGCGATCGCCTTGATCGCATCGAGCGGATAACGCTGGGTCGCGAAGCGGCGGTTGCGACCGATGCGACCATTCAGGATGCAGCGTGGCGCATCGAGCGGGCCCACCACGTCGACGTCCTTGTCGCGCACCGAGCGCCACAGGTCGCGCAGTACGCCGCCGACATCACGCGCTGCATCGAACTGCTCGCGCACTTTCTCCATGAAGCCTGGAAATCCTCCGCCCTCGTCATTGTGCACACGCTCCGGGGCTGGGTGGTGCTGGGCGAAGAAGAGCGGCGTGTCGCGCTCGCCCGGGTCCTTCGAGAGGCTCTTCTGGAGGAGGCGATTGCCGGTGAAGCCATCGATGAGAGAGTGGTGCATCTTCGTGTAGATCGCGAAGCGCCCACGCTCAAGCCCCTCGATGAAGTGTGTCTCCCAGGGCGGGTGGTGGAAGTCGATCGGATGGGCGTGCAGCCGCGACACGAGGATACCCAGCTCGCGCTCGTCACCGGGAGTGGGCAGCGCCGAGCGACGCACGTGGTAGTCGAGGTCAGGCGCCTCGTCCTCGACCCAGTAGTGTACCGGGTTCTTCAGGAAGTCGGGCGTCTTGAGCTTCAGGTTCCACGGCGGGAAGATCTTGGGGTCCTCCCGGATCTCGTTGACCAGCGTGCGCATCCAATCCGGCGGCGCGTCTGCCGGCGGCGTGAACGGCAGCATCGAGGCGACATGGTTCATCGTCTCGCGCGACTCGCTGTACAGGAAGAGCATGTCGGTCGGGCTGAGCCGCTTGGCCATGAGTCGTCTCCTCGAGGAGCTGTGCCCCGGGTGGGGCGTTCCGGACGGTAGCACGGCCCGCCCCGGGCCGCGACGCCGAGCCGGAGTCCACTGAGAACACGGCACTTTCAAAAAAGTTCAGGCGCCGGAGTGTCCGAGTTGAACGCCGAGGCGTACTAGCACCGTTGTTGCATCACGAGGGGCGTGACTGGTGCAGTGGAGGACTCGATGGGTACGAGCCGAAAGACGACGAACGCGAAGATGAACCGCAAGCCGAAGACCGAGAAGGTCGGCAACGCCAGCAAGGCTCGCACGCCCGATGACAAGGGCTTCCAAGATCGCCTCACGGGCATGCTCGCGTGGCTCGCGGACAAAGACCCGGTGCGCGCGGCACGCCTCGTCGGTGACTACCTCGACGACCTCGCCGAAGAGCTCGGAGCCAAGGCTCCCAAGGCCGCCAAGAGCTGATTCTCTACGCTCGCATGGGGCATGCTCGTTAGCCACGACACGGCACACCGAGATGTCTCAAGCTGAAGCAGCTCGTCTCACCCAGCGACCGATTTGACCGTTCCGACTCTGCCCGCGACCGGCCACCGGACCACACGTCGCAGCTCCGGGTCACCCCAGGCGCTCGCGACTCCCGTCGCGAAGTTGGCCCGCGGGTCGAGGCCGGTGCGCTCGCGATAGCGCTGCGCCGCCGACCAGGTCGCGAGGTAGCCGAAGAAGCCATCGAGGTCGAGCTCGAGCGTCAGCGCCAGGCCGCTCGGTACGGGGATCTCGTCGAACGGGAACGGCGTATTGGCGTAGCCCGCGTCGACGAAGCGCCGCTCGGGTGGCCAGTCGGATCGCACGTGCGCGATGTAGCTCGCGAGCACCGCGTCGATGCCGGCATCGACGATTGGGTGCATGTAGGTCAGGCACGCGACGACACCACCATGGTCCGTGCCGCTCGCGGGGCGCACGACGCGCCGACACTCGGCGAAGAAGCGCTCGAAGTTGAACCAGTGAAAGGCCTGCGCCGCGAGCACCAGGTCGACCAACCCGGCCGCGAGACCTGATGACTCGGCGGTGCCGACGGCGTAGCGCACGCGTTCGTGCGGCTCACCCTGGGCCACCTGCGACGCGCTCGCGTCGGTCGCGATGACGTCCGCGAAGTGCGCCGCCAGGCCGTGGGCCGCCTGACCGCTGCCGGTGCCGACGTCCCACGCGCGCTGGTGAACGGGCGTGAGCGTCGCAAGCCACGCGAAGACCTCTGACGGCCACGCGGGTCGATAGCGGCGATAGAGCTCGGCGTGGCGCGAGAAGTGATCTTTGAAGGCGTCGCTCATGGGAAGGGCCCGACCCTGTCACTGTTGAGGCGCGCGGTCGACTGTGACCAGCACCGATGCGGGCGCGACCGTAGCAAGCGGTGGCGCTCCTTGGAAGCGCGTGCAGGTCGTGCGATATCGGCGAGTGGAGGTCCCGCCCATGTCCGAGTTGAAGTCGAAGTACGAAGCCGCCATCGCCCAGTCGAAGACCCTGCCGACGCAGTCGACGACCGTGCAGCTCGAGCTGTACGGCCTCTTCAAGCAGGCCTCGTCGGGTGACGTCAGCGGTGCCCGTCCCGGCATGTTCGACATGCGTGGGCGCGCGAAGTTCGACGCGTGGGAAAAGCGCAAAGGGATGAGCAACGACCAGGCGATGGAGGCCTACGTCGCCTACGTCGCGGGTCTGTCCTGACGCATAGAAGGGAGGCACCCCGGTGAGCAAGCACCTGCCCTTCGGAGATCGGCGTGACGCGCCCTGGTATGGGCAGAGCATCGTGTCGGTGAGCCAGTTCGCGCCCGCCGATCTCGAGTACGTCTTCGGCGTCGCGCACGAGATGCGCGAGATGGTCGGGCGCGTCGGCAGCTTCGATCTACTCAAGGGCAAGCTGCTCGCCAACCTCTTCTACGAGCCCTCGACCCGCACGGCGAGCTCGTTCACTGCCGCGATGATGCGCCTTGGTGGCGCGGTCATCCCGATCAACGAGGTGCGCTACTCGAGCGTGTCCAAGGGTGAGTCGCTGCCCGACACGATCCGCACGCTCGAGGCCTACGCCGACTGCATCGTCTTACGCCACCCGCAGATGGGCGCCGCGGCCGAGGCCGCCCAGGTCGCGCGTAAGCCCATCATCAATGCGGGCGATGGTGTTGGCGAGCATCCAACCCAGGCGCTGCTCGACCTGTTCACCATCGCCAGCGAGCTCGGGCGCTATACGCCCAAGGCCGGCCTGTCGCTCGATGGGCTGACCGTGACGCTGCTCGGCGACCTGAAGTATGGCCGCACGGTGCACTCGCTGGCGCGCCTCTTGTCGCAGTTCGGCGTGCGCCTGAACCTGGTGTCGCCCGACATCTTGAAGATGCCGACGCACATCAAGGACGAGCTCGACCGGGCCGATGTGCGCTACGTCGAGTCGACCAACCTCGAGGACGTGCTGCCGGCAAGCGACGTGCTGTACGTGACGCGCGTCCAGAAGGAGCGCTTCGAGGACGAGGCGGTCTACGCCAGCGTAAAGGACGCCTATGTCGTCACGCGCGAGACGCTGAAGGCCGCGAAGGCCGCGATGGTGGTGATGCATCCCTTCCCGCGCGTTGGTGAGATCGCTTACGAGGTCGACCAGGACCCGCGCGCGGCCTATTTCCGCCAGATGGAAAACGGCATGTACGTGCGCATGGCACTCCTCGCGATGGTGCTCGGCAAGGCCTGACGTGACACTGACCTTCTTTGCGCGCGTGGCCGAACGGGTCGCTGAGACCGGTGGCTGTCTCGTGGTTGGGCTCGATCCCCGCCGCAAGGAGATGACTGCCGATGAGGTCGCGCTCTTGTCGGTTGATCCGAGGGGCGCGCTGGTTGCGCACGCGCGTCGGCTGATCGCTGCGACGCACGACCTGGTCGTCGCGTGGAAGCCGAACAGCGCCTTCTACGAGGCGTTCGGATCCGCGGGCTGGGCCGCGCTGGAGGCTATCGTGCCGATGTTGCGGGAGGCGGCCCCGGTGCTGCTCGACGCCAAGCGGGGCGACATCGGCTCGACCGCCGAGGCCTATGCGTCCGCTATATTCGATCGGCTGGGAGCCGACGCGGTGACGCTGCATCCGCTGCTCGGTGAGGACGCGCTCGCGCCATTCTTCGCGCGCTCCGGCAAGGCGGTGTTCGTGCTCGCACGCACGTCGAACCCCGGCGCGGCGGAGCTGCAGGAGCTCGCGTGCGAGGGTGAGGCGCTGTGGTCGCACATCGTGCGCGCCGCCGATCGTTGGAGCTCAAAGTATCCGGGGCAGGGCGGCTTCGGGCTGGTCGTCGGTGCGACCGCGCCGGAGGTCTTGCGCGCGGTGCGACAACTGGCGCCTGATGCGTGGATCCTGGCGCCCGGTGTCGGGGCGCAGGGCGCGGACCTGGAAGCGGTGCTCGCGGCGGGTCGGCGCGTCGATGGCCTGGGTCTCCTGGTGCCGGTGTCGCGCGCGATCTCGGGCGCGACCGACCCGCGCGCAGCCGCGCTGGCGATCGTCGCTGCGATGCGCTCGTCTGCATCTGTATCCGTCGAACCCGCACATTCGTCATCTGTACTGACCGCACCACCCTTGTTACCCGTAGCGGCGGAGCTGGCTCGGCCGAATAGCACGCACCACGCGCTGGCCGACCTGCTGTTCGATCGGGAGTGCGTGCGCTTTGGAACGTTCACGCTGAAGTCGGGCGTGACCTCGCCGATCTACATCGACCTGCGGCGCCTTGTGACCTACCCGGAACTCATGCGGCTCGCGGCCAAGGCGTATGTGGCGGTCGCGCGGCGGCTCACGTTCGATCGCCTCGCGGCCTTGCCGTATGCGGCTTTGCCGATCGGTACGGCGGTCTCGCTGGCGGCGGATTGGCCGCTGATCTATCCGCGCCGCGAGGCGAAGGAGTACGGCACCCAGGTCGCTATCGAGGGCATCTTCGAAAAGGGCGACGTCGCGCTGGTGCTCGACGATGTCGCGACGCGCGGTGACAGCAAGCTCGAGGCGTTCGAACGACTCGAAGGCGCGGGCCTGGTGGTCAACGACGTGTTGGTGCTGATCGATCGTGAGGGCGGCGCGCGCGAGCTGGTCGTCGCGGCCGGCAAGCGCTTCCACGCCGTCTTCACGCTGACCGAGCTCGTCGCCCACTGGCAGGCCAGCGGTCGCATCGACGCGGCGCGCGCATCTGAAGTGCAAGCCTTCCTCGCCGCAACGCACGCCGCTTCTCCGACGACCTGAGATGTGGCCCCTCATCAAGCCCCTGTTGTTCGCGCTCGACCCCGAGCGTGCGCACGCGTTGGCCCTGCGCCTCTTGCAAGTGACGGGCGCCGTACCGCCGCTGCGAGCCCTCGTCGGCCTCGCGTATCGCGCCGCGGAAAAGCCAGTCACCGTCTTCGGCCTGCGCTTTCGCAACCCCATCGGGCTGGCGGCGGGCTGGGACAAAGACGGGCTCGCGCTGCACGGTCTGCCGGCGCTCGGCTTCGGGCACGTCGAGCTCGGTACGGTCACGCCGCGACCGCAGCCCGGCAATCCCAAGCCGCGTGTCTTTCGCCTCAGAGCCGATCGCGCGCTCGTGAACCGCATGGGTTTCCCGAGTCGCGGCGCTGACTTCCTGGCTGCTCGCCTGACTCGCAAGCCGGCCGGCACGATCGTCGGCGTCAACATCGGCAAGAACAAGGACACCCCGAACGGCGACGCGCTCGTCGACTATGCGAGCCTGCTCGAGCGCTTCGCGCCGCTCGCCGACTACCTCGTCGTCAACGTGTCGTCGCCGAACACGCAGGGGCTTCGCGATCTACAATCGCGTGACCAGCTCGAAGCGCTCTTGCGTGGCCTCGTCGCAAAGCGCACCGCGATCGGCAGCACCACCCCGTTGCTCGTAAAGCTGTCGCCCGATCTCCTCGACGCTGCCCTCGACGACGCGCTCGGCGCGGCCCTCGCGGCTGGGCTCGACGGCATCGTCGCGACCAACACGACGCTGGCGCGCACCGGCCTCACCTCGCCGCTCGCCAGCGAAGCCGGCGGTGCCAGCGGCGCTTTGCTGTCGCAACGCGCGCTCGCGGTGGTGCAGCACATCGCTCGCCATAGCCCGACCTTGCCCGTCATCGCGGCGGGCGGCGTGATGGGCACAGACGACGTGCGCCGTCGCCTCGACGCCGGCGCCTCGCTGGTCCAGCTCTACAGTGGACTTGTCTACGCGGGCCCGGGTCTCGTGAAGCGGATCGTCGCCGACCTCGCCTGAGCCGCGTCAGCCTTCATGGCCTCTGCGCCAGTTGCGAGGCTCGGCGAGGATGGTGGTCTGGCCACTCATGCTCGCGTTTGGTCGCGACTGGAACCACTCGTAAGGGAAGCCGAGGTCGATGCGGCTCGCGGCTTCGAGACGCGCGACGGCGTCCTTCGGCAGCGGCGTCTCGAGCGCCTTCAGGTTGTCTTCGAGCTGCCCTATCTGCGTGGCGCCTACAATCGTCGAGCTGACCCCGGCCCGCCCCGCGACCCACGCCAGCGCGACCTGGGCGGGGCTGCGTCCGAGCTCGTGCGCGACGGCGATCAGCGTGTCGAGCGTCGCCCAGTTCTTCTCGCTGTCGAGCTTCGCATAAAGCGGGCTCTTCACGAGGCCCTGGTTCGAGAGGCGCCCTTCGCCGCCCTGGAAGCCGCGCGTGAACTTGCCGGTCAGCATGCCGCGGCCAAGCGGGCTCCAGGGTGTCACGCCGAGGCCCAGCTCGAGGGCCAGCGGCAGATGCTCACGCTCGATGCTGCGCTCGATCAGCGAGTACTCGAGCTGCAGCGCGCAGATCTTCTCGCGGTCGCGCTCGTCCGCGAGCGTCCACGCGCGCGCCGCGTACCAGGCCGGCGTATCGGAGAATCCCACGTAGCGAACCAGGCCCGCGTTGACGACCTCGTCCAGCGCGCGCACGACCTCTTCGACTGGCGTGACGGTGTCCCAGCAGTGCAGCCAGTAGAGGTCGACGTAGTCCGTGCCGAGGCGCTCGAGCGAAGCCTCCAACGCGGCCCGCAGGGCCTTTCGCGAGTTGCCGCCCGAGTTCGGATCGCCACGCTTGCCGGCGAACGTGTACTTCGTCGCGAGCACCACGCTGTCGCGATTGTTCCGCTCACGGAACCAATCGCCGATGAGTCGCTCGGACGTGCCGTTGGTGTAGAGGTCCGCGGTGTCGACGAAGTTGCCGCCCGCCGCGACGTACATGTCGAGGAGCGCGAACACCGTCTCGCGCGGCGCGCCCCAACCCCAGTCGGTGCCGAAGGTCATCGCGCCAAGACACAGGGGCGACACGCGCAGGCCCGAACGCCCGAGCAACGCGTACGTCGCAAGGGATTGAATCGACATCAGAAAGCGACCGTGAAGCAGCGCTCGACACAGACGATACCGGCGTCGCGGATACGCGGCGCATCGGCCATGGCGCTGTCGATCTCCTCGAGCGCGAGGCCGTCGTAGATGCCCTTGAGCTCCGCCCCGCTCACCGAGAACGGCGGCCCGTCGAACAGCTCCTGCGGATAGTCGAAGGTCACGATCAATCCCTTCGTGCCGGCTGCCAGCAGGGTGCGCAGGTGCGCCGCGTAGCGCTGCCGCATCTCATGTGGCAACGCGACGATCGCCGCGCGATCGTAGAGCGCTGTGATGGCGCTCACCGCGTCGAGGTGCTCGCGCGTCAGCGCGAAGAGGTCGCCGACGAACATCGAGATGCGACCCGCCGACCACACCTCGAACGGGGCGACCGTCGCCTGCGTCGGGATGAGCCCGTTGTCGGCGAAGAAGTCAGCGACCGCCTTCGACGACAGCTCAACACCGATCACCGTGTAGTCCTTCGAAGCGAGGTACAAGAGGTCTTGCGACTTGCCTGCGAGCGGCACCAGCACGGCCCCGGGCGGTGGCCCGAGCAGCTCGACATGGCGCGCGAGGAAGGCGTTGGGCCGCCCCTCGTGAAAGCCGATGCGCCCATCATTCCATCGCTCGTGCCAGAAGTCGGGTTCCATGCGTGCCCTCCGGCGGGCACCGTAAACCCCTGGTCGGCGGAATGCCACCCGAACCCGGTTGCTTGTCCGCCCCGCGTTACCTCCGAACTCCAACCGCACGCTCGACAGCGCTTGCGCGCATCGACTAAAGCGATTGCATGCTCCGCCCCGCTCACGCCGTCCTCGCCCTCTCGGTCCTGCTCGTGTCCGCTTCGCTGGCACGCGCCGCGGACCCGGTGCTGGCGGTCCTCTACGTCGACAACCACTCGGGTGACGCGGCCTACGACGTGCTCGAGAAGGGGCTTGCCGACATGCTGGTGACCGATCTCACGGCCCAGGGCCTGACCGTGGTCGAGCGCTCGCGGCTACAGGCATTGATCGAAGAACAGAAGCTGCAGCGGTCGGCCTTCTTCGATCCGAAGTCGGCGGTGAAGGTCGGGCAGGGGCTCGGCGCATCGCATATCGTCATGGGGGCCCTGGCCGCGATGAAGCCCGAGCTGCGGATCGATCTGCGGCTGGTCGAGGTCGCGACCGGCAAGGTCGTGGTGACCGCCAAGGTCAACGGTCCGAGTGCCTCGTTGTTCGACCTCGAGCAGCAACTGGTCGAGCGCTTCGTCACCGCCTTCGAGCGCCGCTTCGCCGCGGCATCCATGCCGCAGACCAAGGTGCGCGACGTGGAGGCCCTGCTCGAGTATTCGCGCGGCATCGATCTCGCCGACAAGGGCGACCTCGAGGCGGCGCGGAAGAAGATCGAGCAGACCATCAAGCTGTCGCCCTCGTTTGGGCTCGCGCGCACGCGCAAGGACGAGATCATCAAGCGCATCGAGTCGTCGCGCGACCGCCGCGACCTCGTCTTCGAGGAGCACCAGAAGACGCTCGAACAACACTGCAAAGAAGGGCTCGCCAGCAAGATGACGGCGCCCGGTACGCTCCTGGCGTGGCGCGGCATGGAAGCGGGATTGCTGGGGCTGCGGCTGGCGCCTCTGCTCTCGAACGAACGATCGGGCATCGCGGCGCTCGGCCAGGACAAGGCCCTGCGCACCGCGATGCTCGCGCTCGCCGAGAGCCTGAGCCGCTACCTCATCGAGCTCGATGCGTTCCGCGCAGGCATGAAGCCCAACGCGATCTTCGAGGCCAGGTTGTCGCCAGCCGACGAGAAGCTCGCCAGAGAGCTGCGCCTCGACCCACGCGCGCAGGACACCCCGAGCGAGGCGCGCCACGAGCTCGCGAAGTTCCTGCTGCTCGGCTACCTGCGCATCGACAGCGAGCGCAGCGTGTCGCTCGCACCACCGCTCGCCAACCTCGACAAGACCTGGGGCGCGCGCGCCTGGAAGATCATCGCCGAGGCCGACAAGCTGGCCGCCGCGGGGCCGTTCGAGCACTACGCGATAAGCGTCCTCGATGACTGGGCCGAGGCACTCTACTTGCGCAATCGCAGCGACGAAGCGATCGCGAAGTGGCAGGAGATCCTCGATCGCTACCCGACCTCCAAGCGCTTCGAGTACTTCGAAAAGAAGATCAAAGGCGTGCTCGGGCTCGTGCACGACAACGAGGCAAGCCAGATCGAGTCGTGGGCCAAGGGCCTCTCGACCTGCACCGACATGCCGCTGCGTGTCGGCATGGCGTCGATCAGGTCTCGGCGCATGCGCATGCTCGGGCTGGAGGCGCTGCCCGACATCGCGGCCGAGGTAGAGCGCGCCTGCAAGGACCAGCCGGGCCTCAAGAACTACTGGAAATCATTATATAGTTCGCTTGCCCTCGAATATGGCGAGCACGGTCGTTGCGCCGAGTTCGAGAGCTACATGGCCAGGTCATTGAAGGTCGGTGGCAGCGCGAGCGAGACCGACGCGTATCGCAAGAACTACACGAAGTGCCCGCTGCCCTGAGGAGTCGGGGTCGCTCACGCGAGCCGTGGCGCCATCAGCTGAGCAAGCCAGCTCATCACCGCACGCACGCGCTTGGGCACGTTGCGTCCATGCCCGTGCACGAGCGACACCAGCATCGGCTCGCACGTTTGCTCCGGCAGGATCTCGATCATCGTCCCGTTCGCGATGAGCTGTGCGACACCGATGCGCGGTACCTGGATGATGCCGAGGCCGGCGACGCAGGCGGCGCGATAGGCATCGGTGTTGTTGACGCTCACGATGGTGCGCATCGGCCGCCCGACCCAGGCTTCGCCGTCGCGATATTCGAACAGGGCCGGCTCACCACCGAGCGTCATCGAGTAGTGCACCAACACATGCTGATCGAGGTCTTCGAGCGACTTCGGCAGCCCGTACTTCTGCACGTAGCCGACGCTCGCGCAGTTGATCATCGGCATCGTGCCGAGGCGTTGCGCAGTGAGGCCCGAGTCGACCAGCGCGCCGACGCGCAAGACGCAGTCGAAGCCCTCGCGGATCACCTCGACGCGGCGATCGGTGCTGCTGATGCGCAGCTCCAACAGGGGATGCAGCGCCAGCAGCTCGGGCAGGCGCGGGATCACGACGTCGCGCGCGAGCGTCATCGGCAGGTCGAGGCGCACCACCCCGCGCAGCGTGCGCGGCGCCTGGAAGGCCGCCGACAGCTCGTCCGCTTCGAGCACGAGGCGTTTGGCACGCGCGAGGAACAGCTCGCCATCGGGCGTTGGCTGGACCGCGCGCGTCGTGCGCTGCAGGAGGCGCGTGCCGACCTCCGCTTCGAGCGCCGCGACCGCCTGCGACGCGCGTGACTTCGGCATGCCGAGGCGCTGGGCCGCGCGCGTGAAGCTCGCGAGCTCGGCGACTTCGATCAGGATCCGCAGCGCTTCGAGCTCCACGTCGACGCCCTCCAGAGCGGCATCTTCGAGTCGCGAAGATTGTTCCGCCAGGCGGAACAGTCTGTCGGAGAACCAGGTCTTTCGCAACCGCGGTGGCGTCCGCATGCTGCAGCTCGTGACCCGAGCAAGGAACCAGACGATGACGACCGACACGACTCCCATTGCCCTCATCATCGGCGGCAGCCGCGGCCTCGGCAAGAGCATGGCGCTGCACCTCGCCGACCGTGGCACGGACCTGATCATCACCTACCGCAGCCGCGGCGACGAAGCGCGTAAGGTGGTCGCCGCGATCGAGGCGAAGGGCCACCGTGCCATCGCGCTGCAGCTCGAGGTCGGCGACAGCAAGAGCTTCGGCGCCTTCGCCGAGTCGACCGCCAGCGCGCTTGGAACCTGGGGCAAGAGCCGCTTCGACTTCCTCGTCAACAACGCCGGCTCGGCGCTGTACGCGCCCTTCGCCGACACCACCGAAGAGCAGTTCGACGAGGTCTTCCGCGTGCACCTGAAGGCCGCCTTCTTCCTGACCCAGCGCCTATTGCCGCTGATCGCCGATGGCGGTCGCATCGTCAACATCACGTCGGGCCTGACGCGCTTCTCGTTCCCCGGCTCCAGCGCGTATGCCGTGATGAAGGGCGGCCTGGAGGTCCTCACGCGCTACCTCGCCAAGGAGCTCGGGCCGCGCGGCATCAGCGTCAACACGCTCGCCCCGGGCGCCATCGCGACCGACTTCGGTGGTGGCCGCGTGCGCGACGACGCCAACCTCAACCGGATGATCGCGAGCCAGACCGCGCTCGGACGGGTCGGCCAGGCGGACGACATCGGTGGTGCGGTGGCGCTCTTGCTCGCGCCCGAGAGTCGCTGGATCAACGGTCAGCGTATCGAAGCGTCGGGTGGCATCTTCCTTTGATGCGGTAGCCTTGCAGACTACGCTTCTGCGATCCGCCAGGCGAGCTGCTCGCCAGCGCGGTAGGGGACGACCTCGCCCGTGCCGAGCCGGTACGACGCGGCGATGGTGTGCGGCGCGCGCTCGAGGATGATCGTATCGGGGTTGCGCGGCAGGCGATAGAAGTCGGCGCCGTGGTGGCTCGCGAAGGCTTCGAGGCCGTCCAGCGCTCCATGCCGATCGAAGATGTCGGCGTAGTAGAGCAGCGCGTCGTGACCGGTGTAGACGCCGGCCGGGCAGCAGGCGCTCTCTTTGCTGGCCTTTGGGTGTGGGGCGGAGTCGCTGCCGAGGAAGAAGTGCGGGTCGGCCGAGAATGCCGCGGCGAGGACGGCGTCGCGGTCGGCGCGCGTCTTGGGCACCGGCAGGCAATACAGATGTGGGCGCAGGCCGCCGCGGAAGAGGTCGCTGCGGTCGACCTCCAGGTGGTGGGCGGTGATGGTCGCCACAACATTCGCGCCGGCGCGCTGCACGAATGTGACACCGATTGCCGTCGTCACGTGCTCGAGCACAATTCGTAGGTCGGGATATTCGTCGCACAAGGGCGCCAATATGCCAGTGACGAAGCGGGCCTCGCGCTCGAATATGTCACATTCCGAATCGGTGACTTCGCCGTGCAACTGCAAGACGAGGCCACACTCCGCCATTGCGCGTAAGACGGGTGCGAGCTTGGCGAGGTCGGTCACACCCGCGTCGGAGTGGGTCGTGGCACCTGCCGGGTAGAGCTTCGCGGCGATAAGTCCCGCGGCGCGCGCGCGTTGGATCTCGTCTGGCTCGGTGCGGTCGGTGAGGTAGAGGCTCGGTAATGGCGTGAATGTGCCAGTCGGCGACGGCCGAAGGCGATACGGCGCATTATCCGCGGCAGCGCCGAGGCGGGCGCCATACGCGAGCGCTTCGGCCGTCGTGGTCACCGGCGGGCGCAGGTTCGGCATCGCGACCGCGCGCCCGAACACGCGAGCAATCGGTGGCACCGTATCCGCCAGCATGGCGCCGTCGCGAAAGTGCACGTGCCAGTCGTCGGGCCGGGTCATGTGCAAGTGGCCCGACGACGACACGTGCGTCATTTGCCGGTCGCCTCGAGCAGCGCGCCCTCCTCGCCGACGACGATGTAGAGCCAGCCGGTCGCCTCGACCTTCGACCACACCGCGAGGCGGCCGCCATCGATCTCGAGGTGGCCGTTGGGCTGGCCCTTCGCGGCCGCGAGGATCGCCTTGCCGACATCGCCGAGGCCGTCCTTTGCGTCGCCGAACTCGGGGTTCTTGTATTCCTTGAGATCCTTTGCGAGCGCCTTCTGCGAGCCGCGCACGAGGACCTTGCCGTCGCCGTCGACGATGAAGGCCTCGCCGGCCTTCTCGAGTCGCTCGGACTCGAGCAGGGTGTCGATGAAGTACTGGAACGTCAGGTCGACCGCGGCGACGCCGAGCCGCTTCTGTGTCACCGGGTGGCGAATCGCCTGCGACGCGGTGATGAGCAGGCCAAGCCCCGACTCGTCGACGCCCTGCGAGTTCCACACCGGCAGCACCTCTTCCTTGGCCGCCACATACCAGTCCTGCTTGCGCGGGTCGTAGGCGACGCCTTCTTCGCCCGAGTCGTACTCCCACACACCCGGCCAGCCGCTGACGATGCCGGTCTCGGTGCCGAGATAGACCCACACCAGGGGCACACCGTCTTCCAGCACGAGCTGGTGCTGGGCCGCATCGGAGAGCTTCGGCGCATCGGCGTCATGCGACAACAGACCAATGCGACGCATGGTCGGAGTCAGGCGCGCGAGCTGCTGCAGCTCGGGCTTGGCAGCGTCGCGCATCAGCGGCGGTGTCAGCACGAAATCGACGACATCCGCGCTGACCTTCGAGTCGTAGATCTTCGACTGCTTCAGGTCCGCCGGTGGGCTGGCCGCGAGGTCTTCGGGCAGGACGAACGGCGTGTCGTTGGGCGGGGTCGTCAGCGTGAGCTGGGCCGCGTTGACGAAGCCCGCGAGCAGCGCCTCGTAGCTGTAGAGGCGCCCGTCCATCTTGTGCGCCTGGTCGGACACGACGCCACCGACCTCGATGAGCTGTTGCTCGCGCTGGCGCGCGGCCTGCCGTTGCTCTTCGAGCGCGACCGCGCCGCGCCACTGGATAACGGCTGCGACGACGAAGACCGCCATCACCAGCGCGAAGCCGAGGCCGAGTGCCAGCCCGCGATGATGGCCGACCCAGCGCTGGATGCGCTGTACGAAGGTGTCGGGCTTGGCGACCACCGACTCGTCGCGCAGATAGCGGCGCAGGTCGTCGGCGAAGTCACCGACCGTCGCGTAGCGGTCATCGGGCTTACGCGCCGTGGCCTTCCCGATGATCGCCTTGAGCTCGCGCGCGATCTTCTCCTTGGCGTTGAAGTGCACGAGTGCCGCGCGCTGGCCCGAGGCAGCCATGACGACCGTCTCGAACGATGTCTCGGCGGTGATGGCGCGGCGCAGTGTGACGAGCTCGAACAGGATAAGGCCCAGCGAATATTGATCGGAAGCGCCGTCGAGCTCCTCGGTGGCGCCCGATGCCTGCTCGGGTGACATGTACGACGGCGTACCGACGAGCGAGCCCGAGCGCGTCTTCTCGACCGAGGCGCTGGAGGTCACGCGCTCGCGCTTGCCGATGGGGCGCGCGATGCCCCAGTCCATCACGAGCACCTCGCCGAAGCCGCCGACCATGACGTTGTCGGGCTTCAGGTCGCGGTGGATGACGCCGCGCTTGTGCGCGTAGTCGATGGCGTTCAGGACCGGGAGGATGATCTCGATGCGCGCCTTGAGCGAGTGGTCCTCGTCGGGTGACTTGCCCTTCTCGTAGTAGGCGCGCGCGTCATCCATGTACTCTTTGAGAGTCTTGCCGCGCACGAACTTCATCGCGTACGACAGGCACCCGTCCTGGTCGCGCTCGACACCGTAGATCGGGACGATGCTCGGGTGGTCGAGCTGCGCCGTGATCTGCGCTTCCGCGAAGAAGCGGGTGGCGAAGGCGGGCTTGTGCACGAGCTTGGGGTCGATGCGCTTGATCGCGACCGTGCGCTTGAGGTCCGGGTCGCGGCCGATGAAGACCTCGCCCATCGCGCCCTTGCCGAGGATCGCCACCTGGCGATGGCGCGGCGTGAGGCGCAGGATCGGGATGTTCGGGTCGGGCGGGGCCGACAGCGAGATCTCGTGCTGCGTGAGGATGTCGCGCAGCGTGTCGGTCGTGATGAGTTCCTGCTCGTGCAGGCTCATCACGAACGCCTCGACGTCCTCGGCAATCTCGGTGCCTGGTGCTGCCCGGGCACGCGAGTCGCGCACGAACTGATTGAAGAGCGCCTCGATGTCCTTTTGGCGCTCGGGGGGAAAGAAGTCCTGTAGCTGACGGAGTTTCACAGCAACTACTTCTTCTGGCGCACGAATCGCGCCGACTCGTACATCGAGTCGACGATGAAGTGCTTGCCGATGAGGACATGCGAAAAGGTGATCGGGCGGGCCTGTGCAGGCTCCTGGCCGGGACTCTGATAGGTGGTCTCGAAGCGGCGCAGATCCCCGTCCTGCTTGAAGCTGCAGGTCGCCGGCAGCGACAGGCCGGTGCCGAGGATCACATCGCAGCGCCCCGCGTCGTAGCGAACGAACTCGCGGCGGTGACGCACCAGGAAGTGGGCTTCGTCGGCGACCGGATAGGCATCATAGAGGCCATTGCCGCTCGCGAAGAAGGTGTCTTTGTCGACCATGAAGAAGGCGAACGACTGGGTCGTGTCGGTGCCCTTCCAGCGCACCCCTAGCTTGCGTGTCTGCTTGAACGACAGCTCTTCCGGGACGAGCGCGTTCGGGTCGACCTTGCCGCGTATGGTCAGCTCGGCGCTGGTGACCTTGCCGCCCGGCCCGATGACCCAGCGCTGCTGCTGCTGACCCTTGTCCCAGCGCATGAGCCAGGTGCCCTGGAGCTGAGCCGTGAGCACGGCCGCATCTTCGGCGGACAGGGGCTGCGATGGCCACAGCTCCACGTGTGCACCGATGTCGAACGCCTTGATGAGCGGCGTCGGCTCGTTGATCTTGCAGGTCTCGATGCCGAGCACCGGGTTGTCCGCCAGCGTCAGGCAATCGCGCAGGTTCTGCGGCAGCCCGACACAGGCGTCGAGGAAGCCCAGGTCGTTGCGATAGAGCGACTCGAAGGGCGCATCGGTCATCACCCCGAGCGAGCCGATCACCGGCTTGACCGCTGTCCAGCTCTTGCTGACGATGGCCTTGCATTGGCTCAGCTCGGCGCTGTCGGCGTTCAGCGAGAGCACCTCTTGCGGTGCTGCTGTGGCTGTCGTCGCGGCCTCGGCTGTCGTCGCTGTGTCTGGTGTCGTCGCGATGTCCGCTGCGATTGCGATACCAGGTGCGGCCACGGTCGCGTCGGGCGCTGCGGATTGTCCCCCACACGCCAGCAACCACGCGGCCCAGATGACGAGCGGCAGCGACCCCACGACCTCGCGCGACGAACCTGCAAGCCGGCGAGAGTGCTCGCCTTCGACTCGCCGTGGCTTACGCGCTCGGAACTTCATCCGGCGCATGATGGACCACAGGTCGCAGGCGCGCAACCCGACCACCGCGACCGGGTGTGATCGAAGTTGAGGGGGTGGCCCTGGAAGCCGGTACGGTCCCTATCAGCCGATACGACGAGGAAGGCGGTTGCGATGGCAGTGGAGCACGGCAGGCCCCAGTGCTGCAGACGACCGCATGCGGGGTTGAACCAAGTTCCCCCGCATTCGAGGGATCTATCCACCGAAGACCCAACCTGCAGCGGCTCCGCGCGTGCTGCCGCCCCCCGCCGACCGTGCCCCAATCACCCACGGACATCTGCCCCCCAAAAAGCACCCTCACCCCCAATAAATGTCTTGAGATACAAACGGCTAATCCGCTGTCGGCCGTTGGCCTTTTGGCGCATCCATCCCGTGAGCGCAGGAGGAGCAGTCGGTTGAGGTGCGAGGCCCAGCTTTATGACAGCCACTGACGGCGCGATCGTCAGTCATCGCCTTCGTCATACCTTCGCGACCGCGTTGCTCTCCGTGGCATGAGCGTCGTCAACCTGATGGCCGTGCTCGGGCATCGGATCACCACATGACCATGCGGTACGCGGCCATCACCCAGGAGACCGTGCACGAAGAGTACGCCCACGCTCTGATCTGACCACACCCACGACGACCGCGAGACAAGGGCCGTCATCAAGCGACTGGACCGCATCAATCGCTGGCTCACGGGCAACACGAAGAGCGAGCACCGGAATAAAAAAGAGCGGGACAAGTGACCGGACAATTGGCAGCCTTTGGCGCCAACTCGCCCCGCGACCGCGGAGCTGCCACAGAATCAACGTCGAGCAGGCCCGCATCATGGTCGAGGCGGTTGGTGCAATGCGCTGCGACGAGACGATCGAGGCGATGGTCGCCGAAGGGCTCGGCGCGCTGCTGGCTCGACCAGCGATATCCAGGGTTTCGGGTTTCCTACCTTCGAGAGCTACGTGCGCGAAGCGCTCGGTGCCTTGCGAGTCACCCGGACATCGACTTGCCGACGACGCTCGGCAGCGCGCTCGATGTCGACGGGGCTGAGCCTTGGGCTTTTCGTCTCCAGCTCGCGGCCCTGCACGAGCGGGCCGAGGCGGCGGTCGAGGCGATGCGGTCCAACGACGATGTGGTCTCGCCAGCCACGCTCGTCGTGACCTGGCCCGACGCTGACGACCCGACCGCCGCTGCAGAGATCGACCACCAGCTTCGCAGCCTCGCGGCGACCTTGGCAATGCGCGACATCGAGCTCGGCGAGCTCGCAGGTGCCATCGTCGACTACGAGGCATGGCGTACGTTCGGCTATGCGTCGTCGACCACTACTGCGCGCGTCGAAGGTGGCAGCCCGTGCACGTTCGCCCCGCCCGATGCAGGCACCCGCAACGCCGTCGACGACATCGAGTGCTCGGTCATCGCCGCGGTCACGGGCCTCACAGAAATGCCTGCGAGTCAGACGTCCGGTGACCTATCTGCACCTGCCCCCGAGCGGGACCGGCGACCCTCCATCTGTCATTGACCGAGCCGACAGGACAGTTCTGGCGTGCGCTCGAGCGCCTGCACGGACAGATGTCCAGAGGCGCACCCTTCGTGCCGTTCCTCGTGCGGGCGGTGCTCGACACCGCGGGACACGACCGCTGGCAAGATCGCCTATGCCGATGTCTACCTGCGCGGTCGCTGGCGCTGTGCTTCCCCGGTTTGTCGCAGTCGAAATGTGACTCCACACCACGTTCGCTTCCGTAGCCACGGCGGCAGCGAAGAACGAAGCAACCTGATTTCGTTGTGCGAGCGCTGCCACTTCGAGCTCGTGCACGGCGACAAACAGCGTGTCTCCGGCCACGCTCCGCACGGGTTGACGTGGCAGGCCAACGGCTGGACCAGCGGGTGCGCGCTTGCGGCAAGTGCCCCTCATCTTGAATCACACCCGGCCACACGGCCACACCTGGCGCATCCTTGTAAGGGGGCCTGCAACCGTGCCTGCGACAGCCGTGTTCGACCGACGCTTTGACTTCAATGCATCGTGCATATATGCATGGTGCATCTAACGCTCGCGAACGCGAGCTCAGCGAGAAGCCCTCATGGCGCGTAGCAAGACCACTGCCTCGACCAAGGCCGCTCAGCCCGAGCCGCTCGAGAGCTATCCTCGCCCCAGCGTCACGGTGGACGTCGTGGTGCTGACGGTCGCCGACGGCGCGCTGCACGCCGCGCTCTATCGCCGCAAGGACGCACCGCAGCGCGGCACCTGGGCCTTGCCGGGGGGCTTTGTCGGCATTGACGAGTCGCTCGAGGACGCGGCCAACCGGGTGATGGCGGCCAAGGTCGGCATGGCCGGCATCTTCCTGGAACAGCTCTACACCTTCGGCGACCCGCAGCGTGACCCGCGTGGTCGTGTCATCACGGTCGCCTACTTTGCCCTGGTCGAGGCGGCCCGCTTCCAGGTGCGACACCCCTCGCAAGCGACCAGCGCGCGCATCGTGGTGCCGTGGCCGGGCGAGACCGGCGGGCCGGTCGAGGCGCTCGACGGCGACGGCGTCGCGCACAGCTTGTTCCTCGACCACGCCGACATCCTCGGGCTGGCCGTCAAGCGCCTGCGCGGCAAGCTCGACTACACGCCAGTCGGCTTCCAGCTGCTGCCGCTCGAGTTCACGCTGCGCCAGTTGCAGGAAGTGCACGAGGTCGTGCGTGGCGAGCCGCTCAACAAGGACTCGTTCCGTCGGCGCATGCTGGCGACGAGTCTGCTCGAGGCGACCGGCGCCCACGAGCGCGACGTCCTCCATCGACCGGCGGAACTCTATCGCTTCAGCCGCCGCAGCGCTGTCTAGCTTTTCGTTCTCCAAGGAGACCGCAGTCATGGCCGAGATCCGCAGCTACCCCGTCGTTCGCCACCTCCGCGCCGAGCCCACCTCGCACATCGTGTTCTTCAAGCGCGGCAAAAAAAAGCGCAGTGGCGCTGGCCTGTCATTCTGGTTCGCGCCGCTCGGCGCATCGCTCGCCGAAGTGCCGCTCGAGGATCGCGACCTCGCGTTCGTCGTGTCCTCGCGCAGCGCCGACTTCCAAGAGGTCAGCGCCAACGGGGTCATCGCCGTGCGCACGACCGATCCCGAGTTGTTGGCGAGCCGCATCGACTTCTCGATCGACGCGGCGACCGGACGCTTTCGCGGCGACCCGATTGACAAGCTCGCGTCGGTCGTCGTGCAGCGCGCGCAGGAACTCGGGGCCGGCTACCTCGGCCGTCATCGCCTCGCCGACCTGTTGAACGGCGGCGCCGACGACCTGCGCGAAGCGATCGCCAGCGGGCTCGGCTCCGACCCGAGCCTGGTGACGCTCGGCGTGCAGGTCATCGCGACCCGCATCCTGTCAGTGAAGCCGTCGGCCGAGCTGGAGAAAGCGCTGCAGATGCCCGCGCGGGAACGCATCCAGCAGGCCGCCGACGAGGCGACGTTCGCGCGCCGCGCGCTAGCCGTCGACAAGGAGCGGGCCATTCAGGAGAACGAGCTCGCGAACAAGATCGCGATCGCTCGCCGCGAGGAGGAGCTCATCGCGCAGCGCGGCGCCAACGAGAAGAAGCGCGTCATCGACGACAGCGAGGCACGCCGCATCGGCGCCGAAGGTACGGCCCGCGACGCGCGCGTTCAGGCAGAGGCAGCGGCCGCTGGGATCCGCGTCACCGAGGAGGCGAAGGTGAACGCCGAGCGCGAGCGCATGGAGATTTACCGCGACCTGCCCGCGTCCGCGCTGATGGGGCTCGCCGCGCGCGAGCTGGCGGCCAACCTGCACACGATCGAGCACCTGAGCCTGGCACCCGACAGCTTTGGACCGCTCCTACAGCGCGTGCTCGGAGCCCAGGCAAAGCACCTCGAGCACAGCGCCGAGTAGGCCGAGCACGAGCGAGCACGAGCGAACAGGAGTCAGCATGAGCAGCTCACTGCCACCGAGAGTCGTCGTCGTGTCGCGCCCGGGCGAGCTCGAGGAACTCGTCCAGCGTCACGGCACCTTGCAGCAGGCGCAGTTCTTCCTCGCCTCGCGCGGCCAGGACACGGGCGCCGCGAGCGAGCGGCAGAAGCTCCTCGACGCCGCCATCCAGGCGGTCCAGACGGCAGTACCATTGTCGTGGCGGCGGGCTCGGGTGTTGCGCCACGAGCTCGACCGCTTCCTCTTCGAGCCCGAAGACCTGATCGTCGCGGTCGGGCAGGACGGGCTGGTCGCGAACGTCGCGAAATACCTCACAGGCCAGCCGGTCGTCGGCATCAACCCATCGCGTGCGCAGAACGAAGGCGTGCTCGTGCGGCACGCGCCGAGGGTGATCGGTGATGTCTATGCGACCTTCGCGCGCGGCAATCTGCGCTGCGAGGACCGAACGATGGTGCAGGCGACGATGTCCGACGGCCAGCGCCTCATCGCGCTGAACGAGATCTTCTTCGGCCATCAATCTCACCAGAGCGCGCGCTATCGCCTGACCGCTCGGGCCCAGACCGAACGCCACTCGAGCTCGGGGGTCATCATCGCGACCGGCACCGGCGCCTCGGGCTGGGCTCGCAGCATCACCCATCAGCGGGTCGATCCGGCGCCGCTACCCGGCCCGCTCGATGTCGACCTCGCCTTCTACGTGCGCGAGGCATGGCCGAGCGTCGCGACCCAGGCGACGCTCACCACTGGACGCCTCGCACCCGACGAGTCGCTGACGATCACCTCCGAGATGAACACCGGCGGGACCGCCTTCGGCGACGGCGTCGAAGACGATCACCTCGACCTCGCTTGGGGGCAGACCCTGACGATCGGCCGCGCCCCAACCACGATGCGCCTCGTCGCCTGACCTCGACGTCCAGCGCTTCATCGGGTAGCTGGTGGATGCGGGCATCCCCTGCAAGGCGAGCAACGGTCTGCGCGCGCGGGCCCAGGACAGAGACACGACATGCCGAGCCTCGACTACAAGCTCACGACCGACGCCAACGGTGACTTCAAGGACAAGAACCTGTTCGACCCGCTCGGCTGGTTGCACCTCGACGTGACGCTGACGGCGACCTCGACCCCGCCCGAAGGCGGCGACACGAAGGTGCTGCTCGACATCGTGCAGGTCACCGACGGCATCGATAGTGACACGAAGTCATTCGAGATTCCGGCCGGCACCGAGGTGCCGCTGGGCGACTGGAAGATCGATGCAGGCGACAACGTGGTCGTGTTGCGCGGTCGCACTGAGCCGCCGCTGGCGGGTACGGTCTTGATGATCCACGTCGAGACCCGGACGGCGCCACTGTCGACGTGACGAAACGGAGCGTTGCGACAAACGCGCTGGGCGACGTACGCGTGTGACTCTACTTTGGCGATGCATTGACGGAGGTCGCGATGTCGCGCGGATTCGAGTCGAATGCCAAGGGTGTCGGGCGGCGTGAGGCGCTGGCACTGATCGCGGGAGGCGTGGCGGTGACGGCGGGCGTGGCCGCGATCGGGGCGGGCTCGGGTAGCGCCTCGCGATCACCCGGTCCTACGAAGACAAACGATCCCGCGAGCGGGACGCAGGGTGCCGTGAAGGTCGAGGCTTCAGCGCGCCACGTTGGTGCCGCCGATGTTGACCTATCCCGAGGCCGACATCCCGACGATCCAGCTGTCGCTCAAGGCCGGGCTCGACCCGGCGGAGCACCTCGCGCTCGGGCGGGCGCTGGCCCCGCTACGCGACGAGGGCGTGTTCATCATCGGCAGCGGCATGACTTTCCACAACATGCGTGCCTTCACGAGCCGCGGCGGCGGCAGCGACGCCGAGACGTTCGATCGCTGGTTGCGCGAGGCGGCGACCGCCGAGGTGCCCGTGCGCGACGAACGGCTCAGCGCCTGGAGCTCGGCCCCGTCCGCGCGCGCTGCCCATCCGCGTGAAGAGCACCTCATCCCGCTGTTGGTCATCGCGGGTGCGGCCGGCGAAGATCGCGGGGTGCTCGACTACAACGGCACGCACTGCGGCCTGCGGCTGTCGGCTTACCACTTCGGGTGAGCGTCAGGACTGCAGCCGAAGGCGCTACGGTGGCCCGGTGAGTTGAGCCAAAGGCGGCGGCAGCGTAGGCTCTCGCTGCCGTCACCGGAGCCCGTCATGCGAATCGCCGTCCTATTGTCACTCACGTCTGTCGTGTCACTCGCGTCCATCGGCTGCGATGAAGCGAAGACGGCCGCGCCAGACGGAAAGGTCGACGCGACCGTCGCCGACGCCACCAGCGCGGACGCCACCCAAGAGGTCGCGGGCCCGAGCTGCGCCGACATCCTCGAAGACTGCCTCACGCGCCAGCGCACCTGCGTCGTCGCAGACGGCGAGTCGGTCTGCCGCGCGTGCCCCGATGGCCAGTTTGCGGCGCGTCCGGGCGGCACCTGCACGCCGCTCGCCGGCACCAAGCTGGCCCATGACTTCGGCGAGCAGACCATCGCCGCCGGGCAGGAGATCGGGTCCTTGTGCCAGAGCTGGGTGCTCGACAACGACGAGGAGGTCTGGGTCAACGCGGTCGAGATGGACAACGATGGCGCCTATCATCATTCGAACTGGTTCTTCGTGCCTGAAGACCACAACGACTGGCCGACCGGCCCGTGGATCAACTGCTACGACGAAGGCTTCCACGAGATCGACGCGGCCATCGCGGGTGGCGTGCTCTACGCGCAGTCGACGCAAGTGCGCCACGAGCTGCAAAAGTTCCAGCCCGGCGCGGCCGTGCACATCCCGGCGCGCTCGCGCATCATCACGGTGACGCACCTTCTCAACTACAACATCGAGCCGGTCACGACGGGCTTGCGCCTGAACCTCTATACGATGCCGCGCGCCGAGGTCACCATCCCGCTGACGCCCGCGCAGCTCATCTATGGCGACCTGAAAATCCCTGGTAAATCGACATCTTGGTTCGGATCGACGTGCGACCTCGCGGCGACCTACGGCGGCCTCTTCGAAGGCCAGCCGCTCGCCATGAAGCTGCACTACGTGCTGCCGCACTATCACTCACTCGGCGCCGGCTTCGACCTGACGATCGTCGGCGGACCCAAAGACGGTCAGTCGATTGTCGCCCTCGGCGCGTTCAGCTCGGACCCGTTCGGCTTCGCGTTCGACCCGCCGATCGACCTCGCCGGTGCGACCGGCCTGAAGTTCGGCTGCACCTTCGAGAACCCGCGTGACGAGGTCGTGCGCTGGGGCATCGGCGATCAGGAGATGTGCGAAGCGCTCTTGTTCTTCGAGTCGCCGATGGCCTTCAGCGCAGGCGTGAGCCAGACCAACAGCGAGACCAGCGAGGGTGATCTGCAGGTCTTCAGCGGCCAGTGCGGCGTCGCCGGCTTCAAGTTCGACCCGTTCGACTGACGTTCGTCAGGCCCAGCGATGGACCGGCCAGCCGCGACGCTTCGCGAGGATCGCGAGGCGCGGGTCGGGGTTGACGACCTGGGGCAGGCCGACTGCTTCGAGCATCGGCAGGTCCGAGCGCGAGTCGCTATAGAACCAGCTCGTGCGCAGGTCGGCACCATGGTCGGTGGCCCAGCGTGCGGCGTGCGCGACCTTGCCGGGGCCGTAGCAGATGGGCGTCGTCACGCGCCCGGTGAGGCGGCCGTCGGCATCGCACGGGAATTCGTTGGCGAGCCACGCATCGAAGCCCCAGCGCTCGCTGACGACGCGAGCCATGTAGCCCGAGGTCGACGACAGGAGCACGACCGCGCGGCCAGCAGCCTTGTGCTCGCTGATGGCGCGCGCCGCCTCGGGCAAGAGCGCCGCCGCGATCTCCGCCGCGAACCACTCGCGCGTGCGCCCGTCGAGTTCGGCCGCGGACACGCCCTTGTAGAGGCCGACGGCCTTCTCGTAGGCGCGCGTCATGTCGACCAGCGACAGGTGATAGAGCACCATCCACAGGCCCGAGCGCACGAGGCGCGCGGTCGACAAGCGGCCGGCGCGATGTTCCCAGCGCGCGTAGCGCATGCCGCTGTTGAACGGGATCAGGGTGCGGTCGAGGTCGAAAAAGGCGACGCTCTTCAAGGGCTGCATGGCGCGGACGTTAACACCGACGAGCCTCCGATCAACGTCGATGCGCGTCGAAGAACGCGAGCGCGAGCGCGCCCCACGAGAACGTATCGGGCTGCTGACAGCCGAACGCGAGCAGCGCCACGAGGTGCGGGCTGCCGGGCACGCAATGCCCATTCAGGAGCAGGCTCGTTGCGGTGTAGTCGTGCTCCCACGTCTCGAGGGTCGTGCCGCTCGGGGTGGACCAGCGGGTCGCGAGATGGGCGCCGTCGCCTTCGATGCGCGCGGGTTGGCCAAAGGGCCAGTAGGCCAGGGCATCGTCGCGCTGGCCCTCGTGCAGCGTGAACGCGACGACGGTGTCCTTGTGGCCGTGCACGATCAGCATGTCGACCTCGCGGCTCGGCGCGTCGGCGCCCTCGAAGCTGCAGCCCGGCAAGGCGCCGAGCGGTGAAGCTCCCGCGAAGAAGTCGGCGTGCTTGCAGACGAGCTGCCAGGTCAGCGCACCGCCTTGCGAGAAGCCCATCACGTAGGCGCGCTCGGGGTCGGTGGCGGCGACGCGCGCGACCTCGTGGGTGAACGCGAATATCGGGTCGGCGTCGGTTTCGAGGTTCCAGCTCGGCACCGTGAAGAGCAGCGGCGCGCTCGGCTGGATGACGACGTAGCCTGCGTCCTTGCCACGCTCGCGCATGAGTGTGTTGGCATCCTCGAGATCGGCCGTCATCGTGAGGCCGTGGATGTCGAGGATGAGGCCGCACGCGGTCGTCGCGCAGGCCGCGGGGATCTCGACATCGAACGTGATGGCGCCACACGCGACCTGATGATGACCCGGCGAAGCATCGCGGAAGCAGCCGGGCTCCTTGGTGTCCGATGGGGTCGTATCGGTGGTGTCGGTGGTGTCGGTGGTGTCGGCGATGTCGGCGATGTCGGCGATGTCGGCGATGTCGGCGATGTCGGCGATGTCCGCGATGTCCGCGATGTCGGCGATGTCCGCGATGTCCGCGATATCGGAAGTCGTCTCGGCATCGACCTCGGCCGTCAGGTCGTCTGGTGTGTCGCCCTTCGAGCCACCCTTCGCTGCGTCGTCGCCGCAGGCGAGCAGGCTCAGCGCGAGGAGGACCGGGACGGACGCGACAAGGCGGGATGGCACCGTGGAGACGTCGCACACCGCGACGTAGACGCCAAGCACGGAGGTGGCGGTAGCAAACATGAACGTGCTGCCCCGGGGGCCCGAAGAAGGAATTGCCCCGGCTCCGAGCGAACTCAGGGCACGAGGATCACCTTGCCGAAGTTGTGCCTGCCCTTGATCCGCTCATGTGCCTTGGCCGCTTCGCTGAACGGGAAGACCTGATCGACTACCGGGTCGAAGGTGCCGTCTTCTACCTTCGCCAGGATCTCGCGCAGCATCGACTGCAGCTCGGTGGTCTTGTCCCAGAGATGACCGAGGTTGATGCCGAAGACGCCCTTGTTGACGTCCATCATTTGGAAGGGCTTGAACTTCGGCATGCCGAAGAACGCCTTCAAGATCGCGAAGATGTTGAGGCCAGCACCGGGCACGAAGCCCGAGCCGCCGAACATGAAGAGGCGGCCGAGCGAGCCGAGCACGCGATAGCTCTTCGCGAACGACTTGCCGCCGACCGCGTCGAGCACGATGTCGACGCCCTTGCCGTTGGTGATGCGCATCACCTCGGGCTCGAAGTCCAGCGAGGTGTAATCGATGCAGTGGGCCACCCCGAGCTCGCGCAGGCGCGCGTGTTTGCTGGGGCTGGCGGTGCCGATCACGGTGGCGCCCTTCCACTTACAGATCTGCAGCGCCGCCTGCCCGACCCCACCGGCGGCCGCGTGCACGAGCACCGTCTCGCCCGCCTTTAGGTTGCCCTGGTGGATCAGCATGAGCCATGCGGTCGCGTAGTTCACGGGGATCGCGGCCGCCTTCTCGAACGTGAGCGAGTCGGGGATCAGCGCGACCTGAGTCGCCGGCACGACCACCGTATCGCTGTGCCCACCAAAGCGCGTGAGCGCGATGACGCGCGCACCGACCACGAAGTCCGCGCCCGCGCCGACCTGGTCGACGACGCCGGAGACCTCGTAGCCGAGCACCGTCGGTGCCTTCGGCGCATCCGGGTAGAGCCCTATGCGCGCCATGATCTCGGCGAAGTTGAGGCCCGCCGCCCGCACCCGGATGCGCACCTGCCCGGGACCCGCGGTGGGGTCGGGCGACTCGCGCACCTCGAGCACCTCGGGCCCACCCTTCTTCGTCATCCAAACCTGTCGCATGGCCAGCTCCTCGGGAAGTCGGCCGACACTAGCACTTGCGCGCTGGACCCGCGACGTGGCCAGCGACCACGATTCAGGCCGCGACCGCCTCGCGCTTCCAATCGGGACGCATGCGCACGTAGGGCGCGACCGGGGTGACGTGGAGCTGCGAGCGCAGCTCCGCGAGCGGCATGGCGAGCAGCTGCTCCCACTCGAGCGCGACCATCCACTGCGCCCGACGGCCAGCGCCGAACGCGGCGACGACCCTGCGCGCGACGTCGCCGGAGAACGAGCGAAGGGTCGCGGCGAGCGCCATCAGAGCCACTCCGGGGTTGGTCGTCTGGGCCGAACTGAAGCCGAGCAGCGCGGTCTCGCCGAGCACGTCGCCGCCATAGCCGGTGACCACGTGCCAGAGGTCGTGGCTGTCGCGCAGGCGGTTTGTGATCCATGCGATCTCATCGCCGAACGAGCGCCAGCGCCCGGTCTCGCCATCGATGCTGGCCTCGACCAGGCCGTCGGGGGTGATCCCCTCGCGGTCGACGAAGCGCAGGTAGGCGCGGCCGAGTGTGTCTTCGGGCAGGGCTTCGAGCGTCGCGCGGTCGGCGAGGTAGGTGATGAGATTCGGGCGCGAGGCGAGCAGGCGACGACCGCCCGCCTCGCTGGTGAAGCGCTTGTGCACCCGCATCGGCGCTGAGCCGGCGAGCGCCTCGATGATGGTGAAGACGTGGGCCGTCTCGGTCGGGTCGGCGATGAGCTTGCGCATGGCGTGGAACACGCGGCGGGGTTGGTAGTCGCCGATTGCTTGGGTCGAGGTGCTAGCGTTTTGCATGGCCGTCTCCATCTCCGTCGGGCGCCGCTTCTTCGGTCCTGGGCAAGGTCGGGCGGCGTTACTGACAGGATTGTCGATAACGCCAACTGACAGGCTTGTCAACAGTCGTGATTGGGAGTCTCATACCCGCATGAAACGAAGCGCCAAGCCACCTCCCGAACCGCCGCCAGCACGCGTGCGCCGCAGCGCCGAGGACTCGCGCACGGCGATCCTCGACGCGACCGAGCGCCGCCTGGTCGCGAGCGGGCCGGCCGGCGTGCGCCTGCAAGAAGTCGCGGCCGACGTCGGCATCGCGCACACGACCATCTTGCATCACTTTGGGTCTCGCGAGCAGCTCGTCGACGAGGTCGTGCGCCGTCGCATCGACGCGATGAACGGCGAGGTGCTCGGCGCGATGCGCGGCGGAGTGTTCGATGGTGGACTGATCGCGCCGGTGATGGAGCGCTTGTTCGAGGCGTTCGGGCCTGGAGGGCACGCGCGCGTGGTCGCGTTCCTGGCACTCGAAGGGCAGCGCAATCCGTCGCTCGACGGCATGCGTTCGCTCTCGCGCGTGCTGCACGCGGTGCGCGTCGCGGGCTTGGGCACGGCGGGCGCGAGCGCGACGCCGAGCGAAGAGGACACCGAGTTCTTCGTGTTGCTGACGGCGTTCGCGTTGTTCGGTGAGTCGATTGTCGGGCCGCTCTTTCGTGGCGAGGACCCGGCCGCTCCCGACCCCGAGGCGCGCGCGCGATTCCTGCGGCTCCTGACCCGCCTCGTCGAGTCACTGCTCGTGCCGCCCGCGGCGACCTCTCCTCCGGTCGAGCCTGCCGTATCGCCTTCGGCTGCCGTTGCTGGCAAGCCACGACGTACCCGCAAGGGTTCCATCAAACCGGGAGGCTGATATAGACTCGCGCGGCGCCGCACCGAGGAGACCCGTCATGTTGATGCGACACCGCCGTTCCCAGATCCGGTTGACTGCCCTTTTGTTACTCGCGCTCGCCGCGTGCGGCGAAGACAAGGGTGGCACGGCAGCCGACACCACCGTTCCGATCGATGTCACAGTCGCGCCGACCGATACGAGCGACGAGACGCTGGAGACGATCATCTTCGACCCCGAGCGCGACACCAGCCTGCCCGAGGTGGTCGACCCGGGCGGCGACTTCGGCAGCGCATGTGCAGGCAACAGCGACTGCGAGAGCGGCTGGTGCGTCGAGAGCACGGCCGGCTACGTGTGCACCGTCGAGTGCCTCGAAGCATGCCCCAATGGCTTCGACTGCAAGTCGGTCCAGAACTCGAAAGGTGACGTCACGTTCCTGTGCCTGCCGCGCGTGCAGAAGCTGTGCACACCGTGCCTGCAGGACTTCCAGTGCAACGGCGGCGCGTGCCTGACGATCGACGGCTCACAGCAGTGCGCCTCGGGCTGCGATGTCGCCGATGGTGACGACGCGTGCCCCGACGGCTACACCTGCGTCGGCGACGCGACGGGCGCAAAAGCCGGCACGTTCTGCCAGCCGCGCTCGGGCGCCTGCGATTGCTCGCCGCCATTCGCGGGCGTCACGCGCACCTGCACGACCAGCAACACGATCGGCACCTGCGTCGGCGTCGAGACGTGCGACCCCAACGTCGGCTGGGTCGGCTGCAGCGCGCGCAACGCGACCGCGGAGAGCTGCGACTACATCGACAACGACTGCGATGGCGGTGTCGACGAGGGCTTCCAGCAAGACGGCATCTACGCGAGCCCGACCACCTGCGGCAGCTGCACCACCTCGTGCGACGCACTGCTCGCGAACGCATCCGAGACCGAGTGCGCCGTGATCGACGGGCTCGCGCGCTGCCGCGTGGTGTCGTGCCAGCCGGGCTATACCCAGCTCAATCCGTTCACCTGCGCGCCCGACGTCGGCACCGTGTGCCAGCCGTGCGTGAGCGACGCCGAGTGCCTCGGCAACGGCGCGCGCTGCACGACCTTGAACGATGGCGACTTCTGCACTCGCGCCTGCCTCGCGGACGCCGACTGCAGCGTGGGCTTCGTGTGCAAGACCAGCGACGATGCGGCCGACGGCAAGCAGTGCGTGCCCGAGTTCGGGAGCTGCACCTGCGACGGCAGCAACACCGACCTCGCGCGCAGCTGCTCGGTCACCATCACCCCCGACGACCCCGACCAGCCAGTCGTCACGTGCAAGGGCCTCGAGCAGTGCACGGCCACCGGCTGGGGCGGCTGCGACCTGCCCGACGACGCGTGCGACGGCATCGACAACGACTGCGATGGCGCGATCGACGGGCCCTTCAAGACCGGCGACAGGTACACAGCCCTCGAGGCTTGTGGCGCCTGCGGGATCTCGTGCCTCGGCTTCGTGCGCCCGAACACCGCACCCGCCTGCGACAACAGCGGTGCCGCGCCGGTGTGCGCCTATCGCTGCACCGGCAACGCGATCGACGTCAACGGCGAGAGCAACGACGGCTGCGAGTGCACACCGGTCGCCGGGCCGGACCTCGCGGGCGACGACGTCGACTCGAACTGCGACGGCGTCGACGGCGAAGTCGACAACGCGATCTTCGTGTCGAAGGACGGCAGCGAGAACAATCCGGGCACGCGCGAGCTGCCGGTCGTCACCATCCAGACCGGCCTCGCCAAGGCCAAGGCCGCCAATAAGCGCGATGTCTACGTCGCGACCGGTGTCTACTCGCAGAACCTGGTGCTGGCCGATGGCGTCGGCCTCTTCGGCGGCTACTCACCCGAGTTCGATCAGCACGACGTGCTGCTCTACGAGACGGCGGTGATCGGCGACAGCCCCGACGCCGAACATCGCGGCACGGTCACGGGGACCGCACTCGGAGCCGCCGGCAGCGCACGCGAGACGGTGCTCGACGGGTTCACCGTCTTCGGCATCAACGCGGGCAACACCACCGGCGGCAACAGCTACGGCGTCTACGTGCGCGACTCGGGCGCGCGCCTGCGGATCTCGCACAACCGTATCCTGGGCGGCCCCGGCGGCAACGGTCAGGGCGGCACGCGCGGCAGCGACGGACCCAACGGCCTCGACGGCGGCGGCGGCCCTTCGGCCAAGAACCTCACCACGAATTGCGTCGTTGCCAACGAGTCGGCGGGCGGCGGCGGCGGTGTGCGCACGTGCGACGCGGTCGACGTGAGCGGTGGCAGCGGCGGCAAGGCGCGTTGCCCGGTCTTCGAGACGACCCCCGGCGCGGCCGGCAGCGGCAGCAACGGCAAGGGTACGGGCGCGGGTGTCGGTGGTGCCTTTGGGTGGCCGCTGCTCATCTGCGCGGTCGAGGACGGCTTCTTCTCGGCGGGCTGTGAGCCGTTCGGATTCGGCTGTGGAATCTGCTACTTGCCGCAGACCAACAAGCCGTCGAACGCGTCGGGTGGCACCAACGGCACCACCGGCAGCAACGGCAGCAAAGGCACGGCCGGCGCGGCAACGGGCAACATCGCAGGCGGCGAGTGGGTCGGTGCCAAGGGCGGCAACGGCGGTGCAGGCATCAATGGATCGGGCGGCGGTGGTGGCGGCGCGGGCGGTGGCGTCGAGGTCGACGGCACGAGCTGCGCAGACGCGAGCAACGACGACGTCGGTGGTGCTGGCGGCGGCGGTGGCTCGGGCGGTTGCCTCGGCACCGGCGGCACGGGCGGCCTCGCGGGCGGTGGCAGCTTCGCGTTGTTCGTCATCGGCAGCGACGCGGCCCACACCCCGGTGTTGCTCGCCAACGAGCTCCAGGGTGGACGTGGCGGCGCGGGCGGCGGCGGCGGCTCCGGCGGCGTGGGCGGCAGCGCGGGCAGAGGTGGCTCGGGTGGCCTGGCCGGCGACCAGCTCGCGAGCGAGACCGCGCGGCAGCAGACGCGCTGCGGCCGCAAGGGTGGCGATGGCGGCAACGGCGGCAGTGGTGGTCACGGCGGCGGCGGTGGCGGCGGCGCGGGTGGACCGAGCTATGCCTTGTTCGTGAGCCTGCCGAGCGCGGCGCCCACCGACTGGAAGACCAGCAACGGCTTCCGCGCGGGCGGCCAAGGTGGCAGCGGAGGTGCTGGCGGCGTGTCGGTCGACCAGACGCGCTCGGGCGCGAACGGCACCAACGGTGCGGCGGCGGACGCGAACTTTTGAAGGGTCGCAGCGAAGAGACTCGGGCGTGCAAGCTCGGGGCCGCTACGAAGGCGATCTGGAGCGCGCTCGACCGCTACGAAGGCGACGAGGTCATTTGTAGCGGCCGAGCGCTTCACCCGATCTGGCGATACGCAACTGTTCAGTTGCGCGTTTCGTCCCCTATTGGGGTCGCCGTCGCAACGTTGTCGGCCTTCAGGCCGAGCCGCTCGAAGACGGGGGACAGGTCGCGGTCGCGACGCTTTGGGATGTGCTCGGCGACGAGGCGCAGCTCGTCTTCGCTCCAGCTTCCTTCCTCGTTGAGGCCGGCGCCGACGACCGCCTCGTGCGCGAGCACGCGGGCGGAGTGGAAGTCGAAGCGCGTCTCGAGCGCGTTCACCAGGGTTTCGTATCCGGGCATGTGGGAACTCCTTCTGGAAGGGTCGATGGCCGCGCGACCCGCTCGGACCGCGTGTTCATCGACAGATGCGCCGGCTGTTGCGCCAGGCGTTCGGGGTCTGCTTTAGCCCTGGACGGCTGGCAGATCGTCGATGAAATCCGGATCCGATCGCAGTACGCGCGCACGTTGCCGCGCTCGCTCGCGGGTCGGGGCGGTGGCGACGACACGTCCGTCAACGAAGACGGCCCATTGGTCGCCGTGCCGATCGACCTTGAGCACCGGCTTCGGTGGGCTCTCGCCCGTGCTCGGCGTCTCGTGCACGCTCGTGACGGGCGGCCTGTGCGAGGTGGGATCGATGCGCTCGGCGATATCGCCGCCACGATCGATGATCAACACCGGCAGGTCGCGCTCTGCTCCAACCGCGCGCGCCTTCTCGCGGGCGACCGCCTCGTCGACGAAGATGTGCAGCAACGGACGACCGCCGAGCTGACCGATGAGCCAGAGCGAGAAGCGCTCCTGCATGATGATCGGAGCGTGCGCCCCAGCGAGCGCCAGCCTTCCGCGCTGCGCCTCGTCGACCAGCAGCCAGGCCGTCGGCTCGGCCAGCGACGGGGAGATTGCGCGCTGATTCGCGAGCCAGCGAACCACCTCTTGTACGTCCACCTCGGAGTTGGGCCCATCCTGCGAGTGTTCAGGCCCGACGCCTTTGGCTTCGGTCCCGTGGCGCGCAGGACGCTCGCGCGCTGGCCTGATTGTATCGAGCATGGGAGTCTCCTCGGGGCCCCGCCTGGACGAGGTCGGTTACGAGCGGGTCCGTCCCTCGGCCTGAGGCGTGCGCTGAGCAGGCCTGGTTGGGGAGCGTTTTCGCATCACTGTTGTTGCCGTGCGCGCCGCACTTGCCACGCGCACGACCCGTGAGGCCGAAGCCTCCGGGCTGGATGACGCACGCGACCGAGGTCTGACGTCATCCGTTCGAGCATGCGACATGAGTCGCCACCCGATGTCCGAGGGTAGGCATAGATCCGCAGTCGGCAATTGGGTTTTATCGCACCCACCGTAAGAGACCTCGTGGCGAGAAACCATACGGCTCCGTATGGTCGTTGCTTCCCGCCTGAAAAGATTCGCGCTCGCATGTCAGGTCTTTGTCGAGCCGCCTCTACCGTTTCGAAGGCCGCGGTGGCCATCGACAAACGAAGGAGAGCGGCGATGAACCTGATGAAGAAGGCGATGACGGCGTTGGCGACGATGATGACCCTGGTGATCGGGGCGGGCACGGCCACCGCGATCGTGCTGCGCAACGAAGACACCGAGAACCACGAGGTCACCATCACCTCGCCCACGATGACCAAGCAATACGAGTTCCGCGCCCGCACCTTGTCCTTCATCGTCTGCGTCGGCGAGTGCGAGTTCACCGTCGCCGGCATCGGGACCGTGCGCGCCAAGTCGGACGACATCGTCTCGATCCGCGACGGCAAGGTGATCACCATCCCCGCCGGTACCGAGCCCGAGTGATCCGAGTGATCCATGTGACCTTGTCGCCGCGCGGACTCCGTGGTCACTTCGGCCGATGCCAACCGGAGCTCGAGACGAACGGGTCGTCGCCCTGGGCCCGCCCCGCCACGCGCGTAACGCCTGCGGCACCTGCTGCACCGGGTGGCGCATCAAGGTCCTCGAGCACGAGGTCGAGCGCATCGAGGCTCACGCGCGCGCCCTCGATGTGCCCGACCCGATCATCGACGGCACCCTCCGCACGAACGACGGAACATGCGTGTTCCTCGGCGAGCCGACCGCGGACCCACGCCAAGAGCAGCCCCAGACCCGCCTCTGCCGCATCCACAGCGCCTTTGGCGCGACCGAGAAGCCGGTCATCTGCCAGGCCTTCCCGCGCCTCGCGGTCCACAGTGGTGACGCGGTCCGGATCGGCGTCGACCCCGGCTGTTCGAGCACCTGGCGTTCGTATGTCGACGGTCCCGAGCTCGACTTCCCGCAGGTCCGGTCGCCTCGCCTGATGCCGTTGTCACCCGAGCTGGCCGCGACCGAGCAGTCCCTCATCCGCCTGTGCCGCCAGCCCGGCATGACCTTGCCGCAGCTTGTCGGCATCGTCGCCAATCAGCCAGGTCACGCGCCGAAGCTTCCGCCCGGGCTGACGCGCCGCTTCCTCACGGCGATGAAGGGCCAGGCGGCTGACACGCCCGGCCTCGACTTCTACCTTGGGCACGCGGACGCCGGGCCGCTCCTGCGAGGTGACCTGGAGAAGGCCGCCAACTTCGTGCGCAACGTCGACGCGACGCGCCCGCCGAAGCTGCTGTTCAGCCGCGAGGCTTCGGCGCTGGTGCTCGAGACATTGCAACGCACGTTGTTCCTGCGTCTCGGGGATGCGCAACTCCCGCCGATGGGCAAGTTCGTGCTTCAGCTCGCCGGTGCGATCGCATGCGCGTATGTGTACACCCGCGCCGAGGCCTTCGGCCGCGCGCTCGCTGCCTGGTCGCGCCTGTCGCGGCTGCCTGATTTCTGGGTGTCGTTCGTCCCCGACGCGGATGCGGCCCGCGTGTTGATGACCGGCTAGCTTTCCAAGGGGACTCCATGCGCACGTTCGCCCTGCTCGGCTGCAACCTCGCTCTGGCCCTCGCTGCGTGCAGCAAGCCCCCCGCGGAGACGGGACCGGTGCCCGCGATCACCCCCAACGACTTCCTCGCGGGCGTCGCTCCGACGTTCATCGTCGGCACCCTCGGCGATGACGGCGCCGACCTTCGCGTGCGGGGCCAGGCCGAGTTCATTCGCTCGACATTCTTCCCCGCCTCGAAGCTCATGACCGACGTCGACGCAGGCAGCAGCTGGCCCGAGCGGCCGGTGCTCTACGGAGGCCCGAACCTCAACGCGATGCTGCACGACATCGCGCCAGGTCTGCCGTTCGAGCTCGACGCAACGCACCTCTCGATCGGCGGCCAGACCTTGAAAGGGGACGACCTCCAGCTGATCACGGTGCTGCCCGCGCAGACCGGCGACTCGGCCCATCCGCCGCTGCTCTTGTACGCCGGCACCGGCCCGGTCGGCGTCGCCGAGATCAACGCGGTCACGCACGGCACCGACCCGATCCTGGTCGCCGACGTGTTCGGCCCGCTCTACACGGGACGCTGGGTGCGCGCCGCCGACGGCACGCTCGCGGCCGAGCTCGGGCCCGCCGCGCGACGCATCGCCTGGCGCGACGTGAAGCGCACGAGCGACGTCGGCGCGACCAGCTACCGCTTCCCCGCCGACCTCGCGGCGGCCCCCGACGAGTCCGACCTGATCGACGCCGCCGAGAAGGGTCTCGCGCGCGCGGTCAACCAGCTCGGCCTGAAGTCCTACGGGTCGCTGACGATCTATGTGCACCCGGATGTGCGCTCGAAGCAGGCGCTGACCGGCAACGCGGGCGACGGACACGCACTGCCCGGTGCCCGCACCCTGCACATCGTCGCGCGTGCTCCGGCCAAGGTTATGGCCCCACTGGTCGCACACGAGGCAACCCACATCCTCGCTTACGACGCCTTCGGCCCGGCCGGCACCTCGTTCATGGGCGAAGGCCTGGCGGTCTGGGTGAGCAACCAATACGGCGGCAGCGACCTCGCCGACTGGGAGCTGAACCTCGGCAAGCATCCGCCAATCCGCGAGTTGATCGGCCCGAACTTCAGGAAGACCACCGAGCGCATCGCCTACCCGGCCGCAGGCCTCTTCGTGAAGGCGGCCGTCGAGCTCATCGGCATCGAGGCCGTCGCAAAGCACCTCCTCGGCGCCACCGCCACCACCTGGGATGATGCCTGCAAGGCGGCCGGCACCACGCCCGACCTCCTCGACAAGGCCTTCGCCGCGAAGTTCCCGATGCCCCCGCCGTGAGCGCGACCTGACGCCCGCCCCCTCGCGGACTTTGGCCCTGCGTGAATAACGCCCATCCACCCGTTTGACGGCCCTCCCAAGCAGCGCAGCAAGGCCCGAGGATCGGATGGCGGAAGCCAGCCGTCGGTTGACCGAGTCGATGTCGCGAAACTACTATCGCGTCGCACTCCCGACCGACGAGCATTCATGGGCAAGTATACCGGTCAGAACATCTTCGCCTTGTTCGTGCAGCCCTCTTCTCTCGACGCCGTCCTGAAAAAGACACTTGTCGAGATGCTGACGAAAAAGGATGGCACTGAGTGGAAGTACATCAGAGTCTTGAAAGGCCCTCACCTCGAGGTCGTGAGCCCATCGTCCGGCGGGGATTGCAAGGCGAGCATGATCGTCGACTTCGTCATCAACGTGCCGAAGGTCAAGTCGTTCGAGTTCAACGTTGCCATCGATGCCGATGTCGTTGCGCGCATCGATGGTCCGGGACTGCTCAACGTCAACTACTTCTGTCCACCGACGACAACTACTTCTGACCAACGCCTGTCAGTGATTCCTCTGCCGTTTCGACTCCACTCGGAGGGGCGCCGGAACGACGTTTCGCGGCCTCGCTGCGGAAGCTCGGGCCATCGAGTTCGAGGATCGTCGCATGATGCACAATCCGGTCGATCGCGGCCGCGGTCGTCATGGGATCCTTGAAGATTTTATCCCATTGGGAG
>Ga0335397_10000017_pt1 | contig 163189 bp, 126 predicted proteins | sample MAT04_FD_205740 | JGI IMG/M metagenome (GOLD analysis project Ga0335397, IMG submission 205740) | Freshwater microbial communities from Lake Fryxell liftoff mats and glacier meltwater in Antarctica - MAT-04 (spades assembly) (version 2) ...
CCGCGAGCCCCGCGCCGACGTGGAGGTCCTGGCAACGCGTCTCGGCCGCCGGGCACAGCTTCAGCACCGGACGTCCCTCGTCCTTGACGAGGCCTTCGTCGAAGCCGGCCGGGAACGCGGGCAGATGCGTCACGTCGTTCTCGTCGAGCTTCGTGCTGGTGCGCTTGCCGCTAGCGAGGTCGAGCGCAACGCAGTAGCGCGTCTCCTGCGCGAAGCCACAGAGCGAGAGCACGCCCGCGTCGAGCTTGGCGAAGTCGGGGGAGATGCTGCCGAGCACCTGCATCACGTCGTGCGGCACACAGTCGGCGGCGGGCGGGGCCGAGGCCGAGGCATCGACAGCGGCATCCTGCATCGCACTCGCCGCGTCAGGCGCGGGGGCGGCCGCAGCGTCCGTCGGCGCTGCAGTGGCGGTCGCGGGGGCGACATCCGGAGCCACGACCGGCTCCTTCTTGCCACAAGCGACCAGGCCGAACGCGACGATGAGCGGGAGGTAGAGCTTCATGCCTCCGAGGTAGCCGAATTCGTGGCGGTCGTCGAGAGTGTTGACCCCCGCCGTGGTTCCTACTGCGCGTCCTTGAGCGCGTCCTTGACCCGGTCTTCGCGCTCGAGGGTGGCGATCGCCAGCTTGTCGCAGGGCACCATCTCCTCGAGCTGGATGCTCGACTCGGGCGGCTCGCGAAACGGCACGAACATCTTCGTAGACATGAGTCCGGCCCATGGCATCAGCTCCTGGTTGGACATGCCGGGCTTCGAGACGATCACGACCGCGACGCACCCGCCCTCGCGCACCCCGATCAGCACGCCGACCGAGCTCGCGTCGCAACCTCCGAGCTTGGGACACACCCGCTCGGGCTCGGGTCGCACATCGATGGGGCGCCCAGGGAAGTGCTCCATCAGCATCGCTTTGAGGCGATCCTGTAGCGCCTTGGCAGGCCCGCGCATGGCGGCCGTCTCGGCCATCGGCACGACGCGCGGCCACAACAGCACGATGCCGCCGGGCACGCCCTTCGAGTGGCTGATCTCCGCGGAATAACGCCGGGTCTCGTCCGGGGTCTGGTCGGCCGCGTCGTCCGGGGTCGTCTCGCGCGGCGCACACGACGCAGACAGAACGAGCGACGCAAGGCAACCGATCGTCGACTTCAAGAGGCCACGACAAAGGGACATCGATTCTCCCGCCGGCGAGCTACTCGCCAGGCCCTGCGATTCCGCCGATATAGCTGAACGAAACCGCGTTGTTGTAGCCATACACGAAGAGGCCGAACTTCACCGTGGCACTCGCCACGTGATAGCCCGCCGCGACCGCGTAGTAGCCGTACTCCCAACCACTGGCACCGATCGGCTGGAAGTTTGCCTCGGGCACCGCGACGCCGTCGACCGTTACCGTGTCACCCTGCGGCTTGACGATCGAGACCCACAGCTTCGAGTAGCCGGAAGGTACGGAGAATGCGTAGTCCTTGCGGTAGCGCGCCTCGGGCACCATCAACACGAGGCTCGCGTCGCCCGTGAAGTCCTCGGTGGTGTCGCGGCTCGTGAGGTACTGGCCGATTTGCAATTTGCCGGTCGCGGTCACTTCGAACGTGCCCTGTGACTTCACCTCGACGAAGTCGCCCTTCTTGGCGAGCGTCACGCCGTTGCCGCTGGTCACCGGGAGGGTCGTGACGACGACGTTGTCCTCGGCCGCCTGGATGCGCCAGAAGTCGTTCTCGATGAGGCTCGTGCCGCGCGGCGGCGACTTCACCGCGAAGTAGTGGTTGCCCAGCATCGGCACGGGCAACATCTGCTCCTCGAGGTGGTCGGCGCAGCACGGTGACACCAAGGTCGTACCGTTCTCGCCTTGCTGTTCGACCGGGTCACCGACGACCGCCTCTTCGTGTCCGCCGAAGACCGAGATCGGCTTGTTCGCGCGCACGGTCGAGCCGGTGATGTCCTTGGGTCCAAACAGCGAATCGGGGTCAGCCTGAATCGACAGCACGTCGCCACGATTGAGGCGCATCGTGTGGGTCGCGCCTGCGGCCAACGCCGGGATGGCTCCGCTCGCGCGCACCGGTGCGGTCACCGTGAAGGTCACGTCGGTGTTGTCGAAGGCCGCGATGACGGTGAAGTAGCCGTTCTGGTTGGGCGGCGTCGGGAAGCCCGGGATAGCGATCAGGTCGAGCGGCGAGGTGGGCCACGACAGGATCACGTAGTCGGTGCCCAGCAGCGGATCGGGGATGAGCAGCGACGCGTCGTTCGAGAAGCGGTTGTCCCACGGATTGAACATGTGCGTGAGCACCGGCCCCGTCGCCGTGAGGTGCACACCCTTCGGCATCAGCGAGGTGCCCTGCACATTGATGTTGGGCAGCTGGAACACGCGCGACTCACCGGCCGGAACGCTGTCGTCGGTGGGCGCGAAGCTGAAGAGCGGCGGCATCTCGAAGCCGACGCGCACCGCGACCGTGCCAGGATTCGACACGACCAACGCCCATGGCAGGTTCTCAGGTGTCGGGTTCAGGGTCGGGTCGGGATAGTTCGGCAGGTCGGTCGCCCAGAACTCGCAGCCGACGTAGCTGCCGAACTTCGGGTCATTGGGGCAACGCACCTGGCAGGTGCCAGCGCGGCAGCTCGAGTCCTCGTTGCACGCGATCGGCTCGCCGTAGCCCTTGCCGTCTTCCTTGCAGACAAGCCGCGTCGTGAGGTTGTTGCAGATGGAGCTGCCTGGCTGACAGACCTGCTCGACGATGGTCTCGGCGGCGATCTCCGTGTCGGTCACGTCGCTCACGTCGACCCCATCTACGGGACCGGTGGTGTCGCTGTCGGGAACGCTGGTCGCGTCGCCATCTGGCAGGTTGCTCGCGTCGATCTGGGTCTCGAACGCGTCGACGATCTCGTTGTCGCCGACCTCCCCGACCTCTCCATCGGCTGAACCATCGAGTCGGATGTCACCGGTCTGCGTGCCCGAGTCGGGATCCGAACAAGCGAGCAGCGACACGGACACAGACACGAAGACAAAGCGGAACATGAGGCGCCTCAGCGCTTGCGCGGCGGGGGTTGCGGACGCGAAGGCGGGGGCGGCGGGGCGTGCACGCCTTCTTGATCGACCTCGAAGCCACTCGCTCCGAGCGTCGCGTCGTCGTCGCCGAAGGCTGCCAGACGCGCACGCAACGCGTCCATCGCAGATTGCTGTGAGGGTGCGGGCTGCGGGCGCGGGCCCGCGGGCTGCGGGCGCGATGAAGGCGCCGGGGTGGCGGCGCGCGGTGGCTCCGGTCGGGCCGGCGGCGGGCTCGGACGCGCGGGCGGCGTGGGCGTCGGTCGTGATGGCGGCGACGGCGTGCGCGCGGGCGGAGCCGGGGTCGGACTGCGAGCCGCTGGCGAGACATCCGACCTTGCTGGGGGGGATGGGGTAGGCCGCGCCGATGGCCGTGAGGACGGGGCCTCGCTCGCGGCGTCGTCGATGTCGTTGAACTTGGCCTTCAAGCGGGCGAGTCGTTCAGCGACGCGCGCCTTCGAGTCGTCCTTGACGCTGGCGGGATCTTCCCCGCGCACCTCAGACGGGCGCATGCGACGGCGCTGACCCGAACTCTCCTCGGCCTCGATCTGCTTTTGGAAGACCGGGGCTGCGGCGCGCACCGCACCCGCACCGCCATGCGTTCCTTCCGACCACTCGATGCCCGCGAACCTCGCGCGCAATGCGCTCATGTCGCGCTCCGGCTCGGGCTCGGGCGGCAGCTCCGGCTCGGGCTCGGGCTCCTCCTCGGCGACCGGCATCGCGGTCAGCGCGTCCAGCGCCGCATCCTCGTCCTCGTCCTCGGGACGATAGCCGCGCGTCTCGAGGCCACCGAGCTCGGGCGGCCGCAGCATCGACTGGACCTCCTTGCGCTTGATGTACTCGGGCAGCTCATTGAGGATGCCGCGGTAGAGCACGTGCGGGTTGCGCACGTCGCCCGGCTCGTAGAAGCCGCAGTTGTCGACGAAGGTGTTGCCGAGCTTGTCGAGGCGCTTCAAGAAGCGGAAGGGCGAGAGCTTGTTCTGGGCCTGCAGACCGACGAACTGGAAGAAGATCGGAAGCCGGCTCGAGCGGCGGATCGCGTCCGCTGAATCTTCCTCGTCCTCGCACTCGCCGCCGGTCAAGAACAGGCAGAAGACCGGGTAGGCGCGGGGCGCCGAGAGCATCGGATAGACGACCCGCTCCTGCTTGAAGAGGCGGCCGACCGTCTCCTTCAATGCGGGGCGGTCCCAGTCTTCCGGGAAGAAGTAGCGGCAGACCTCGTGGATGACCGGCGAGTAGCGACACTTCTGCTGGTAGTCGGAGCCGGTGCGGATGACCTCACGGTCGACCCAGCCGGCGAAGTCTTCCTTGCGCAAATCCTTGAGATAACGGGCGTTATCGCCGAAGGCATACGCCGGGATGACGCCGTCGTCGTCGAAGTTCAGCGCCAGGCCCAGGAGCTGGGGGACGAGATCCTGGACGATGCGCGCGCGATAGATCGGGAACATCGAACGCGAGACATCGACCACCAACACGACCTCGGCCTTGAGGCCGTCGAGACCTACGCGCTCCAGCACTTCTGAAGCTGAAGCGGCAAGGTCTCTGAGGTTGTCGTTGGCCATCCACTCTCTCCGGCGTCTCGAAGGAAGAGAAGAGTATCGAGCCCACGCTCGGATGTCATCCGGTGCCCCGAAGGTTTCGCGATGACCTGTCGCGGGATATTTACCAATCGGTCAATAAGGCGATGCTGGGGTGAAGCGCGTGCGCCGAGGCCCAAGAGCGAATGGAAGGTCGCTACTTCAGGCCCGGGCACTTGAGCGCGACCACCATCACGGAGCGGTTCACGGCATCCGGCGCGAGTGGCGAGAAGCTGCGGCGACCTGCGCCAGCGGACGCGGACGCGGCGACCTGGTCCTCGATGATGGCGCGGAACGACGCCGTCTCCCAGTAGTCGGTGCGGGTGTTATCCAGCGCGACCGAGAGCACGCGCATGTCGCGCGCGCCGACCTTGCGGCGCCAGCTGTGCACGACCTCGGCGACCGCGTGGGCGCGATCCTCGGCGAGCCGGGCGTTGTCATCGGACATGCTGGCGGCGCTACCATCGAGGCGGTTGCCCGCCTTGCTGGCGGTCCCGAAGAGCAGGATCGTGTGCGCGTCGCGGTTGTCCGCGAGGAACGCAAGCAGCTCGGACTGCAGCGCGCCCGCGTCGCCGGGGCAGGTCGCGGCGCCCGGTGGGCACGCGGATGGCTCGGCGATCGACGAGTCGAAGCCACGGCAGGTGCCGTTGTCGCGTGCCCATGTGTTGCATCCGAACAGCGCGAAGTGGGTCGCCACGCCGGCGTCATCCGGGCGACCGAAGAGCGCACCGAAGGCCTCGGAGGACAGACCGACCAACGGGCTCTCGTCCTTCTTGCACGCACGCTCGCAGTCCTTGACGAGCGACTGGGCGAGCGCCTTGAACGCGGGCTCGCCGCAGCGGCCTTCGTCGACTGCTGGCGGCGTGGGCGTGATAGCGGGCGTGGGCGTGGGTGTGGGTGTGAGGGTGGGTGTGGGTGTGGGCGTGGGCGTGGGTGTGGGCGTGGGCGTGGGCGTGGGTGTGGGCGCGAGCGCGAGCGTGGGTGTGGGCGCGGGCGTGGGTGCTGGGACGCTCGCGAGGGCGAGGTTCGGCGCGGGTCGGCAGTCGAGTGGGCACGTCTCGTTGCTGCCGCAGGTGCCGTCGCCGCAGCGATCGGTGAGGCTTGCGATCAGCACCAGTGCCGCGCCGCCGGCCAACGCGAGCAGCAACAGCCAGAGCGCCTGGAGGCGACGGCGGCTATCGCGGACAACGGGTCGCGTCGCGCCGACACGGCCACCATTGGCAAGAGGCACGTTCATGGTGTCCGCTCCAAGCAGTGTTCGAGGACCTCGCGCCGCAGGTCGCCGGTCGCGGTCGCGAACGGCTTGCTGGTGATCGCGCTCGGCGGCGGAGGCAGCGGCGACGACGCGACGATGGCGAAGCCCGGCGTCGCCGAGAAGCACCACCACGGCTCGTCCGAGGTACCGCAGCCCGCGTGATCGCGCGCGCGCGCTTCGATGCGACGGGCGGCCTCGGCCTGCTCCGCGAGCGCACCACGGGGTCCGAGTGCCAGCTCCGAGTCGAGGCAACGGGCCGCGAGCGACGACATGCCCGCCAGCGTCTGGCGCCGATCCGAGAGCGTGAAGTAGCCCGGCTCCGCCCCCAGCTCCCACGCGACCAGATCGAGCGCTGCCTCCGGACCCGCATGGCGAGCCGCGCACACGACCGCGGTCGGCGCCTCGCAGGCACGCGCATCGTTGCCCTTGGCCTGCGCATCACAGGCGCGCGCACCGGCCCGCAGCAACAAGCGCGTGGCGCGACCGTGGCGCATGCGCTCGCGCAGGAGCGGCTCCTCGGCCTTGAAGTCCGCGCGGCAGGCGGCGCAGTCGAGGTCGAGCCAGGCGATCAGTGTTGGCCCCGCGCCGGTCGCGAGCACGATCGACGCGTCGTCATCGGGCAACGACTCGGGGCCGAAGCGCGCCCCGGCCGGGCAGGTCGTCGGCTCGCACACCGCGGCGAGCCACTTCTCGGTGCTCGCCGCCGGTGCCGCGCGCGCCAATCGGCCGCGTGCGCTGACCTGCGCAAGGCCCCACGCGAGGCCGACCCAGGCAGCGAGCGCCAACGCGATCGCGGCACCTCGCTTCAGGTAGGAGGCATCGCTCGACGATGAAGCGCGCGGCATGATCGCCGCGCCCAGCGACGCGACGACCGCGAGCCCGTGCATCGCGATGCACACCTTGCAGCGCACGTCGGTCGCGAGGCCAATCACGAGATAGGTCGCGCTGCCACCGAGCAACATCACGACCAGCCCGAGCTGAGCTGATTGAACCAAGACGACATGGCGCCGAGGCGAGAGCACGAGCCCCCACGTCACGAGTCCGAGGACCGCATGCAGCGCGCTCGCCCAGGCGATCGCCGGCACCCCGAGCACCACCGCGAAGCGGCTCTGCGCGACGCTCGCACAGTCCGCGCCGCAGGCAGCCGGCATCGTCGTGAACAAGCTCTGGAGACCTATCGACAGCGCGAGCACGCTCGCGAACGTCGCCAGCGCGACGCCCACGACCCGCCTTACGGGCCAACGAGCGAGCGTGGTGAGCGGTGCCGCGACGATGCCGACCTGCGAGGTCATGGCGCCTCGCACGCGCCGAGCAGCTCCGCGCGCTCGGCACAGTCATCGGTCGCGCTCAGCGCGGCGCGACAGGCGGCCTCGCCGGTGAGGCCGCGGCAGAGCTTCTCGGCGCGCCGCTTCACCGCCTCGCACGCGAGCGGCGCGTTGGCACCCGACCGCTCGAAGCCCAGCGCACGCGAGACCGGCCCAAACGCGAGCACGAGCGCGCTGACGGTCGCGACCATCGCCGCGATAAGCGTCGGGTCGAGCCAGCGTCGCGTCGTCTTGTGAGCACGCGAGGTGCGCACGATTGCGTCACCGACCATGCCTGTTGGAGCCGCCCGCCCCTCGATCCAGAGCAGCCGTCGCAGCGCGGCGACACTCTTCGGACGCTGCCGCGGGTCCGCCTCCAGAGCGCTCCCGAGCGCCTCCTGCACCTCGCGCGGCAGCTGTCGCCAGGCCAGTGCCGCCGCCTCGCGCGGCGACTTCGCGATCGGATGGCGCCGCTCGAGCCGCGCGTCGACGGGCTGATCGGCCGGATACGCACGCGTGCCCGCGAGCAGCTCGAAGATGATCGCCCCCAACGCCCAGAGGTCGCTGCGCTCGCTGCCGGCTTCGCCTTCGAGCCGCTCGGGCGCTGCGTAGGCGACGGTGCCGCCGGGTCCACCGCGCTTCGAGCGCGCCGCGAGACCGAGGTCGAGCAGCACCACCTCGAGCCCGCCATCACTACGCTTCCATATAATGATGTCGTCGGGCTTCAGGTCGTTGTGCACGAAGCCGGCCTCGTGCACGCGCTCGACCGCGTCACAGAGACAGCCAACCAGCGCCCGCGTCGGCGCGTTCCAACGCCGCGCTCCCTGCCAGCGACGGCGCACCAACGCGCGCTCGATGAGCGTCGCCAACGACACGCCTTCGACCCATCTACGTACGAGCGCGAGCCGTCCACCGGGCAAGCGCGTGAGCCCGACCAGCGACGGCGCGACGCCACTGCCCGCGAGCTTTGCGAGAACCGCAGCCTCGGCCTCGAGCTGCGTCTCACGCGCGAGCGTATCGCTGTCACCGTGCGCGACCTTCACCGCGACGGGCTGACCGGCGCAGGTGCCGGTGAAGACCTCGAAGTCGCGCCCGACCGACAGTGGTCGCAGGTCGACGACCAGGTCCTGCATGAGGTCCACGTTTCGCCCGCGCCTCTTGCCGAGCTCGCTCATGCGGTCCTCCGCAGCGCCGCGACCTGCGCACGCGCACCGCCCGCGAGCGGAATCGGCCGCGCGACGACCAGCTCCGACAAGACCCGCAGCGCCTCACGCCGATCGAGCGACACCTGCGCATCGGTGCACGTCGTCGACTCGCAGCACTTCGCGCAGTGCGCCGCGCAGTCACACTCGAGCAGCTCGCAGGCGGCCAGCACCAGCGCCTCGAGGTCGTCGTCGTGCAGGTCGGCGCAGGTGCCGAGCCCCTCGGGATGGGCGTCGTACAAGACGATCGCCGCGCGCCCGAGACCCGCATCATCGGCCGTCGTGTAGGTCACGCCGAGGTCGGTCGCATTGTCGAAGAAGCACGGCGAAACCTCGCGCAGCGCGTGCACCATCGCATGCAATGCGGCCGCCGATGGTCCCGCCTCGGCGAAGACCAACATGCGCGCCGCGGTTCGCAGCGCCGGCAACATCATCGGCTCGGGCAGGAGCCGCGTGTAGGCGCGCCGCTCGCCGCTCGCCTGCGCATCGCTCGCGAACTGCCTCACGCCGCGGTGCAGCGCGCGCACCTCGATGTCGCCTTCCCACACTTCGACCTCGCGTGCGCCGCGAAACCGGAGGCGCGACTTGCGCGGCGCCCCGACCAGCGTCGTCGCGAGCGTGCGCAGCGGCGTCGCGCTGACGAGATGCGTTGGCACCAGCACCCGGCTGGCACCGGTTCGCACCTCGAAGCGCTCGGCCGTGCCGAGGGTCGTGATCGCGCCGTCGAACAGCTCGAGGTCGACGCCGGCGAACGCCACCTCACGCTTGCGACCGCTGCGTGGCTCGACCAGCAGCGTGCGCGGCGCGGCCTCGCTCGCGCTACCTTGCGGCAGGCGCGCGCGAACCCGCGGCGCGGCGACGATCCCGGTAGCGGTCGGCGCCCACCCATGGATCTGGCGCAGCAAACCTGCCCGCTCGAGTGCCGCGAGCTCGCGATCGACCAGGCCCGGCGAGAACACCGCACGCAGCCGATCGACCTCCTGCGGCGCCTCCGCGAGCGCCGCGCGGAGATGAAAACGCGCCAGCCCATCGCGCTGCTCGGGCACGTCGCGATCGCCCGGCAACGCTACCAAGAGGCGCGATGCCCGGCCTCGCACGAGGCTTTGCGCGCGGTCCTCGCGCATGCGGCGACCCAGCGGCCCACCGACCGGCACGAGGTACTCGCGCGCCACCGAGCGCGCCGCCGGATGACGCGCGAGCGGTGCGGGCCGATCGAGCGCGACGAAGCGCGTGTCCTCGGGGGGCTCAGCCGCGAGCCGCGGCTCGGGCGGCGCGGGCAGCAGGTAACGCAGGATCGGCTGGGTCGGCAGCGGCTGTCGCGGTACGACCACGATCGGCTCAGCGGCACCGATCGCGCGCGCCACCGTCACGACCGACGGACGCACACCGAGCACCAGAAGCGTCAGTGAACCATGTGCCAGCCGCTCACGCGCGACGAGGCGATGGATCCCATAACGCAGGCCCGCGAGCACCTCCGCCGACAGCGCCACCGCGGCGTCGACGACGATCAACCCGAGCCGTGGGAAGGCGATCGCGCGATCGAGCGCGCTGTTCAGGTCGGCTGGCGAAATACTTTGAGCACCAACCTTCTCGTCACCACCATTTGCACCGATCCACAGCGTCGCGAGCCCGCGCTCGGCCAGGCGCTCGGCGACGATCCGCGCGGCGCGACGCTTGCCCGCGCCTTCTGGGGCCGCGGCCGCGAGGACCCGCGCGACGACGTCGACCGTCCGAGCATCCTCGGCGAGACACGCCAAGACGATCTCGCTCGCATAGTCCGAACTCGCGCCGACGGCCGCCTCGCGTTCGAACAGCGGCGGGCTGCCCAACGCACGATGGAACGCCGCGTGCGCATCCTCGCTCGCGGGCATGACCACATCAGCCACCGTCGCCTCGGCCTGAGCTTCGAGCGGTCGCGCGAGCGATCGCGACATCGCGACGAGCACCATCGATGCGGTCGCCCAACCGCCGACATCCAGCCAGCCGCCCCACGGCAATGCCGCGATGAGCGCCAACGACAAGCCGGTGAAGCCCCAGCGCAGCGGCCGCCGCACCCCCTCCAAGGCCGTTCCATCCGGCGCAATGCCGAACAGCAGCGCCGTCGCGCGAGCCGGTGCCCGCGCACTATCGCCGCGCGGCCACACGAGATGCAGCACCACCGTCAACAGCAGCAGCGCCGCGAGGCTCAACGTCACCGCGGCCAGTGCGCCGGCCGCACCCGCCTCCGCGAGCCCGAGCCGGGGTGACAGGTAGGCGAGCCACGAGCCGCCGAGCGCGCTCGCGATGCCGGATGCCGCCGCCAGCACGACGCCCGCGATCGCCCACAGCTGCGAGCGCGCCGGCGTCATCCAGTCCGGCCCCGCGCGCTCGACCGCGCGCGCCAGCACATGCACCAGCACCACCGACAAGAGCGCCAGGAAGGTCGCCAACAACGCGCTCATCCGCGCCTCCCGTCTGGGCTCCAGACGACCAGAAGATGCGCGTCGCCCGCGCTCATCACGACCGCGTCGGTCTGCACTCCGAGCTCGTTCGCGTCCGACGAACGGCCGGCCATGCGATCGAAGGGCGCCGGCAAGAGCGTCACCCGCCGCACCGGCAAGCCACGCGGCACGAGGCGCGCGAGTCCGTGCTCGACGCTTGCCAAGGCCCGCGCGAGCGGTGCTGTCAACGCCTGCGCGAGGTCACTGCGCGCGACCCACGGCACCCCGCTTCCCGACTCGAGGCTCGGCCCGAAGCTCACGGCACGCGCGGCACCCAGGAGGTCGAGCAGCGTCGGCAGCCCATCGCGCCAGCCCGCCGCGATCTCGCCGCGCACCCGCTGCACCAGCGGCTCCGGCGCGGGATCTAGCAAGCGCTTCGCCGCGCTCAGATCGACCGCCGCGTCGATGTCGCGCGGCCCACTCGCAATCGGTGCAGCCAGCCCCGACTCGCCCGCCGCGATGGTCCGCCCAAGCGATCGCACATGCGCCTCGATCGCCGTGAGCCTGCGTCGCTCGGAGGTCAGCTGCTCGCGCAACCAGGTCGACGCGCGGCCCACAATCTCCGGACCGAGCGCCTCGTGCTCAGCCAGCGCGATCGCCGCCCGGGCCGCATCGTAGTCCGCCTGCGCCGTCGCCAGCGACGCACGCGCGACCTTCGCGCGCAGCGCCGACCACCCGCGCGCGAGCCCGGCGAGCCCGACGAACGCCGCCGTCCCAACCAGCGCGAACAGCGCATGGCCCGAGCCTGCGATCGACCCTGCCAGCGAACCAAAAGCCCCGCCCGCGAGCGCCGGACCGAGCGCCAGTCCCGCGAGCGCACCCGACGGCGCGGCCCACCCGAACACCAGCAGCATCGCTCCCGGCAACGCCTGCGGCACCGCGCGCACACGCACCTCCGCCGCACGCACCGCCTCGAGCGTCGGCATCTCTCCGAACGTCCGTGGCGCCGCGACCTCGACCTCGTGCCGCAACCTCAGAACCAGTCGCTCGATCGCCGCCTGCAATGGGATCAACGCCCCGAGCCCGTGCGTCGCAAGCGCCTGGTCGACCGCCGCGAAGACCTCCCTCGCCAAGCCCTCGGCAGCTGCGAGCGCACGTTCGCGTAGCTCGTCGCCCGACTCACCGCGCTGGATCTCCGCGATCACCTCCGCGACCACCACCTCACGCGGCAGCTCCCAGTCGTCGCTCGCCCACTCACGTCCCTCCTCAAGCGACGCCGCCAACAACACCGCCGCCTTCGCCGCGAGCCCACGCGCGAGCGCCTCATCGAGCGCGCGAGCCGACAAATGTGCTGTACCTGCGAGCACTTGAGTCACACCCGCGGTCGTCCACAGTGCATCGGTGCGCATCACCTCGCGACCCGCGGCGGTGCCCGCGAGATCGAGGCACGCCGCCAGAAAGCTGCCCAGCCGCTGCACCCGTTCGACCGCGTCGATTGCCTGTCCGAAGGCACTTGCCGGCACCAGCCACAGCGGCTTCATCACATCGCCGATGACCTCGAGCCCCATCCCGAGCGTCGCTCCCGCGAGGTCCTCTTCCGCGAGCTCGAGGCCGACCACGAAACGAACCCCGCACTCGACGCTCTCGTCTCTCGGGGCCTCGACCAGCACCACTCCGGGTCGGCGCGCGACGCGCTCCACGATCGCCCGCAGCGCACCCGCGAGCGGATGTGAGCGCGCAGGCGGCACGAGCACGACCTCGATGGGACCGACGTGCCTCATGCTGCGCGACGCTCCTTCTTGTCGGCCTCGTCGGCCTTGTCTTGCTCACCGCCATCGCTCGCCAGCGCACGACCGAGCTCTCCCAAGGCGCGCGCCTCGAGCACCTGTCCCTCGGCCTCGGCGTCGAAGCGCCAGCCCGCGATCTCTTCCTTGGCGGCAGTCACACGCCCCGGCTCGGCCTCGATGATACCCCGCACAGCCGCCTCCAGCGGGACTCGCAGGCCCTCCGCCATGAGGGCCCAGTGGCGCGCCAGCTCGCGCGCCGACGACCCGAGGTCGCCTTCTTTGCCGCGCAGCCGCCAGCTGAAGCGACCACCTTGCCGGGCCACGACGCCGGCCGCCAAGGCCCGCGCGACCTCGCTGACACCGACCGCCGCGAGCGCCGCGCGACGCTCCTCCCAAGCCCGTCGATTGATCGGATCGAGGCCCGGCAGACCGTCGCCTTCCCAGCGATGATCGACCTGCAGCGGCTCCTTGCGCAGCGGGTCCTGCGCCTCGTGCTCGTACGCGCGCAACAGATTGCCCTGCACCTCGACCCACGCGTAGAGCGGCACGCCGAGGCACGCCTGATAGAACGACAGGAGGTCGGGCGAGCCCCAGTCCTCGAGCCGCTCGAAGCCACTCGCCCCGACCGCGAGCGCTTCTGCCAGCACAGGCAGCGCAGCCAGATGCTCGGCCTGCACCCCGACGAAGCGCGGTCGATACGGCGCGAACTCGCGCCCCGCGACGACCGGCTCGTCGAAGCGACCGAGCGCACGCGACATGCCCGCCACCCGCGCGAGCTTCTCCGCGAGATAGTCGCGCACCGCGCCCAGCGTCACCGCGTCCAGCTCTTCCTTGCGCCTGGCGCGATGCTGCGTCAGCGCCATGCGCGCCTCCAGCACCAGCCCGTTGGCCAGACCTATCGGCGCATCCACCGCGATGTGGCGAGCGATGCGCGTGCGATAGAGCCGGTCGAGTTCGCCAGCGATGCGATACAGCACCCGCTCGCCGTCACCCGCCTGCAGGTGCGTGTCGACCGCCGCCAGCAGATCCTGCACCGGTACGTGCACGCCCGGCTCGACGATCAACCGCCACAGCTCGTCCCACGCGCGCACTCCCGCGCGCTCGTCGTGGAAGACCTCGCTGCCGAGGTGGAACTCGCCCGCGTCACTCTGACGCTCGCTACGCTCATCGGCACGACCCTCGCCGATGTCGCTCAGCGCGAGCCCACGCTCGCGAGCCCGCTCGGCCTCGACGCGCAGGTGCGACACGAGGCCAATGCCCTGCTTGGCGATCGTGCGGAACACCTCGAGGCGTTGCTGCACCTGCTGCTTCAGGGCACGCGCGAGCCGCTGCCAGAAGTCGACGATCAGCGTCTCCTGCGCCGTGTCGCGGAGCTGGTTGAACCACGCGACGACCGACTGCCGTCGCTCGGTGAACGCCTGCTCCTTTTTGAAGAGCTTGCGGCTTGCCTCGACGAGCCCCGCCTCGAGCGACTGTAGTTGCCGCCGCAGCTCCGGCTGATCGAGCTTCCAGGTCGACGCATCGGCCGCCGTCAGCGCGAGGTGACGCCCCGACTCAGCGTCCTCGAACGGCACCAGACACCAGTCGACAAGAACCTCGTCTTCTTCCCCGCCCAACCGCTGATCCTCGCGCGCAGCGCGGTCGAGCTCGATCAGCAGGAAGCGCTGCAGGAGCGGCGAGACCTGGTACTTCGTGAAGAAGCGCGTCAGCAACTGCCCACTCGTCAGGTCCTTCTCGATCGCCACCGCGCGCTCCGCGAGCTGGGCGCGCGCTCGCGCGAGATCACGCAGCATCGCGTCGCGCTGCGCATTGAGCGACGTGTTCTCCGGTGTGATCGCCGCCGCGTTGATCGAGTCGATCGACACCGCGTCCTCGGCCCCTTCCAGCTCGACCTTCAAGAGCGCCTTGAACGCCCCGACGAGCTCCGTGCCGAGGCTCTCACAGCGCCCGATCTCGCTGAAGATCCCGGGCTTTGAAGCGATTTCTTCGCGCCGCGCCTCACCGCGAATGAAGTCGACAAAGCCGCGGTCGAGGCGCCTGCCCTGCTCCGCTTCCGACAGCGCCTTCCACTCCGGTCCGGTCGTGTCGACGCGCGTCGCGGCATCCGATCCCTGCGCGATCACCAACCGCTCGAGCGCATCGATCGACGCGCGGCGCGCCATGTAGCGCACCAGTCGCTCGCGCGGCAGCTCGACCACCGAGGCGCCGATGGCACCATTTTGCAGCGCGAAGTAGCCGGCCGCGAGGCGCGTCTGGAGCTGGCGGAAGTTGTCGGCCTCGCGCTCCTGATAGCCGAGGATCGGCGTGAACAGTTGCAGGTAGGCGGCCTCGCCGGCGGCCGCGTAGATCTCGTCGATGGTCATCGCCTCGGGGCGGTCGACCAGATAGACCCAGTCGAAGGGCGCGCGCTCGACCCGGTCACCGGCCGCGACCGACTTGTCGTGCGAGCCGTTGGGGTCGAACACCAGCTCGAGCGGGTCGGGCCCGCCCTCGTAGCGCAGCTCCTGGAAGCGCTCGATCTCCTTCAGGGCGGCGTAGCCGTTGGCCTCGATCTTGGCCACCAGCGCGGGTGCCACCCGATCTCGGAAGAGGCTCGGCAGGAAGAAGTTGCCGAACACCTCGGCCTCCGCGCCGAGTTCGGCGGCGAGCTTGCGTACGAGGTTGGCGACGATGAGGCTCGCACCCGATCCGGTGCCGCCCGCGGTCGATGCCCAGAGATGCACTCGGATGCGCTCGGAGCCGCGATTGGGTGCGCCCGCGCGCAAGGCCCGTTGGAACTGTTTGCGAAGTATTTCCATCAGGTTCTGCGGCTGCTGCTCGAGGATCTGACAGTGCAGCGAGTAGCGCGCCTCGAGCCGAATCTGCCCAGCGCCCGCATTCGAGTGCTCGCGAAAGCGATAGGTCGGATGCACCCAGCTCGTGATGCGCCGGTCTTCCGACAGCCCCGCCGCCTCGCCGCGATGCAGCGCGATGCGACGCGGCTTGTTGGCGACCGAGATGTTCGACTTGTGCACCTCGCGATGGAGGCGACCGAGGTCGTTCTGATCGGTGTCGACTGCGACGAAGTGCACGAGGTCGGCGAAGCGATCGAAGTTCGGATCGCCCGCGAGTCGGCGTGCGAGCACGTCGACGACGCGACCACCGGAGCCACCGAGACCGATGAAGAACGTGGGGCGGAGCTTGTGGGTACCGAGCAACATGGAGGGGCTCCTCTCAGGGAAGGACGTGGCTCATGCGAGCACGCGGAAGACGAAGTTCTGGTTGACGCGGTAGGTCGCACCGCTGAGCACGTAGCGCTCGCCGCTGCGGTCGACCGGCACCCACTGGCCGCGCTGGCGGCGCTCGAGCGCGGCGCCACGTGCCAGCAGCGCGATGCCGCCGCGATCGGCCTTGAGCTGCAGCACATGCGGGCGCGTGCGCTTGACCGTGAAGCCGGAGGGATCGATGGCGCAGGTGGCGGTGCGATAGAAGCCGCGGCGTCCGTGCGGCACCGAGCGCAGCGGGCGACCGGGATCTTTCGCGAGCCTGCGCTCCTGATCGGCGACCTGGATGAACGCCCCCGACGGGAACGCATACGGCCGCACATACCCCCAGAGAATGAACAAGGTCAGCAGGCTCCCGCCGATGATGAGGCACCACCAGAGGTTGCACGCGAGCCACGTCGACGGGCTCACCTCGGCACGGATGCGTGTCAGCGCCATGCGCTCGGGCGTCGCGAGGCGTACGTCCGCGGGCGCTACCGTCAGCGCCGCGTGCATGTCCGCGGGCACGTCGGCACATCCCGGCGGCGCCCAGCAGATCTCGATCGGCGCCGCGGACGCAGGCAGGTCGACCGGCTTGTCGACCGTCAACGCGAACGACTCGTTGCCACGCTTAAGCGTCGTCGTCAGGTCCGAGAACGCATCGGTCCGCGACACGCGCAGCGCTGTGCGATCGAGCGCGCGACTCTGCGACAGGTCCAGCTTCTCGCAGCGCGCCTCGACGTCGCAACCTGCCGCTACCACGCCCAGATCCATGCTCGGTCGCAGTCGCACAGCGGCATCCGGCAGCACCTCCATACGGTCCCGTATGGAGCGCGTCTCGCCGCCCGGATGGCGCAGGACCAGCTCCGCCTCCATGGTCGTTGGTCCATTCGGCAAGGTTCGCGTCACCTCGAAGCGATCACCGACCAGCGCCATCGGCACCTCGCTGCCGTCGACGACGATCGCGGCGGTGAGCTGCTGCGCCTGGATCTCCGCACCACTGAGCGGCGTGTTCGCCGAGGTGATCACCGACAACGTGTACGTCAGCGTCTGACCTTCGATCGTCCACTCGGGCAGGTCGAGCACCGGCGGCAGCCACGCGCTGATCGGCGTGGGCGTCGGCGTGGGCGTGGGCGTGGGCGTGCTCGCGGGCGCGGGCGTGGGCACCACACCAACCTCGATCTTCCCCGGATTGGAGCGCGTCACCTTCGCGGCCGGCGAACCAAGATCCGCGGTCGTCGACGTGAAGCGCGCGACCAACTCCCAAGAAGACTCACCCAAGGCCGCCGGCACCTCACCGGTCGCCCAACCATCGCGACCCAGCATCAGGCCAATCGCCTGCGTCGCACCCGCGAGCCGCAACGTCGGCCTGAACCCGAGCGCGTTCAAGGCCGCCACATCATCGACATGCACACCCTTGTGCATCAGGTGCGCGCGCACCTGGAACGCGGTCGCACCCGCTTCGATCGTCGGCGCGACCTCGATGCCGACGACCAGGTCGTACTCGAGCATCACGCCCCACGCGACCGCGCCATCCGCCCGCACGAGCTTCAGCTCGGGGACCGCGCTCGGGTCCACATCGATGCTCAGCGTTCCCAGCGCGAGGCGCGGGCTCGGCCCGACCGGCAGCTCCAGCAGCGACTTCGGTCCGGAGCGCGCCGACTGTCGCAGCGCATCAGCCGACATCATCGGACGCGTGTAGTCGATCACCAGCGCGTCCTTCGCACCCGCCCGCACGACCTCGGCCGCGAAGTCCTCGCCCGCGCGCCCACCGAGCGCCATCACGTGCAGGCGACTGACGAAGCGCGACAGCGGGATCGCGACCTTCGCGCCGCCCCGCTCGATGCGTCCCCACTGCGGGATGCTGCCCATCGACGCCGCGAGGTGGGTGGCCATCAGGCGCGCCATGTCGAACCCGTTCTTCGCAAAGCTGGTGCGGCCTTCGCATAGGTCGCCCGGGTCGGTCGTGCCGAGCTGGAAGCAGGTGAAGTGCAAGCGCGGGTCTTCGCGCAGCGCCGCGTCGATCGTCGCGCGCGCCATCGCATCGTCGGGCTCGGCATCGGTGAGGAGCGCAATCTCGATCCGCGCCGCCTTCGAGGCACGCGCGACGCGCACCGCCTCGCCCATCGCCTTGGCGTAGAAGGTTCCGTTTTCACGCGCATATTCGAGGTAGTCCGCGGGCTCCAACGTCGGCACGCGCCCGAACGGATTGCCCTGCGCCAACGTCAGCACCGTCAGTCGCTCGGGGTGCGCGGCACCGACGAAGCGCTGGAACAACTGCGGCACCGCGAGCCCGAACCCATGCACATCGAAGTCGGTCTCCATCGAGCCCGAGTCGTCGAGCACCAGCACGTGATGCACCGCCCGATCGTCCGCAGCCGGATCGCCCGGCCCGACCTGAAGCAGCATCGCCAGCAAGAGGCCCAGCCCCATCATGGGCCACCCCCGATCAGCGTCGCCGCGACCAACCCGGCCGCGAAGAACAGGGCGCCCGCCAGCGCGAACGTCAGCGGCGCGAGTCGATCGAATCTCCCCGCTGGCACATCGCGCTCGACCCGCATCAACACGAGCGCGGTCAGATCATCGGTCTCGCCCGCACGCCGCGCTCGCGCGACGAGATCACGGACCAGCGCGAAGGGCTCGACCGCGAGCCCGTCCGGAGCCGGCAGCCCAGCGCGCCAACCGCCATCCGACAAGAGCACCGCGCGCTCGACAGCGCGATGCACGACCACCTCGGCAGGCACCTCCGCAACCCCGAGGAACGCGGTCAGCGCGCCCGCGCGATCGGCGTCGTCGCTCGGCGTGACTGGTCGCCAGGCCTGCCCCGCAGGAACCAGCGCGCGACAGTCGCCGACCTTGATGACGGCCAGCTCACCGCGCGCATCGAGGCAGGCGCCGACGAACGCGGCGCCACTACCGACACCGCCCGCGCGCAAGCTGCCGGCCAAGGTGCGCGCCGCCAATTCGGCCGCGGCGAAGGCCTCGCGCACGATCGCTGCGACGTCGCTCGCGCCCGCCTCCACGAGGCGGCTCGCGCGCTCGACGAAGGCGCCGACCGCTTCGTCCGCGACCGCACCGGAGCCGGACTGCGTCCAACGCCCTGACACTTTTCCAGCGCCGAGCGGATCGGAGATCCCATCCGCGACCGCGCCGATGACGAACCCATCGAGCTCGGCCAGCGCCCAGCGATCCTCGGGCGCGGACTTGTCGCGTCCGACCAGCGAGAAGCCCGCGCCGCGCGTGGTGAATGCGATGCTGGCGCTCATCGCAAGGGCTCCAGCGTCAGCGTCAAAGCGACCGGGCTCGCGAGCTGAAGCGTCGCGCCCGGCGCCCACGGCCACGGCGTGCGCGCGACGAGCGGCTCGCCTGTGCTCGTGCACGTACCGTTCGACGAGCCGAGCTCGAACGCGATGACCCGCGCCTCCTGCACATCGAGCTCGATGTGTTGCCAGGACACCTGATCGAGCCGGACGACCACATCCCCCGCGGGGTCTCGCCCGAGCATCACGCGCGCTCCCGACGGCAGCGGCACGAGCCCCGAGCCGAGTCCCGGCGCCTCCCAGCGCAGTCCCCAGGCAGCCCACGCCGGATCGGTCAGCGGCCCGAGGTGCACGATCGCCAGCGCCTCCGACACCTGCGCGCGCGACATACGCCGTACCATCAGCTCACTACCGGTGTCCTCCACGACGACCGGTACAGCGACCGATCGTTCGACCGCCAGCGCCTCACGCGGCACCCAGCGCGGCACATGCGGCGACAAGCGACGCAGCGCCGAATAGGCGATCAGGCTCGATCCAATCAGCACGCCTGGCAGATACAATGCGAAATACGCCAGCGGTGCCGCCGCTACCCCGAGCAGCACCCGCCCGAGCCCGGTCGCGACCGCCGCGCACCACGCGACCAGCACGATCGCTCCCACCATGAGCGCGACCGTGCCAACCCGATCACGCTCGGGCACGACACGCATCGCTGGCTTGCCGACATCCATCATCGTGGGCCTCGTTCAGCGGGGCCGAGCGACGGTTGCGTGCCGATGTGTGGCACCGGCCCGACCTCTTCGGGCGGCACGACCTCCGCCCGCGGTCCACCGACCAGGCTCGGTCGCGTCGGGGTGCGGGGTGCCAGGCGCGTCGACGCGAAGCCGCCGCCGCCGCCATGCGGGCACTCGGGGTGGGCGCAGCGCTCGCCGCCTTCGCGCGCCGGCGGTTCGTCGAAGCAGAAGTCGCAGAGCCCGAGCATCAGCGCCCTCCTTTGATGACCGTCCACGCGAGCCAGCGGTCAGTCGTGTACCCACGCATGACCACCTCGATCGCCGAAAACGGCCGCATACCCGCCAGCAATCCGCCGAGCCCACCCGCAATCGCCGACCCTGCCCCCGCGGGCGCACCCACCAGGCACCCGAGCACTGTCGCCAGCGCGAGCACCAGCGCGATCCTCACGCGCACACGCGGCGCTATCAGGGTCAGCGTCGCCGTCGCGACGACGAACGCCGCCAGCCCGAGCTGAATGACCAACCAAGGCGCATCGGCCGGCAGCATGCGTGCGTGCAGGACGGCTATCACCACCGCCGCGCTCGCACACCACGCGACCCGCCGCGGCGCGTCGAACACCAACACCGCCGCCAGCCCACACATCAGCGCCGCGGTTGGCACCAGCAAGCTCGGCAGCTGCACGACGACATAGCTCGCGTGCAGCGCGCTCAGCACGATGCGCGCGCCGACGAACCCTGACGAACCCTCGATCGGTGCAACGCCCACTGGGCGCGCATGCAAGCGCACGCTTCGAATGTCCCCTTCGGCGAGCGCGCTCACGGTGCACCGACCTGTGCATGCACGCAGGACTCACTCGCGGCGACGTGCTGCTCGAGGCGCGCCGCAATCGCGTCATCGAAGCCGCCTTGGACCAGCGTCACGAGCTCGCCGGTCGGCGCGAACAACAGGCTCTGCGGCAGCGCCCCGGGATCGCCCCGGTCGATCAGAAGCGGCGCAGTCGCGTCGGTCCACACCGCGTCCGGATCCGCACGCAGCTCGACCTTCGGCACGACCCGCGACGTCGGCTCGGCCCGCGCGAAGAGGTCTTCGACCACCGCCGCCAACGACTCGGGTCCCGCGACATCATCGAGGCTAACCAGCACGAGCCGCACGTCGGCAGCCTGCGAGAACGCGACCAGGCGCGGTAGCTCGGCCGCGCACGGCGCGCACCACGACGCGACCAGCGCGACCAGCGTCGGCCGGCTGCCAGCCAACGCAATGCGTCCGCGCGTCGCCGCATGCGTCTCCGCCAGCAGCGCCAGACGGTCGGTCGGGACCACGAAACGTGCGAGCACGTCCGCTGCCTCGATCGCGATCGCGTCCGACCTCGTTGGCTGCGTGACGATCGGCTCGACCGCCACTGCGAACCCCACTGGAGCTGGCGCCTCGACCTTCGAAGCACGTTCGAGCATCGGCCCCTGAACGGCCATCGGGTCTGGCACGGGCGCAGAACGCACCTCGGCCCCCGGGGACCTGGTGACGACGAGCACCAGGCCCACCCCCAGGAGCGCTGCCAGGATCGGGGCGTGCGTTCGGGGCATGGAGCCTCTCGAGAAGATGACGGGGCCTTCGCGCACAGACGGACACTGAAACCCCACGGACCGAACCAGCGGGCACCGGTGTCTCATTCCCCCTCCGCGCCCAATCGCCTCCGCGAACAGGCTCGCCAGCGTCGTCGACCCGCACTACAAGTTCGAGAGCACCGGCATCGGTCTCGCCATCGTAGCGAAGATCGTCGAGGTGCGCGGCGGCAGCAACCTCGACGCGACCTTCCACTGCAGCTGGCCCAAGCGCGACGAGCAGTCATGACTTCGACCCCGAGCATCCTCACCGCCCTCGATCACGCCGTATTCACGGACGGCCCGCGCGAGTACGAGGCGACCGTCTTCCGCGACTGCGAGCTGACCGAGGTCGACCTCGGCGCCCGCCGCTTCGTCGATTGCAGCTTCGAGCGCTGCAATCTGACCTCGGCAGAGTGGCGCGGCGTGTCACTCAACAATGTGAAATTCAGCGCATGCAAGTTGCTCGGCGCGAACCTCACGGGCCTGCGCAAGACGCTCCTCTCGGTCGCATTCACCGACTGCAAGCTCGACTACAGCGACTTCGGCGGGCTCGACCTCGCCAAGACGCGCTTTGTCCGCTGCAGCCTGATCGACGCGACGTTCGTCGGGACCGATCTCTCCGGTGCCTCATTCGAAGCCTGCGACCTGAGCGGCGCCCTGTGCCGCAACACCAACTTGACCGGCGCGGACCTGCGCGGCGCCGACGGCCTCACGCTCGACCCCGACGCCAACCGCATCCAGAAGGCGAAGGTCTCGGTCTATGGCCTGGCTGGCTTCCTCACGAAGTACAAGCTCGACATCGACTGACGCGGGCAGGTCCCCCGCTCACGACCCGGAGAAGAGACCCGAGCGTTCCGCCGACCAATAGAATGCGAGCACGGCGATCGCGAGCGAACCTGCCGCGAGCACGCCATAGCGATAGAAGCGGGTGCGTCGCATAGCAAATGCCAGCGGAACCGCGACCAGCACGATCGCCATCTGCCCAAGCTCGACTCCCAGGTTGAAGCCGACCAGCGCGAATGCTCGTGCCGTGTCGGGCAAGCCCAGCTCCAGCAGCACGCCCGAGAAACCAAAACCATGCAGGAGCCCGAGCCCGAACGCGACGGTCCAACGCGCATCGACGATCGGTCGCAGGTTGTTCAACGCCGCGAGCGCCACCGACAGCGCAATCGCCGTCTCGACGACGATCGATGGCATCTTCACGACGCCCAATGTCGCCAGCACCAGCGTTATCGAGTGGGCCACCGTGAAGCCGGTCACGACCTTCAGGACCTCGATTACGACGGGCTTCAGCTGCTCGTTCGGCACCCACGCACCAGCGCTTGCCGCATCGCGGCGCCAGCGCAGGACCGCCGGAAAGAGCAGCGCCAACAGGAACAGCACGTGATCGAGCCCCTCCCAGATGTGCAGCACGCCTTCGCCGACAAACGTCGTGAACGTGGCAAACGCCGACGGCGGCGCCACGAAGCTCAGGCGCGCTTCACGTGCGTCGGCCCGCAAGACCACGCTAGTGCCGCCGATTCGCACCAGCGCGCGATGTCCCGTGTCGGACGCGAAGATCGCCTCCTGTCGGATCTGCAATGTGCCATCGGGCGCCGGACCGCACGTGCCGCTCCACGCGAACGAGGCATACGCACCATCGAGGTGCGTCGTCACACCGGCAAGCGCGACGTCGACCACACACGGCGTGCTGGTCGCAAAGCTCTGCCCCGCGCGTGCCCATGCAACGAGCTTGGGCTCGGCTGCCGCCAGCTCACTGCCGAGCACCCGCCCATCGCCATCGGCATCGAGCGGCATGACCCGGGCGAGATCCTGCAGCGCGACATCCCAGCGCGCGCGCAACGCAAAGCCGTCGCCCGTCGGGGTCGGCGGCTCGATGACGACGAAGCCCTCGGACGGCTGATGCGCGTCGGCGCGGCCGCCCATGCCAACAACGATTGCGACCGCGACGAACGCCGCCAGCTTGAGTCCCGGCATCATCGGATCTCCGCGAGTGCACGCACGAGCGGGGTCAATGCCGCATCGACCAGGCCGGTCGCCTGCATGTGATCGAGCACCGGCCGGGCGCGCGTCGGTTGTCGTGCAGCCAGCGCCGTCTCGAGCAGGATACGCGCATCGCCGATCTCTTTCTGGTGCTGCCAGTTCGCCACCGCCAGGTCGAGTGCACGCGCCGGGTCATGCTCAATCGCCAGCACGAAGCGCGCTTCCTCCCGCAGATGCTGCGCGTCTTCTCGTTCATGGGCCGCCGCAAAACGCCCGCGCAGAGCCTCGATGTCGGCCGCAATGCGCGCATCATCGACGACGGCAGTCCCCTCACGGCCCACACGCAGCCCCTGCAGCGCCACCTCAGCCAGCGCCCGACGCAACACCAGGTTGTCGATGTCACTGGCACCAATCACCGGCAACACCTCGGCCGGTCGCCCCGCATCGAGCAGCAGGTCGGCGAGCGTCGCCTGGGTCCAGGCATCATGTGGATCGCTCGCCAGCGAGGCGCGCAAGTCACGCTCCGCCGCCGCGACATCACCCAACGAACGCGACAGGTCAGCGCGCGTGCCGAGCACCCAACCCAGCAGGGCGGCCGGCGGCGGCGCGTGCCTTGGATCCGGCGAGAGCCACTCATCCAGCCGCGCTCGCCCGGCCTCTGCCTTACCGGTGAGCCCGTCGAGCACCGCATGACACACCGCCTCCACGCTCGGGTGCGCACGCCCCTGGCGCAAGGCATCGCAGTCCGCACGCGCATCACCCGGCCGCCCGATGACGCCATAGATGGTCGCCCGCGTCAGCGCCGCCTGCACATTGATCGGGTCCTCTGCGAGCACCGCGTCGAGGTCGACCAGCGCCGCCGCGAAGTCATGCCGCGATTGCCGAATCGTCGCGCGCAGTACCCGCACCGCGGCCGGCACATTTGCATCGTTCGCGAACGGCGCCAACACCGCCTCGGCCCAGCCGAGCGCCCGCGGATTGTTGTTTCGGCGCGCATCCTCGATGTGCCGGCGCGCGACGTCGACCGCCAACGCGACATCACCCGGCCGCTCGCGCAATGCCGCCTCGCGCTCGAACGTCGCCGCCCGCTCCGGATCGGCGAGCAACGTCAGCAGCACCTCGTCGCTGGCCGGTGTGCGCACAGCCGCTGCCCCCATCGCAGCATCGCCCCCAAAGGTACCAAAGACCATGACGAGCACGATCGGGATCGCCACCAGCACCGCTTCAATCAGGCGCTCGCGCGTCGTTCTTCGGGTCATCCACCACCTCTCTGCAGCACAAGACTACGCCGGCCGCGTTGCGCTGGATCGGTGCTCTACCGAATCGGTTGAAATGACCCCGACCTCGCCGCTTGCAGATGTCGGTCAGTGCGCCGCGTACACGCTCGCGAACGTCGCGAAGAACGCGTCGCGCTCGCGTTCGGCATCGGGCCCGTCGCCCGCCAGCAACACCGTCAACATCAGCCGGCCATGGGCTTCGACGCGGCGGCGTTGATCGGTCAACAGCGCACGAACCTTCGGCAATGCCGCGGTCGCTGCGACCACATCTTGATATTCGCAGAGCACGACACGGGCACCGACCGCGCTCGTCCCAAAGACGCAATATTGCGCGAATGACGTGCTGCCGAGGCCCTGCTTGATCTCGCTGAGTGGCAATTTCGCGTCCGTGAACGCGGCGAACACCTCCTCCGCCTCCGGCTTCTCATGCGTGCGTGCATTTGCCTCCTGCGTAAATGCGCCACCCATCGCCGCGGTAGGAGCGGGCTTTGGCGCTTCCGTATCCAACTGCGCCATTACCGTGTCGGGCTGCGGCTCGGAAAGGACCTCGGCCACCACCGAAGCTGGGTCATTCCGAACTTCGACGGCCGTTTCCGATCCCTTTCCGCAAGCTGACAGTAGTATCAACGGGACGATTGGCGTGTATCTCATCTGGACCTCTCTGGCATGACCCTACGCCAATCCGTCCGCCTCACAAGGAGAGAAATATGACCCTTCGTCGTCACGTAAGGCCCGCTATCGTAGCTGGTGCCCTGCTGTCGGGAGCCGCTGCGCTCTCGTACGAAACCGCGCTCGCTTCGTCGCACAAGGAGGCACCTTTCATAACGGAGATGCCCAAGGTCGACGCGAGTGACTTCTATGTCTTCCGCTCGTACGAGACCGGTCGCGCCGGCTTCGTCACGCTCATCGCCAACTACATCCCGCTGCAGGATCCCGGCGGTGGCCCGAACTTTTACACGATGGATCCGGAAGCCCTCTACGAGATCCACATCGACAACGACGGCGATGCGGTCGAGGACCTCACGTTCCAGTTCGACTTCGATCTGAACTTGAACGGTGGCGGCGGACGCGGCATCCAACTGCCGATCGGCCCGGCCGGCGCGACCAAGAACATCAGCATCCCGCTGAACGTCGCTGGCCCCGTCGACTCGGTCGTCAACGCCAACCAGAACGTGGTCGAGACCTACACCGTCACGCTCGTGACGGGCGACCGCCGCACCGGCACCGCGGCTACGCTCACCAAGAGTGGCGGGAACGTCTCGAAGTTCGAGAAGCCGCTCGACAACGTCGGCAACAAGACGATCGCCGACTACGCGACCTACGCCGACAAGTTCATGTTTGACATCGACCTGCCCGGCTGCACGCCGCCCGCTGGCGAGAAGGCACGAGTCTTCGTCGGTCAACGCAAGGAAGGCTTCGCCGTCAACATCGGCGAGATCTTCGACCTCGTGAACGCCCACATCAAGACGGGCGTGCTCGACGACGACGAGCGCTTCGATCCCGTTGGCCCTCGCGACCAGGGCAAGAACGAGCTCTATCAGAAGAACGTGACGTCAATCGCCCTCGAGGTCCCGATCAGCTGCGTGAAGGGTGCCGGCGACGTCATTGGCGCCTGGACGACCGCGAGCCTGCGCCAGGGGCGCGTGCTCAATCCCGACCCGACGTTCAAGACGCCGGCCCGTGAAGGTGGCCCGTGGGCCCAGGTCTCGCGCCTGTCGAACCCGCTCGTGAACGAGCTCGTCATCGGCATCGCCGACAAGGACAAGTTCAACGCTTCGGAGCCGAAGGACGACACCCAGTTCATCGAGTACGTGCAGTACCCGAGCCTGCCCGAGCTGCTCGAGATGCTGTTCCCGACGGTGCTCACCGCCCCGAACAACTTCCCGCGCACAGACCTCGTTGCCGCGTTCTTGACCGGTGTTCCCGGCGTCAACATGACCGCCACCCCGGCCGAGATGTTGCGCCTCAACACCGCCCTGCCGGCGACCGCGCGTGCTGCTCAGAACCCGCTCGGTGCGGCCGGCTGCGTGGTGCTCGGCGGCGCAGGGGCGCTCCAGCTCGAGAATGCCGCCTGCGATCCGGCCGGCTTCCCGAACGGCCGTCGCCCGGGTGACGACGTGGTCGACATCGAGCTGCGCGTCGCGATGGGATACATCGTGCCGGCGGTCGCGGCGCCGTCGAATGCGGCCCCGCTCGTCGACGGTGCGGTCAACGATGCGCCCGCTTTCGACGCGACGTTCCCGTACCTGACGACCCCGATGGCGGGTTCGCCGACCACCTCGACGAGCGGAGGTCTACTCCCATGACCGCCTTCAGGACCACCGTGCTGTCGCTCCTGCTTGCAGCCGCCTGGCTGCCTGCATGCAGCGACGACGACGACAATCGTCCGGACTCCAGCGACGCGACCGATGCGAGCGACGCGACCGATGCGAGCGACACGCGTGACGGCAGCGACGCGACCGACGCAACGATGCCCGATGGGACCGACGCAACGATGCCCGATGGGACCGACGCAACGACGCCCGATGGGACCGACGCGACGACGCCCGATGGGACCGACGCGACGACGCCCGATGGGACGGATGCGACCGACGCGACTCCGGATGGCGATACCACCGAGCCGCAGCAGACGTTCCCCGAGTTCGTCATCGATCTCGTCACCAACCAGAATGCCAACAACACTGCGCCGGCGCCGTATGCGAGCTTCTCGCAACTGCCCGACGACAATGCCCCCGGTGCGTACGACGAGGTGACCTTCTAACCAGAAGACCGAGTTCATCGAGCCACGGCTCGATCGCACTTCGAAGCGGGCGCCACATCGGCGCCCGTTTCCTTTTGTGGTCCACCACCTCAGGGCAAGTGCGCCGCGGCGGACGAACGTCGTGAACTCGCGCAAGCGACAGCTGACGCGCCGCGATTGGCCCGCTACAGTGAATGGGTGACGATACACAACTGGTTGGGACCGGCGTTCGTGGTGTGTGCTCTCGCTGCCTGCGGCGGCGACAAGGCCGCGCGTGAGCCCGACGTGATCGTGGACACCAGCGGCGACATCCGCGACACGAACGACGTGCCGCCAACACCTGATTCGTCACCCGACACCACCCCTGACAGCGCGCCTGATCATGATGCCACGACCTCATCGTGCCTCGAGGTCGCCCCGTTACCGACGGTCGCCGGCAGCGAGCGCCTCGACTCCGAGCTCGGCAGCGCGAGCGTCGTCATCGGCGGCGACGACTGCACCCGCAGCTACACCCTCACATCGACCGCGACGCGACGCGACGACTTCCCCGCGTCGCCCCGCGTCGTTGTCGAACGCGCAGGCGACCCGCGGCTACGCACCGGCCACGCTCTGTTCGATGCACTCCACGCGCTGGCGCTGGCCGAGGTGCACGAGAACGAGGTCGCGAACATCAGCGATGGCGCCTTTTCCGGTGGCGCAGTCATCCCGTGTGGCAGCAACGGCTGCTTCGAGACCGGCCGCAAGTGGACGTACGTCTGGACCCGCGACACCTCGTTCGCGGTCGATCTCGGGCTCGCGGCGCTCGACCCGACACGCGCCGCTGACTCGCTGCGCTTCAAGCTGTCGCCGACCCGTATATCTCCCAACGACAACGCGTTGCACATCGTGCAGGACACCGGCTCGGGCGGCAGCTACCCGGTGTCGAGCGACCGCGTCGTGTGGGCGCTCGGTGCCCGCGCAGTGCTCCTGCAGTTGACTGGCGACGCACGAATCGCCTTTCGAAATGAAGCCTTCGCAGCCCTCACGACCACCCTCGAGCGCGACCGTGGCGTCGTCTTCGACGCGACCAGTAGCCTCTATCGCGGCGAGACGTCGTTCCTCGACTGGCGTGAGCAGACCTATCCGAGCTGGACCGAGCACGACGTCGTCGACATCGCGAGCAGCGCGGCGCTCAGTACCAACGTCCTGCATCTGCATGCATTGACGCTCGCGGCCGACCTCGCCGCCGAGCTCGGCGACCCACGCGAGGCACGCTATCGCGCCCTCGCCGCCGACCTGCGTGATGCCATTCATCGACGCTTCTGGCTCGATGACGCAGGCCTCTTCGCGAGCTTCCTGTCGACCACACTCGACGCGGTGCCCGTGCATCGCTTCGACCTGCTCGGCCAGAGCCTCGCCATCTTGTATGGCGTCGCCAGCGACGACGAAGCGCGCCGCATCCTGTCGACCTATCCGCACTTCGGCCGCGGTGCACCCGTCATCTTTCCCGAACAGCAATTCGTCCCGATTTATCACAACCGCGCCGAGTGGCCGTTCGTCGACGCGTACTGGCTCCGGGCCGCCCGCAAGGCCAAGCATGACGCGGTCAGCGATCGTATGGTCAATGCGCTTATGCGCGGCGCGGCCCTCAACCTCTCCAATATGGAATCATTCGAGGCCGGCACCGGCTCGCCCTATCTCGTCGACGACATCGCCTCGGGTCCGGTGGTCAATTCGCAACGCCAATTGTGGTCGGTCGCCGGCTACCTCGCGATGGTGCACAGCACACTGTTCGGCCTCGTCGCCACACCGACCGGTCTCACGGTCGACCCGTGGCTCACGCGCGGACTTCGCACGAGCGTGCTTGCCGGCAGCGACCAACTGGTCCTCGCAGACTTCCCGCACCGCGGCCGCAAGGTCACGATCGTCATCACGTTTCCGCACGACGAAGCAACCGGCCCAACCGGCGGCGCCTATCGCGTCAGCTCGCTGAAGATCGCCAATGAGGCGTTCACCGACGCCATCATCCCCGACGCGCGCCTCGGCCCGGTTGGTGCCCACGCGAAGATCGACGTCACGCTCGAAATCGATCCCTCCGTCCCCGCGAGCACGCTCCGCGAAGTGGCCACCAGCAGCGATTGGCACGCGCTCTACGCCCCGCGCACGCCGCAAGTGAAGTGGGTCACCACCGACGCCGGCAAGCTCCGACTCGAGCTCGGGCTCGGCAACGAGAGCTCCGATGGGCTCACGGTCAACATCTATCGCGATGGCCTGCGCGTCGCCGCCGACCTGCCCGGCGCCACGACCAGCTGGCTCGATCCCGACTCCAACGCGAGCGCCGCGAGTTCGCCCTGCTACACGGCCGAGTCGGTCTTCACCGTCAGCGGCAACCACTCGCATCACGCCCGCTCCACCTGCTGGTGGGGCGTCGACAGCGCGGCCATCCAGAGCTTCGATGCCCACGCATTCGAGGCCGTCGGAGGCAGCGCGGTCGACGAATACGGCCGCTACCACTACCAGGACTGGGGCGATGTCGGCCACACCCTGACGTTGCGCGGCGTGCGCCCGACCCGCAGCGGTCAACACCTCGTGCAGCTCGAGTACGGCAACGGCGCGGGCCCAATCAACACCGGCATCGCCTGCGGCATCAAGCGCGTCACCGTCATCGACGAAGCGACCAACACGACCGTCGCCGACGGCATCATCGTCATGCCGCAGCTCGGCCGCTGGGACCGCTGGGCCCTGTCGACGTTTGTGTCAGCCGACCTGCTCGCGACCGCAACCTATCGCATCGCCATCTCGAGCGACTCGGGCACCATGAACATGTCCGGGCTCGCCCACTTCGCGACCTACCGCGGCGCAACCGGCGGGGTCGACGGCCCCTTCTCACGCGTGAACATCTCGCTGCTCAAGTTGCTCGCGCGTTGATCAGATAGCGCCGCTCGCCACGGCTGCGCCTGCTCGCAGCAAACTCGCGACCGTCGCTACCAACAACCCGAGCCGCATGCCACCCCGCCCCATGCCAAGTGCCATTGGCATTTCGATCCCATGCGCCACAAGATGCGCTTCCGCCGTGCCGACCACTCCCCCCGACGCCCGACGCACGAGCTGCCGAACATCGATGTGCGCAGCGCGACCACCACTGGGCAGCGCGCCCCCGATCGCCTCGAGCTGCGTCAGCGCAAAGTCACCCCAGCCACACAGCACATCGTCGCAGCGCACAAACGCCCGCCAGCGTTCGAGAAAGTCCGCGACGTCGCTGCCCGCCAGCAACACATCTGGTGCCATCGCGATGTGCGTCGGCGTCGACTCACACAGCGCATGACGAGGTGCCAACACACATTCGAACGTCTCGCCGGTCGCGACCCGACACGCGACCCAGTGCACCAGCTCATCGGGATACTTCTGCTTGCTCTCGCCCCGCCACGGCTTCGCCTGCTCGGCGAGCTCGGCCGCGCGCAGGCCCGACCGATACGGCCACGCATTGACCTCGGCGGTCACGCACACGAGGTCATCCCACCGGTCTCCAGTGTTCGCAGCGACCTGCTTCTTCGGCTTCGGCCCGCGAGGTCGTTGCGATCGGCCACGCCCGGGGATCTGCGCGTAAGCGACCTGCGCGTCGACCATCGCCCGGAACGGCGCGAGCAGCGCAACGAAACGGTCCGCATCACCCTCGAGCGCCCCGAGCACATGCACCAGCGCCTCGATCGTCGACACGTAGTCCGCGTCCGGTTCCATTCGGATCCGATAGTCGCTCGGCCGCGGCGGCGTGAACGCATAGCGCGGCAACGCCGCCAGTGCCGGATTCGCGCGCACGACCTTCTTCGTCTGCGACCAGGTGCCATCGACGACGACCAACGTGACCGGTCCCGCGGGCGGCGCCTGCATCACATCGATGGCCGTCTCACCCGGATACAGGAGCGCCGCGGGCCGCTCGGGATCGTTCAACGCAAACGCCAGCGGCCCACGCATCACCGCTTCGCCCCAGTCGATCCCAACATGCAATTGCGAGCTCGGCAGGCACAAGCTGGCCATGCGCGCGGTGCCGATCGGCATGTCGCGCTCGCGCGGGTGCTGCAGGATGACAACCCGGGTGCGCGTCTCGATCCGGCTCAGGTGCGCGCAATAACAGACGCTGGTCGGGCGGCGACAGCGGGCGCAGGTCGTGCGTGGGGCGCGCTCGGACATCGCATCGGTCTGCTCATGCATGCGGCCCGAACGCAAGCATGCTAGGACGCCTCGCGTGTTGCCGCCTGCCTTCGTCGAACGTCTCGCCCTGCTCGTCCCCGCCGATCGCCTGGAAGGGGTGCTCGCGTCGTTCGCGCTCGCCAAGCCGACGGGCCTATGGCTGAACCCGCTGCGCGCCGATCCCGCCGTCACCCTCGCGACGCTCGCCACCGCCTTCCCGACCGCGCGCTTTTTGCCTCTCTTGCCCAATGCGGTCGTCGCCTACGACATCGACACGGCCCTGCTCTCGCGTGCACCCATGGTGCTCGAAGGCCACGCCTACCTCATCAACCCGTCGAGCTTAGTGCCGCCGCTGGCACTCTCACCCGGGCCCGACGACGCGGTGCTCGACCTGTGCGCGGCCCCCGGCGGCAAGACCTTGCAGCTCTTCGCGAGCATGGCGACACAGGCGTCATCCTCCCCCAAAGGCCACCTCGCCGCGGTCGAAGCAGTGAAGCCCCGCTTCTTCAAATTGCAGGGGATTCTCCAGCGTTACGGCGCGCTCGCCAAACCGTCAGGCCTCGAGGTCCGCCTCTTCATGAAGGACGGCCGCGACGTCGGAGGCGCCGTTCCCGAGCGCTTCGACAAGATCCTGCTCGACGCGCCTTGCAGCTCCGAAGCCCGCTTCGACGCCGACGACGAAGCCTCGTCCAAGCACTGGAGCCCGCACAAGATCGCCGAGTGTGCCTTCAAGCAACGAGGCCTCCTCCGCTCGGCATTGAACGCGCTGAAGGTCGGCGGCCGCCTCGTCTACTGCACCTGCAGCTTCGCCCCGGAGGAGAACGAAGCCGTCGTCAACGGCCTCCTCGCCGAACTCGATGGCGCCGTCGTCGCCGTCCCGACCCCGCTCCCGACGCTCGCGGATGGCTCGTCGATCCCCGCCATCGCCGGCCGTGACGGCCTCGATGTCGCCTGGCGGATCCTGCCCGATGCCCTCTGGGATGGCTTCTTCCTCGTCCAACTCGAGAAGAAAGACTCAATGATCGCCGAGACTTCGCACGATTCGCGAAACCCCTCGCGTCGCCCGCGCCGGACTGATAGAAGGCGCAATCCTTAAGCAGGAAAAAGGGAGTCTCGCAATGCGGCTGAGCAGCTCACTCAAGATCCAGATGGTGTCCGTCGGTCTCGCGCTCGGCGCGTTCACGTTCGGTTGCGACGACGGCGCCGCCCCGGGCGACAGCTCGTTCAACGAGAACGCGGCCAACCCGTTCCTCGAGTCGGCGGTGACCCCGGGCAAGTCCGACACCCAGTACTTCAACCCCGACGGCATCGAGGTCGAGGTCGACATCGAAGCCGACATCGACGCGCCCGACTACAAGAAGGCCGACGGCCCCGCGGTGCTCGGCCAGTTCGCGCTGACCTACCTGCGCGAAAACGGCGAGATCTATCTCGAGTCGCTGGCCGAACAATCGACGAGCGATCAGCGCGTCGAGTGGCAGGTCGATGGCGCCTGGAAGACCGCGCGCGAGGCCGCTGACGTCGCCAAGTCCAAGCTCACCCACTTCCGCATCCGCGGCATCAACTCGGTGCTCCTGCACTCGGCCGCCAACGGCGTGACCGTCGGCTCGAGCTTCGACGTGCCGGTGCCGACCAAGCCCTTCTCGATCATGGCCGACGCTGGCGCCACCTGCGCCAAGAAAGACGACCACATGGGGCTCGACCAGTCGATCTACTGGTACCTCTGGAACCCCGACCTCAGCACCTGCAAGGTCGCGACCCAGAACATGAAGGTCACCGTCTCGAAGATGCTGCCTTCGAAGGTGACCTACCCCGAATATGACAAGCTCGTCGCCGACGGCAAAGTCACGATGGTCGTGCTCTTCGGCCTCATCGGCGACGAGCTCGCCAAGACCGACAGCGGCTACCGCGCGTTCGAGCAGATGAGCCGCTGGCTCGTCCAGGGTGGCTTCAAGGACGCGACGGCGCCAGTCGGCAAGCGCTTCCAGAAGACCGTCAACGGCATCCTGGTCGAGGTCGACCTCTACTCGCCGTACGACTTCGCGGGCCTCTCCGACTACGAGCACTTCGGCAACTTCCAGAAGGCCCTTTCGGAGCACGAGGTCATCGCCTACGACGGTCACTCGATGCTCGGCGCCTCCGACTTCTGGGAGCGTCCGTCGTACCCGAGCTTCTACCAGGTCTTCCTCTACGGCGGCTGCCTCGGCTACGAGTACTACATCGCGCCGATCCTCCTGAAGAAGGGCGGCTGGGACAACCTCGACATCCTGTCGTCGGTGGTCGAGGTCTCGGCCAACGCCAACGAGTTCGCCGGCCCGTTCCTCGCGAAGCTGCTCTACGCGCTCGACAACGGCTACAAGGTCTCGTGGAAGGACATCCTCGGCGCCATCCGTACTCGCGTCGGTGACTCGACCTTCGGCATGAGTGGCGTGCGCGACAACTGCTTCTCGCCGGGCGGCTCGCTCTGCGGCGGCACCACCCCGACCCCGGGTGGCAACACGTTCAGCAGCACCCCCAACGCCGCCATCCCCGACAACGCCGCGGCCGGCGTGACGTCGACCATCGACGTCAGCAAGGTCGGCACCATCAAGTCGCTCTCGGTGCACGTCGCCATCGACCACAGCTACATCGGCGACCTCGTCGTCACCCTCCAGAAGGACGGCGTCAGCGCCAAGCTGTACGAAGGTGCGGGCGTCGGCGGCAACGGCCTCGACGAGACGTTCACCGTCACCGCCTTCAACGGCAAGGCCCTCAAGGGCGCCTGGAAGCTGGTCGTCGTCGACACTGCCGCGGAAGACGCGGGCACCCTGAAGAGCTGGTCGATTGCGGCCGAGCTCTAGTTCCAGTCCCGCTTGCTGGCAGTCCTTGATTGACAGTCACAGACATCCGCCCCGCTCGGGAACATCAGTAGTCCGAAGCGCAGATAGCGGTCATAGCTGCCCAGCGCCGCTTCAACCGCCGACCGCGTCTGCTCCCACTTCGAGCCCTGCGATATGCTGCGCGAGCGGTCCATCACGAGCAGCACCGACACGTCGACGAGCCCCGCCACGGCCGGGCGTCGACAACGACCCCCGACCGACCCACGACGACTCATCGTAACGGCCGAAGATCCCAAACAGGACCGCGACCACCCGTCGTAGCGGCCGAGCTTGCTCGGCCGAGCGTCGACAACGACGCCCGCCCGACTCGACCGCCCTCGCGAACGCTCAGTAGGCCCGCGCGAAGACAATCCGCTTCTGACCCGGCTTGCCGGTGAAGATGCAGGTGCCGAGCTCACCGTTGTCGTCGACCGGGATGCAGCGGGCGGAGACCTTCAGGTCCTTCAGGTGGTCGGCGTAGGCCGGGTCGTCAGCCGCAAACGCATAGGCGAACCCGCCGGGCTGGTCCTCTTTGAAGAAGGCGTCGAACTCGGCGACGCTCGTGACCTTCACGCTGGCCGCGTCGCGATAGCCCAGCGCCCGCTGGTACAGTGCGTCCTGGATCTCGGTCAGCAGCGCGCCCACGTTGTTGACGAAGTCGCTGCGCGACATGGCCAGCTTGTCCTTGGGACCCTTGTCGCGGCGACCCATGAACACCGCGTCGTTGGCGATGTCACGCGGGCCGACCTCGATGCGCACGGGCACGCCCTTCTTGATCTGCTCCCAGGTGCGCTCGCCGCCGTTCATGTCGCGGCCATCGATAAACACGCGCACGGGCGCATCGTCGTAGCGCTGCTTTTTGATCTCGGCCTCGAGCGACTTGCAGTACGCGAGCACCGCCGCCTCTTCGTCGGGCTTACGCCAGATGGGCACGATGACCACGTGCTTGGGCGCGAGACGCGGCGGCATGACCATGCCGTCGTCGTCCGCGTGGGTCATGATCAGTGCGCCGATCAAGCGCGTCGACATGCCCCACGAGGTCGTCCAGCAGTGCTCGATAGAGCCCGTCTTGCTCTGGTACTTGATGTCCTGGGCCTTCGCGAAGTTCTGCCCGAGGAAGTGCGACGTGCCCGCCTGCAGCGCCTTGTTGTCCTGCATCATCGCCTCGATGGTGTAGGTGTCGACGGCCCCAGGGAAGCGCTCACCCGCGGTCTTGGCGCCCGGCACGACCGGCACCGCCATGTACTCGCGCGCGAACGTCGCGTACACGCCGAGCATCTTCAGCGTCTCTTCCATCGCCTCGTCCGAGGTCGCGTGACACGTGTGGCCCTCCTGCCAGAGGAACTCGGCGGTGCGCAGGAACATCCGCGTGCGCAGCTCCCAGCGCACGACGTTGGCCCACTGGTTCACCAGCAGCGGCAGGTCGCGATAGCTCTGCACCCACTGCGCGAACATCGCGCCGATGATCATCTCCGACGTCGGCCGCACGATGAGCGGCTCCTCGAGCTCGCCCGCGGGCATCAGCTTGCCATCGGGCCCGGCCTCGAGGCGATGATGCGTAACGACCGCGCACTCCTTCGCGAACCCGTCGACGTGCTGCGCTTCCTTCTGCAGGAAGCTCAGCGGGATGAACAACGGGAAGTACGCGTTGACGTGCCCCGTGTCCTTGAACATCCCGTCCAGCACCTTCTGGATGTTCTCCCAGAGCGCGTAGCCCCACGGCTTTATCACCATGCAGCCGCGCACCGGCGACACCTCCGCCATGTCAGCGGCCTTGATGACCTGCTGATACCACTCGGGATAGTCCGCCGCGCGGGTGGGGGTGATCGCCGTCTTCGCCTGTGCCTGGGGATTCGCCATGTTCGTTACCCTCGTGAGAATCGAGGGGCTCACTTACAAGGAAACGTCCGCGGCGTCAGCAGTTAGTACGACGGCTCAATAGGGCTCAAAAGGCGGCCGCGCATGCTGCACGAAGGCCGTCACGCTGGGCCGCTCCCACTGGCGGCGGGCATAGTCGCGCAGCGTGTCGGGCACGTGGTCGCCGTTCAAGATCAGCCGGTGCAGCGCGAACCCGAGGTCGGCGTCCGCGATCGACCACTGCCCAAAGAGGCTCGTCGAGCCGAACGGGATGAGCCGCGACGCGACCTCGGTGAGCTTGTCGGCGGCCGCCTGGCCCTTGGTCGACAGGCCCTTCTTCGCACGCTCGTAGAACATCGTGGTGGTCGAACGTTCCTCGCGCAGCGCCATCAGGTCGCTGCGGATCCACGCCATCACCTGGCGTGCCCGCGCGCGCTCCTCCGGTTGCGCCGGGAACAGCCGCGGCCCATCGAAGGCCTCGTCGATGTACTCGGCGATGGCGCTCGACTCGGCCAGCGAGAAGTCACCGTGCGCCAGCATCGGCACACGCCCCGTCACCGACCGTCGCAGGTACTCGGCGTCCTGGTGCTCGCCATCGCCGAGCGACACCTCTTTGACGGCGTACGACACACCCTTTTCTTCCAGCGCGACGAACGCCGTGAAGGCGTACGGGCTTATCCAGAACCGGTCGACGTAGATCGTGCATTGCGCCATGGAGCCCTCGCCTTCACCTTGCCGTGTCGCTCAGCGTCCAATCCAGTTGGTCGCGTAGCTCCCGTCCACTGCCACGTCTTCGGGTCCCTTGCGATAGTGCTCGCTGATAAAGCTCTGCAACGTGGCCCGATTGCTCGCATCGACACACTCCGCCTCCCACGTCCACTCCCACGCGACCACCGCGACGCCGGTCGGCAGCCCCGGGTACGGGGTAAGCACCCAGCGCGCCGGACCCGTGTCATCTTCCGGTATCGCCTTGGCGACCGCGCGCAGCGCTTCGACCACGCCCGCAGCGACGCACGGGTCATAGAGGAACGCGACCCCGCCGTGCTCCAGGTTGTGGAGCCAGCGCTGCGGCGGCAGGAAGCTGTACTCGCCCCAGCGTCCCCACGACGGCCGATGGTCGCCCGATGACGGCGGCACGTCGACGTAGGTGATCGGCGTGCCGTCGGGGATGTGGTCCTGCCCGCGGTTTGGGATCTGCGCGACCTCCGCCTCGCCGCACGCCGTCGGCACCGGGACCTTGGCGGCCTGGCAGCTCGGGTCGATGTCGTCCCCGACCGGCACAACGACCGGCTCGGCGTCGTCGCCACAACCCGTGATCGCCGCGCTCCCAGCGAACGCGAGCAGCACCGCGAAGCCTCGTATTAGCCCGCGCGACGTGCCACCATGGCGCCCATGTACGGCCGCCCCGAAGACAAGCCCTCGTTCCTGCCCGACCCGGACGCGCCCAAGTCGCTCGACCGATTCGCGCTCGCCCGCGCCATCCAGAGCCTGCGTCATCTCGATCATTTCCATACCGTCGATGTGCTGAGAAGCCCCGGCGTCGCCTTCGCGCATCGGGACGTTATCGAATCGCCTGACTTCGGTGAGCGTGTCGAGGCTTGGATGCGTCGCGAGGCACTCTTTCTCGGCCTGCGTGGTCCCTTGCCCGGCCACCCGCAACGCGGCGCACGCTGGGCGTGGCAGACCGCCGAGGCCGACCTCACCGACGGGCAAGGCGGTGACCGCGGCCCGCTTCATCGCAAGTCCCGCTGAGTCACTTCGCCCTGGCGCGGATCGTTGTCGCCGACAGGGCTCGCGAGATCCTGGCCGGTCTTTTCTTCGGCGCGCCCAGCAACGGCAGCCGAAGGCGATACGCCTGGGCTCGCGGCCATGATCGGCGCCAATACAGCACCCGGCATCCGTGACTCTTTGCTGATAGCACCCGACTTGCGCGCCTCGGCCATCGCGCGTTCTTCGAGCGTCGCCTTGGTGATGATCGCCGCGGCAGCTCCTCGGCTGTCCGACTCGGCGGCACCCTTCTTCGCGCGCCCATCGAGGTGTCCCCAACGCTCGAGGTCGACGACCGTGTCGAGCAGCGACTTCTCGACGCTCCTGAAGGTGAGCCCGAGGTCGCGCTTGATCTTGCGGTTGTCGAACTCCGGCCGGCGCCCGATGTTCGTGCGCAGGAACGTGCCCACCGCGCGCGGCTGGAACCAGCTGCCCAGGCGCACCAGAAAGCGCCCGAGACCACCGGACAGGTCGCGCGTCGGCAACGCGAAGCGCTCATCCAGGTGCGCCCGCTTGAAGACCTTTACGATGTCTTTCATGTGCAGCGTCTGTGCCGCGCACAGGTAGCGACCACGCGCCTTCGGCGTCATCATCGCCAGCACATGCGCCAGCGCCACGTCGCGCACATCGACGAAGCCCCACGCGAGGTCGAAGACCCCAGGGAAGCCCTTCGATGTCAGCATGTCGCGCACCAGCTCATTCGACTGGTTCAGCGACGCTGTGAGCGACGGGCCTATCACCATGAACGGGTTCATGGTCACCAGTGAGTACCCAGGTCTTTGCTTCTCGACGTAGTCCCACGCCGCCCGCTCGGCCACAGCCTTCGAGTAGTAGTAGGGGTTGCGCGTCAGCGACGACTTCTTGTTCCAGTCGGCCTCGGTCAGCTTCTTGCCGGGCTCGGGCTCATCGGTCAGCGCGGCCACCGACGACGTCAGCACGACCCGCTTCACACCCGCCCGGCGAGCGGCCGCGAGCACCTCCAGCGTGCCGTTCAGCGCCGGCTCGACCAGCTCCTTCTGCGGGTCCTTCACGACGATTTTATACGGGCTCGCGGTGTGCATCAGGCACGTCACGCCCTGCATCGCGGCATCGAACGAACCGGCCTCGGTGAGGTCGGCCGTGACCAGCTCGAGCCGCTCGCGCCCCGGCAGCTTCGCCTCGGCAAACGCCGCTTCGGCCTTCGCGCGGTCGCGCACCGTCCCGCGCACCCGATAGCCCTGCCCCAACAGCTCGCGCACCAACTGCGCCGCGATGAAGCCCGTCGCCCCGGTCACACACACCAGCTCGTCAGATGCAGTCGTCATCGTCACCCCAAGCCTCGGCGGTGCACCTACCACGGCCTTTGCGCCTTGCCCACCGGCCGGGCACAGCCTGTTCTCTACGATGTTTACAAGTGCCCTTGACAGCCGCGTTCGCCAGGGCAAACTCGCCGACGGTTCCCCAACAGTCAGAGGAGCAAACGATGGCATACAGCTTCGAGGTGACGACGAGTCTTGGTCGAGTCAGGTCGTATTGCGTGCAGGTGGTGGCGGGTCTCGAGGCGACGGGCGGGCTCGACGACAAGATCGGCGAGTGGAGCGCGCTGAAGCAGAACGTGGCCGAGCGACGTACGAGCAGCGAGGCGGCAACGGACCTGCTGACGCACACCCAGACCGTCAACCGGGTCAAGGATACGAGCTGGGACACGAGCTACACCGAGGGTTCGGGCATCGCCTACCTGCTCGCCGGCAAGAAGAAGAAGAACGAGCCGTACGCGACGGTGATGCGGGTGCCGGCCAGTCGCGCGACCAAGTTCGGCCACGCGAAGGCGACCGTGGTCGGCGACCGCGTCCTGAAAGAGGTCACGCGCATCAAGAAGCCGACGCTGACCGCCTGGGCCGACGCGTTCGCCCCGGCCAACGACGCGCTCAAGGCCTCCGGCAAGGCCATGGAAGCTGCCGAGGACGCGCTCGACGACCCACGCTTCGAGAAGCGCGCGCTCGTCCGCCAGCTCAATACCCTGATCGCCACCACCGAAGCCGCCATCCTCACGGTCTACCCCGGTCGGGGTTCGCTCGCCGACGCGATCCTGGTGCCGAGCTGGGCCCGCCGCGACACCGCCAAGAACGGCGCTGACGGCGCGAGCGACGAGGGTGACGACGTCGTGGTCGACGTGGACGGCGACGACGCCGAAGACCCCAGCGACACCTGATCCGGGCGCAGAATTCGGCAACGGCAGCCCAAGGCGATACGGCGAATTCCGAGTGCGAGAGCAGCGTGTCGAGCGGGCGACGTTCGGTGAGTCGAAGACGAAGCAACTCGCCTGCTCGCGCGCTGGCCGCACGAGGCCATCAATCACGTACGCGAGGGCCGCGCCAACCCTCTTGTGCGCACACCGAGGGGGTAGGTGCGGGCCTCCCCCAAGGTATGCGACTGCGCTTAAGGGGGTAGGGATGAGCCACTCCTACCCCTTCGGTGTGCGCATACGTGGGTAGGAGAAGGTCGTCCCCAGGCACTTGTGCTGGGTCCACGACGGTTGGAGAGCCTCGAGTGTAGCGGCGCGGTCGCTACGGCGAGGGCTTCGGGCGGCGACCACGCCTGGCGGGCGCGGGTGCTGCCGCCCGTTCGGCGCGGATACGCTCGAGGAGCAGCGACGCGGGCTCGTCGTTGAGGTCCTGCGGGACCAGCTCGCCGCGGAAGGCTTTGGCGAGGATGGATTGGTTGAGAGCTTGGAGTAGCCCGACCAAGAAAGCGTCGCGACGCTTGGCCTGATCAGCGAAGACAAACATTTCTGTCATGAGCCGCACGATTTCTGCCTGCTCAGCATACGGTGGCACCGGCAAGGGCAGCGCCTTTAACTGAGACATATTGATCGACGCTAGATTCGTCGTCTGCTGGCCGCTTTGCAGGAAGTAGTTCCTCGCACGTTCAGAGTTTCCGTAGTGCGAGACGAACTCCGGGACACTCGCCCCTGGAAAGATTCGTGCGCGAAAGACATGATTCTGGTGGATGCAGTTCGCGATCTCGCCGCCCCAAACCCATCCACGTCCAAGCTTATCGCGATCACCACCCTCGTTGAACAGTACGTCTCCCTCGACTAGCTGAAGGTCTTTGGCCTCAGCGATCGTTGCCGTGATGGTCTTTATCTCACTTAGATCGAGATATCCGCGTTGGACATTCGCAACTCGCAAGTATGGAACTTCAACCAGCTTGGTCTCGGCCCCATTTTGCTTGCCCTTTGCGAGCCCGCCCTTGAGTTCAGCTAATTTCTGGAGGATCGCCCAGCACCATCCCTCGGGCAGGTCGGGCAAGCCGGTCGGATCGATTGGCTCAGGCTGGACGTAGGCCTTCTTCGGGTTGGCCTCCTGCCACTTCTGGCGGCGCTCGGTCCGAATGCGTTCGAGCAGCTCGCTCGCGGACTCGACGTCGGGATTGGCCTCACGCCACGCCTTCGTCAGGTCGCCTCGGAACGCGGCCGCGAGCACCGACTGCCGGAACTGGTCGAGGAGCGGCCCAATCGCGTCGAGCGCTTCTCCAGCCGCATCAGCTCGCGCTCGCAGCATCTCAATCTTCGCAGTAATGCGACGCTGTTCTTCGATTGGAGGAACACACAATGAGTAGCTCGCAAGCGAAGAGCCCGTCAGGTGCTTGATCGTTGTGCCGGTAAAAAACTGAGATAGCCGACCTTCGACCGCGTCCCGCCGTAAGGAATGAACAAGCCATTGAGGCAGCATCACGGGAAGGGGACGAACGCGATGCAAGGCCTTCTGGAAGAGCAGGCCGATCAAGGGCTCGCTCCAAACGGCGGCTCGACCAGGCTCCCCTCCCTCGCAAATCAGAACGTCGCCAAGCTGAAGTCCGTATCGGTCGAGTTCATCGTCCTCGAAGTACATCTCTGCCAGGTCGCCAAGATCGAATGAACCCCAGCGCACGTTGATGTTCCGCAGGTACGGAAGACGTCGCCCTGACTTGTGCTTCGCCTTGTCCAGCATCTTGCCAAGCCAAGAATCCGCCACAGACGACAATTCGGCCTCAATCCATCCCGATGGAAGACCGCTTCCCGATTCGGTCACCGTGTCACCACATTCACCTCTTCGGTTCCAGGTTCGAGCAGCTCCATCAGCGCCTGCATCTCCTCCGTCGCCACCCGCAAGTGCTCCATGGTCTGCGCGGCGATCTCGTCCGGCTCGGGCAAGTCCTCGGCGCGGTCGGTGTTTTCACCGCGCAGCCACGAGATATCCAGATTGTCGCCGCGTGCTCTTACCTCGGCACGGCTGAACTTCCGGAAGCGGCCTTCTTCGCCTTCGTCCGTACGCTTGGACGACCCGTCCGGCTTCTTCCCGAACGCGTCGACGAACGGCTTCAGCGTCGCGCTCGTAAACGGCGTGCGCTTGCCAAAGCTCGGCATGTTCGTGCGCAGGTCGTAGACCCAGACATCGCCGGTATCGCCCGTGTCTTTCTTGCCAGCGCCCTTGGTGAAGAACAGGACGTTCGTCTTGACGCCCGGCGCGTAGAAGATGCCGGTCGGCAGCCGCAAGATCGTGTGCAGGTTCCACTTGTCCACCAGGTCCGCACGAATTCTCGCTCCGACACCGTCCTCGAACAGGACATTGTCGGGCAGCACGACCGCGGCGCGACCGCCATCTTTCAGGTTGCGATAGATGTGCTGGAGGAATGCGAGCTGCTTATTCGAGGTCGGGAACGTGAAGTCGTCGCGGGTCGGACCACCGCCACCCTTCTTGGTGCCGAACGGCGGGTTCGTGAGGATGACGTCGGACTTCGGCAGGTTCATGCCGGTCGTGGCGAGCGTGTCGCCGAGGACAATGGTGCTGTCGAGGCCGTTCAGGAGCGCGCTCATCAACGCGAGGCGGCGGGTGTCGGGCACCAGCTCGACCGCGTAGTAGGCGTCTCGTCGCTGGAACGACTGCTGTGCGGTCGACAGGGCGTAGAGGTTGTCGGTCGCCTTCTTGATGTAGCTGTGGGCGCGCGTGATGAAGCCGAGGGTGCCTGCCGCCGGGTCGGAGATCACCTCGCCCGCCTTGGGCTGCACCAGCTCTATCATCGCGTCGATCAGCACCCGCGGCGTGAAGTACTGGCCTGCACCCGACTTGGTCTCGTTCGCGTTCTGCTCGAGCAGGCCCTCGTACAAATCGCCGAGTCCCTCCTCGCGGGCGGAGTACCCGTCGAGCGCGTCGATGCTGGACACCAGCTTGGCGAGGTTGCGCGGCTCATGCAGCGACGTATTGGCGCTCGCCTAGATGCCCTGGACGCGGCCGCCGGCCTTGGCGCCGAGGTGGTTGAGCAGGTCGCGGTAGAACTCGAGCTGCTCGACGCCAGTGCGCGACAACAGGTCCGACCAGCGCCAGCCGGCGGGGATCGCGTCCTCGGTCCCGGTCTCCTGCGCCATCTTGAGGAACAGCAGGTACGTCAGCTCGGTGACGTACTGGTGATGGTGACGCCGTCGTCACGCAGCGTGTGACACAGGTTCCAGAGGCGGGCGACGATGTCGCTGGTCGTGTTCATGGCCGCCCTTGTCGCCTGCCACCGATCAGCGGGCAAGCGGTTTAGACGCTCGCTCAGGCCGACCACCCCAACGCCGTCCAACCCAGCCCGACCGGCGCCACGCCGCGCACGCGCATCGCCCCGCCATGCACCAGCTCCAGGTGGCAGACCTCGCACAGGGACACCAGGTTCGCCCGCTCCTCGCCACCCCCGTGACTCCGGAACGTCACATGGTGCGGGGTCACATTGCGCGAGCGACAAACCGGCGACGCACAGCGCCATCGATCGCGCAGATAGACATCCCCGTAAGCGACATTGCCATCGTTGGCGCCCGACCAGCTCTTCATCACCGCGCGCACCAGAAACCCAACGAACGATTCGCCCAACCCACCCCCGGACATCTGTGCGACCCCCGCATGAACCCGCTCCAGTCCCTTCCAGAACTGCGCTGTCGCCGCCGTCAACGACAAGCGCATGGTCGTCGTTCCGACTGCGACCGCAGCCCCATCGACCTCACCTCCGGACACCTGACCTCCGGACACCTCACCTCCGGACACCTGACCTCCGGACACCTGACCTGCAACGGCCGCTATCACCCCACGCTCGACCGCGTGCATGTCCGCCATCGTGTCCTCATCCGGCGGCCCGAGCAGGTCAACCGCGACGCCAACCATGCGCGCCAACATCTCGACCGCGTCGAGTTCCTCACGCAGCAACTTGACGGTGCGGCTCGCCGCGCGCGCGACCCAGGCCGCTTCGTTCGCCGTGCCACACACCCGGGCAATGAGCGCCGCCGCCTCGTACCCAATGCGCACGCCGAGTAGCGCTGTCTCGACAGCCGCCAGGCGCGTCAAGCGCCGCACCAGCGCGACCCGCGTGGCCACGCTGCTCGGCGATAGCCCAATCCGCTCGCGACAATAATGGTCGAACGAGACGTAGCCGAGGGCCTCCCAGATCCACTTGTCGATGACACTCTCAGCCAGCCGACCCAGCTCGACATCGCGGCGCGCCAACGTCGCCGCCAGCTCACGAAGCTGACGGTCGACCCCGACGAGGTCATCAGGCCACGCCATGATCACACCGGGCCCCGCGTCGACGGGCTCGCTGGGCAATATCGCCTCGACCGCACCCTCGGCCGCGTCGTGCAATGCCGCCAGCTCGAGCCGCCAGGCCCGGTCGTCTTCTGCTGCGTCGCCGCCAATACTCGAAGGCAGGTCGATCTCGCCGTCCCGAGCCAATAGCTCGCCGAGTCCCTCGGCCAATATCGCTTCGACGGCCTCGTCGCCACGCCGCGCTCCCACCGACTCGACCATCAGCCGCGCCCGCTCGAACGCCCACGCTTCGACCCGGTCGACGGTCACTGAGATCGCTACCCGCGCAGGCGCCGCGTCGTCGAAAACTTCCAGGCGCCGCGAGGTCAGCTCGGCCCGCATCTGTCGGACGTTCATCGTCGCGGTACGCGCGACCCACGCAGCCTCGTCGTGCGGAGTCGCCACGCGCACGACCAGCTCGGCCAGCGAGAGTGACACGTGACCCGCCTGGATCCTCGCCCGCAATAATGGGAGCGGCGCCAGCTTCTTCGCCAGACTCCGGACATCTGACGCCCACCGACCCGTGCGCCCCAACGCTTCGCGCGCGTAGCTCTCCAACGTCGGAAACCCGAGACGGCGAAATCCGCCGACCGTCTCGAGGTGCATCAGACCTTCGCCCATCGCCAGTCGCATACTTGCAAAGCCACGACCCAGTCGTGCGATGCGCGCATCGATGGCGTCGCACTCAGGGGTGAACGGGCGCCGATAGGGATTCCTGGTGACCATGAACGACATGTACCACGAGCGTTTCGATCTGCCCGCGGAGGCCCCGCCAGCGCATTCTGGCGGCAAAAATTACGGCTTCGGGGGGTGTCGGCTGATCAAATGCTTCCAGTGCGATCCGAATGGCGGTTGCGGGCATTCTGTGGCCGGGCTGGGCTGCGGTGACTGATGGCAACGAAACCGTGTCAATAGATTTGTTTGGGGTTGTGCGATTATTTGTTCGGGTTGCGTGGGTCAGATGTCCGGGGGTTGGTTGTCTGGGGTCCTGCGTGCTCGCACTGTGGAGGGTGACGCGGCTGAGCCGAGCCGCCTCGCCCTCCACAGCGCCCCCGCCTGCGGCGCCGCCCGTCCCCGATCCGGCCAGCCGCGATCAACCTCAGGCGACGTCCTTCCAGACCTCGTCGTGCAACGTCGAAAGGACCTGCTCGAGCTGGCCGTCGAAGACCTTGTTGAAGCGGTCGAAGCCGCCGTCGACCTTGAACTGGCCCTGTGCGAAGGCGTCGCGGTCGACGATGACCTCGACCTTGAGCTGCTTGCCAATGATGTCGAGCCAGCGGCGCTGCGGGCTGGTCCACTGGCGCGAGGCGAGCACGCGAGACAGTGCCCGATCAACCCGCTGGTCGTAGGGCACCAGCGCTGAGCCCAGCGCCTGCTGGCGAATGAAGCCGATGATCGAGGCGGCGATATCCTGGTTGGTGACCTGGGCTAACGCGGTGCGCAGCGAGCTCTCCGGGTAGCCGGCGCTGTCCAGCGTGAGCTTGAGCTCGCGTAATTGCTTGCGCGTCAGGTCGCGCGGTCGGGTCGTGACGACCAGGAGCGCAGCGACGGCGTTCTTGTTCGCTTCAAGGTAGGCGCGAAAGCCTTCGAGGTAGTCCTCTGGCTTCTTGGCGGCGCCGTAGCCGCGGTCGGTGCCAGTGAGCGCGTCGGCGTGCGACGAGACGAGGATGTCGCGGCCACCCTCGGTCTTGAACCGATCGAGGTAGCTGGCGACGTCGGGATGGTCGTGGAAGAAGGCGACGAGGTCGGCCGCGGGCGCCGTTTTGAGCAGCCTTACCAGCGCCTCGGGCGTCATGTTTGCGAGGACCACGAAGGCATCCAGGTGCTCACCCGTGAGGCGCCGCTTCTTTATCTGGAGCTTGGCCCGCAGCTCGTCGCGCACGGATTGCACATGCGCTGGATCAGGGAGGGTCGTGAGCTCTTCGGCGAGCTGGGCAAACGTGATGTGCGGACGCGTGACGACCGGCTTCATCGCCGAATACGGCAACAGTGCCGCGTAGAGATCGACCGCGTCGTAGATGCGGAACAGCTCCTTGCCAATGTCGTCGCAGCGGCGCGTGGCGCGGCCCATCATCTGTTCATAGAGAATGCGGCTCTTGATGCGGCGGATGAAGACGATGTTGGTGATCTGCGGCACATCGATGCCGGTCGTCAGGAGATCGCCCGTGACCGCGAACGTCGGCAGGCGCTCGGTCTTGTAGCGGCGCAGCTTTTCCTGCGGCTTGTCGGAGGCGCCGGTAATCTTCATCACGCAGTCGTCTTCGACCTGGCCATAAGTGTCGGCGAGCGCTTGCTTCAAGAGCGCCGATCCAACCACTCGGCGGCTCGACCGTGATGACCTGCCGAACGATGACGTGGTCGCGATAGTGGTCGTCGATGCGATGGCCGCGCCCTTTGTGGCGTTCGTACCAGACCGGGCGGGCGCCGACGTACCAGTAGGCGCCGCCCCGCTCGGTATAGTCGTCCGAGTGCGGCGGCGCGTAGCCGTGATGGCGCGGGCCGGTGATGTAGCAGTAGTTCTCGCCCGGATCGTGGGTCCACCAGATGGGGTGATGGCTATAGTACGAGTACGACGCCAGCGGCTCCGGCTCGAACTCGGTCGGGTCGCCGACGAAGGTGTAGTACGGCCCATCGGTCACGTAGAGCACCTCATCATGCGGTCGATACGAGTGCATGTGTGGACCCTCGATCCCACACAGTCCGGAGTGCACGCCCGGGTCGATCGGATGCGGTCCATAGAATTCGACGATAGTCGTCCCGCGCGGCTCCTTGGATTGTGCACTACCGCCCATGGAGACTAGAGAAACGAGCAACAGCAAGCCACGCTTGGTGCCTCCCGAGGTGTGACGCACGCCCAGTTGCGTATCGATTCGAGTATACACCCTCGCGCGCGCTGGGAGCCAGAGTTCCGTCACTTCGGCCGACCGGCACGCCGGATGTGAGCGGACGTCAGCTCGTCGCGACGCGCACCGTCGAACCGGCCTGCGACTTCTCGACGATGAGGCGCTCGGGCATGCGCCGCGCGAGCTCGGCGACGTGCGTGATGATCCCGACCAGGCGGCCCGGGCGCTGCAGGCCTTCGACGGCCTCGGTCACGGTCTCGAGCGCTTCGGGGTCGAGCGTGCCAAAGCCCTCGTCGATGAAGATGCAGTCGAGGTCGACGCGGCCGGCCTTGGCGCGGATCTGCTCGGACAGCTCCAACGCCATCGCCAACGAAGCGAGGAACGTCTCGCCGCCGGATAGCGTGTCGGTGCTGCGCCGCTCACCCGCGTGGTCGAGGTCGACCACCAGGAAGCCCGCACTCGAGTCGGCGGCCATGCGATAACGCCCACCCGACAGCCCGAAGAGGCGCTCGGACGCGCCACGCACGAGGTCGTGGATTACCTCTTCGAGGAGGAACTCCTGGAAGTTCTTCGGGCTGAGGTCATCGGCGACGCGGCGATAGATTTGTAGTTGGCGCGCCTTCGTCTCGTGCTCGGCGCGCACGCCGCCCGCGCGCTCGAGCTGCTGCTGTGCGTGGCGCAAGCGCTCACCAAGAATCGCCGCCTCTGCGGCCGCATCCATGGCGCGCTTGGTCTGAGCCACGACCTCGGCCTTGACCACCTCGACCTCGGCCAGACCCGCGCGCAGCGGCCCGAGTGCCCGTACGACCGCCTCGCGCTCGGCGACTTTGGCGGCACGGGCTGCACGATGGGCCGCGACCAGCGCCTCGGCGCTCGCGAGCTCGGCGTCCGACAGCGCCGCCCGGCGCACGTCCTCGGCCGTCCAACCCGACTGCTGCAACGCCTCGCTCGCGGCAGCCGCATCCGCGCTCGCCTCGGCCGCCAGCGCTTGCAACGTCGTCTTCTCGGCGGCGACCTGCGATGCCGCCTCGCGCGCCTTTGACGCGGCCGCGACCGCGCTCGTCTTGCGCTCGTCGAGGCCTGCGATGACCCGCTCCAGCGACGCGCGCTCTTTCTTTGGGTCTTGCGATCCGAGCCCCGCGAGCGACGCTTCGACCGACGACAGCCGCTCCTTCGCGTCGCCGGTCGTCAGCTCCAGCTCGGCTCGCCGTGCCTTCGCCGCGGCATGCGTCGCGCCATGACGATCGTGCTCGAGTGTCGCGCGCGTCAGCGCTGTGCGGGCGCCATCGATCGCCGCCACATGCGCAGCCCGCTGCTGTGCTTGCAGGGCCAACGCCTGCAGCCCCGCACGGAAGCTCGCTTCTGGACTGCTTTCGCCCTCATCGACGACCACCCGCAGCGCGACCTCGTCGGCCGCGACCGCAGCGGTCGTCTTCGCGAGCTGTGCCACCCCCTCGCCGACCCGCGTCGCCGCCTCGTTCACCCGCGCCCGCGCTTCGGCGACCCGCGCCCGCGCCCGCTCACCCTCGGCCCGCGCGCGTTCGACCAGAATCCTTTGAGCAGCAAGCATCTCGCGCAGCCCGCTGACCGCATCGCCAACGACCACCGCCGGCACAACCGCGACCGTCTGCTCGCACACCGGGCACGCGTCGCCCGCATGCAGGTGCTCGCGCACGAGCCCCACCCGCACCGTTTGCTCGGCCGCCGCCAGGGCCACCCGCGCCGCTTCGAGCGTGTCCTCGGCCTGCAGCTCGCCGTGCTCCTTGCGCTTGCGCTCGACCTCCGCCGTCGCGAGCTCGCCCTCCCCCTTCGTCTCGGCGGCCCGCGCCGACACCAGCGCGCCCTGCTCGCGCTCCAGCACGCTCCGCGCCGCCCCGAGCCGACTCGCCGTCTCGCGCAGCGCCTCCCATTGTGCCAGCGTCTCGGCCGCGACCGCCGGAACATCCAGCGCTTCGAGCGCCGCCAGTCGCCCAGCCGCCGCCGTACTTGTCGCCAGCGCCGCGGCAACCGCGACCTCGGCCTTCGTCTCCGCGATGCGCGCTGCGTCCAACGCCACGCTCGCGCTCGACACGCGCCCCAGCAGCTCGTCGCGCTGCTCGAAGCGACCACGCGCTTCGTCCAGCAACGCGATGCGCGCACGCAACGCGACGATCTGCTCGGCCGCGATCTCCGCGTCGCGCGCTGTGTCGTTCGCCAGCTCGAGCGCTTTGTCGGCGCCTGCGACCCGCTGCGCGAGCTCGGACAAGCGCGCGTCCAACACGCTGACCCGGGCGGTCGTCGCATGGACCCGCGCGACCAGCGGAGCGACCGGCATCACCGCCCGCGCCCGCGCTACCCGCGCCTCGGCAGCAACAACCATTGCCTCGCGATCCTGCAGCTGCACCAGCGCGTCGTCGATCGCTTTGAGCTCCAAGCATCTCGCGGCCACCCGCTCGATCTCCGTGAGCTTCACCCGCGCCGCCTCGGCCGCGCCCTGGGTCACATCGCGCTCCGCACGCGCAAGGCCCAGCTGCAGCTCCAGCTCGGCTATCAGCTCCGCGCTCGCCACGGCGAGGTCGCCCGCGAGCTGGCGCGCCAGCACGGCTACCTCGGCCGACAGGCGATTGGCGATGTCGGACGCCTTCTGCCGCATCGTCGCGTACACCTGGAAGCCGAGCAGCTCGCTCAGGATCTTGCGCCGATCACCCGGCGTCGACTGCAGGAACTCCTGGAACTTGCCTTGCGGCAGAATAACCGCCTGCTGGAACGCGGTGACGTCGATCCCCAGCAGCGCGCGCACCTCTTTCTGCACCTCGTTGACGCCGTTGCTCTTCTTTTTCTCGACCCGCACCCCGTCCGCATCGAGCACCAGCTCGGACAGGATCGCCTGGCTCGGCCGCTTGCGATTGACGGTGCGCGCGACCCGCCAGCGCTGGCCACGCACCTCGAAGTCGAATGTCACCGAGAGCCCGCTGCGCCCATGCGAGATGAGCTCCGCCAGGTTGACCGCACCCATGCGCGGCACGACGCCATACAGCGCGAGGATCATCGCATCGAGCAGGCTCGACTTGCCGGCCCCGGTCGGCCCCTCGATCGCCACCAGCGACAGCGCGCCGAAGTCGATCTCGACCTGGTCGCGAAAGCAGGTGAGCCCGTTGACCTCGAGCCGCAGCGGCCTCACGGCGTGCCCCCGAACTGTCCATCCCCTTGGGCGAGCCCCTCGGCCGCGTCCCACAAGGCCGAGAACGCCTCGACCACGGCCGGCTCCGGCGGCATCTCGTACTTCCGCTCGCAATACGCGCGATACAGCTCCAGCGGGCTCGCCTCACGATGGGGTCGCGCCGAGACCGCGCTCGCGTCCACTTCGGGCAGGCGCACCTGCACCGCCACCGCGTTCGGCACCAGCTCGCGCACGCGCTTGACCACGTCGGGCTCAATCTCCGCGAGCTTCAAGAACACCCGCAAGTGCCCGGCCGCACGTAGCATTTCGGCGGCGGCCGCGAGCTCTTCCCAGGTCCCCTCGAACGTCTTGAGCGGCCTGCCACCGGCATACGGCACCCGCATCGTCTTCGACGGCAGACCCGCGTGCGCCTCGATCACGACGAACGACTTCTCCTCGCCCTCTTCCCCGAAATCGAGCTGCAACGGCGAGCCAGCATACTCGACCGCATGCCGCAGCATCTGCGGTTTGTGAATGTGCCCCAGTGCCACATAGCTCGCCGCGCTCGGCAGCTGCTGCGGGGTCACTGCCCATTGGTCGCCGAGGTGCACCGTGCGCTCCGAGCGCGCCAGCTTGGCACCCTCGACATGGGTATGTGCCATCAGGATATTAATCGTATCGCTGCGAAATCCGTCGGCGAATATCGCTGCCAGATTTGCAACACCGGCCGCATAGCTGCTGACCGCCTTCGACTCGTCGCCCAGACCATTGGCATCGACGAACCAGCGGATCGGTGCGAACGGGATCGGCGCAATTAAAGCGGTCTCGCGCCCATCGCGCGACTTTATCGTAATCAGGCCGCCATTCTCCGGCCGGCGCGGCTTGGCAATACAGCGGATATTCGCGAGCTCCGCGAATGTGCCCCAGGCCTCGAGTCGCCGAGGGTCATCGTGATTGCCAGCGATGACGATCACCGGCGCGGTCTCGCCGAGCCGCTTCAAGATCTGGAAGACCAGCCGTTCGGCATCGGGATGCGGCGACCCGGTGTCGAACACGTCGCCGGTCATCAGCACCAGATCGACCTGCTGCTGCTCGACGTAGTCGGCCAGCGACGTCAGCGCGCGCCCGAGCTCGTCGAGGCGCGGCACCCGCTTCCAGAGCCGTCCCGCGTGCCAGTCACTGGTGTGGACGATCTTCAATCGATGTCCGCGAAGGGGTCCTTGCGCGCCGACGCCGCGACCTCGGACCGCTTGGTCGCCCAGCCCGGTCGCGGGAAGCACACCAGCATCGGGGTCGGGATCTGCGGCTGCGACACGATCATCGTGCCCGGCTTCAAGATGGTCGCGCGGTCGCGCGCGGCCTTCGTCAGAAAGCCATACTCGCCGCGCTCCGCCTCGGCCGCATCCAGTCGTCCGACGATACGCAAGGCCGCATTCGCGACCACCCGCCGCTCGACCTCGGAGGCGGTCTGCTGCGCCCCGAAGAGCGACACGCCGAGGCTGCGACCCCGCTCCGCGATGTCCAGCACGATGTCCTGGATTGGGCTCCAGCCACTACGCGGCGCATACTTGTTGAGCTCGTCCAGCACCACGAACGTGAGCGGCGTCGCGCCGTCCCGTTCCATCAAGCGCTTCAGCACCGCGCCGACGACGAAGGTCTGCGCCGAAGAGTGCAGGCGATGCAGGTCGACCACGCTGACCTGGTGCCTGTCCCAGTCGATGCGCGCCTTGCGACAGCCGTCATGGTCCGCGCGCACCAGGTGTCCCATGCGCGAGGCGGCCATGCGCAGACGCCGCCGGAACGCGTCCTGGGTCGTCGCCGCGATGTTTTGACCACCAAGGATCTGCGGCAGCTTCAGGTCGATCTGGTCGACCAGCTCGTGGAACGTCTGCACTCGAACGCCATCGAGCAGCAGCGTGCCGCCGAGGTCCGGCGACTCGTCCGCGGCGCGCGCGAGGTAGGCCCCGACCCGCTCCGCCACGAACGACAGCTGCTGGCGCGTGTCCTCGGCGTCGCTGACGGCGAAGCGCATCAAGTGCTCCTTCGCGAAGTCGCGCAGCGTCCATAGATAGGGCTCGACCCCATCCTGTCGTTCACCCGTGTCCGGCACCGGCACGATGACGCCTGCCTTCGCAGGCGCGAACAGGCCGACCGACTGGAACGGACCATACGGCAGGCCGAGCTTCTTCCAGCGCGCCTTGTCCTCGTCCTTCATGCGCGCGTTGGGCTTGTCGAGCCACAACAGGTCTTCGCCTTTCACGTTGAAGATCAATGCCTTGGTGTTGGCCGTCTCGGCCCCGAGCACGCCCGAACGAAACAGCGAGTACAGGAGGAACGTGGTGTAGGTCGTCTTCGTGGCGACGCCCGAGACACCGCTGACCGAGGCGTGCGCGCCGCGCCGACCGTTCATGAACTCGAGGTCGGCGTAGACGATTTGGCCCGTGCGGGTGAGGCCGATTGGGACCTTGTGCTCCATCTCGTCGAAGAAGAGCGCCTTCTCGTAGGCGAGGCCGCGCACGACCCGCACCTCGTCGCCGGGGGTCGGCGGCAGGAACATCTCGGGTTCGACGCGCGTGATGCGCACGTGCCCGGCGTAGCTGACCTCGGCCGGCAGCGTGCCGTCCTTCACGCGGAACGCGTCGGAGTCGAACTGCGTGCCTTCATGGCGCTTTCGGACCTGGTCTACGACGCCGTAGAAGCGCACGGCGCGGTTGTTCGCGTCCTGACTCTCGATGGCGACGAGGTCGTCGAGCTGCAGGTCCTGCCCGGGCCGCACCGCCACCCACAGCTCGAGCGGGGTCGAGTCCTGCGTGCCGAGCACAACGCCGACGGCCGTCTCGTGCGAAAGGTCTTCCATGACGATTTCGCCCCCAGCGCCTTCGGCGCTACCCCCGGCTGCTCGCCCTGGCTCGCCCCGGGGGTCTTTGACGTCACTCATCGGGCATTCTCCCTGCTGTGCCGCCGCACGAGCGTCTCGAGGTGCCGACGAATCAACATCTGGTCGCCGAGCGCGTGGCGTAGATGATGCTCCAGCGCGCCGATCGGCAAGAGGTTCTGTGGCGCCCGCGGGTCATGGCCACGCGCCGGCGAGAACTCGGGCAGCACCCCGGCCGACAGGTTCGCGAGCATCACGCCGCGCTCCACCCCGACATGTTCGTGCAATTCCAGGCGCATGAGCCCCGACCACGGCGGCTCGGTCGGGCCCGTCTCGGACAGCCGCACGAACCACGAGTAGCGCGGGTAACGCCCACCGATGTGGAAGATGGGCGTGCGCTCACCGCGTCCGAGCTTTTGCAAAATCCCCAGCAGCTCCCGCGGCAGATACAGCTGATGCAGGCGCTTGACCGCGCCGAGCGCGAACCCCTTCTGCTTGTCCTCGAACGAGAGCGGCCCATCCATGATGACGAGGCGCCCCTCGACCGCCGCGAGCTCACGCCCGAGCATCTCCTCCGCCACGCGCATCTGGCGATGCAGGCGGATCTGCGGAGCGATGGGATCGTTCATATCGATGGCCGCGCCGAGGTACACGATGCCCGGCCCGAGCGGCACGTCCGGCACCTCGTGGCCGCCACCTATCAAGAGCGCGCGCCCGACCCGCTGGATGAGATACGCCGCCTCACGCGGGCGCGTCGGCATCGTCGTCGGCCGCACCTCGACCGCACCGACCGCCCATGAACCGAACGCCCCATAGCAGATCGTCGGGACGCCTTCTTCGGATAGCACCCGCATCACCCGCAGGTCGATGCGCCGCACGCCATCGACGAAGCAAACCGAGCGCGGCATCGCGACTTTGGCCGGCACGATCGGCGCCCACGCCTCTGGCGCGACCTCCACCTCGAGGCGCACCTCGGCAGCGTCCTCGGCCTCGGGATCGATCTGCGTCTCCGCCCCCTGCTCGACCGCCCAGGGATCGATGCGCAGGTCGAGGCCACCGAGCGGGTCGGCCGAAGCCGACGAGGCGGGCGAAGCGGGCACGTGTGAGTCGGTCGCCGTCATCGGCCCGGAGTCGAGCGAGAGCGCTCAAATATGCCCGGCCGCGGGCCCGATGACACATCGAGTCCCGCGGCCGGACGTGTTCTTGGAGAGAGAACTCCCGGACTGAACACCCTTTCAGCCGCGCTGTCCAGTGCCCACCACACAACATCCCGGGAACACGTCACAAATACTCCTCCGCCACAGCTTCGTAGATCGCCTGATCGGCGTCGCTGAAGCAGCAGAAGATGACCTGCTCGATCGCCGCGTGCTGCTCGAGGAAGTCGAGCACGGTCGACACAGCGATCTGCGCCGCACGTTGCTTCGGGAAACGATTGCCGCCGGTCGAGATAGCCGGCAACGCGACGCTCGTCGCACCGGCCTCCATCGCTTCGCGCAAGGCACTCGAGTAGGTGTCCGCCAGCCGTGCGTCCTCGTCCTTGGTGCCGCCCTGCCACACCGGACCAACGGCATGCACGACCCAGGACGCCGGCAGGTCGAAGCCCGCTGTCGTACGCGCCTCGCCGACCTCGCAGCCCTTCAGCTCGCGACAAGCAGCATCCAGCCCGGGGCCGGCCGCGCGATGGATGGCCGCGCTGACCCCGCCCGCGGGCCCACCTCCCGACAGCTTTGGGTTCGCCGCACTGACGATCGCATCGACCGAGAGCCGCGTGATGTCACCCTGCTGGATGATGACGCGCCCATTCCGATAGCGCTGCATGAGCACCCCTGCCACCCACGATGGCTCGACCCGAGACGTGCGCATGGTCCCCCCGATGGGTCCCCGGCGCAAGCCCGCAAATCCAGCCTCGGCCTAGGGTCTCGCCGACGAGCACCTGGATCTCGAAGGCGCAGGCGACGGTCGTCGTCGGGCACGACCGCTATCGCTTCGCCGGCGACGCGTTCCCCGGCTACGCCGGCGCCATCCGAGAGGCTCATAGACCCGTCGCAGAGGCCCTGCGCGGTGCCGGCAGCGGCGATCGAGAGCTACTTCGCCGCTCTTGCTGTCGATGCGGATGGCGGTCAGGCTCGTCTTGTCGACGGAGCCTACCGCGTAGAGCGGGCTCAGCCCGGGCACGAGAGCAGCCCTCAGCGAGGTCCCGATCTGCGCCTGCGACGCCGGCTTCGGCGGCGACCCCGCGACGGCCTGCGACGACATCGACCCGTGCGCCACCAACGCCTGCGGCAGCCACGCGACCTGCACCGACGCCGCGGCGCCGGCTGGCCCCGACGAGCGCTCGTGCGCCTGCCAGCCCGGCTACGGCGGCGACCCCACGACCGGCTGTAGCGACATCGACGCCTGCGGCGCGAACGCCTGCGGCGACATCGACGCATGCCTCGCCAGCGCCTGCGGCGCCCACGCGAGCGGTTTGAACTGTTACCCAAGTACCCGGTTCATACCGCTTCGCCTGCTCGCGGATCAGGCAGTGCCGGGACGCGGCCGGTCGGCGGGCAACGTCACGCGAAATGTCGTGCCGCGCCCGACCTCACTCGCGAAGTCGAGCTTTCCGCCGTGCTTCCTGACGATGATCGCATGCGCGCTGGCGAGCCCCTGGCCGCTGCCGCGACCAACTTCTTTGGTCGTGAAAAGCGGATCGAAGATGCGCTCGCGAACGGCCTCGGGGATCCCGGCCCCGGTGTCCTCGAACGAGACGACGACCGCGCCACCTTCGTTGCGCGTGCGGATGGTGATGCGCCCTTTGGCGCCGCTGGTCCCGACGACGTCGTGGATCGCGTGGGCCGCATTGACGATGATGGCGAGGAACACCTGGTTCACCTCGCCTGCGCGGAGGTGATCGGCGGCACCTCGCCGAAGTCGGTCGTGACCTCGGCGACGTCTAGATACTCGGCGCCCGCGATGATGAGGGTGTTGCTGAGCGCATGGTTGATGTCGAGCGGAGCCGGCTCGGCATTGCAGCGCACGAACTCTTTCATCGCCGAGACGATGGACGACATCGGCGCGAGCCCGACGCGCGAGCGGGTGAGTGCGGTCGGCACGTTCTCGAGCAGGTAGGCGAGATCCGCCTCCTCGTCGATCTCCAACAACGCCTCGGTGGCAGCCCGCAGCGCGTCGCCAGCGGCGCTGTCGGTCACGAGCTTGCGATAGCGCTCGATGAGTCGCTTGAGCTCCTCGGTCGACTCGGTCACGAAGTGCACCTAGCCGCTGACGAACTGGAGCGGCGTATTGATCTCGTGGGCGACGCCGGCTGCGAGGCGACCAATCGCTTCGAGCTTCTGCGACTGGCGCAACTCCAACTCCAATGCGCGCGCTGAAGAAGGCTCACGACCGTGAGGAGATTCGGCTTGGGAGCGGCGCGCCCAGTCGATCCATCGTGGTCGGCAGCGTGGCACATCGATGCGGCCTGGGACCTGTCGCCGTCAACCACACGATTTAGCGAAAGCGGTTTACCCGGTCGGTCGACTGGGTCTATGCCCAGCGAATCTGGTTGCTCTCGCCTCGCCACGGCTTCGCCTGCTCGGCGAAGCTGCGGTGGCGCAAGTGACAGCGCCCCGGCCCTACTCCCATCGAGGTATCCATGAAGCTCTGGAAGGCGATCGCCATCACCCCCGCCATGCTGCTCGCCGTCACTCAGTTCTCGGGCCCGGCCAAAGCCGGCTTCCCGAAGATCCCGACGGTCGAGGTGCCCAAGATCACGACCGACCCGTCGGAGGCCTGGAGCAAGGCGATGTACAAGGTCAACTCGCTGTCGCAGGAGGGCATCAACGCGCTGCCCGGCCTCATCGACGACGGCGACAATGCCGAGAAGGTCAAAGACAAGCTCGACAAGGCCAAGAAGAAGTACGACGACGCCAAGAAGTACTACGTGACCGTGCCCGACCCGAAGTCGACCAACGAGGGCGCGAACAACTACTACCTGCAGCTCGAGCAGGGCGTGAAGAATGGGTACCTGGCGCTCGCGTGCCTTCACGCCCACGCGCCGATCGCCAAGTCATTCGGCGAGGGCAAGCCGGTCAAGAACGACAAGCTCGACGCCTACGACAAGGCCGCCAAGGCATTCACGGCCGGCGCCATCGGTGAGGACGGTGCGCGCGAGGCGAAGGGCTGGATGGACACCGCCATCCACTTCCGCGAACTCAATCCGCAGGTCGCCGACAAGAAGCTGAAGGGCGAGCTAGACATCAAGCGCCAGGCCGAATCGGCCGCCGAGAAGTCGGCGATGGACGCGCTCTTCGCGCACCTGGAGTCGTGGGCCCCCATCATGAAGGAAGGGGTCAAGCCGGTGCCGGCTGAAGCGCTCGCCGACTACGATGCGAAGCTGCAGGCGCTGGTCGCCTTCCGCCCCGAGGCGCCTCTCTACTTCAACGACAAGAAGTGGGACGCGCTCGCGTACAACGCCTGGTTCCTGGGTGGCGACGCGGCCAAGGCCGAGATTGCCAAGCTCTGGGAAGGTGAAATCATCGCGTCGGGCACGACCAGCTCGAAGACCTTCAAGGTCACCGTCAAGGCCGAGCCGGGGATGTGCTACGCGTTTGTCCCCAATTGGATCGAGCGCGGCGGCGAGCAGAAGCTCGACACCGATTGGCGCGCCAAAAAGGATGGCGCCTACGCCCACCTGTTCAACGTCGAGAACCGCATCACCGACGGCAGCTTCACGACGACCCAGAATGTCGGGCGTGGCTTCTGCGCGACCAGGGCGGTCACCATCGACCTCATCGGCACCCTCGAATACGCCGGCTCGAACAAGGGCATCGAGCACCACATCGTGCGCTGGTCGAAGGACAAGCTGCCGATGAACATCGCCGCGCGCCTCTACACCTGGACGACCGACGACTGCGACGCGGCCCACTGGAAGGACCGCTTCATGAACCCGCTGCCGGGCACGTTCTACTACGGTCGCGGCCTGCCGTTCGTCGGCAAAGAGAGCCCTGACGGCAAGGAAGGCGCCGGCAACGAGGTGGCCGTGCCCGATGCGTGGAAGTTCGAGAGCGGCTGGGCCGAGCCGAGCGGCTACGGCTCGTGGCGGACGACCTGCGGCGGCGAAGACGCGCTCAATCCCCTCGGCAAGCAGCTCGAGGCGTGCTTCATCGCCAACGACAAGAGCTTCGAGCCCAAGTTCGACGCGGCCGTGAAGGCGGTCGAGCGCGCCACCATCCTGAGCTACGACGGCGCCGTCGCGCGCCGTGACGCGATCGACCAGCAGTGGGCCAAGGCGCAGGACACGCGCTGCATGCCGATCGCCAAGAAGATCTCGGCGCAGATGAACACGGCCTACAACGAGCTGGTCGACTACTTCAAGAACACCAAGCCGGTGCCCACGCTCGACGTCAAGGGCTTCAAGCGCAAGCAGGATGTCGCGGTCGAGCGCTCGAAATAAGTCGGCCGAGCTCGGCCGCTACGTGAGTCCATAGCGGTCGCGCACCCCACCTGAGAGATTCCGCGCGCCCCACTCAAAGGGGCGTTGTCGTTTAGGCGATCGCTCTGATACAGACCGCTCAGCCTAGAGAAGGGACTGACACGATGACGATGGCGGCTGGAACACGACTCAGGATGATGTCGGCGGGCATTGCTCTCACGAGCGGCGCATCGCTGGCACTCTCTCTGCTATTCTCACGCCTCTTCAGCGTGACGATGTACTACCACTTCGCCTTCTTCATCGTGTCGCTGGCGCTGCTCGGGATCGCTATCGGCGGGGTCGCGGTCTACGTGCTGCCGAAGGTCTTCCGACCCGCGCGGCTATTGCCTATCGCAGGCGTAGTCGCGGCCCTGGTCGCGCCGCTGACGTTGTTCGCGGTCGAGGTCGCGGTGTCGAACCCGATGAGCGTCGCGCTCGAAGGAGACAATGTCGGGCGCCTGCTCGAGATCTACTTCGCGACGGCACTTCCGTTCTTCGCATCGGGTCTCGCGGTGACGTTGGTGATGTCCGCTGCGAAGGCCGACATCGGGCGCATCTATGCGTTCGACCTCGGCGGTGCGGCCCTCGGCTGCCTCGCAATCATCCCCCTCATCGCCAGCGCGGGTGGCCCCGGCGCACTCGCCATCGCGGGTGCCATCTCGGCGGTCGGCGGTGTCTTCCTGTGCCTCGCGGGCCGCGACGAAACGGGCGGCGCTGCCAAGCGCTTTGGGCCGACCGTTATCGCGGCCATCGCGGTCATGGTCGGTCTCTACATGGGGCTCGGTCCGGCGCAGACCGGTGACGCCTTCAAGTTCAAGCAGGGCGAGAAGTTCCTGAGAGAAGCGGACGTCATTTGGGAGGGCTGGAACGCGCTCTCGCGCATCACGGTGTCGACATCGTCCGACAGCGATCATCGTTGGATCCACATCGACGCCGACGCGGCCACGCGCATCTTCTCGGCCGACGTCACACAGAACCACCTCGACGCGCCGCTGCGCTTCTCTGAGCACCGCGTATCGAGCCTCGTGTACGCCGTGCGCAACGCCGGCCCGGCCCTCATCATCGGCCCCGGTGGCGGGCCCGACGTTATCGCTGCGTTGAACGCAAAGGTCCCGCGCGTGGTCGGCGTCGAGGTCAATCCGCTCATCGCCGAAACCGTGATGAAGCAGGTGTTCGCCGACTTCAACGGACACCTCTACACACGCCCCGAGGTCGAGATGGTCGTCGACGACGGCCGCAGCTTCGTGCGTCGATCGGAGGATGCCTACTCGTCGATCCAGGCGACGCTCGTCGACACCTGGGCCGCGTCCGCCTCGGGCGCCTTCGCGTTGTCCGAGAACAACCTCTATACCGCCGAAGCCTTCGAGGACTACCTCGCCAAGCTGAAGCCCGACGGCATCGTGTCGATGACCCGCTGGTATGGCAACCCACCCAAAGAGTTCATCCGCCTGCTCGGCCTCGGCCGCGAAGCGATGACCCGCAACGGCATCCCCGAGTCCGAGCACGCTGCCCACTTCTTCGTCGCCGCCGACCAGCGCATGGCGACGATGCTGCTCAAGAAGACGCCGTTTACCGCCGCCGAGCTCGACGCGCTCGAGGCGCGCTGCAAGCAGGCCAAGCTCACGGTCTATTACAGCCCGGCACTTGCCGACAGGGCCGCGACCGCTGTCCCTGAATTGGCGGCCTACCTGTCGTCGTCGCCCGAGACGTTCTACGCGGCGCAGGCCTACGACGCACGCCCGGCCACCGACGACCGCCCGTTCTTCTTCTACACGGTGTGGCCCAGCGACTTCCTCGCTCGGCTCGGCGAGTTTACCAAGTTCGAGCGCAACAACCTCGGCCTCGCGATGTTGCAGCTCGTCCTGATCGTGTCGCTCGGGCTGACGCTTCTATTGGTGCTGCTGCCGCTGGTGCTCTTCCGGCGCGCCGCGCTGCGCCACAATCGTGGCCAGAAGCTGCGTATTCTCGGGTACTTCCTGTTCCTCGGCTTCGGCTTCATCCTGGTCGAGCTGGGCCTGATGCAGCGCTTCGTGCTGTTCCTCGGTCATCCGATCTACGCGCTCGCGGTCGTCATCGCGGCGCTCTTGCTCGCGTCCGGAATCGGCAGCTCGTTGACGCCGAGACTGACAAAACGCTTTGGCACTTCCAAGGCGATTCGCGTCGGCATCATCGGGCTCGCGATCCTGCTGGTGCTGTACCTGGTCGCGCTGCCGCCGCTCTTCCATGCGCTCATCGGGCTGCCCCTCGCCGTGCGCATCGCCATCGCTGCGGTGTTGGTCGGACTCCTCGGGATCGCGATGGGCACGCTCCTGCCGCTCGGCGTCATCACCGCCTTGAAGGTCGACGCAGAGCTCGTCCCGTGGGGCTGGGGCATCAACGGCGCGACCAGCGTCGTCGGCTCCGCGCTCGCGGTCGTCCTGTCGATGAACGTCGGCTTCTCCGCGACGCTCATCGCGGGTCTCATCGCCTACGTCCTCGGTGGTCTCGTCATTGCCGGGGTCGCCGGCGATCGGGACACAGCGGGCTCATGAGCGTCTGGGGATCGATGTTCGCGCTCGCCGCCGTCGCGCTTGGCGCATGCACATCGGAGGCGCGCGACGGTGTGAGCGACACACGCGACGGCGACAGCGACGAGATCGGGGACACCACACCCGTCGAGGTCGACGTCGCTGACACGACGCTCGATACGACTCCAGACACGCACGACAGCGAGGTCGCCACGAGCTCGCCCGCGATGCGCATACACGTGCTCGACGTCGGCCAGGGCGAGGCGATCATCGTCGAGTTCCCGTGCGGCGCGATGCTCATCGACAGCGGCGGCGAGGTGACCGAGGCAGCACCCGACCAGCTCGGCTTCGACAGCGACGACGCGCTCGAGGCGCAGGTGCGCGCGTTCTTCGCCGAGCGACCCGACCTCGACGACACCTTCGACCTGGTCGTGCTCTCGCACCCGCACATCGACCACACGCGCGGCGTGCGGCGCCTCATCGACATGGTCGCCAACGGCGAGCTCTCGATCCGCAACGTGCTCACCAACGGCGCCGAGGACTTCGGCAGTGGCGTCTTCCAGCAGCGAACCCTCCACGACTGGGCGGACGCCAATGGCGTCGGCCGCTGGTACATGCTCGAGCGCAAGGCCGAGGCGACCGGCTTCAGCAACGACATCATCGATCCCTTCGCCACCTGCCAAGGCTTCGACCCGATCATCACCGCGTTGTGGGGCCGCATCGACGACGCCTCGCCGCTCGCGACCACCTGGGACCCAGACGACGTCGACAACGCCAACAACAACAGCGTCGTCTTGCGCGTCGACTTCGGCGAGGCCTCGGCACTCTTGACCGGTGACCTCGAGGACGCGGGCATCGGCGCGTTGATCGCACGTTACGAGGCCACCGGCCTCCTCGACGTCGACGTCTACAAGGCCGGCCATCACGGCTCGTACAACGGCACCACAGGAGCGCTCGTGAATGCCATGACGCCACGCGCCGCGGTGATCTCCTCCGGGCCGCCGGGTCGCGTCGGCGACTTCACCGCCTGGGCCTTCGGACACCCCCGCTGGCGCGCCGTCACCGATCTCATCGGCGACAACGACAGCGGCGGCGTGTCGGAGTCTCGCACAACGCCAATCGATGCGCCGGTCGCGACCGGCTACAGCAACGGCCACGGCGTATTCGAGACCAGGCACATCGTGCCCGCGGTCTACTGCACCGGGTGGGATGGCGCGACCGTGCTGACGCTGCATGCCGACGGTGAGCTCGACCTGCCTCCGTAGTCCAAGTCCACGCACGGATCGCGAGCGAATGTTGCCGGTTGGAGTCCAAGGGCGTAGCCATCGCGTCATGTCGCCGATGAGAGGCCAGCCCGATCCCGTGCCCGACCACTTCCGCCAGCTCACCGCAGCTGCCGCGGTGCTTTCGGGCGTCGCCGGCTACGTCAACGCGGTCACCATCGCGGGCGTCTTGCACGTGCCGTCGACCCACATGAGCGGCACCGCGACCCGCATCTCGATCGACTTCGTCACCGCCACCGACACGAGCACGCTGCTACGCGATGCCGCGATGGTCATCGCGTTCGTCTTCGGCGCCGCCGTGAGCGGTGCCCTCCTCGACTCGACCCGCCTTCGCCTCGGTCGCCGCTACGGCATGTTGCTGGTGCTCGAAGCCACGATGTTGCTGGTCGCCTGGCTCATCCTGGCGAGCGGCAGCCAGAACTACCTGCCTGTCGTGGCGCTGGCCGCTGGCCTGCAGAATGCGCTGGCAACCCAGTTCAGTCGCGCCACCGTGCGCACGACGCACATGACCGGCATCCTGACCGACCTCGGTATCGCGTTTGGCAAGTGGATCTCGCGGCGCGGCGTCACGCGCTGGCGCGTCATCCTCTACCTGTCGATCTTCGCTGGCTTCATCTCGGGCGGTGCGGCCGGAGCGGCGATGTCAATTGTGCTCCGCGACCACGCCTTGTTTATCCCGATTGCCATCACCGGCATCGGCGGCGCAGCCTATTGGACGTGGCAATTCCGAGCGCAAAAGCCAGTGGGTCGGCGAGGCGACATTCGGTGAGTCGAAGACGAGCCGAGGCGAGACATCAACCGGGCAGCGGATAACGCTGATGGCGACGATCCCAGGTGAACTTGAAGGTTGCGCCTGCGGGTGGCGTGGACTCGACCCAGGCGCGTCCGCCGCGTACCTCGACGATCTTGCGCACGACGGCGAGACCGATACCGGCACCCTCGACCTTGTCGCGCGACTCGAGCTTCTGGAAAATCTTCCAGATGCGCTCGTGATATTGCACTGCGACTCCCTGCCCATTATCGCGGATGGCAAATTCGTATTGATCGCCATTGCCCGCCACGCTGATCTGGATGCACGGGTCGTCGCGCTGCGCATGCTTGAGCGCGTTGCCGACCAGGTTCATGAAGACCTGCTCGAGCGGCACGCGCTCGGTGTCCAGGGTGGGCATGCCGGGGCCGATCTCGAAGGTCGCACCCGGGGGTGGCGCTAGCAGCTCGATCACCTCGCGCAGCAGCTTCGCGACGTCGACCGACTCGATGCTGCTCTCGCAGCGGCCCGCACGCGAATAGCTGAGGATGCCGTCGATTAGCGACTCGAGGCGATAGATGCGCCCCCGCAGGAGCTCCATGTGTTGGCGCGACTCGCTCGTCAGGTGCTCGCCGAGGTCGGCTTCGATCCACTGCGACAGATGCGACACACCGCGCAGCGGCGCCTTGAGATCGTGCGCCGCGACGTAGGCGAATTGATCGAGCTCGGCGTTGCTGCGCTCGAGGGCGTCGATCAGGCGTTCGCGTTCCTTGTCGGCGTGCTTGCGGGCGCTGATATCCTCGAACATGAACGCCAGCAATTGCGCCGTCGGTCGCAGCACCACGACGCGGAACCAGGAATCGAAGTGCTCGCCGTCGTAGAAGGTCTCGAGTTCTTCGGTCTGGCCGGTCGTCGCGACACGCATATACGTGGCCAACAGGTCGCTCCCGACGAGGCCCGGGAACGTCTCGAGCAGGGATGAACCAGCGGCCTCGCGACCCGCGGGAACGTGGTTTATCCGCTCGGCCGCGGCGTTCTGATAGACGAGCTCGAAGTCGCTCGGAGCGCCATCGGGAGCGTACACGGTGCGATGGTATGAGAACGCGATCGGCGAGGCGTCCTGCGAGGCACGAAACAACAGCTCGCTCTGCCGGAGCTCGTTCGCGAGCGTCTCGACCCGGCGCCGTGCAAGCACCTGCTCGGTCACGTCGGTGGCAACCGTCATGACGCCTTCGGGGCGTCCGTCGTGGTCGAGCATCGGCTCGTACGTGGCGTTGAAGAACGCCTCGATCGGTCGACCGTCAGCGCGCGTGCCGAGCTTCACGGGCAGCTCGTTGACGACGTGGCGACGGCCGGTCGCAAAGATGTCATCGAGCATCTCGAATAGACCCTGACCCTCGAGCTCTGGTAAGGCCTCGCGGATCGGCCTTCCGATCACCTGACGATTGCCGATGGCGCGCATGTAGCGCGGATTCGCGAGCTCGAAGACGTGGTCGGGTCCGCTCGTGAGAGACACCATGGCCGGCGCCTGCATCAGCACCCGATGCAGCCGCTCACGCTGCGCGTCGACCTCGGCCCGCGTCTGCTTCTCACGTTCGAGCAACGCATCGCGCTCGGCGCGCGCCAACTCCTGCGGGGTCACATCGATGGCGACCGTCATCAGTCCTTCCACGCTCCCATCCGCCGCGATCAGCGGCTGACACGTGAAGTGGAAGAACCCATCCTCGAGCACGCCGTCGCCGCGCCGATCGAGCGAGACCCGATAGTTGGTCGCCGTAAAGGCGATGCCACGCCGGTAGATATCCTCCAGCATCACCAACACGGGTGCGTCGGCGGGCAGCTCGCGGAAGACCTCGCGGAGCGGCTTTCCGACGAAGCCCGAACGACCGACCAGCGCCTCGTAACGCGGGTTTGCCAGCTCGAACACGAGCTCGGGACCAACCACGACCGAGATCGCCACCGGCGCCTGCATGAACTGATTGTAGAGGCGCGCTCGTGCCTCCTTGGACGCGCGCTGCGCAAGTGCGAGATCGATCTGGGTCTGCACCCGGGCGAGCAGCTCGCGCGGCGCAAACGGCTTATCGAGGTAGTCGTCGGCGCCGGCCTCGAGCCCCATGACCCGCGACTCCTCACCGGCGCGAGCCGACAGCAGCAACACCTTGAGGTCGGAGATGGCCGGGTCCGCGCGCACGACGCGCAGCAATCCCAGTCCATCGAGCTGCGCCATGACCACGTCGCAGACCATCAGATCGGGCACCCGCCTCTTTATCGCAGCGAGCGCGCCCTTGCCGTCCGCGACCGCCTCGACCGTGAAGCGCAACGACAAGAGCCGCCGCACGAAGTCGCGCATGTCGGCGTCGTCCTCGACGACCAGCACGCGCGGTCGCGACGTCGTCGGCTCGGAGCCGGGCTCGCTCTCGGCGTTGCGCGGCTCGCGGCGGATCCAGCGCAATGCCTCCTCCAGCGAGGGCTCTACGCTGGTTGGGTGGACGGCATCGGCCACGCCGGGCGCGGCCGGAACATGCGCCGTGCCGAGCGGCAACGACACGATGAACGTGGAGCCTTCACCGAGTGTGCTGTAGACGCGCAGCGTGCCGCCGAGCAGGCGCACCAGCTCGAACGTGAGCGCGAGCCCGATGCCCGAGCCCTCGTGCGTGCGCGAGCGGGCACCCGGCACGCGATAAAAGCGGTTGAAGACGTTCTTCAGCTCGTCCTGCGGGATGCCAATGCCGGTGTCACTCACGGCGAGCTCGACCCGGCCCGCGTAGATCGCGCGCAACGAAACCGCTACGCCGCCTTCGAACGTGAACTGGAAGGCGTTCGAGAGCAGGTTGAGAATGACCTTCTCCCACATCTTGGTGTCGACATGGACGACATCGGGCAGCTCGTCGCAATCGACAGTGAGCGTCATGCCCGCGTTCTCTATGACCGATCGGAACGTGCTCGCCAGGTCGCGCGTCGTGAGCGCGAGGTCGACCGGCTCGAACAGCGCCTGTGTCCGTCCCGCCTCGATGCGCGTGTAGTCGAGGAGCGCGTTGACCAGCTTCAGGAGCCGCAAGCCATTGAGATGCACCGTCTCCAGCCCGTCGCCCGTCAGCGCGCCTGCGACCGACGACAACGCCTCCTCGGTCGGCCCGAGCAGGAGCGTCAGCGGCGTGCGGAACTCGTGGCTCACGTCGGTGAAGAACGCGATCTTGTCGCGAATGATCCCCGCCAACGTCTCGGCGCGTCGCTTCTCGTCCTCGTAGGCGTGCGCGGTCGCGAGACCAGCAGCCGTCTGGCTCGCGATCAGCGCGTGGAACTCGCGATACGCGCCATTCAGCGCCTGCCCGGCGCTCACCCCGAGGACCAGTAGCCCATAGGGCTGCGCGTCACCGGCGCGCGCGATAGGCACCACCACTGCAGTCGTGGGCGGCGTGGACCAGGTGCCGGAGGGCAGCTCGCCAAAGCGCCCAAGCTCGGTCAGAGTCTCTGACGCGCGCATCGCCCGACCCAGCGGCCAGGGCTCGTTTCCCTCCAGCGACACGACCCGCGGAGCGGCTGGGTCGCCCGGCGACAGGCCAGTCGTTGCGACGAGGTGCGCCTCGGCGCCCGCGGCAGCGACCTCATAGAAGAGCGCGAACGGTACATCGGCGGGGTTCGCGGCCAGGGCGTCGCGCGCGGCGAGCCAGGCGAGGGCCGGCGTCTGCACCTCGGTCGCGCGCGCCGCGAGGTCGCGCAGGGTGCGCAAGCGACGCTCGCTGAGCACGCGCTGCGTCGACTCGCTCGCGGTGACGAGCACACCACCGACGTCACCTGCTTCGTCGCGGATGGGGCTGTACGAGAAGATGAAATAGCACTCCTCGAGATAGCCGTTGCGGTCGAGCGGCAGCATCCAGTCTTCGGCGCCGATCGACTCGCCGCTGCGCACGCGCTCGAACATCGGGCCGATGATGTGCCAGCTCTCCGCGAAGGTCTCGCGCGTGCTCTTGCCGAGCGCCGGATGCTTCGTCGATCCGAGGATCGGACGATAGCCGTCGTTGTAGATCTGCGTAAACTCGGGTCCCCACGCGATGTACATGCCGAAGTGCGATTGCAGCACGATACTCACGGTCGTACGCAAGCTCTGCGGCCACGAGCTCAACGGACCGAGCGGCGTCGACTCCCAGTCGTGCGCGCGCGCGAGCGCTGCCATGGCACCCGGTCCCGCCAGGCACATTGCGGCAAAGGTCGCCGGATCGATACGCGCTGAATTGGGCGGCTGCGCGCCTCGCTCATCCGAGTGGTCCAAAAGAAGCTCGCTCGCCGGGGAATCACGAACGGAGGTAGGCTCCGCGATGCTGGGTTGCAACCCGATTGATTGTCGCCGAACTCGCTTTGCCTGTCATCCCGCGGTGTTGGATTTCACAGACGAGTGGGCATTTGGCAGCCTACACGAAGCGTCCGAAGAGCGTGTTGGCCTTGACCTCGACGACCTCGATATTCGCGAGCTTGCCGACCCAGCGCTTGTTCCAGAACTCACCGAAAGGAACTGGCACATTCACGATGGTGCTGGCGCGGGTGCGGCCCATCATCTGGAAGCCATTGCCGGTCGAGCCTTGCGGGGCGTTGCCGCGCGATGCGCGTTGCGACGGGCCTTCGACCAGGATCTCGACGACGCGGCCCAGCATCGTGGCGAGCTTCTCGCGCGTGATCGCGTCCTGCAGCGACTGCACCTTCGCGAGGCGCACTTTCTTGGTGGCCTCGGGCACGCTGTCGCCCAGCTTGGCGGCGCGGGTGCCCGGGCGCTCGCTGTACTTGAACGCATAGATCGAGTCGTAGCGGACAGTCTCGAGCAGGCCGAGCGTGTCCTCGAACTCGGCCTCGGTCTCGCCCGGAAAGCCGACGATGATATCGGTCGAGAGTGCGATGTCCGGGCAGACAGCGCGCAATTTGGTGATCTTCTCGAGATAGTCGCTGACGGTATAGAAGCGCCGCATCTCTTCCAGGATGCGATTGCTGCCTGCTTGCACTGGCAAATGGAAGAACTCGCAGAGCGTGCGCAGCGAACCGAACAGCGCTATCAAATCACTAATGGCATCCATCGGATGCGAGGTCGTGAAGCGCAGCCGTTCGAGCCCCGGCACCGCGTCGACCGCGCGCAGCAGCTCGGCGAATGTCGGCACGCGACTGGCGATCGGACCGCCGCCATCGTGCAGATCCTTGCCGTACGAGTTTACGTTCTGCCCTAGCAGCGTTATCTCGCGAGCACCGGCAGCGACCAATCGCTCGACCTCGCGCACGACCATCTCATGCGACTTGGACACCTCGCGCCCACGCGTGAATGGCACGATGCAGTAGCTGCAGACCTTGTCGCAGCCCTTCATGATGGTGACGAACTCGCTGACACGAGTCTCGTCTCGCGGCTCGGCCTCGACGAAGCGGAAGTCCTTGCGCTTGTAGAACTCGGTCTCGGCGATGCGCCGCTCGCCACCGCGCATGCGCTCGAGCATGGCGGGCAGCTCGGCGATGTGGTCGGGCCCCATCACGAGGTCGAGGTAGGGCACCTTCTGGAGGAGGGCCGCGCCTTCCTGCTGCGCGACGCAGCCCGCGACGCCCAGCACCAGCTCGTCGTTGTGCTCTTTGAGGGGTGCCAGCCGCCCGAGCTGCGAGAGCATCTTCTGCTCCGCCTTCTCGCGCACAGAACACGTGTTGAGCAGGATCAGGTGCGCCTTCGCGGGGTCATCGGTCGCCGCCCAACCATGCGGCGCAAGCACCTGCAGGATGCGATCGGTGTCGTTCACGTTCATCTGACAGCCGAACGTCTGGACGTGCACGAACCGCGTCCCACGCTCCGCATTGACGTGCTTGTCCTGAACCTTCAACTCGACAGCGACCACTAGGACCTCCGCGCGCGACCTAGCAAGGGCACCCACCGCGGTCAAGCCGCGGGTCTCCCATATGCTTCGCGACCGAAATTACGGTGAGGGGGCCAGGGGTAGGACTCCCTTGAGATCCTCGTCGACGAAGCGGATGCCGAAGCCCACAAACCAGTCGCGCGAGCTCGCGTTCAGCATGTCGTCGATGCCGGCGCTCAGGAAGAAGTGACTGAGGAACTCCCACTGCGCCATGATGCGGAGGCGTGGGAACTGGTCGCGGCCGAACTCGAAGGCGTCGACCTTGAAGTTGAGGGAGTCCTCGAGCAGGTCGGCGTCGATGCCGATGCCGCCCGTCGACTCCATGACGCCATATCGGAACGTCATGAAGTGGAAGCGCTTTGCGAACTGGGCGGTGATCTTGAAGTCGCTGCTGGTCTCGCTGATCTCCTCGACCAGGACGGGCGGCACGCGCGGGTCGTTGCTGGTCGTGACGCGCAGCTTGCGGGTGGCCTTGCCGACGGGGTCGTCGATGACCTGGAACAGGTAGTATTTGTCCGGCCCGGGCATCAGCGCGAAGTCGATGGTCGACTTGTAGGCGCTGCGACCGACGTAGTAGTCGGTGCGGAACTGGACCTTGATCTGCGTGCGGGCAAACGTCGACGTGAAGTCCTCGACGTCGCCGATGACGCGCTCGATGTCGGTGATGAGCTTGTCGTCGGTGAGCAGGCGGCCAATCGTGCCGCGGCCCTGCTCGAGGTTCTCGGTGACGCTGCGGATGTTCTCGAGGCTACCCTCGATGAGCGCCATGCTCTTCTCGAGGCCGGCCAGGGTCTTGGCGACGGTTCCGTCCTTTGCCTTGTCGGGCGAGGCGGTCTGGTCGTCGACAAAGCGGCCGACCGAGTTCGTGATGCGCTCGACCCGCTCGAGGATGCGCTCGATGCGCTCGCTTCCCGAGGTCGATGTGTTGGCAAGCTGGGCCGACGTCTTCTCGAGATTGATGAGGATCCGGTTGATGTTATCGCCGCGCGGATAGATCTGTGAAGACAGGAACTTGCGCATCTCGGCGGTGAGGTTCTGGACGTTGTCGGTGGTCTGCGCGACGTCGCTCTTGATCTTCTCGATGACCTTGGCGCCCTTCTCGTCGCCGATCGTGTCGCGCAAGGCGCTGGTGATCGCTTCGATGTCGTCGGTGATTTTTTCCAACGCCGGGAAGACGATCTTCGACGAGTCCTCGAGGGTCTTGATGACGGCCGGCAAGCCGGTCTCGCCGGTGACGTTCGGGATGACGCCGCCGGGTGGGATGATGTCGCCTTCCAGCCCGGGCGAGAGCGCGACATCGTAGTCGCCGATGAGGCTCGACTGGCGCCGGGTCGCGGCCGCGCCGTTGACCCAGGTGTCCTTCGTCGGCTCGTGCGTGCCCTTGCGGAGCACGACCGTCTTCGCGAGGTGCAGCGGCACGCGCGCCATCGCCGGTATCTCCGGGTCGAGGCCCGGGGTGCCGAGGCGCCCGACCTCGATGCCCGCGAGCGTGATGCGGGTGCCCGGTGCCAGGCCCGACGCGTCGTCGAAGCGCGCGTAGACCGTGTACATCTCGTCTTCACTCATGCCCTTGTCGAGGGTCCCGAACGTGAAGATGAACGCGCCCGATGCGATCAGCACGAGTAGGCCCACGAGCAGCGGCGTTTTCGCTTTCAGCATGCCGCGCAACCCGGCTCTTTCGAGGCACTCTTCATCGAGTTCCAGTTAGCGCCATCGATCTCGCGGCGCAATCGAGTTCAGAACATCATGACCGTGAGGAGATAGTCGAAGACCAGCACGGCCACCGACGAGTAGACGACCGCCTTGGTCGTGGCCATGCCCACACCGCGTGCGCCTCCGGCGGCGGTGTAGCCGGCGTGGCACGAGATGGCGGTGATGACCAAGCCGAAGATGGCGCCCTTGATGAGGCCACTCCAGATGTCCCAAGGCATCATCACGTCGATGATGCGGCGCTTGAAGACACCATCGTCGAGGCCGAGGCCGAGCACCGCGACCACCCAGGCGCCGAGAATGCCGATGAGCGAGAACAGCAACGTCAGCACCGGCATCATCGTCACAGCCGCAAAAAGCCGTGGTGATACGAGGTATTGCACCGGGTTTACGGCCATCGACCGGAGGGCGTCGATCTGCTCGGTGACGCCCATCGTGCCGATCTCGGTCGCGATCGATGACCCGACGCGACCCGACACCATGAGGCCCGTGAACACCGGCGCGAGCTCGCGCGTGAGGGCCAGGGCGACGGTCGTGCCGACGTACCCCTCGGCGTTGAAGAGGCTGAAGGCGTAGGCCGACTGCACCGCGAACACCATGCCGGTGAAGGCGCCGGTGAGGAGCACGATGGGCAGCGAGCCGACGCCGATGAACTCGAGCTGCTGCAGGAATACGCGCCAGCGGAAGGGCCGGCGGAACCACTGCATGAAGCCTTCCCAGGCAAGCAGCGTGGTCTCGCCCGTGTTCTCGACGCGTTTGATCGCCCAAAGGCCAAGGTTCTCGACGAAGTTCACGCGGCGGACCTTAGCAGCACATCCAGCGGCCTGCACCTGCGGTGAAGCGCAGGCGCGCCGATGGCAACTTGCTCCTCGCCGCTGTCGCGACGCGATGATATGGAGGCGCGCGAGGTGGCGATGCGGCTCACGGTGAACGGCGAAGCGAGAGAAATCGCGGGCGCGACGCCCGACGCGGCGGTCACGGTGGTGACGCTGGTCGAGGCCCTCGGGCTCGCCGAGACGCGCGTCGCGGTCGAGGTGAATCGCAAGATTGTGCGACGTGCCAATTGGCCCGAAGCGATGCTCGCCGAGGGTGACGTCGTCGAGATCGTGCACTTCGTCGGAGGCGGATGATGTCAGGGACGACGGCAGGGATGATGTCAGGGACGACGGCAGGGACGGCGGCAGGCAACGACCAGGACAGCTTGAGGCTCGGCGCAAAGCACTATGCCTCGCGCCTGCTCATCGGTACCGGCAAGTACCCGAGCGTTGCCATGGCCCGCGAAGCGCTGGCCGCGTCGGGGGCGGAGATCGTCACCGTGGCGGTGCGACGGGTCAATCTCGACCGCAACGCGGAGGACTCGATCTGGGCCCAGGTCGACCTCGCGAAGTACACGCTCTTGCCGAACACGGCCGGCTGCTCCACCCAGGAGGAAGCGATCCGCACGGCGATGCTGGCGCGTGAGGTCGGCATGGGCGACCTCGTGAAGATCGAGGTCATCGCCGACGCGAAGACCCTGTATCCCGACAATCAGGCGACGCTCGAAGCCGCGAAGATCTTGATTGCAGAAGGGTTTACGGTGCTCCCCTACATCACCGACGATCTGGTCGTCTGTAAGAAGCTGGCGGACATCGGCTGCGCCGCGGTCATGCCGCTCGGCGCGCCGATTGGCAGCGGCCTCGGTATCCGGAACCCGGTGTCCATCCGGCTGATTGTCGAGGCGATGGTGGACTACGGCGTACCGGTCATCGTCGACGCGGGCGTCGGCACGGCCTCGGATGCCGCCCGGGCGATGGAGCTCGGGTGCGACGCGGTGCTGATGAACACCGCCATCGCGGGCGCAAAGGTGCCCGTGATGATGGCGCACGCGATGCGCCATGCGGTCGACGCGGGGCGGCTCGCCTATCGCGCCGGGCGCATGCCGATGAAGCTCTACGCGACCGCGTCGAGCCCGCTCGAGGGGCTCATCGGTTAGCATGACGCGGCTCCCGCCCAGCCGCGACCTATGCTTCATCGCGGACCGTCCGACCTTTGGTGCCGAGCGGTTGTTGTCGGTGCTGCCCGCGGTGCTCGCGGTTGTCGGGCCGCGCGCATGGGTCATCGATCGAGGGGACGACGACGCGCGGGTGCGGCTTGCTTATCTGGCGCGGCTCAACACCATGTGCCGGGAGCACGGTGCCCTCTTGCTGGTGTCGACCCGGGTCGACCTGGCGCTGGCGGCAAGTGCTCATGGGGTGCACCTGCCTGAGCGGGGTCTCAGCGCGAATCAGGTCCGGTCGACCTGGCCGGAACTGCTCGTCGGTCGCTCGTGTCACGATCGCGCAGGCCTCGTCGCGGCGGAACACGAAGACGCCGACTACGCGCTGCTGTCTCCGGTCGCGGCCCCGACGGCGAAGGCCAGCACGGCGGAAGTGCTCGGTCTCGCAGGCTTTTCAGCGTGCGTCGCGAGTCTCTCGCTGCCGGTGCTGGCGCTTGGCGGGGTGGTCCCGGCGCTGGCGGCCCGGCTGCGGTCGGTGGGTGCGGCCGGGGTCGCGACGCTCGGCGACGTGCTCGGCTCGGCGGATCCGCGCGCGCGCGCGGCTGAGTTGGCCCGCGCTTGGGATGCTGGCGCCGGTTGACAAGACACCCACCCCGTCGGACAAACAGCCGGCTATTCATGCCGAGCAGGCGAAGCCGTGGCGAGGCAAGAGCAACTAGAATCGTGGCCCTGCGAGGGACCAAAGGAGCGAGATGATGTTGGCGTTGACCATCCGTGAAAAGAACGGAGAAGAGCGTCAACTCATCTTCGAGAAGGAGGAGGTGACGATCGGTCGCGCCACCGGCAGCGACATCGTGCTGCCGCGCTCCAACATCTCCAAGCGTCACGCGCGCCTCGTGGACAAACACGACAAGGTCGTCATCGTCGACCTGCGCTCGACCAACGGAACCTACGTCAATGGCCGCCGCATCACCGCGCCCGAGCTGCTCACGTACGATGACAAGGTCTACATCGGCGACTTCGTGATCCGCTTGTCGCGCCCAGCCGAACAGCACGCGTCGCAGCGCATGACCGCGCCTTACACCGCCAGCGCCACGCCGGAAGGCCCGCGCACGAACCGCGGTCCGACGGCCGCGGTCGACGGATCGTTGGGCGCAATGGGCATGGACGAGCAGGAGGAGCTGGACGAGCCGATGGCGCCGCCTCCGGAAGAGCAAAAGCGCCCGGCCACGCGACAGGCGCCGCCGACGCCGCCGCTCGACGAGGAGGAGGATCGCACGCGCGCCATCTCGGCGATGCCGGACGACGACGACGACCTGCCGCCGCCGCCGAAGAAGACGCCGGCACCCGCCGCTCGCAAGGAGACGGCTCCGCCGCCGGTACAGGCCGCGCCGTTGGTCGTGCCCGCGCTCAAGAAAGAGGTCGCGCCAGCACCTGGTGTGCAGACGCAGAAGGGTCCGGCTGGTGCTTCCAAGCAGAAGGCCGAGCCGCCCAGACCGGAACCCGCGCCTCCTGCGCCCGTGGCCAAGGCCGCTCCGATTCCTCCGCCGCGTGCCTCCAAGCACATGGAGGAGCCCGCGACCCAGAGTGTCGCTGTGCCCGCCATCCTGAAGAGCAAAGCCCCGCCGCTACCGCCGCCGGAGCCCGAGACGATGAGCGATGTGGCGACGGCCGACCCGTGGGCCGAGTGGAATCAAGCGATCCAGTCGGTGGTCGAGCGGATCGAGCGCGAGCACGAGTCGGTGCCTTACGAGGAGGCCGAGCAGCTCGCGGCGGATGCAGTTGCGCAGGCGATCGATGCCGGCGACATCGCGCAAGAGACCGAGCGCGAGGCGTTGGCGACCGACGTTGTGTCGGAGCTGGTGGGCTTCGGGCCGATCACCGACACGCTGGCCGATCCGGCGGTGATGGCGATCTACATGAACGGTCCGAAGTCGATCTTCATCGACCGCGGGGCGGGCTTGCACGAGCCCAATGGGCGTCTGTTCGCGACCGTGTCGTCCTATCGCCGCACCATCGCGAACCTGACGGGCATCGTCGAATCGGAAGAGGTCGTGGGCTCGGAAGAGGTCACGCTGGGTGACGGTGCGACCGTGCGGGTGGTCGGCGCCGGCCTCGGTGCCGAGCCGCTGGTCGTGTGGCGTCGAGCTGCGCAGGAAGCGCCGCTGCTGCCCGATCTGGTCGCCGAGGGCATGCTCGACCAGGCGCAGTCGCATGCGATCGCGCAGGCGATCGTCGATGGGCGCAGCATCCTCCTCTGTGGTGTGGCGGGTCCGGGTCGCTCGGCATTGGCGGCGGCGATCGCGGCCGAGGTGGGGCTCGATCGGCGCGTGGTCGGGATCGGTGATCGCACCGAGATCGCGCTGGGCCATCGCAACACCGCGCGCATCAGCGCCAAGAGCCTGTTCTCGGGCAGCAACATCGCCGGCCTCGAGCCAGACCTGGTGGTGTTCGAGCGGCTCGACGCGGGCACGGTCGGCGAGTGGGTCGAGACGTGCCTGACTATCGGCAAGCCGGTGCTGGCACTCACGCCGGAGCCGCATGCCGAGCGTGCGTTGAAGCGGCTGGGCCTGTTGCTAGAGCTGGCGCAGCTGCCGGCGAGCCCGGGTCGCGGCGGCTTGATCGTCGGCGAGGCGGTCGATCTGGTCGTGTCGCTGAAGACCCATGCCGATGGTGCAGTGCGCGTGGACAAGCTTCAGGACTGCGAGAGCAGCAAGGACGGATTCCTGCTGAAGGCGTCGGCCAAGCGGTGAGCCGCAGCGACGCACGAGGGGGCTGATGTTCACGCTGATCATCGAGGACAAGCATGGCGGCATCGCCGATGAGTACTCGTTCGAAGAGGGCGAGTTCTACATCGGCCGCAGCCACACCTCGGACATCATCCTGCCCTCGGACAACGTCTCGCGGCGCCATGCGCGCCTCTACACGGTCGACGCCAAGTGCTACATCGAGGACCTGAGTTCCTCGAACGGCGTGTTCGTCAACGGGCGGCGCATCAACGAGGTCTATCAGATCCAGCGCTCGGCCCAGATCAAGGTCGGCGACTACTACCTCCACATCGAGTCCGACGCGGAGGCAGGCGCCGTCGAAGAGGAGCGCACGTGGTGCAAGCTGACGGGCCGTAACCTCGCGTTCGCGAACCAGGTCTTCCGGGTTCAGCGCAAGGTGAACCTGATCGGTCGTGGCAAGGACTGTACGCTGACCATCATCGATCCGTCGGTGTCGCGCATCCACACGAAGATCTCGGTCGAGCGCAGCGGGGCGCTGACCATCGAGGACCTCAAGTCGTCCAACGGCACCTTCGTCAACGACGAGCGTATCGAAGTGGCGACTGTGCATCACCGCGACGTCATCCGCTTCGGCAACGTCGAGTTCCTGGTCGAGATCGCCGACCAGGAAGGCACGACGACCGCCTCCAAGCCTGCCAAAGACAAGGACAAAGAAGTCCGTCGCGAACGCTCGCGCGGCGACGAGCGGTCGGTTGCAGCCAAGCAGCCCGCGGCGAAGGCGCAGAAAGCGACAACCGCGGCGGCTTACGACGACTGGAACGAGCCGAAGAAGAAGCCGACATCGTGGCTCGTGTGGGTGCTGATCGTCGGCTTCTCGGCGATCATCGCGACCATCGTGTTGGTCGCGTTCAAGGATCAAATCTTCGGGTCTTCTGGCGTGCGGGTACCCGAGGCTGTGACCACGCCGACGCCCGCGCCCGAGACCGCGCCGCCAGTGCCGAGCGCCGAGGACAAGGCGCGCGCCGATGCCGCCGAAAAGGATCGCAAAGACAAGGAGCTGCAGGCTGTCATCGAGGTCGGCAAGGAGCACATCCGCGGCAAGCGCTGGGACCTGGCGCTCGGGCGGTATGAGGCGGTGCTCGAGCTCGACCCGCTCAACGAGGACGCGCAGCGCGCGGTCAACCACATCAAGCTGATGCAGCTCCACAAGACGCGCCTGGAAGAGGCGCGGCGGCTGCGCGACGCGTTGAAGCGCGGCGAAGCGGCCAACCTGCTGCGCGATATCGACGACGCGAGCGTGTATCACAGCGAGGCCCAGGAAGAGCTCGCCAAGCTCATCGAGGCCAAGCCGACGTTGATGCTCACGGCCGACAATCTCCTGCGCCAGAAGGACTGCACGGGCGCCATCACGACCCTGAAAGAGCTGCGGCTCATCGACCCGAAGGACACCATCGTGGCCGAGAAGCTGGACGCGGCGAATGCGCTCCTGGGCACCAGGAAGTGCGCACCCGCGGCGCCTGTCGAGCCTTAGCGTCTCGCTCGTTGCCCGGCCCTCGTAGCGGCCGAGCTTGCTCTGCCGAGCGTTGAGCCCCCAAATGCAAGAAGCCAGGCACGAGGCCTGGCTTCCGACTTCGAACCCGAGCGCTTTGACTACGGCGCGTCGACCTTCTTGTTGATCTTGCCGATGAGGGCGTCGAAGCCCTCCTTCTGGATGATCTTCTCGAACTGCTGGCGCCAGTTGAGCGCCATCGACACCTCGTCGACGATGATGTCGTAGGCGCGCCAGCTCTTGGTGCCGGCGACGTCGACGTAGCCGAGGAGGTAGTCGACGTCGGCCGCGACGTCCTTCTTGCCGCGCACCGTGGTCTTCACGGTGGCGTCGGTCTTGTCCGCATTCGAGAAGGCGATGTCACCGCGATACTCGACCGCGAACTCGGACTGCGGCTTGAACTTCTTGGCGTAGGTGCGGATCACGAGGCGCTTGAAGCGGTCGATGAAGGTCGCCTTCTGCGCGGGGGTGAGCGTGGCCCACGAGATCTTCAGCGTGCGCGCCGAGAAGGCCTCGTAGTTGATGAACGTGTCGAGCTCGGCGGTGACCGAGGTGGTCAGCGCTTCCTGCGTGGCGGCGGTGTCGGACGCGGCCTTGATGTGGCCGTAGATGGCGTCGATGCGCGCCTTCGGGCTGGGCGGGGGCTCGGCCGCGAGCGCCGCACTTACCGAGAGGGTCAGGAGGGCCGCCGCGAAGGCGATGCGACGTACATGGGCGAGTTGCATGGAGTCTCCTTGGGGCCGGGCGAGCGTCGCTCGGGGCGGCGGAACAGGGCCAACGACGGCACTTGCGGCCGAATGATTCAAGGGCTGTCGGGTGAGGTAACCGCGGGCGTGACGGGCGGAGGTGCGCTGGTCGGGGCCTTGCCGAGGCGGCGGATGTCGGCGCCGATGGCCTGGCTCAAGCGCCACGTGACCAGGTTGTGGTCGAACACGAGCTTCAGGTAGCCGAACTTCTTCTGATAGAACTGCACGAGCGCATCCATCACGTCGCGGAAGCTGCCAAAGCCCGCGTCGTAGGTGTCCCAGGTCGCGCTGAGCCAGCCCTGCGCGGCCCGCTGCGACTCCGCGTAGACGCGCAGGAGCTCGCGCTTGTTGGACAGCTCCTGGGTGAGTTGGCGCACCTTGAACTCCTGCAGGTCGGCCTGCACGTCGGCCTGCGCCTCGGCCATGCGGGCCCTCGCGCGGGCCTCGTCGGTCTGGAAGATGCGTTGTGGCACATCCAGCTTCCAGCGCAGCCCGAGCACGCCACCGACGGTCCTCTGGTGGTACGGGTCGTGCGCGAAGGTCGAGTCCTGGTCCTCCATCGCGGGCGCCGCGGCCAGCGCGATCTGGCCCGCGAAGAAGAAGTCGGGCCACGCCTCGGCCTCCTTGGCGTCGGCCAGCGCCCACTGCGCGCGCGCGGCACCATTGGCGATGAGCGTCTGCGGGTCCGAGCCCTTGCCGATGGCGACGTACTCGTCGGGCGGCAAGAGCGGAAAGTCGTACGGCTCGAAGGTCTTGTCGGCGAGCTGCACCTCCTCGTTCGCGGGCCGCTCGAGCAGGAGGCGCAGGCCCTGGCTCGCCTGGGTCATCAGCGTGAGGTTGTTGGCCTGCAGCTCGTAGAACTCGGCGACGCGCGTCTTCAGGCGCAGGTGCTCGAGCTGGTCGTACTCGTTGCTGTCCTCGTTGCGCAGGCGCTCCATGCGCTTTTCGGCCTTGTCGAGCCACTGCTTGCCATCGACCAGGATCGCGTCGAGCTGACGGCTGAGGAGGCGCCCCATCCACGCCTCCGCCGCGCGCGTGCGCAGCTCCCAACGCGCGATCTCGACCGCCTGCTTGCCGACGTCGACACCCGCCTCGGCCGCGCGCTGCAGCGAGGTGATCTTGCCGAAGGTCCAGATCGGCTGGACCATCTCGAGCTTCGCCTTGGCGTAGATCCCGATCACGTCCCAGTTCGAGTCCGAGTGCAGCGCGTCACCCGTCACCTCGGGCGTGATGGTCGTGGCGGTCTCGAGGCGGAAGGTCGGGAACATCGCCCAGTCGGCCTGGTGCATCTTCGCTTCGAACTGCGCGAGCCCGGCGCGCGCGGCCTGCATGAGCGGGTGGTGCTGCTCGATGTAGGCGAGGAACGCATCCCAGGTCCAGACGACCGCGGAGCCCTCGGGCGCCGGCGCGGGGTCGGCGGCCGCCGCGAATCGCCGGGTGATCGGGACGATGGTCAGCGCGCACACGACAACGGTGAACAGCCACTTGAGTCTCACGGACTTACCTCTCGCCTTCGCGCTCTCGCGCCGTCCTCAGACAAGGCCCCGGTCTCCACGCAACCCTGTCTTGAGCTTCACCCGCTCGCGCGCAAGATGTAGCGCCTGCAGGGCCGCAAGGCACGTGCCTTCGAAGCCGAGCCCCGCGAACAGCTGGTCGCCCGCGAGGAGCAGGTTCTTGTAGGCCGTCTCGGGCGCGAACGCACTTGCGCCGAGGGTATCCGGCAGCGCGTGCCCGAACACCGGCACCAGCTCGTCGAGGTCGATCACCGGACCCTGCGGCTCGTCCTCGGGATGTTCGTGCGAGGCCGCGCGCGCCGCGATGCGGGCGGCGGTGGCGGGCGACACCAGCGGCTCACGCAAGGCCGGCACGTCGATCACCTTGGTGTGCTCGTCGAGCCATGGCACCAGACGCCGCAGCGCATCCAGCGAGCGCGATACCGTCCGTTGGATGCCGCCCAGGGTCGGCATCGCAGCGCGCGCTTCGAGGAGCGCGTTGAGCTGCACGACGCCCGGGCCCGGTCGGCCATCGCCGCCCGCATGCGCGCCGACGCCGGGGCGCGACACCCACAGGGCATTGTCGCCGCGCAGGGGATCGTGCGGGTCGTCGACCCAGATCAGCTCCGGCGCCATGCCGCGCGGCAACACCTTGGGGTCGACGCCGAGGTTCACGACCAGCCGCCAGGCGGCGGGATGCAACGCCGAGGTCGTCGCGTGCCAGGCGTCGTCGCGCTCTTCGCGCGGCACGAGCGCCAATATCTTGCGCGGATCGACGTTGCCGACGACCAGCTCGCAGCCGATCTGCTCGCCGCGCGACGCGAGCTGCACGGCGACGATTTTGCCGCGCTTCATCACGAAGTTGCTCGCGTAGGCGTCGGGCCGGAAGTCGCTCGACTGGTCGCGGACCTTGCGCAGGAACACCTGGCGCAGGCCATCGAGGCCCCCCGGAAAGCGGTAGAGGCCGGCCCGTAAATGCGTCCACAGGCGCGCCACGACCAGCGGCGCGAGCGGCTGCGCGACGAGGCCCGAGAGGTGGGTCAGCGGACCTTCGACGACAGCGCGCGAGCGAGGGTCGCCGAACTCCGACAGCATGTCGAACGGCCCGTCGAGCAGGTGCGGCGGTACCGCGTCGGCGAGCCGGCGATAGGTCGCCTTCTCGCGTAGCCCGCGCGGCGGCAGGTTGAGCTGATCGGTGTCGGGCGGCGTCTCGCCGATGCCGGGCGCGCGCACGTTCGGCAACGGGCGCGTGCCGCCACCGAGCAGCGGATTGGAAGCACGCGTGAGTTCTTCCATGCGTGCATCGAAGCCATCGAAGAACGGCAACGAGCCCGGCAGCTCGCGCTCGACATCGCGTTCCCATTGGCGACGCGCGCCACCGACATCCAAGCGCATGCCGCTCATCGCGATCTGCAGCGTGGGTTCGAGCGGCTGCGGCCGGTTCTTCATCTCCATGCCGAGCGACAGATCGACCAGCGCGCGCTGCACCGCGGGCGAGGTCGAGAAGCCCAGCAGGTGCTCGGGCCGGCGCAGGAACCAGAAGCCCTCGTGCTTATACGCGATGGGGCGCTCGCCCTGGCCGATGACGAGCACGCGGTACCCGAGGCGCGCCGCGAGCGCCGCGAAGATCACCCCGGCGAGGTCGGTGCCGAGGACGACGATATGGTACCAGGACTGGGTCAGGGGAGGCCTCGGCGAAAGGCGAAGCTGGATCGAGCCTCGACCGCGAAACCAAGGGCGCGGCGGCCCATACATCCCCCGAAGACCGCGCGCGTGGAAGTTTTCCGTATGGTCCGCGCCAGCATCGGCAGCCCAAGGCGATACGGCTGCCGCCCAGGCGCTCGCCTTCCCGGTCGCACTGGCCCGGTGTAAGGTCCCTCGGCGTGTGCACCACGCAAGCCACAGAGGATTGAAGCCATGCAGAACGCGCTACGGGACGCTGCCATCGTCGAGGTACGCAGCCGCGTGCTCGAAGCCTGTCTCATGCAGTCGCAGCTCCCCGATGGCATGCCGCTCGACGTGCTCGTCAACGACACGCTCTACCACGAGCGAAAGCGCCTCGAGGTCGACCGCAAGAGCACGACCTGGGCCGAAGACCTGTCGTTCTGGGACACCATCAAGAACCGCCTCGGGCGCGCCTCCGACAACGAGATAAAGGACATCCTGAAGTCGGTGCTCGAGCGCTTTACCGAGGAGATCCGCGGCAACTTCAACCCGGTCCTCTACAACATCGCAACCCGCGTGCTGCCGCGCGCGCTGCCGATGTTGCTGAACGCGATGAGCCCGAAGCGCCTGTTGCAGCGCGGCCTGCCCGACATCTCGGACACGGTGCGGATCCAGGGCAACATCCAGGCGATCAAGCGCATGAACGAGCTCGGCACGGTCATCCTCACGCCGACCCACGTCTCGAACCTCGACTCGCCAGTCATCGGCTGGGCCATCTACGCGATGGGCCTGCCCGCGTTCACGTATGGCGCGGGCCTGAACCTCTTCAGCAATCCCGTGATGTCGCTGTTCATGCGCAACCTCGGCGCCTATCGCGTCGACCGCAACAAGACGGCGCCGCTCTACAAAGACGTCCTGAAAGAGTACGCGACGGTCTCGCTCGAGCTCGGGCAGCCGAACCTCTTCTTTCCCGCGGGCACCCGCGTGCGATCCGGCAAGGTCGAGCAGCGCTTGAAGCTCGGCCTCTTGTCCTCGGGGTTGCGCGCCTACGTCAACAACCTCCTGAAAAAGAAAGACAAACCCAACCTCTACATCGTCCCGTGCACGCTCAACTATCACCTCGTGCTGGAGGCCGAGACGCTGATCGAAGACTACCTCCAGAGGGAGGGCAAGGCGCGCTACATCATCCTCGACGACGAGTCGACGCGCGCCCGCAAGATCCTGAACTTCACCCAGAACCTGGTGAACCTCGAGGCCCGCATCACGGTGCACATCGGCGATCCGATCGACCCCTTCGGCAACCAGGTCGACCCTCAGACCGGCGCGTCGATCGACCGCCACGGCCGCGAGATCGACATCCAGCGCTACGTCACCGATCGCCAGGGCGTGCCCGTGCACCTGCCGCAGCGCGACCGCGTCTACACGGCCGAGGCGGGCGAGTCGATCGCGCGCGAGTTCCTCAAGCACAACGTCATCGTGTCGACCCAGTTGGTCGCCTTCACGCTCTGGGAGATGTTGCGCCACCGCCATCGCGAGCTCGACATGTACCGCCTCATCCGCACCGGCGACGAGGGCGCGGGCACCTCCGCCAACATCCTGGTCGAGCGCGTCCTGCGCGTCTGGCAGGCGCTCAAGGCGCGCGACGTGAAGGGAGAGCTGCACCTCGAGGAGGGCGTCGTGCAGAGCGGCGATGCGGCCGCCATCGTGCAGACGGCGCTGCGCCACTTCGGGACGTATCACGCCAAGCCGGTGCTCGCGCGGCGGGGCGATCGCGTGTTCTCCGAGGACATGAAGCTGCTGTTCTATTACTCGAATCGGCTGCGCGGATATGGGCTCGAGAAAGAGCTCGAGTCGGTCCTGAAGGAGGTGTCGTGATGAGCCATGAACACACGCACGCAGCGGTCATCGGCGGTGGCTCGTGGGGCACGGCGCTGGCGCACCTGATGGCGATCGCCGGCGTCAAGGTGAAGCTGTGGATGCGCAGCGACGAGCGCGTCGCCGAGATCAACACGAGCCACACCAACAGCCGCTATCTGCGCGACCGTCCGATCCACCCCGGGGTCGAGGCGACCACCGATTTGCGCTCTACCGCGAGCTTCGCCGAGACGCTGATCGTCGCCATCCCGTCGTCCGAGTTCAGGTCGGTCGCGTTCGAGATCGGCGGGTGCGTCAGCGGCGATCAGATCCTGGTGTCGGCGACCAAAGGCTTCGAGGCCGAGCACTTGACGCGCATGTCGCAGATCCTGCGCGAGGAGACGTGCTGTCGCAAAGTCGGCGCCATCTCGGGGCCGAACCTCGCCGACGAGGTGATGGACCACCACCCGACCGCGACCGTCGTCGCGAGCCCGATGGAGGAAGTCGTCGAGAAGGTCGGGCTCTTGTTGGCGGGCCCGACGCTGCGCGTCTACGGCAACCACGACCTGGTCGGCGTCGAGGTCATGGGCGCGCTCAAGAACATCGTCGCCATCGCGGCCGGCGTGTGCGCGGGCATGGGCTACGGGCAGAACTCGCTGGCGCTCTTGCTGACGCGCGGCCTCTCCGAGATCTCGCGCTTTGGCGAGGCGCTCGGCGCCGACCGCATGACCGCGCTCGGCCTCGCCGGTCTGGGCGACCTCATCGCGACCTGCGCCTCGCCGCTGTCGCGCAACAACTCACTCGGCAGGAAGCTCGCGGCCGGCATGACGCTGGCCGACGCGCAGGCCGACACGGTCAAGGTCGCCGAGGGCGTCAACACGACCTATGCCGCCAACAAGCACGCCTCGCGGCTCGGGGTCGACATGCCGATCACGCGCGCCGTGAACGCCATCCTGTTCGAAGGACACAAGCCCGCCGAGATGCTCGTGAAGCTCATGGCGCGCGCCAATCGTTATGAGCACAACGATGTGCCGATCGACGCGCCACGCTCGGTCGAGGGCTCGGTCATCGACACCGCGCTGTCGGTTGCGGCCCGCAATCGAGGGTGGTGACGTGCGCCTCCCTTTCTCGCGCGAAAGCGCGCCTTACAAGTACCCGCTCGACCGCAGCAACGATCGCACGTTCCCGCCGGACTTCAGTGGCCGAATCTACGTGTGGGACATCGACAAGACCTACCTCGCGACCGACATCCACTCGCTGTCGGCGCTGTTGGCGGTGCCGTTCGAGTTTGCCATCGACAAGCGCAATGTCGCGGGCACGGTGGCACTCTTACGGGCATTGCGGCGCGGCGTCGCACCCCTGGGCCTGACCCAGTCCAATCCACTCTACTTCGTGTCGGCCTCGCCGCCACAGTTGCGGTTGGTGATCCAGCGCAAGATGTTGCTCGACGGGGTCGAGTTCGACGGCATCACGTTCAAGAACCAGGTGGCGCTGGTCATGCGCGGCCAGTTCGGGAAGCTGCGCGAGCAGATCGGCTACAAGCTGTCGGCGCTGCTCCTGAACCGGCAGGAGCTGCCGTGGGACGTGCAGGAGACGCTGTTCGGCGACGACTCCGAGTCCGACGCGCTGATCTATTCGATTTACGGCGACGTGGTGGCGGGACGCCTGCGCGGCGACGCGTTGGTCAAGACGCTCCTGAAGCACCATGTGCGGCGCGAGGACGCGGACTACGTCGCGCGGCTCGCCGACGGCATGCAGGAGCGTGAGCTGGTGCACTCGATCTTCATCAACCTCGAGGTGCGCAAGAACCCCGAGCGCTTCAGCGGCTTCCATCAGCGCCTCGTGCCCTGTCACGATACGTTCCAGGCGTCGCTGCGCCTCTTCGAGGACCGCCAGATCGACGAAGAGGCGGTGGTGTCGGTCGCGCACCAGCTGGTCGTCACGCTGCAACGACAGCAGGCCTCCCTCTTGCGCAGCGCCGCGGACATGGTCGCGCGCGGCGCGGTCGGGCTCGCCACGATCCAACGCCTGTGGGGCACGCTGCAGAGCCGCGGGGTCGCCCCCGACTACTTCGTCGTCGACGCTGCACGGGTGCCATCGCATCCGCGCCCCGAGATCACGAGCGACGGCTTCCTCACCCCTGCGTCGATGCGCGCCTGAACGTCTATGGCTTCAACATCGACTCCGCCGCGCTGATCCTCGCATCGAGGTACATCTCGACCGTCACGGGGTCGCGGGTAGCACGATCGAGCCGCAAGCCGATGCTCTGCGCGAGCTCGGGCCCCGGCACCATCGGCCCTCCGAACGAGCTCGTCAGCGCCGGAACCAGCTCGACGACGATGTCTTCTGCGCGCGTCTGCCACGCCGCGCGCATGCACAAGGCACCGCTCGCGACGAGCTCGGGCGGCGCCTGCTCGTAGTTGGTCACGCTGGTCCGGATCGCGTCGAACTGACAGTTGATCGCACCAAACGCCGGCTTATCGCCGTCCCGGGTGGCGCTCCATATCGCGTAATCGAGCGGCTCCCCGAGTTCGTCGGCGACAGTCGCGACCAGCGCTTGGAAGCGCTGAACGATGTCGGCGTTCAGCACGATGGCGTTGCGCACCCGCTTCACGACGGCGGTGCCGACGCGCGTCGTGCAGACCTCGCCAGTGACGCTCGCGATGTCGCCGCGACACTCGACCGTCAGCGTCGGCTTCGACCCCTCGAGCGTCGAGATCCGCGGCTCGCCCGGCGGTGCCTCCATGCCCGGCGGCACCCCGTATGGCGCCGGGCTCGACGCGCACGCGAACAAGGACACGGCAAAGACGGGCAAGAACAAGCGACGCATCACAGCTCCTCGTGTCGACCCAGCGACCATCCCTTGTGCCGTCCCCACCGCGCAACCAGGTTGTCAGCGCGTATGATCGACGTAGGAGCCAACGTATGGCCCCGACGGACACCGCGTACCCCCCCGACGGACACTGCGTACCCCCCGACGGACACTGCGTACCACCCCGTCGGACGCTGCGTAGCCGGCCGACGAGCGCTGCGTAGCCGGGCGACGAGTACTGCGTAGCCAGGCGACGAGCGCTGCGTAGCCAGGCGACGAGCGCTGCGTAGCCAGGCGACGAGCACTGCGTAGCCGGGCGACGAGCATTTGGTATGGCCCCGACGAAGACCACGCAGCCCCGCGACGAACACCGCGTACCCGGTGGCCCGACGCTCCGCAGGGGAGCGCTCGGCGCGGCGCAGGGGGGGCTGATGCTTCAGCGCTGGGTGGTGAGCAGCAGGTCCTCGATGCGCGCATCGTCGATCCCCGCGAGCAGCGGGTAGATGGCCCCCCACTTCTTGGTCTGCGCGCGCACCGCGGCGCTCTCTGCCTGGGTGGCGAGCTTTCGCTCCGCCTTCTTGGCGACCCGCGTCGCGAGCTTGCCGGCCAGCGCCGCGGCGCCATCGCGCAGCTTCTCGAGCCGCGTCGCATCGACCTTGCGTGCGGCCAGCCCGGGAGCCAGATCGCTGTTGCCATGCAGCGCCAGCGCGTCCTTCTCGATCTCCTGGCGCACGTCCTCCTGGCTCCGGCTCTTCAGCGCGCGCTTGAGCTTGGCGTCGCCCTCGCCCTTGACGATCTTGATGTGCACGACGGTCTCGTCGGTGAGGATGCGGTCGATTGGCTCCAGCACCTCGGGCGCCGCGCCGCCGTCTTCGAGGTCGTCACGCACGATCCGCACGATCGCCATCACGCCCTTGTACTCGCGCTGGATGCCGTCGAAAGCCGCCAGGACCTCGCCGGTCGCGCCCATGCCGGCGCCGAACGACGTGCTCTGCCCGACGTTGGCAGACTTGGCTGCTTCGCCCTTGGCGACGATCAGCTCGAGGTCGCCCCCCAGGCCGCCCCGATCGGTGAACTGGGCGACCAATTCGGGGGTATCGAGGATCAGGCGGGCGACGCGACCACGGGCGGCGACGGTGGCATTGTAGGCAGTACTGGTCATGCTGTATCTCCTGCGCAAATGGGAATTCGCACGGAGCCTAAGCCAGTCAGCAAGCCTTGACAACTGGAGCAACAAAGATTGCATTTACCCCTATGAGTCCCACGGCAAAGCGCGTCCGCCTCGCCATTCTCGACGGCTATGGGGTGCGCTGGTCGCGCGCGACGTTCGCCCGCGACGTGCTCCAGAACTTCTACGACGCGCTCCCCGACACCCGCGCCGGGGTCGGCATCGACCTCTCGGTCGACGCCGCGCGGGGTGTGATCGAGGTCACCGGACCAACCCTCTTCGACCTCGATCTGCTCGCCTACGTCGGCGCCACGACCAAGCACGACGGCCTCACGGCCGGCGGCTTCGGCGAGGGCTTCAAGATCTGCGCGTTGATCGGCGTGCGTGACTTCGGGGTGCAGATGTCGGCCGGCTCGGGCGACGCCGCGCTCGAGGTCGTGCTCGACCCGGTGCCGCTCGGCCGCGAGCTCTGCTACGACATCCGGCCGCGCGGGTCCGTTGACCCGGCGCCAAGCCCCGCGGCCGTCTCCTGGGTGCGGCTCGCGGGCTGCGATCAGGAGACCCTGCTCGCGTTCGAGCGCGCCCGCCTCGCGTTCCGCCACCCGACCAACCCGGGCGTCACCGACCTCATCGCCCAGACCGACGATGGTCGCGTCGCGGTCGCCCGGGTCCCGCCCGGTCGCCACGCCGAGGTCTACTATCGGCGCCAGTTGCGCGGTCAGATCCGCTTCTATGGGGGCGACGGATTCCGCGGCGTGACCCTCGTGCATGACCCACCGCTGTCCGAGCTTGACGCCGATCGCGACCGCCGCGACCTGGCGCCGACGCCTATCGCGCTGGCCATCGGCGCGGCACTGCCTGCGCCGGAGCTGGAGCGCGTCATCCACCATCTGGAGCCGCTCTGGCGGCACGGGCACGACATCCTGAGCGCGCTCCTGCGCGCCGCCCACCAGCGTGGCTTGCGCTTCGAGTTCCCGCCGCCGTGGCTCGCACGCTCGGGCGACAGCAGCCTCGATGCGCTCGTCGAGCGGCGGGGTCACAAGCTCGCGCAACGCGCGTTCGGCGACGTCGGCATGCGGCGCGCGAGTGACGTCATCAAAGGGGGCCTCGAGACGCGGCCGCCGACCGCCACCGAAGCGGCGCGCCTCGATGGCCTGGCGCGCCTCTACGCAGAGCTGCTCGGACGCGAACAAAAGCCCATGGCCTTCGAGCTGTTCGAGGACGAGCGCGCCGCCGTGCACGGCCAGCACCTCGGCGACAAGATCATCGTCGACGCGCGCCAGCTCGCCGTCGGCTTCGAGATCACCGCCGAGACCGTGCTACACGAGCTCGCGCACGAGGTCGGCGGCGAGGAGTCCGACCCGTTCCTCGGTCGCCTGCAGCGGCTCCTCGACGCCATCGTCAAGGCGCCAGAGGTGGTCGACCGGGCGCGCCTGCGCTTCGTATCGGCTGAGCCCGCACCAGCGCCCGTGGCGGCCGCGGCGCCACCGCCCGCGCCTGCCGTCGACAGCGGGTTCGGACCCGAGCGCGGACTCTATGGGCTGTCCGACCGCAGCGCGCTCGAGCTCGAGGTCTTCACGGTCGAATCCTTCGTCCCGACCCTTGAGCTCGTCACGCGACTCGAAGCCGCGGTCGAGCTGCATGGCAGCCCGATCGAGATCGTGGTGCGCCGCATCCGCTCCCAGGCGCAAGCGGTCGCACGCGCGCTGCCGGGCGTGCCGACGCTGCGCTTGAACGGCCTGGACCTCGCCGGCCCAAGCGACGAACCCTTCGGGCTGCGCTTGCGGGTGCGCGCCGACGGCGAACTGTACCCGAGCGTGGAGGCGCTGGTCGCCGCGTTCGCGGAGGCGCGCACGAGCCGCCGGAAGAAGGTCGTGCGACCGCGCCCAAGCGTCTCTGCACACGAGCTGCGCAAGCGCGCCCTGGACGAGAAGCGCGCTGACTGGGCGCCCTATGCGAACGGCCTCGCGGGTATGTGGTCGAACGCGCTCAACGCCGTCGCGGCCCGCCGGGTGCGCGTCACGCCCGACGATCCGCGCGACGCCGACGCGGTCTGGAGCGCGGTCCAGAAGGAACTCGCGCCCGCCATCGAGCACGCGCGCGCAGTGCGGCGCGCCGATCCGGACTTCGACGACGCCGACGCATTCGAGCGCGACGCGATGGTCGCCGCGCAAGGCGCCGCGCTGAGCGCGTGGTGGTGGGACGGCGAAGGGGACGCGGCCGAGCGGGCCAGCGCCACGTTCTCGCAGCTCCGGCGCCTCACCGGGCGGGTCCTGGACGAGCCGCTCGAGACCCGCCTGAAGCGTGAGGTGCTGGACTACACGTTCAGCGGCGCCTGCGATGGTTACTGGCACTACCAGGGCGAGGTGCTCGCCGCGGACACGCTCGACGCACGCTTCGAGCGGGCGCTCGCCGCCGCGCGCCGGGTGCGCGACCTGCGGCGGGTCGAGGGACAAGCGGCAGGGGTGTTCCGGTTGGCGGACGTGCTCGGCGGGCGGGACTATTCCTATCGGCCAGATCCGGCTGTGGTGGCCCAGATGGCCGCCGCCGCACGTGCAAGCAACGCGGTCAAGGCCGCCTACGACGAGGCATTGGCGAGCCACGGTGACCCGCTGGCCGCGGCCGCCGCCGCCATCGCGAAGGCCGAGATCGTGTTCGCGACGGGAGACGACGAATGACCCTCCACACGCTGGCGCTGCTGGACAGCTACAAGGTCCGCTGGAGCCGCGAGACCACCGCGCGCGACATCGTCCAGAACTTCTACGACGAGGTGAGCGACTTCCGGGAGATCGCGATCGAGGTCGACGACAAGGCCCGCACCGTGCTCGTGCGTGGGCCATCGGTGTTCGCGGTCGACTACCTGCGTTACCTCGGCGCGACGACCAAGGCGGTCGCCACCCGTCGCAGCGCGGGAGGCTTTGGCGAGGGCTTCAAGATCGCCTGCCTGGTGCTGCTGCGCGACTTTGGCTGCACGGTGCGCGCGGGCTCGCGCGACTGGGAGCTCGAGGCGACCCTGCAGCCGATGAAGCTCGGGCGCGAGCTCTGCTACGACATCCGGACCAGCGCCGAGGGCAGCACGTCCGAGCGGGCGAGCGAGGGCAGCTGGGTGCTGCTCGGCGCCGTCGACGCGAAGCTACGCGAGGTCTTCCGGGGCGCGCGCGACTTCTTCGTGCACCCCGACCACCCCGAGCTGAAGAAGCCGATCTTCAGCGACGAGGCGCTCGGGGTAGGCGTGTACGAAGCGCGCGACGCCCATCGCGGGGTGGTCTTCTATCGCCGCCAGCGGCGCGGAGTCATTCGCTTCGCGCACGGCGCGGGGCTGACCTTGCGCTTCGATGACCGCATCGCGGCCCTCGACGCCGACCGCGATCGGCGTGACCTCGGGGCGCTGCGACCGCTGCTCGTGGAGCTGGCCAAGCGACTGCCGGCGGCGACGTTGGAGACGCTCTTCCGGCGCCTGCGGAGCTACTGGGCAAAGGGCGGCACGATGCTGAGCGCGTTGGTGACGGGCGCCCGTGTGAGCGGCTTCACGATGCGCTTTCCCCGGCGCTGGCTCGCGCGCCAAGGCAGCTACACGCTGGAGACTTACGCCGAGTCGGTCGGCCTCCACCTCGGCGGCAAGCGGCTCGCTTCGATCGGCATGCCGACGGTCGTGGAGCGGCTCGGGGACGGGGCCGTCGCACGCACGCCGACCGCGGTAGAGGCGGCGCGGCTGGCGGTCGCCCGCGAGGCGTACGTGCTCTTGGCAAGACACGAGCCACCCAACACGCGGGCCGCGGTCGTCGACATCCCCAACCCGTTCAGGCGCGCGCTATGGGGTGCCAAGCGGGTAGAGATCGACGCGAAGGCGCTGGCCGGGGGCTTCACGGAGGGGATCGCCGAGGTGCTGGCGGTGTTGGCCTTTCGGCGCGACAAGAGCGCGTCGAACGCGGATCGGTTGACCGATCTCATCGGCGGCGCGCTCCAGGCGGTGGCATCGGATGCGTGGCGGGCACTCGCCGAGCGGTGGGAGCGGGCGGCAACCGATCCCGCGGGCGTCGGTCCGCCGATCCCCGACGACGATGACGACGATGACGACGTTCGGCCTGCCAAGCGGACGCGCACCGCGCTGGTCGTCGTGTTGGCCCCGCCTGGCTTCCCGGGGCTCGGCGAGCTGGCGGCGGTCGTTCGCCGCGCGGCCAGTGCCGAGCGCGTCAAAGTGCGGATCTGGGACGACGCCGTGTGCTCGTCGCGTGGCGCTGCTCAGACGGGCGCGCGCGGCATTCCGAGCGTCTGGGTAGGCAAGACGCCAGTCGACCGGGAGGGCGCGCCAAGGCAGGTGGCATACGCCGTGCGGACCTATCGCCACGAGGACGGCGTCGACCGGCTGTGGCCCTCGGAGAGCCAGGTGCGGGCCGCGCTCAGCGCCGAGGTCGCGCGGCGAAAGCCGGGGGGCCGGCGGTCGTCGCGATATGATCCCAGGCCCTGGCGCGTGGCGACGGCACCCGCTTGGAAGCGCTGGCAGAAGCGCCACGCTCCCGCCGAACTCGCGGCGAGAGAGCTCGAGGCGGCGGTCGTCAGCGCCGCCCGCGCGGCTGGGGCCCTGCGCATAACACGCGTCTGGGCGCTGTCATCGGCGGTCTGCGATCGGGCTCGGGCGACCCTCGAGCGCGCGGGCGCTGACGCATCGCCTGCGGCTGCCGCTGCTGGCGAAAAAAGCGCGGCCGCGGTCGAGCTGGCGGTCGCCCAGGCCGCGCGGGAGGTCGACAAGCTGCAGGCGGATATCGAGGCGATGTTCCCGCCGAGCGCGGCGGCCGAGGTCGCCGAGGCCACCGTCGAGGAGGTCCTGGCGCTGGTCAGGGCGGGTGCGACGCAGGCCCAGGCGCTGGCGTTGGCGGTCCCGCTCGTCAACGCGGGCCTGGCGCTGGAACGCGCGCTGGCCGGCGTCCCGCTCGACGCGACCTGTCGGGCGACGTGCTGGCGGCGTGCCTTTGGCGCGTGGGACCGGGCGCGACGCACCGAATTCGCCGTATCGCCTGCGGCTGCCGTTGCCGGCAAGGACACGGAGGCCGCGCTGGAGGCGGGGCTGGCAATGCTCGACCGGGTAGTCCCGGTGGCGTTGGCCCGCCACGACGCGCGCGACGACGACGGGCAGCCGCTGTCCTGCTACTCGCTCGGAACGGCGCTGGACCAGGCGCTCGGCACGGTCCCGAGAAAGCATCTCGAGGGCTTCGCCGAGGCAGTCCAAGCGGCGTGGCAACAGGAACTCGCAGCGGGCAAGAGCGAGCTGGAAGCGGCCAGGTATTGTCTGGGCTGCGCGACTGAGCTCGAAGCCGCGAACAGGGCGCGGTCCGAGGCCGAGAAGCAAGCAGCGCTGGCGTTCCATCGGGAGCTCGTCGCCCGCGCGGGTCGCGACTAGGCGACGCTGGGCTGGACGAACCACGCGATTCGCGAAGTGGGATGGGCGCGACCAAGGAGCCGCGAGGAGGCCAGCCTCATCGGCTGCCGACGAGCGAGCGACGAAGGTCCCGCCCGTCCCGCGAGCGAATCCTAGGCGCCGGCGACGCTGGGCTGCGCTAGCAGGAACGCCTTGATGAACGCGTCGATCTCGCCGTCCATGACCGCGCCGATGTTCGAGGTCTCTTCGTCGGTGCGCAGGTCTTTGACGAGCTGGTACGGGTGCATGACGTAGTTGCGGATCTGCGACCCGAAGCTGATGTCCTGCTTGGTGTCTTCGATCGCCTGCTTGTCGGCGGTGCGCGACTGGACTTCCATGTCGTAGAGGCGCGCCTTCAGCATCTTGAGCGCCTTGTCGCGGTTTTTGTGCTGGCTGCGCTCAGCCTGGCAAGCGACCACGATGCCGGTCGGGATGTGCGTCATGCGCACGGCCGACGACACCTTGTTGACGTGCTGACCACCGGCGCCCGAGGCGCGGAACGTGTCGACCTTGAGGTCGGCCTCGTTCACCTCGATCTGGATGTCCTCTTCGATGTCCGGGTAGACGAACACCGCGGCGAACGAGGTCTGGCGGCGCGCGTTCGAGTCGAACGGCGAGATGCGCACGAGGCGATGTACGCCCGACTCGGACTTCAAGAGGCCATAGGCATACTCGCCGGTTATCTCGAGCGTCACCGACTTGATGCCCGCGTCTTCGGCGTCCTGGCGGTCGAGCTCTTCGATTTTGAAGCCCTTGCGCTCGCAGTACCGGAGGTACATACGCAGCAGCATCTGGGCCCAGTCCTGCGACTCGGTGCCGCCGGCGCCGGCGTTGATCGTGATGATCGCAGGCGCACTGTCACGCTCGCCCGAGAGCATGCGCTGGAACTCCATCTGGTCCAGCACGTCGACCGCCTGGGTCAGCACCGCCTGGATGTCGGTCTGGACCGAGTTGTCGCCTTCCATCTCGCCGAGCTCGATGAGCTCCGCCGCGTCGACCACGAGCTTGGTCGGGATCGCCAGACGATCGCGCTTGGTCTCGAGATCTTTCTGTTCTTTCAAGAGCGTCTGGGCCCGCTCCGCATCATTCCAGAGGTCCCCATCGGCCAGGAGCTCTTGCAGCTCCGACAGGCGGGCGGTCATCTGGTCGACGTCAAAGATGCCTCCTCAACGCCTCGACGCGCTGACGGAGGTCCTTGAGGCGCTCCTTTTCGGGGTCGAACATCGCTGTCTCCTTGCGCGCGTCCCATAGAGCGGGCGGCGGCGGAACATATACATCCGCGCGCCAAAGACAAGGCTGATTGGATGGCCTCGCGCGGCCGACGCGCTCGGAAAAGCAAAGGCCGGTCCTCGCGAACCGGCCTCTTCATGCGTTGCAGCTACGAAGGCTGCTGCGCGCGGCTCACTCGAAGGGGTTGTTGCACTCTTTGCCGCCCGAGGACGTGCCGACCTTGCAGTAGCCGATCTGGACGCTCGTGGCGCCGCCGACATCGTCGTACCAGGCGATGAGGACCTTGTCCGAGCCCGACGAGAGGATCACGTCGCTCTCGTTGACGTCGCCGTTGTTGGCGCCCAGGACGCCCGCGGGGGTCGCCGACAGGGTCGTCCAGAAGAGGTGCTCGTTGGGATGCTCAGGCTTTTGCGCGCAGAGCAGCCAGCCGCGCGTCTCGACCGTCTGGCCGAGCTGCTTGTCGTGGATCTGCGAGTACCAGGTGTTGCCGTCGATAAAGAGGATCTCGGCGTCACCGGTCGCGGCGTCCGAACCCAGATCGTAGTCGGGGGTGGTCTCGTCGGCGCCGAAGCCGTGCGCGCGCCACTTGCCCTGGAACTCCTTGAGGCCAGTCGGGCACTTATCGCAGGTGTAGGTCTTGCCGCCGGCGTCGAGGCCGCCGAACGGGTACTTCGCGCCGTTGTTGCCGTTGTCGACCTTGGTCGGGTCGCAGCCGGCGTTCGGCGTCGGGGTGGTGACGGTCACGTTCGTGTTGACGCCAGTCAGCGCGCTCGTCCCAGGGGTAACGGTCTCCTGCGCGGTGTCGCCGTCCGGCGTGGTGGTCGCGTCGGCGTCGGCCTTGCCACCACCGCTGTCACTGTCGCAGGCCGCGAAGGCAACGAACGGGACGAACATAATCGGCATGAATCGCTTCATCTCAGGCACTCCTTGCTCGCTTCGGGGGAAGCGCTCTCTCGGTTGTCGCTTGTGGGATTCGTATCGAGGCCGCGCGCTGCATAGCGCACGATCTCGGTGGTCTGGGGCGGGGCCCCACGCCAGGACTTGGACGTAGCTGGAGTGATTGGGTCGGAGCCGACACCCGATGTGCGACCATACCCATGAAGCGAACCCCTTGCAATGGACCCACCCGCGCCCGCTCGGGTGCAGGCGCAGGCAGCCGCGGGCTCAGCGAGACCTCGTCGGCACCAGCCTGCCGCGGCGTGACGATCCCGGCCACGGTGGTCACCGTAGGGGTCGCGAAGCGCGCGTGCTCGGGTGCATGACGATGGCACGTCATCACGTCATCGCGAGCCAGCGGGCTCGCGATCAGTCTCAGCAGATCGAGCTTGGGCGCGTGCTGCGCCCAAGCCGGATTACGCCGACTTCTGCTCGGACAAGAACTTGCGAAGGCCCTTGATCTCGCCGTTGCGGAAGCGGCGCTTGAGGTCCTTGGTCATCTTGGTGAACTGGACCTTGAGGGCCGTGCGGAGGCTGCGCTTCTTGGCCTTACGCTCGGTGCGGTCGGTGATGCTCTTGGTGTTCGCCACGTTCGTTTCCCGTTTCTAGAAGTCGCGAGAGCCAGTGCGGCGCTCGCGTGTGTTTGGGCGCGGGGGTTTAGCCGATGTGCCCACGCGAGGCAAGGGCTAAGCGTTCGGGTCAACCCGGCTTGACGAACAGCTCCGTCAGCAGCGCAACCCCGTAGCCGGTCGCGCGATCGCGCGCCGTCACCGGGCCCGCCATGTCGACGTGCAGCCACCGCACGGGCTCGCCCGTGGGCAACGACTCGGCGATGAACTGCGCCGCGCACGACGACTGGGCGTTCATGCGGTCCTTGACCGAGTTGCGCAGGTCTGCGACCGGGCTGTGGAATTCGCCCCGGAACAGCTCGGGTGCGTACGGCACCGGGAAGACCATGTCGCCCGAGCGACGGCCGGCGGCGATCGCGGCGTCCTCGAGCGCCTCGTCGTTCGACACGATCGCTGCGTGCAGCTTGCCGGTCGCCATCAACTGGGCCCCGGTCAGCGTCGCGAGGTCGACGACGATCGCGGCGCCCAGATCCTTGGCGGCGTAGGCGACGCCATCGGACAGCACGAGGCGGCCCTCGGCGTCGGTGTTGTTTACCTCGATGGTCTTGCCCGAGTAGAGCGTGATCACGTCGTCGGGCCGCATCGCGTCGGGTCCGACGCTGTTCTCGGCGAGACACAGGACAGCGTCGATGCGCGGGCCAGCGCCAAGCGTCGCGGCCACGACCAGGGCCTGCAGCACGGCCGCCGCGCCGCCCATGTCGACCTTCATGCCGGGCATGTCGGCCTTGCCTTTGAGCGACAGGCCGCCGGTGTCGTAGACGATGCCCTTGCCGACCCACGCGACCGGCTCGCCCTTGCCCTTGCCGGCATAACGCAGGTGCACGAGCGCCGGGCCGCGATTGGCGGCGGCCGCCTGCCCGACCGACGCGATGCCGCCCATGCCCCGCTCGCGCAGCTCGTCGAGGTGCATGACCTTGATCTCGAGCCCGTGCTCGGCCGCGATCGCGCGTGCTTCGGCGACGAACGCGTCGGTGCTGAGCTCCGACGGGGGCGTGTCGGTCATGCGCGCGGCCTCGCGGATAGCCCGCGCGACGACGGTCACCCGCTCCAGCTCTTGATCGTGGGGACGCGCGCCGCCAGCCGCGACGAAGCACACGCTGACCCATGCCTCGCCTTCGGGGCGCTTCTTGCGCAGGTACAGCGGGAAGGCGCGTGCGATCGCGTAGCCGACCGCCAAGAGATCGTCGGGCCGCTCGAGCGCGACGAGCAGCGCGCCCTTGCCCTTGGTGAAGCGCCCCTTGAGGGCTGTCGCAACCACATCCGGCCGGCCCGGCACATTGTGGCGCGAGGCGCGATCCGAGATAGCGATCAGCGTCACGCGCAGCGGGGTCGCAGCCGCATCGGCCTGCAACCAGGTCGACGTCGCCGCGAGCTGGTCGCCTGGCGAGAGCGACTCGAGCATCGCCGGCCACAGCCCCACGAGCCCGGCTGGCAAGAGTGCTGTGACCTCGGCACGCGCGAGCGCAGCCTTGGTGCCGAGCACGACGAGCTGATCGGCATCAGCCAGAACCCCGAAGTCATTCGTGAATTGGATCGCAGTCGACATGAGGATCGCTCGGGCTGTGAGATGGGGGCTGGAGCGCGCGGGCTCAGCCGGTGATGACCTTGCGCACACCGCGTGCTTCGAGGAGCGGCCCCAGGCGTTTACGCAGGTCGCCTTGCAGGACGAGCGCGCCTTCTTCGACCGCGCCGCCACAGCCGAGCTGCGTCTTCAACGCCTTGAGCCACACTTCGAGCTCGGTGGCCGAGAGCCCGAGCTGCTCGACGATGGTCGCGTCCTTGCCGCCTCGGCCCTTTCGCTCGATGCGCACGACCGCCTTCGCGGGGCCTTTCGGCGCGGGCTTGCCAGCCACGGCAGCCGCAGACGCAGCGGGAGCAGGCGCCTCGGGCAGCGACGCACGCAGCGCGGCCAGGGCGGCGAACGGGCTGTCCTTGCCGGCGTCTTCTGGCTTGGCCGGCCCTTCCTGTGACGATGCCTTGCGACTCACGCGCGGACCTTAGCAGGCGGCCGGATCCGGCGGAATCACAATTACCTGCTCGCACCGCACGGCGGCATGCGACCGGCTCCGATCGCAACTGTTGGCTTGACCAGCGCGGACGGACTGATGCAGGTCGTGGGCATGTCAGAGGTATCCGCCACGCCCCGCCCTCCCTCCGTCCATCCTCTGGTAGGCCGCGTGCGCGTGCCCGGCGACAAGAGCATCGGACACCGCTCGCTGCTGATCGGCGCCCTGTGCGACGGCCAGGTCGACGTGACCGGCCTCTCGGACGGCGAGGACAACCGCTCGTCGGCACGCATCCTCGGGCAGATGGGTGTGCGCATCGAGCGGCACGGCGCGGGTCGCGCGACAGTGCACGGGGTCGGGCTCGATGGCTTCACGGCGCCGACCGAGCCGCTCGACTGCGGCAACTCCGGCACGACGATGCGCCTCATCCTGGGGATCCTCGCGGGTCAGACCTTCGAGGCGACGCTGATCGGCGATCACTCGTTGTCGCGCCGACCGATGAAGCGCGTGCTCGAGCCGATGCGGTTGATGGGCCTCGAGGTGCTAGCCGCCAAGGACAGCAACTATCCGCCGCTGACCGTGCGCGGCAAGCGCCCCCTAAAGGCGATCGACTATGCGTCGCCGATCGCCTCGGCCCAGGTGAAGAGCGCGGTGTTGCTGGCCGGCCTGTATGCCGACGGCACGACGACCGTGACCGAGCCCGAGCTGTCGCGCGACCACAGCGAGCGCATGCTCGCCTATTTGAAAGAGGGATCGCGCCTCGCGGCCCGGCCCATCCATGTCCCGGGCGACCTGTCGAGCGCCGCGTTCCTCATCGGTGCGGGCCTGCTCGTGCCGGGGAGCGATGTGGTCGTCGAGGACGTCGGTGTGAACCCGACGCGCACCGGCTTTCTCGATGCGCTCGCGAAGATGGGCGTCGTCGTCGAGCAGGGCGCCCCGGTCGAGCGCAACGGCGAGCCCTCGTCCGACCTGCACGTTCGCTACGGGCCACTCCAGGGCACACGCATCGACGGCACGCTGGCCGTGCGGGCGATCGACGAGCTGCCGTTGCTCGCGACGCTCGCCTCGCGCGCCAGCGGCATCACCGAGATCCGCGACGCACACGAGCTGCGCGTGAAGGAGTCGGACCGCATCGCCCAGACCGCGCGCATGCTGCGCAGCTTCGGCGTGCCGGTCGACGAGCACGAGGACGGCATGACGATCCACGGCGATCCGGCGCGGCCCCTCACCCCCGGTCGCATCGACGCCGACGGCGATCACCGGATCGCGATGTGCTCGAGCCTGCTCGCGATGATCGCCCCACCCGGCACCGAGATCATCGGCGCCGAGACGATCGCGACCAGTTTCCCGACCTTCCACGCGGCGCTCGTCTCGCTCGGCGCGCGCATATAGCTCACGCGCGGCTACTTCTTGTAGAACTCGAAGGTCCAGGTGCGCTTGGTCGTGCGCGTGTCGGACATGCCGTCGAGCGCGAAGCGCAGCGTCTTGACCCACTCGATCCGGCGCGGCCGCAGCGTCCTTGGATCGATGTCCGCGGTCGCGAGCCAGGTCGCCGACTGCATCGTCAGGCGATCGGCGACGATCGGTGACTTCTGCTCGACCGTGAGCTCCGACGCGAGCGGCGCCAGCTCGTCCGTCAACGCCGCGCCGTCGATCTCCTGTCGCCGCGTGACCCGCACGCCGCCCTTCTTGAGCCAGCCGACGTGCTCGTCGAAGACCTTGATCTTGGGCTCCTCGCCCATCGGCACGTCGCTGTCGCCGCTCCACTGATCGTCGATGCCGGGCAGCGCCTCGAAGCCGATCCAGGCGCTCACCCACGACTGCCAGCGATCGATGCAGGTCGCCTTGGCGACCGCCGCGTCGGCCGCGTCGCGCACCTGGATCTCGTAGGCGGCTTGCTGCCCGCGCGCCAACGCGTCGAAGTAGCTCGAGGCGCGCTGACGCAACGCGGGGCTGCCGACGCAGCTCGACACGCGGCCGTCGGGCGTGATGATCATGTCGGTCAGATCCGCCAAGGCATAGGCGGTGCGGACCTGCGAGCGCGCACGGTCGTCGAAGTCGACCACGATGTCGCCAAGCCGCCGCACCTCACCATCGAGGTGGCGCAGCTTCAGGTGATCACCCTCGCGCACCAGCTCCGCCGTGTAGGCGAGCACCGTCGACCCGCCCGGCGCATTGATCGTCTCGGTGACCGCGAAGCGCGACGGCAGCTGCCAACGGAAGACGAAGTCCTGCGGCAGCTTCGACTCGTCGACGCGATCGCCCGTGGTGCCGCATGCAAGCCCCAGCGCGGAGGCGCAGGCAACGACGAGCATGGATCGAAGCGCTGACATAACGGCTGGGTGTCGTATCGCGCGCGGCGCATGTCAACGGCAACCCGCCATCGCGGCCGCGGGCGCACAAACGAAACAGCCCACCATGCAGACATGGTGTGGGGCTCAATGAGCGGTCTTGCAGCGCTCGCTGAGTGTGATGCGGTAGGGATCGACGCCGATGATCGCGATGAGCGCGTCGGTCGTCGCGCCGATGTCGATGCGCACGCGCTGCTCGCCGGTGGCGGTGACTCTGAGTGCGCTCTCGCTCGGCTCGGGCGTCGGATAGCAGAGCGCTTCGGCTGGCTGATCGAGGACCGCAAAGTGCGGGCTCGGGACCGCGCCGATGGCGGTCACGGCGAGGTCATAGGACTTGCCGCGCAGGGCCCGGAAGCGCCACGCATGACCGGCATAGGCGCCGCTCGCGAAGTCCTCCTCGACGACGTAGGGCGTGCACGGCGGGGGCACCAGGACGTCGTGCCAGAAGCGCGCATGAGCCGGCACGAGGCCCGCCGCGACAAGCGGCGCGGGCGTGCGCAGGAGATCGATCGTCGGCAAGGCGCGACCGCCGAGAGCCGGCTCGCCGACTGGAGGTGCCCACGTATCGGGCCGCCACGCGCTCTTGCCCGCGGCCGCCTTGAACGCTTGCGCATCGATGAGCGCCTGGCGTCGCGGCACACCGCACCACGCGCTGGTGACGAGGCCAATGAGCGGGGCGACGTCGACCGACTCGCCGGCGGGATCGCGGATGTCGATGTGCACGTGAGGGGCCGCGTCCTGCACCGCGGTGCCACCCAGCACGCCGAGCTCCTCGCCCGGCTCGAGCAGATCGCCGACCTTCATGTCGGGGCGCGCGGCGCCGAGGTGCATGTAGCGGATGCGATGGTTGGCGAGGCGGCCGTCGACGCCGACCGTGACGACCATGTTGCCCGTGCGATACCAGCCGCGGGCGCGCGTGAAGAAGTGGACCAGGCCATAGCCCTGCAGCTCGAAGCTGCGTGGATAGGTCTCGCCATCGCGCTCCAGCGGGCCGTCGCGCAGGTCGGTGATGCCGAACTTCGGTGGCAGGTCCGAGCCGCGCGCGATCTCCACCACGCGGGCCCGCGTGAGCGAGCGGACGGCACTGCCGAGGCCGCCGTCGGGACCGAGGCCACCGAGGTCGATGCCTTCATGCTCATGCGACTTCCACGAACCTGCGAAGCGCTCTGGACGCTTGCCGATGTTCTTGCACCGCCCGAACGCACGGAACACGCGCAAGGTCGGATAGGGCAACGCCAGCCCATTGGGCAGCGCCACCGCATCGGCCCTGGGCGTGCGCGGGACGGGTTCGGCAGCGTGCGACGCGTGCGCGCAGATGAGCCACAGGACGAGGGCGAAGAGGCGCGACATGGTTCTCATGGCGCGTCCGCGACGCAGCGAAAGCCGTTGTTCGAAAACGACGCCTCGGGCCGCGTCTTGCCCCGGCTCACGAGCCCATAGCCATGACAGGAACCAGCCGAGCACCACCACGAGCCGCCGCGCGCGACCTTGAAGTCGCCGAGCGACGGGCCGCGTGGATTGTGCACGCCGCTAGGAAATTCGGCCGCGTCGCGTCCAAATGTATCTGCCGAATACCAGTCGGAAACCCACTGCCAGACGTTGCCGGCCGGGTCGTAGATGCCCCAATTATTAGGTGGGTAGGCCTTTGCCGGCGACAGATAAATCCAGCCATCGGCGCCCGAGTTGTCGTGATGCGTGCGACCTTCCCAGTGGTTCAAGCGCGGTCGTCCATCCGCAGGTAGCACGTCGTCGCCCCAGGGAAAGCGCGTCGTCGCGCCCGCGCGCATGGCATATTCCCACTCTGCCTCGCTCGGCAGTCGGCGCCCGCGCCAATGGCAATACGCGTCGGCGTCGAACCACGACACCATTGCGACCGGCATGTCGCCGCGCAGCTCGATGAAGCGCGCGTTGTCCTGGCCCCATGGCGCGCGCCACGAGACGCCTGCGACCTCGCGCCACTCCCAGTCGTCCATGCCGAGGATCGACGTCTTGCCGGTGCCGCGCCGCTCGGCCGTCGTCAGATAGCCGGTCGCCGCGACGAAGGCCGCGAACGCGTCGACCGTCACCAGCGTCGGCTCGATCCAGAACGCAGCGAGCACGACCACATGTGCTGGCCCCTGATCACCGCTGTCGCCATCGTGGCCGAGCACGAAGCTGCCGGCCGGCACTGCGATGAGCTCATCCGCCGCACCCGGCTCTGCGTTCCGGGTTGGCCCGCTCGCGCAGCTGGCAATTGCCAGCGCGGCGCAGACTGCGAGCGGGCGAAGCATGATGTCAGCGCGCCTCGTTCCAGATCTTCTTCGCCCGATCGCGCAGCTTGGTCAGCACAAACGGCATCACCTTCGCGCTCGCGACGGTCTTCATCTTCACCCGGCACGAGGCCGGCAACCAGGCAGCGCCGGCGCCGTAGAAGAGGCCATTGAGCCACTTCTCCTTCTTGAACTCGTAGCCATGGATGGCGCCGTAGGCATTGAAGACGATGCTCAACGTGCGCTTGGAGATGGTCTTGCGCGCGACCTCGGCGCTGAGCACGTTGTACGACGCATCGCTGGTCGTGCCCGCGCAGAACGAGCCGAGATAGGGAACGATCTCGGCATAGTCGGGCGGGCACTGGGCCTCCGCCGTGCAGAGCTTGGCGAGGCTCCGACCGTCGTCCGACGCGCTCGGTGCGGTCTCCTCCATCTCGAGATACCAGGACGGAAAGCCGTGCTCCGACTCGCACACTCCGAGGCACCACGCGTCGACGCCGCGCACTTTGGAGGCGCAGTTCTTCTGCGCTTTCTCGTAGTCTTCCTGGGCGTCGTAGCAGGCGATGTAGTCCTCGCACTTGCCGGCGTCACAGGTGCGAAGTCGCTTCTTCGCGTTGCTGAAGCACACGCTGTCGACCTGGTTGCAGTCGCGCTCCTGACACAGGTTCAAGCCACCCATGCAGCGCCCGCGGCAGTCGGCGCGCCCCTCGGCGCACTTCTGAACACACGCCTTGTCGCCCGCGGCGCAGCTGCCTTTGCAGTCGTCGCAGCTCGACGCGCAGGTGTCCTGGCAACGTCCGCAGACCGGCTGACAACGCTCCTGGCAGGTGGTGAACGCGGCGTTGCAGCCGAACGTGTCGGGGTTGCAGTTCTGGTCTACATCGAGCGCCTTGCACTCATCGACCTTCGACTCTTCCCCATAGGTCGAGGCGATCGCCTCGAGGATCGCGTGGCAGTCCTTCGTGTAGGCCACGATCGCCTGAGCCCGCGTCGCACCGCCTTGTGCGTCCTCTTCCGGCAGGGTCGGGCCAGGTGGCGCTGCATGGGCGATGGACGAGAGCACGATAAGAGAGAGGGCGAGCGTGCGTTTGAGCATGACCGCGAGCTTCGCCGAGGCGTCGACCTTGCGCAAGGGGCAGCCGGCGATGTTAGGTGGAGATGAGACCACCTGAGAGGTTTGTGTGCGTATCGGATCGAATTCCCAAACTCGCAGGCGAAGCCGTTGCAAGCTGGTATCAACGAGTTGTTTCGCGTTGGCCGTGGGTCTGACGCTCGCGGGCTGCGGTGAGTCGGTCGCCGAGTACGTCGCGGCCCATCGCGACGCCGCCAAGGCGCAGCTCGCGCGCGTCGCCAAGGTGCGAGAGCTCGCGCACATCGTGCCCGCGGACGAGTGGCCGACGATGAAGGATCCGGGGCGCTTGGCGATCTGCGACCTGGTGATCCCCGCCTATCGTGACGCGGGCTGCGACACCTGGGTCATCGAGCAGGCGCAGCTCGACCAGTCGAAGTCGTATCTGTCGCCGAAGTCACTCGTGAGCTACGGGGCTGCGGACTGGCTGGTGCTGCCGACCAGCCTCATCGATACCGGCCGCTATCCGCCCAACGAGAGCTACCCCGAGGGCGCCGAGGCCGACCGCCTGACGCGGCCAATCCTCTATGCTTTCAGTTGGATCGAGCAGGTGCGCTACGTGATCGTGGTGCGCCAGAAAGAGGCGACGGCACCGAAGTTGGCGGACGACCAGAAGAGCTACGCGCCAGGCAGCTACAGCGGCGAGGCGATCTTGTTCGAGCTGATGCCCGAGCCGAAGTCGCTCGGCAGTGTGCCATTCGAATATGCCATGACTGGCGATGTGCAGATTCGCATGCGCCGCGGCGTGATCCACCCCGAGCAGATCGAGAAGGCCTTCGCCGACGGTGTCCGCCAGGCGCTCGCGTCGGCCCTGGTCGCGCGCCTGTCGAACCTCGAGCGGCCGCCACCGAGCACCGTTCCGACCCCGTCCGAGTGAGCCGCCGAGCTCAGTTCAGGATGCGCACTTTGGACTCGAGCTCGATCGCCTTCATCTCGCCGATCTGCCCCTCGCGCTTGGCGGCAAAGTGCCGCGCGATGTGGCGATACAACGCGAGCGCTTCGGGCCACGCACCGAGCGCTTCGGTCTGGCGCGCAAGCTCGACCCACACCGGCCCGTCGTCCGGTTCGACCACGGCCAGTAGCCGCGTCGAGCGATAGACGCCACGCTCGTCGTCGCGCTGTCGCAAGGCGTGCGACAGGTTGCGCAGGACGCGCGCCGCGATGGCGCGCACGCCGACCGGTGCGAGCCAGTCGGTGTCGAACGGCCGACCCGGCAAGGCGCGCGCGGAGAGCTCGCGGCACTGGTCGATCGAGAGGTAGCGGCCAGCGGCGAACGGGTCGACGATGAGACCTTCGACTCCGATGACAAAGTGACCCGGCAGCGCGACGCCGACGACCTCGATGCCTGCCCCCTGCCCGACCAACATCCAGAGCGCCGACACCAGGATCGGCTGGCCGCGACGGCGCACGATCACCGCCGACACGCGGCTGTTCTCCGGCGCGAAGTAGTCTTCGGTGTCGCCGTGCAGCGCGACGTCGGAGACCAGCACCTTTACCAGCGCGTCACGCGGCGTCGCCCCTTCGTCGAGGCCGAGCCGCACCTGCACCGACCACTCGGCGATCGTCTGCGCGATCGCCATCGCCTGGCTCGTCAATGACGGCTCGTCGAGGTCGACCTCATCGAGGTCGGATCGCACGCCCGGTTCCGAGGAATCGAGCCCGTCTATCGCGACCAGCGCCGACAACAGATCGGACTCTTGCGCGGCCCGGCGGAGGGTCTCCTCCGCCTTCGTGTCCGCCGCGGACCAGAGCTCGGGGATCAGCATCAAGCCGTGTACAGGCGCGTGAGGGCGTCACCGTACTTGGCCATCACATTGCGACGCTTCACCTTGAGCGACGGGGTCAGCATGTTGTTTTCGGTGGTGAAGTCCTCGGTCGCCAGGACGAACCGCTCGGGACGCTCGAATCCCTTGAATTCACTGCCGAACTTCTGCACTTCGGCGAGGAACAACTTGACCACTTCGGGCTTCGCGACAAGCTCTTCCATCGTCGTGTAGGCGATGCCGGAGTCGCTCGCGAACTTCTTCAGCGAGTCGAAGTCGGGCACGATCACCGCGACGTTGTAGGGGCGGTTGGTGCCATCGACCATGATGTTGGCGATGTACGGCGACAGGCGCAGCTTCTCTTCGAGCGGCGCCGGTGCCACGTACTTGCCGTTCTCGAGCTTGTACTGCTCCTTCACGCGACCGGTGATGTAGTAGTAGCCCTCGGCGTCGACGCGGCCCATGTCGCCCGAGCGAAAGCCACCCTCCGCGTTGAAGGCCTGGGCCGTGTCCTCGGGCATGTTGTGGTAGCCCTTCATGACGTTGGGCCCATAGATGATGATCTCGCCCTGGCCTTCCGGCGCGACGTCGACCGGCACGATCTCGATGCGCACGCCCGGGATCGGACGTCCGATCGAGCCGATCTTGCGACCCTGCAGCGAGTTGGCGGTCGCGATGGGGCTCGTCTCGGTGAGGCCGTAGCCCTCGTAGACGGTGATGCCGAGGTTGTCGATGAACTCGCCGACCTCCTTCGAGAGCGCGGCCCCGCCCGAGAATGCGTACTTCAAGCGGCCACCGAAGCGCGCACGCACCTTCGAGGCGACGAGCTTGTCCAACACCTTGAACTGCAGGTTGGTGAAGAAGCTGGATTTGCCGAGCGCCGCCAGGTTCTTCCGATGCTTGGCGACCTCCAGCATCTTGTTGAACATCTTGAGCTTCAGGCCACCGGCCTCGACCATCTTCTTGTTCACGCCATCGTAGATGCGGTTGAAGATGCGCGGCACCGAGAAGAGCAACGTCGGCTTCACCTCGGCGAGGTTGTCGATGATGGTCGCGACCGACTCGGCCAGCCCCATCGACGCGCCGTACGACAAGAGGCCGTGCAGCTCACACGTCTGCCCGAAGCTGTGCGCCCACGGCAGGAACGACAGCGACACGTCGTCGGGCGACATCGGGAAGATCTGGTGCACGGCGTTGATGTTCGACGTGATGTTGCTGTGGGTCAGCAAGACACCCTTCGGGTTGCCGGTCGTGCCCGAGGTGTAGATGAAGCCGCACACGTCTTCGGGCTTCGCATGCACGCTCGGCTTCGGGTTGGCGCGCCCCTTCTCGAGCATTGCCGCGTAGCCGTCGGCAGCCTTGCTGCCGAACTCGATGATGTGCTCGAGGGTGGCGACGCCGCCGTTACTCGCCAACATCGGGCGGCACTTCTCGGCGATCTTGGAGTTGGCGACGAGCAGCACCTTCGCGCCGCTGTCCTTCAGGATGTACTCCCATTCCTTGGGGAGCTGCGCCTCGTACATCGGCACGTACTGCGCGCCGAGGCCGTAGACGGCGTAGGCGCCGACGGCCCACTCGGGGCGGTTGTCGGCGATGACCGAGACAGTGTCGCCCGCACCCACGCCGAGGGTCGCCAGGCCACCACGGAACTCGTCGACCTCCTTGGCGATCTCGCGATAGGTGATCCAGTTGTAGACACCACCCTTCTTGACCCCGAAGAGCGGCCGGTCGGCGTACTTCTTGGTGCTCTTCTCGAACATATCGACGAGGTTTTCGAAGGTCTCCATGCAGGGTCTCCTGAAGTCGTAGGGGGGCTATTCGAATGCGCGAGTGGAGAGGGTGTCGACCAGGCGCTTCCAGTCGGCCGAAGCGACTGTCATGCGCGAGATCCGCACCTTCTTGCGAGTACCACGAGGGTCGGTGTGCCAGATCGTGCCGATCATATCGACATCGGATTCCGACAACGAATCATAGGCATAGCGGCGGACCGTCATGCCGAACAGGTTCTTGACGAGCAGCGCACCGGGCTCGAGCACGTAGAGCGGCTTGGTCAACATCAGGATGCCGACGACCAGGTTCAGGGCGCCGATGACGCCGGTCATCCAGGTACGCACGAAGGGCGCCATCAATAAAAGCAGGCTCGCCCCGACTATGAGGGCAATTGCCCAACCTTTGGCGTAGTGGACCCGGACCTCAGGAATCGCAGGGGGCATCGGAAGGCTCACCTCACGCAAGTGGTGCGACCGGGGTGAATACGTTCCCAGCGTGGATTGGTCAAGGCGACGCCGGTTCATGTAGGTTGCGCGCCATGGTGGACGGCGTGCGTGAAGTCGGTGTGTTCGGGATGGGCCTCCTCGGTGGGTCGGTGGCGCTCGGCCTGCGTGAGCGCTTCGTCGCGGCCAACCTGCACGCCTACGACCTCGACCCGGAGGCGCTCGAGGCCGCCCTGGCGATGGGCGCGGCGGACGAGATCCACACGAGCCTCGGCCCGTGGATTGCGAGCCTCGACCTGGGCGTGCTGGCGGCTCCGGTGCGCGTGCTCGAAGGGCTCGCGCAGGCTGTCGCGCCATTCGCACGACCGGGCTCGCGCTGGATCGACATCGGCAGCGTCAAGGGTCCGGTCGTCGCCGCGCTCGAGGGGTTGTTGCCGGGCTATGTCGGCACCCACCCGATGGCCGGGCGCGAGACGCCGGGCGTGCAGAACGCGTACGCCGGCCTCTTGCAGTCGGCGGTCTGGGTGGTGACGCCGACCGACCGGACGGATGCGGGCGACCTCGCGGCGGTCGAGGCGATGATCGAGGCGCTCGGGGCGTATCCGGTGCGCATCGATCCCGACGCGCATGACCGGCTCGTGGCGCGCGTGTCGCATGTGCCGTGGATGCTCGCGACGGCGCTGAACCTGTGGATCGATGGCGACATCGATCGTGAGCGTCTGCTGTTTCTCGCGGCCGGAGGCTTTCGCGACCTCACCCGGGTCGCTTCGGGCTCACCGCAGATGAGCCGCGACATGGTGTTGGAGAACCGCAGCGAGGTGCGCGCGGCGTTGACGGACCTGCACGAGGTCGTCACGCGGCTCGCAGGCGAACTCGACGATCCGGCGGCGCTGTTGGCCTCGGCCGAGCGCGGCAAGCGCACGCGCGACGCGCTGCCGATCGTGCGGCGCTCGATGTTGCCGCGCACCTTCGATGTGGTGGTGGCGATCCCGGATCGCCCGATGGAGCTGGCGAACCTGCTCGGCGTGTTTGGGCGCCACGCGATCAACGTGCGCGACATCGAGGTCTTGAAGATCCGCGAGACGGGCGGCGAGGCGATTCGCGTCGGGGTCGGCAACGCCGAGGACCGCGCGCGAGCGCTGCAGGTCTTGAGCGAGGCCGGATATCGCGCGCGCTAGCGACGCGCGGGTGTGAGGTGCCCATGAGAGACCTGTTTGTCGGGCACGTGCGGGCGCGCTCCAACGGGGACGCGGAAACCCAGGGGCATCTTATGAGTGGCCCGAGCGAGCCCGGCGTTTTCAAAAACTTCTGAAAACGCGGGCATCAGGGGCGAAGAGTGGAATTCTGGCGGGGTCACGGGTTCGACCGTACATGTCGCTGCATGACACGCGTCGTCGGCATACGGGGAGCGACCACGGTTGAAGAGGACTCGCTCGAGCAGATCCTCGATGCCACCCAGGACGTCCTGGTTCGGTTGCAAGAGCTCAACGGGTTCTCGACCGAGGACATCGCCTCGATCCTGTTCTCGACCACCCAGGACCTGCGCTCGACCTTTCCGGCGCGCGCGGCGCGGCGGCTTGGCTGGGTCGACGTGCCGATGTTGTGCACGCACGAGGTCGATGCGCCGAGCTCGGTGCCGCGCTGCATCCGCGTGCTCATCCACTGGAACACCGACAAGTCGCTCAAAGAGGTGCGCCATGCGTACCTGCGCGGCTCGCGCGTCTTGCGCCCGGACTGGGCGATCCCGTCGCTGACCGGCCCCATGTCGAAGCTCGAAGCGCCCGAGGATCCGCTGCGCGAGGCGCAGGCTTCGTCGCAGCCGATCGCCGCGAGCGCACCCGCGCCGACCTTGCCGAGCGCGTCGACCGCGCCGGGACCGACGGTGATCCACACGCCGCTGTCGGTCGTGCCGGTCGCGTTCCAGGGCGAGCCGGGCGCCTATTCGCAGGAGGCGATCTTCGGGATCTTCGGTGCGGGCACCGCGTGCGTGCCGTGCCCGAGCTTCCGCGGCGGCTTCGAGGCGGTCAATCAGGGACGCGCCAAGGCCGCGCTGCTGCCGGTCGAGAACTCGACGACGGGGTCTATCCACGAGGTCTGGGACCTGCTCCTCACCAATGATCTGCAGATCGTCGGCGAGGTGATTCTGCCGGTGCGCCACGCGCTCCTCGCGTTGCCGGGCGCGACGCTGAAGGACATCACCACGGTCGTGTCGCATCCGCAGGCGCTGACCCAGTGCGAGAGCTGGGTCTTGTCACATGGCTGGACCGCCGAGCCGGGCAGTGACACCGCGGGCTCCGCGCGTCGCATCGCCGAGCTGAGGGACCCGACCCGTGCCGCCATCGCGAGCACGGTCGCGGGTGGCCTCTATGGCTTGGACATCCTCGCGCGCAACATCCAGGACGTCGCCGAGAACTACACGCGCTTCCTGTTGCTCGTGCCGCGCGCCGCGTTCGTGACCGGTGGCCGCGCGCCCGGGTTCGAAGGTCAGAGCGTCATCAAGACGTCGATCGTCTTCGCGACCCGCCATCAGCCCGGCAGCCTCTATCAGGGCCTCGCCGAGTTCGCCGTGCGCGACGTGTCGCTCACGAAGATCGAGTCGCGCCCCGACCGGCGCACCCCGTGGAGCTACATCTTCTACGTCGATATCGAAGGCGACCCGAGCGAGCCGCGCGTCGCCCAGGCACTGCAAGCACTCCAAAGGTGTGCGAGCTTCGTGCGCGTCCTCGGCTCCTATCCGACACGCACCCTCTTATGAACGTCACACTCGAAACGAGCCTCCCCAAGATGGTGCCCGTGCTCCCGCTCGATGGGCACGTGCTCCTGCCGTCCGCCGCGACCCCGTTCCGCGTGTCCGACCCGCGGCACCGACGGCTCGTGCAGGACCTCCTCGACCGCCCATTCAGCGAGCGCTGGGTGGCGGTGCCGCCCCGTGTATCGCAGGGCGCGCGCATGCCCGACGTGCACGATGAAGAGGTCGCCGCGCTCGGACTCATCACGGTCGCGACCCCGCTCGAAGGGGGCGAGTTCATCGTCGTGGTCGAGGGTCGCAGCGCCTGTCGCCTCGAAGCGCTCGAGACGACCGCGCACCCGTTCGCGGTGCCGTACTCGATCGCCCGCATTCGCCTGCTGACCGATCGGCCCGAGCCGCTACGCGTCGCGCGCGCCGCGACGACCGACCTCATCCAGGCCTTGTTCGCGCTCTACGAGTCGTTCGGCCTGGCGGCCTCGGAGCTGCCGCAGAGCGACCTGGCGCTCGACGATATCGGCCTGGTCTATCGCATCGGCAGCGCCGTCATCGAAGACCCGGTCGCGCGCGCGATGTTGTTGTGCGAGCGCTGCCCGGCGCGCCGCCGCGAGTACGTGCAGACCCATATCGTCGACCAGATGGCGTTCGCGATGCGCGAAGGTCTGCTCGGTCGCAAGGCACCACGTTGTTGACCCCAACCAGCGTAGTTCGCCCTGTCTTTCCGGGACTTACGCGCCATGCCTTGATCGGCATGGTGCACCTCGGCCCGCTGCTCGAGCGGGGCGTATCGCTCGCCGAGGTCGAGCTCGCGGCGTGCCGCGACGCTGGCATTCTCGCCGAGGCCGGCTTCGATGCGATCATGGTCGAGAACTTCGGCGACCGCCCATTCTACCCGGACGTCGTGCCGCCGTGGACGGTCGCGGCGCTGACCCGCTGCGTGCTCGCGGTGCGCGCGGTCGTCGGCACGTCGCTGCCGCTGGGCGTCAACGTGCTCCGCAACGATGCACGCGCGGCACTGTCGATCGCGGCCGCGACCGGCTCGCAAGCGATCCGCGTCAATGTTCACATCGGCGCCTCGGTCACCGACCAGGGCATCTTGCAGGGCAAGGCTCACGAGACCGTGCGCCTCAAGCGACAGATAGCACCCGGGGTGCAGGTCTGGGCCGACGTGCGGGTGAAGCACGCAGCCCCGGTCGCGCTGCGCAGCATCATCGAAGAGGCCGAGGAGCTGCACGAGCGCGGCGAGGCCGAAGCCTTGATCGTGAGCGGCCTGCGCACAGGTGGTGAGACCGATCCCGCTCGCCTCGCCGAGGTCCGAGCGGCGGTCTCGTGCCCGGTGCTGGTCGGCAGCGGCGCGACCCCCGATCAGCTCGCGCGGCTCTTGCCGGTCTGCGACGGGCTCATTGTCGGAAGCTGGATCAAGGTCGGCGGTGCGGTCCTCGCCGAGGTCGATCCGATCCGTGCCCGCCGTCTGGTAGAAGCCGCACGCTCCTGAAGAGCTACGCTGAGCTTTCTGCGAGAAACGGCATCGCCGTCCGGAGAAAGAGGTCGGGCGCGTCGACGTGCGCGAAGTGCGAGCCGCGCTCGAGCTCGACGTAGCTCGCCGAGGGCAAGAGCCGCGCGAGCCCCTTGCCGACGACCGGTGGCACCATCGGGTCAGCCTTCGCGTAGACGAGCTGGAGCGGGATCGGGAAGCGCCCATTGAGGGCGACGAGGCGCTTGCGGAAGTCGCGCATCGCGCCGGGATCGAGGGTCTCGGCCAGCATGCGATGGAACGCGCGCACACCCTCGGGAGTCGCGAGCGGAGTGGCATACTCGCGATGCTCCTCGCGCGACTTCAGCGACTCGTCGAAGTAGTGCACGTTGTTGTGCACCCAGCGCCGCGGGTCTCGCCAGACCAGCTTGCGCACGACCGAGCTTGCCCACGGCGTGATGCTCAGGGCCGCCTTCAAGGCCCAGTTGCGGGCGGTCGGTAGCCCCGGCGAGTGCAGGTTGACGAGGCGCGAGATGGCGCTGTGGTCGATGATAGCCAGGCGCATACAGAGATAGCCGCCGAGCGAATTGCCGATGACGCGCGCGCCACGAATGCCGAGCGCGTCGATGATCGCGCCGATCGCTTCGGCGAGGCGGTCGGGGTGATAGCTGGTGTTAGGCTTGTCGCTGCGACCCGCCCCCGGCAGGTCCGGCGCGTAGACCCGGTAGTCGCGCGCGAGCACCTCGATGACATAGCGCCACGAGTAGCTCGAGGTCATGAAGCCATGCACCAGCAGCAGCGGCGGCCGACTCGCCTCGCCCATCACCCGCACGTGGATGTTCGTGGCCTTCGCCCCTTTGCCGGCGGGCCACGCGATGCTGATCGTGCGACCTTCGCTGCGCGCAAACGCATGCGGTACACGTGGCAGCTCCGGCACGTCGGCGTAGGGGAGTTGCTCGAACGGACGTGAGGGGATCGGGTGGGTCATGGCTAGAACAGCATCTGACCCCGCGCGCCGACGAGGTCCTCGGTCGGCCGGTCGCCATCGCCTGCGCCGCCGTCGAAGGTGGTGTGCTCCCAGTTGAGCTGCAGCTTCACGTAGAAATTGAGATACCAGTTCAATCCGACCGTGAACGACTGGAGACCCTTCGCCGAGCTCGAGGCAGACGCGAATCCGTCGTCGAAGGCCGCCTCGTCGATCGACAGGGCCGACCAACGAACGGCCAGCTCGATGCCACCCGGGCCGCCATCGGCGCTGGTCGGATCGAACTCGGTCTTAGGCTTCACGCCGACCCACGACGAGTCATCGCCGGTCAGGAGCCAGGTCGCCTGCGCGACATAAGCGCTGTTGGTGACCGTGCCGCTGGTCGCGCCGAGCGTGACGTCCTGGCTCGACTGCACATATTCGCCAAACACTCCGACCGGGCCGTACTGCCAGTTGAGGTGGCCGCCGAGGCGCACGCGGGAGCCCTCGGCGATCGCGGTCAGCGCCGGGTCGGTCGCGTTGGTCGCCCAGCGATACCACTGCGCGCGACCCGAGCTGCGATAGTTGGCGAGCTGGGTGGCGGCGGCCGTGCCGTGCACGTCACCGAAACTGCCGTAGAAGCCGACGAGCAGCTCTTTTAGCGCGGGCAGGTCGGCCTTGAGGAACGGCTGGAAGGTGAGGCGGCCGTCGAAGTCGAAGTTGTCGTCGATGTCGACGTCGTTGGTCGCGCCATCGGCCGCGCCGTTCCACACGCCGATCTGATAGTCGAGGAGGCCACCGCCGAGCTTGCCGACGATCTGCAGTCCCAGGTCGCGATTGGGAACGAGGTTCGAGGCCTGGCTCTTCTCGAGGAAGTGCGTGGCGGTGTCGCTCTCCAAGCGTTCCCAGCCGACTGGCTGCTTCTCCTTGCCGATGCGGATGCGGAACTCCTCGAGCCAGGTCGTCTCGAAGACAGCGTCGAGCAGCGACACGGCCGAGCCGGCGAAGTCCACCAACAGACGCAGGTCGTAATATTTGGCGACGGTCGCGCGCACGCTGAGGCGTGCACGGCGGATACGCACCTCGTCGGTGTAGGCCTTGGCGTCGTCACCGACGAAGCCCCAGGCATCGACCTGCAACTGACCACCGAGCCTGAGCGCGTAGGCCTTGTCGTCGGACTGGATCTTGAACCCGCCAAATGGCTTGGGTGCGGGTGCCTTCGCTGGCTCGGGGGCCGCAACCGGGGCGGGTGCCGGGGGAGGCGCAGGAGCCAGCGACGGCTCGGGCTCGGCGGCGAAAGACGGAACACGCAGTGCGGCGACTGCGAGAGTCGCAAGTGTGATTCGCTTCATGGAAGCTCCGATTTCGGATGGAGGGCGGGCGGACCCGTGCGCTGACCCGTTGCTACGGGCTGCGCTCGGCGGGTCCGAGTTGCGCAAGCGAGGTGAGTGCTAGGCTACCGATCGGGTGCTCGTCAACAGGACTCGCGGTCCCACGGCGCGCACGCGATGCGAGGCGGCCGCGGACATGATTGGCAAGCTCATCGGGCAGTCGCGTGGCGCGGCTCGACGAAGTCGCGCACGAAGGGGGTCGCCGGGTGATCGGCGATCTCGGCTGGCGTGCCGACCTGCTCGATCTTGCCATCGTGCATCACCACCACGCGGTCGGCGGTGGCGAATGCTTCCTCCTGGTCATGCGTGACGAGGATGCTGGTCACGTGGATCTCCTCGTGGATCTTGCGCAACCACGTGCGCAGCTCGCGCCGCACACGCGCATCGAGCGCGCCGAACGGCTCGTCCAAGAGCAGCACGCGCGGCTTGGGCGCCAGCGCGCGGGCCAGCGCCACCCGCTGCCGCTGACCACCCGAGAGCTCGCGCGGAAAACGATGCGCGAGGTTGCCGAGCTCGACCCGCTCGAGCAGCTCTTTCACGCGCGCGCTGATTTCGGCTCTCGGCGTCTTCTTCACCGACAACCCGAAGGCGACGTTGTCGTAGACGCTGAGGTGCTCGAAGAGCGCGTAGTTCTGGAACACGAAGCCGACATTGCGGAGCCTGATCGGCCGCCACGTGACCTCTTCGTCGCCGAACAGGACACGGCCTTTGTCGGGTGCCTCGATGCCAGCGATGGTGCGCAGCAGCGTCGTCTTGCCCGAGCCCGAAGGCCCGAGCAATGCCGTGAGCTGGCCGGCGCCGAAGCTGAGCGAGACGTCGGCCAACGCCTGGTGATTGGCGAAGCGCTTGGACACGTTCTCGACATGGATGGCCGAGCTGTGACCCGCGACGACGATCTTCTCGTCGTAGCGAACGGACGCCTTGCGCGCATCGGCGATGATGTCCGCGGCGCTGCGGGCGAGATCATTGGTGCTCAAAGCATTTGCCATTGCGATTGGCGAGTTCATGCGACCACCCTCCGGTTTTCCAGCCAGCTCACCGCCTGCTTGGCGACCAACGTCAGGAGCGCGACCAGCACGAGCAGGGTCGCGACCGCGAAGGCCGAGGTGAGCTGATACTCGTTGTAGAGAACCTCGATGTGCAGCGGGACCGTGTTGGTCTCGCCGCGAATGTGACCCGACACGACGGACACCGCGCCGAACTCGCCGACCGCGCGCGCCGTGCACAGGACGACGCCATGGAACAGCGCCCAGCGCGCGTTCGGCAGCGTCACCCGGAAGAAGGTCTGGAAGCCGGTCGCACCGAGCGTCAGCGCCGCCAGCTCTTGATCGCGGCCCTTGGCCGCCATCGTCGGAATGATCTCGCGAGCGACATACGGGAACGTCACGAAGATGGTCGCCAGGATGATGCCCGGGACCGCGAACACGATATGCACGTCGGCCTCGGCCAACATCGGCCCGAAGATGCCGGCCGCGCCGAACAGCAGCACGAACACGAGGCCCGAGATCACCGGCGAGATCGCGAACGGCAGGTCGATCATCGCGACCAGGAAGCCCTTGCCGCGGAAGTCGTGGCGGGTGATGGCCCACGCCGCCGCGAGGCCGAACACCACATTGAGCGGTACCGCGATGGCGGCGGTGATGAGCGTCAAGCGGATGGCCGCGCCCGCGTCGGGATCGGTGAGCGCGGCGAAGTAGGTCGCGAGCCCGTCCGAGAGTGCCTCGCCGAAGACGAGGCCGACCGGGATGAACAGGAACAACGTCAGGAACGCGAGCGCGATCACGACGAGCAGCACGCGCACCCAGAGCGCCTCGTTGGTGGCAGCGCGGGCCGTCATGCGGTCGCCTCGACGATGCGCGGCAGGCGGCGGCGCGCCTTCTCGAAGCGGTTCAACGCGAACAAGATCCCGAAGCTGAAGATCAGCATGACGAACGCGAGCGCGGCGGCCTGGCTGTATTCGTATTGTTCGAGCTTGGTCATGATCAGGAACGGCACGATCTCGGTCTTGTTCGGGAGGTTGCCGGAGATGAACACGACCGAGCCGTACTCGCCGACGCCGCGCGCGAAGGCCAACGCGAACCCGGTCAGAAGGGCCGGTCGAAGTGCCGGCAGGATCACGCGAAAGAAGGTCTGGCTGCGGGTCGCGCCGAGCGTCGCCGCGGCCTCCTCGAGCTCGGGTTGGATGTCCTTCAGGATGGGCTGCACCGCGCGCACGACGAATGGGATCCCGATGAACACCAGCGCGATGACGATGCCGAGGCGGCTGTACGCGCCTTGGATTCCCATGTCCGCGAGCATCTCACCGACCGGGCCGTGCGGTCCGAACGTGGCGGTCAGCGCGATGCCTGCGACCGCCGTCGGCAGCGCCAACGGCAGGTCGATGATGGCATCGAGCAGACCGCGACCGGGGAAGCGATAGCGCACGAGGATCCAGGCGAGCAGCAGCCCGAAGAAGAGGTTGATGATGGCGGCGACGAGCGCCGAGCCAAAGGACAGCGCATACGCCATCAGGGCCCGCTCGTTCGTGACCACGTTCCAGAAGGTTTCCGCGTCGAGGCGCAACGACATCAGCACAAGCGCGACCAGCGGAATGATGACGACGAGCCCGATCCAGAAGAGCGAGATCCCAAGCGACAGACCAAGGCCGGGAATCGGCCGGTAGCTGCGGGGGCGCTTGGCCGGAGCCGGGCTCGACGAGCTCGACGAATTCATCAGGGAGTCGCCCCGCCGGCGGCCTTCTGCGTCCAGATCCGGTCGAAGATGCCACCGTCGCTGAAGTGCTTGGCCTGGGCCGCAGCCCAGCCGCCGAAGTCCTTGTCGATCTCGAGCAGCTCGACCTTCGGGAAGTCGGCGGCGTACTTCGCGGCGACCGTGGCATTGCGCGGACGGTAGTGGTTTTGGGCGATGATCTCCTGCGCCTCGGGGGTCGACAGGAAGGCGAGGTAGGCCTCGGCCAGCTTGCGGTTGCCGTTCTTGTCGACGTTCTTGTCGACGACGCTCACGGGCGGCTCGGCCAGGATGCTGAGCGTCGGGACCACGATCTCGAACTCGCCGGCTTTCAACTGCCTGGTCGCGAGCTGCGCTTCGTTCTCCCAGGCGAGCAGCACGTCACCAATCTGACGCTCGACGAAGGTCGTGGTCGCGCCACGGGCGCCGGAGTCGAGCACCGGAACGTGCTGGTAGAGCTTGGCGAGGTAGTCGATCGCCTTGGCCTCGTCGTTGGCATTGTTGCGCAGCGCCCAGCCGAACGCGGCGAGGTGATTCCAGCGCGCGCCGCCCGAGGTCTTCGGGTTGGGCGTGATGACCTCGACCCCGTCCTTGATGAGATCACTCCAGTCCTTGATGCCCTTCGGGTTGCCCTTCCTGACGAGGAACACGATGGTCGAGGTGTAGGGCGAGCTGTGGTCAGCGATGCGGCTCTGCCAGTCCTTGTTGATGAGGCCCTTCGACGCGATTTGATCGATGTCGTAGCCGAGCGCCAGCGTGACGATGTCGGCGCCGAGCCCATCGATGACCGCGCGCGCCTGCTTGCCCGAGCCAGCATGCGACTGCTTCACTCGCAGGTCATGGCCGGTGTCTTTGCGCCAGACCTCGGCGAAGCGCTTGTTGATCGCATCGTAGAGCTCGCGGGTGGGGTCATAAGACACGTTCAGGAGCGTGTCGGAGCCGGTCGCGCCCGCGGTGCCAGTGCCCCTTTTCGAGGAGCAAGCGCCGATGAGACCGGCGACAAAGGCGATGAGCAGAGTGAAACGCATTGCGAAGAGACTCCAGGAACTGGTGCACGACTGGAGCCGGTGCGCGGGGGGTGACCTCAGACCCTCTCAGGCCACTTCCCCACCACCGGCCGTCGACAAAGGCAGGCCTGGAGCCAGGCAGCCACAGGCGATACTGCGGCCTTCGCGAGGTCGATCGTGGCTGACTGGAAGGTGGTCGCGGCGTTCACGCTGGGGAAGCTGACATTGGTGACCAACTAAGTCAACAACGATTGGTGACGAAGTTGGTCAACAATGTTCCGCTTGCCTCCTATGAACGAAAAGACTTGTTGTTACGGTCAACTTCGGGCCATCGTCGCGGCCATGACGAGACTCGGCAAAGGTTCCCAGAGGGTGGTCGCGATGATGGTCGCGGGCGTCTGCACGCTCGTCCTGGGGTTCACTATCGGGGTCGCGTGCGACTCGAACCCGACGCCCCACCCGTCGAACCAAGGGGACGACGCGACCGTGCTCGATACGGCGACCGGCGGTGGCGGTGAGACCGCCGACCCGGGGTTCGGGAACGAGACCGACCCCGACATGGCCGACGCGATGACGCCTACCGACATGGGCGATGTGGTCGACGGCGATGGGGGCGACGGAGATGCGGTCGAAGGTGACGTGGTCGACGTCGATGCGGGCGACGCGGTCGATGCCGACCACAACGAGACGCGCGCCGCCGACGGGACCTAGAACTGGGCGCGCAGCGCGAACGTGGCGATCAGCGCCGCCTGCGTCTGCGAGCTGCGCGCGTTCTCGTTGAAGAGGAAGTTGGGATCGGTCGTGTCGAAGCTGCCGGCACCCTCGGCGAAGTTCGCGCTGATCTCTTCCTTGCCCATGAGCGCCAGGTCGAGCTGCGCCGTGAAGGCGATGACGCCCATCACGAGGTCGAAGCCGACGTGCGGTCGCAAGGTCCACAAGGCCGGGTCGGTCTCGTAGAGGACGATCTTGTCCTCGTAGACGACCGGGTCCTGGTTGGTCGCCTGGCCGTCTATCGTATCGATGGACGCCTCGGCGCGCACGCTCAACTCGTCGCCGACCGTGCCGAACGACAGGCCGAGGCCGAGGCCGACATAGGGTCGGAAGACGCCGCCGATGTCCCAGGCGAGGCGCACTTCGGGTGAGGCCTGGAAGACGGACCACGAGACGCCGGGGGCGGTGTCGATCTTGACGCGGCCGGTGACGACGTGGCCGTCGATGGTCTCGCTGTACGACTCGGAGTAGCCACCGCCGATCTCGAATGAGCCGTTGTAGTAGGCGCCACCGATCCCGAGGACGAACGCCGGGACCGCGCCGTCGGCCTTGTTGACGCGCCAACGCAGGGTCGCGCCGACCGAGATGAGTGAGGCCTTGAGCCGCAGATCAGCGGCCGCGACGTCCATCGCTGGGATGAACTGGACGTCGGCACCGATCTCGATCCCGTCGCCGAGATTGCCACCGACCACGACCCCGAACTGCGGCCACGGCACGAGCGACGGCATCTTGTTCTGGATGTCGACGAGCTTCAGGCCGTGGCCGACATCGTCGAAGTTGTTGAAGAGGCCAAGGCGCGTGAGCACGCCGAGGCTGAAGCCGCCCGAGTCATCGCCGATGCCCGAGCCCGCGCCGAGCCCGACCGGCGCCATCACCGACGTGATGTGCTGCGACATCCAGACGGGGAGGTTCACGCCCAGCACCGTGAGGTCGTCGCCGATCATCTGGCGCAGGTCCTCGGCGGTCGACTGGGCATGGGCACCCGGAGCAAGAGGCCCGCTCATCAACGTCAAGATACCGAGGGCCGCTGCGAGACCTGGGCGGAAAAGGGTGGTGCGCATGTGTTCATCTCTGGGGTCATACGGCACTGCCGAAGTGCCGTGAGGACCGCTTCGATAGCGGCTCCCAGGGCAATGCCAACAGGTGCCATCGAGTCAAGCCGGGCACGGGATTTCGTGAGTCGACGCCTCTGCGAGGCTATCGTATTGTCCGACTCGAGGACATACGATGCTCTCTCCTCCCGCCGGCCGACCTCTTGTGCGCTGCCCGAGCTGCCAAGGTCTCGGTCAGGGCGACACACAGATCGGCGATGCTTGTGGCGAACGAATCTGCGCCATGCGGGGCTATTGCTACATCCCCGAAGCGCCGCCCGGCGAGTTCACGGCGAGCATCGACGACGACCCGGTCATCGGTCAGCGCTGCGGCGACTACCTGCTCGTGGGGTTGCTCGGCGCGGGCGGCTTCGGGCGCGTCTATCGCGCGCTGCAGTTGCCGGTCGGCATGCCAGCGGCGGTGAAGCTGCTCGACATCGAGAGCGCGACGGCGGGCATGGCGGCCATCAAGCTGGCCAAGTTCGAGATCGAGGCGCAGGCCCTCGCGCGCCTGTCGCATCCAAACATCATCCGGCTCTTCCAATATGGTCAACATCGCGGGGCGCCGTTCCTCGCGATGGAGCTCATCGAGAATGCCCGCAACCTGTGGACCGAGATCGAGCTGAGGGTCGCTGAGTCACGGCCGTTCCTGCTCGACGAGGTGCAGGCGATCCTCATGCAGGTCCTCGCCGCGCTCGAGGCCGCGCACGCCAACCAGATTGTGCACCGGGACATCAAGCCCGAGAACATCATGCTCCAGTCTTTCGCAGGACATGGGCTGTTCGTGAAGGTGCTCGACTTCGGGCTCGCGAAGTTCACCGAGGACCGCAGCGCGACCTCGCTGCTGCTCGGCACACCGGCCTACATGGCTTACGAGCAGCTCATGCGAGGGCCGCTCGGGCCGTGGACCGACCTGTATGCCTTGGGTGTGCTCTCGTTCGAGCTGATGACCGGCAAGCGTCCCTACGGCGGGGCGGGCGTGCAAGAGACGCTGGCACTCAAGCTGGATACTGCGTTCGATCCGTGGTCCCGGGTCGACGGCCTCGGCTTCCCCGAGGAGCTGCGGATCTTCGCGGCGCATGCGTTGGCGCGTGAGAGCGAGGCGCGCTACGGCAACGCGACCGAGTTCCGGGTCGGCCTCGAGCGCGCGCTGAACGCGCTGCGCGACGCGGGCGAGCAGTTCACCAAGGTGCCGGCCGAGCGCCTGGTCGAGGCGACCGAGATCCCATTCGTGCCGCAGCCGGAAGGCGCGCCGCTACCCGATCCAACGCGCCGCATCGCGCGTCCCGGCAAGTCGGATGGTGCCACACTCGAGGCAGCGAAGACCGAGGCGTCAGATCCCGCGGCGGCGCTCGCGGGGCAAGCATTGCCGACGCTGCTGCCGAAGCCAGTCGCGACCGCGCCGACCGGCGCGATACCGTCTGCGCGCGAGATCCTGGGCGCGAGCGCTGCCCGGCCAGCGAAGGCGCGACCCAAGGCGCTCTGGGCCGCGCTCGGGTTGATGCTGGTCATGGGCATCGGCATCGGGGCGTGGCTCGGCACCCGCGGCAAAGCGACGCCGGCCGCGCGCCCGGAGGTCGAAACGCCGCTGCCAGCGGTGCCCGCCCAGGAAGCAGTGATCGGCCCACCGACGAGTCGCATACCGACCACGGCCGAGACCAAGATGCAGACCGTGCGCGTCGACGAGGGCACGTTTGCGCGCGGCTCGGCCCCACACGATCCCGCGCACCAGGACGACGAAGACCTGCACGAGGTCGTGCTCGAACATCCGCTGTTCGCGGCCACCACCGAAGTCACCCAGGCGCAGTGGGCGGCCCAGTTCGGGACGCGCCCCTGGCATCATCAGGCTTGCGGTCCGATGTGCCCGGTCGAGTCAGTCACCTGGTGGGACGCAGTCGCCTATGCCAACGCCATGTCCGAGCGCGAGGGACGCCAGAAGTGCTACGCGCTACGCGGCTGCCGGGGCGTGCCAGGCGATGGCGAGTACAACTGCGGCGACGCACGCTTCGTCGGCCTCGATTGCACCGGCTGGCGCCTGCCGACCGAGGCCGAATGGGAGTACCTCGCACGCGCAGCGAGCCCACCCGGTGAGCTCGCACAGGTCGCTGTGCTCCAGACCGACAGCCCGAAGCCGGTCGCGAGCAAGACGCCCAACGCCTTCGGCTTGAGTGACATGTTCGGCAACGTGCGTGAGTGGGTGCACGACGCCTATGGCGCCTATCCGCCGAAGAACAAGATGCGCGATCCGCTCGGACCGGGTGGCGATGGCGACCGCGTGATCCGCGGCGGCGGCTATCGCTCAGACCTCTCGATGGTGCGGGCCGCCGCGCGTGACCACGCGTCGCTCTCGAACAAAGAGGCGGACCTGGGCTTTCGCCTCGTGCGCACCGCCCGTTAGGCGATTGAGCGAATTCGTGAGCGAAGGCCACGAAGTGGCTGCCCGCGAATTCGCGAAGTGGGGCGCGCGCGACCGAGGAGCCGCGACGAGGCAGGCCTCATAGGCCGCCGAGGAGCGAGCGACGAAGGGCCCGCGCGTCCCGCGAGCGAATTATTGGGCGTACATGTTGATGTCGGTGGCGGCCTTGAAGGCGAGCTCATAGGCGATGTCCCACTCGGGGTGGCGCAACATGATGTGCCCGTCCGAGATGAGGGTCTGCTTCCAGTCGCGGCGAGGGGTGCCGACCGGCAGGAGCTTCTGCTCGACGACGTGCTCGCCGTACTGGCGCATGAACGACGCGAGGCCCTCGATGCGGGTGATCTTGCCGTGCCCCTTGGCGCGCTTGAAGATGATCGCGGCGTTGTACTTCGGGTCGATCTTGCCCTCGAAGCGGCCGTGCACGGCGACGCGCGCCCACTCGCGGAAGAGGTCGATGTCATGCGTGTAGTTCATCTGGTCGACCAGCTTGGCGCCGGGCGCGCGGCAGCCGATCTCGCCGAAGACCGCTTCGCCATTGGGCTTGAGGAACCACTCCATGTGGGTGAAACCGTCGCCCATGCCGAGCGCTGTGAGCACCGAACGACCGAGCTCCTGGCCGGCCTGCAGCTTTTGTTGTTCGAGGTCGCGCACGGTGATGATGACGGGACTCACCCACTCGTTGCTGCGCGCGATGATGGGCTTGGGCAGATACTGGGCGACATTGACGAACGACGGCACGCCGCCGATGGAGACGGTGTCGAACGTGAACTCCTCGCCGTCGATGTACTCCTCGACGCTCGCCTCGTGCACGTGGCGCATCGCGATGAGCACCTTGTCGAGCTCGGCGAGGTCATGGACCTTGTAGGTGTCGGCGCTGCCCGCGCCCGCGATCGGCTTGACGATCAGCGGATAGCCGAGCTGTTCGGCGGCGGCGTGCACCTCGGCGATGGTGCGCACGCGGAACGAGTGCGGCACGCGCAGACCGGCGGCGCGCACGCGCTCTTTCATCAGCTCCTTGTCGCGAAAGCCGCGCACCGTGTCGACCGACATGCCGGGCATGCCGAAGCGCTCCCGCAGGCGCGCGGCGCAGATGACCAGCGGCTCCCAGTTCGCGAGCACGCGGTCGATCGAACGTCCGCGCAGCCACTGCGAGACGCGCCCGATGACGTGGTCCTCGTCCATCATGTGGGGCACGTGGAGGTAGTCGGTCAGGTACGGCTTGAGCGATGGCGACAGCGCGCCGGCGGGCTGGTCGCCGACGCCGTAGACCTCCGCGCCGACCTCGGCCAGGCCGCGGGTGAACTGCTGCATCTCGGGCGGATAGTGCGGAGCGAGGAAAACGACTTTCATGCGCCGCATGCTAACCCGGGTCCGAGTCGTGCGCTACGGGCCCGGCAAGCCTTCGAGGTTGCCATCGCGACGCAATGCTCCTAGCTTCTCGGCATGTCGAATCTCTCGAATCAACGCGACTTGCAGCGGTTCGCGGCCGCCCGGGCCGAGGCCGAGACGCATGAGCGGGAGACGACGCGACGGAGGATGGAGGCTGAGCTACCTGGGCTCGCAGCGATTCTCGCGCGCGAGGGTGCAGCGCGCATCTGGGTATTCGGTTCACTCGTGGGCGGCCGATTGCACGCACGGTCCGACATCGACCTCGCAGTAATGGGGCTGCCTGAGACTCGTTACTTGCGGTGCTCGGCGAGCTCAATTGCCGCTCGAGGTGGCCGGTGGACCTGGTCGTGCTCGCATCGGCACCCGCGAGCCTGCGAGACCACATCGCCATGACCGGGCGCGAGCTTGTGGTCGCGCCAGAGCCTGTCTTCAACGTCGCTTCGACGCCGAATGGTCACTGACCCACCAACGCCTGAGCTTGCACGCGGCGGCGATGCGCCCCGATCGCCAGGCTCTGGAACGCATCGTGAAGCGCCTTCTAACGATCTTGCACCTACGGCTGGTGGGAGGGCTGCGCGCGTTCGAGGCTCGACTCGTGAATGAGCCCGCAGAGGCCGACGAGCCGGATGTCACAATCCGGAGCTGAAAGGCCCCGATCGCGCCTGGGAGAGCGGTATTGGACCGTGCTACAACCGGCGGCATGCGAAACGTGATCTTTGCGGCCCCCTTCCCCCTCGAAACCACAATGCGCTTTGCCCAGGCGGCGGGCCGGCTCGAAGGGGTGCGGCTGCTCGGCCTCTGTCAGGAGGCACCGCGCGGCGAGGACCTCGGGCTGTTCAAGGACATCGTGCGGGTCGAAGACGCGCTCGACACGAAGCAGCTCATCGCCGGTGCCCTGAAGCTGCGCGAGCGCCATGGGCCGATTCATCGTTTGCTGGGGATCCTCGAGCCGCTGCAGGTGCAGCTCGCTGAAGTGCGCGTCGCCCTCGGGGTGCCAGGCGCCTCACCCGAGACCGCGGATCTGTTCCGCGACAAGGCGCGCATGAAGGACGAGCTGCGCAAGCACCACCTGCCGTGCGCGCGCCACAAGGTCGTGCGCACGCTGACCGACGCCGAGGAGTTCGCCGCGAAGGTCGGCTTCCCGTTGGTCGTGAAGCCCCCGGCCGGCATGGGCTGCAAGGCGACCTGGCGCATCAACAACTTCGAGGAGCTGCGGGCGGCCCTCCGCGCGCTCCACACGTCGGCCAAGAACCCGTGTATCGCCGAGGAGTTCCTGCGCGGTCGCGAGTACAGCTTCGAGACCATCACGATCGGCGGCACGGTCCGCATGACGTCGCTCACGCGCTACCTGCCAGCCCCCCTCGAGGTGATGGAGACGCCCTGGATCCAGTGGGTCGTCGTATTGCCGCGTGACCACCACACCCCCGAGTACGAGGGCGTGCACGAACTCGGCGTCAACGCGGTCCAGGCCCTCGGCCTCGAGACCGGCATGACCCACATGGAGTGGTTCCGCAAAGACGATGGCACTCTCGCGATCGGTGAGATCGCGGCACGTCCGCCGGGCGCTCACATCGTCATCGCGAACAGCTACGCGCACGACATCGACATGTACAAAGTCTGGGCGCGGGCCGTCATCGACGACGCCTTCGACGGCCCGTTCGAGCGCAAGTACGCGGTCGGCGTCGCGTTCCTGCGCGGCATCGGGCATGGCCGCGTGACCGGTGTGAGCGGCGTCGAAGAGGCGCAGAAGAAGGTCGGCCACCTCGTCATGAAGTCGAAGCTGCCAAGCCGCGGCGACCCGCGTTCGGACAGCTATGAAGGCGATGGCTACGTCATCGTGCGCGACCCCGACACCGACGTCGTGAAGGCCGCGGTGAAGACGATCATCGAGACGATCCAGATCCACTACGCCTGAGGGCCTGCTCGCAAGGCAGACTCAGCTACCGCCCAATGCCAACAAGATGCGCTCGGCGAGCGCGGTCGAGATCCCGGGCACGGTCATCAGGTCGCTGACCTTCAGCGACTTGATGCGCTCGACCGAGCCGAAGGTCGTCAAGAGCGCTTTGCGCTTGGATGGGCCGATGCCATCGATGCCGTCGAGCGCCGACTTCAGCGTGCGCTTCGAGCGCAGCTTGCGATGGAACGTGATGGCGAAGCGATGGGCCTCGTCGCGCAGGCGCTGCAACAGGAACAGCTCGTTCGAGTTGGGCTTCAAGATGATCGGGTTCTTCTGACCCGGGCGGAACACGCGCTCCGGAGAGCGATCGATGTCGTCCGAGAGTGGCCGCGGCTTCACCTTGCCGCGCGCCACGTGCCCGTCTTCGTCGAGCACGCGTGACTTCGCGAGCGACGCGAGCTCGATGCCCTCGACGCCGATGAGCTTCAGCGCCTCCTCGGCCATCGCGAGCTGGCCCTTGCCGCCATCGACGACGATCAAATCCGGAGCCGGCGCGCCCTCTTTCACCTGCTTGAAGCGGCGCGTGAGGACCTCCAACATCATCGCGAAGTCGTTGGGCGTGTCGCCGCCCTTGATCTTGTAGGTGCGGTATTCGGCCTTGGTCATGTGGCCTTCGAGCGCCACAACCAGCGAGCCGACGGGGTTGGTGCCCTGGATGTTGGAGATGTCGTAGCACTCGATGCGGCGCGGCAGCTTCGTCAGATGTAGCCGCTCGCGCAGGCCTTCCAACACCTGCTGTGCGTCGTCGGCGGACTTGCGACTCTGCAGGAACGCGGTCTTGGCATTCTCATTGGCGAGCTCGACCAGGCGCATCTTGTCGCCGCGCTGCGGGTTGCGCACCTCGACCTTCTTGCCGCGCGCCTCGCTCAATATCTCGGCCCACACCTCGGTCTCGGCGATCTCGACTGGCGAAAGGACCAGCTCGGGAACAGGATGCGAGCCGTCGTAGTAGGCGCCGAGGAAGCCGTCGATGACCTCGTCGTCGGGCAACAGCGTCTTCTTCACCGGGTAGCTGTTCGAGCCTATCAGGACGCCGCTGGTGATCCGCAGGACCTGCACGAAGACGCGCTCGCCCTCGCGATAGAGGCCGATCGCGTCGATGTCGAGGGCCTCGCTCAGGACGACCTTTTGCGGCGTCAGCGAGCGCTCGATCGCGTCCAATTGATCGCGATAGCGTGCCGCCAACTCGAACTCGAGCGACTCCGACGCGGCCGACATCTTCGCGCGCAACCGCGTGCTCAGCGCGTCGGCGCGCCCCTGCAGGAACAGGCGCACGTCGTCGACGTGGCGCTGATAGTCTTCCTTCGGGACGGGCAACACACACGGCGCGGGGCAGCGACCGATCTGATGTTCGAGACAGGGCCGCGTGCGGCGCGCGAAGTCGGAATCGCGACAAGTGCGCAATTGAAAGTGCCGGTTGATCACTTTCAAGGTCGCGCGAATCGCCGTCGCCGAGTGATACGGACCGAAGTAGTCGGCCCCGTCCTTCTTGCGCTTCCTGACGACTTGCAAGCGCGCGAAGGCGTGCTCCTTGCCGATGCGGATGTTCAGGAAGTTCTTGTCATCCTTGAGCTTTACGTTGAAGCGCGGCTGGTGGCGCTTGATCAGCTCGTTCTCTAATAGCAGCGCTTCCTTCGTGTTCTGCGCGACGATGATGTCGATCGAACCGAGCACCCGGTCGAGCAGGCCGACGAAGAAGCGTGTGTCGGATGTGCCAGATTGGAAATACTGGCCCAATCGAGCGCGCAGGTCCTGCGCCTTGCCGACGTACACGATGTCGCCGGCGCGATCCTTCATCAGGTAGCAGCCGGGCTTGCGCGGCGTGGTGGCGAGCGTGTGCTCGAGCCACTCGGGCAGCTCACCCTTCATGGGCGCAGCGCGAACGTCCGCCACAGGCGCGTCAATGCCTCGTGCCCGAGCTCTTCCAGGCGCCGCACGTTGTCGGCCGGGATGTCATCGACCCCGGGATGTGTATCGACCGCCTGCGTCACCTGCGCCTCCCGCAAGAGATGCAGGATGGGCACCGGCGCGCGGTTGGTCCAATTGCCTACGTCGTTCGCGTCGGCCTCCGCGAACACATAGTCCGGATGGAAGCTCGCGACCTGCAACACACCCGAGCAGCCCGCCTGGTCGAGGATGTGCGACAGCGTCTCCTCGGCATCGAGGAACGTCTCGAAGTCAGCGAGCGCGTTCGGGAACGCGACCAATGTCGTGCCGACCTCGTCCTCGGAGACGTCCATGAGGTGCATCGCCTCTTCGAGCGCGTCCTTCACCGCGTCCTCGTCGTCCTGCGCGAGGCTCACAGCGATCCGCACCTCGCCCGCCTTCCACGGACCGGCGGCGAACGGACACAGCCGCAGGCCGACGACCACCTCGTCGATCCACTTGGCGATGGCCGCAGTCGTAGCGGTCTTGATCGGATCTTCGGTCGGATCAGTCGGATCAGTCGGATCGGGCATGCAGCTCACGGGTCCAGGAGGCGGCTAGAGATAGCCATACTTGCGGCGCAGCCACCACTCCAGCCCGAACAGCAAGACCGCCAGCCCGAGCGCCCACGGCGCACTCCAAAGCTCTTGATGGCTGCGGCTCTTCACGCGCATCACGGTCGGCTCCTCGAGCGGGATGTCGCTCGGGTCGGCGTCGATCGACAACACCTTGCCACCCGACGCTTTTGCGATCCCCTGCAGCAGGTGATCGTCACCGACGACGCGCTCGAGCTCGGGGTTCTGGTCGGCGCCGACGAACAGGTCGATGGCGCTGGTCGTCCGCCCGACGACGATCGTCGCGCGCGCCTCGACTTCGTAGATGCCACCCTGTGCGACTGGCACTTTCAGGCGCAATTCGCCTTGCGGGTCGGTGACGAAATCCATCTTGCGCAGGATCTCTTCGCCCTGGCCGCGGTCGTCACCAGCACCACGGCGGCGCACGACCAGCTCGACCTGCTGGTTGCCGGCGGGCCGGTAGTCGGCCTGGTAGGCGGTCACGAGCACCTCGGCCTCTTCGCCCACCGGGACCGTCTCGCGCAGCGCGCGGACCTTCAGGAGGTCGAGCTCGGGGTCCTTGATGAGCCAGCGGATCGCGTTCTCCCAGAAGACCTCGTAGTTGTGCGCATCCTCGCCTTCGCCGCCGGCCTTGAAGTTCCAAAACCAGGTCGAGTCGCTCGCGACGACCATCGAGCGGCCCTTCTCGACCTCGCGCACCGCGACCACCGGCATGGGCTTGCCGTCGCTGCCGACGCGGTCGGGATGCTCGACCAGGACGACCGCGTCGTCCTTGGCGCGCGTGGCGAGGTTGACGCCTTCGAGCGGGTGGATGTCGCGCCAGATCGACTTGTTGTTGGCGGGGTCGAGGGCGAGGCGCGTAATCGGATGGAAGCCGCCGCTCTCGGTGAGGCGCGGCTGGAACTCTTTGGTGTCGGTCGAGCTCTCGGTGCCGAACCCCGGCGGCAGATCAACCGGTAGCACGTCGGTTATCTCGGTCCCGTAGTAGCCACCAGCGGTCATCGAGAGCGGCCCGCCAATCATCACGAAGGCGCCGCCGTCACGCACGAACTGCGCGATATTGGGCAGGTATTCGCGCGTTTGGAAGGGGCCGTAGTTGAAGTTCTGGAAGATCAGCAGATCGAATCCGCCGAGTTCGTCCTCGAACAGCTCCTTGGCCGGGAACGGGATGAGCGATGTCTCGCGCGGGCTCAATGGGCGTGAGCTGAAGCGGTTCACGAGGATGAAGAACGAGACGAGATCGACGTTGGGATTTTCCTTGAGGAGGTTCCGCATGTGCCGCTCATCCCAGCTCGGCTGGCCGACGATCTGCACGACCCGGATCTTGTCGCGCACGATGTTCATGATGGTCGAGCGCTCGTTATTCTTGGCGTAGATCTCGTCCGGCAGCGGGTCGACCCGCACGGTGTAGACCTGCTTGCCGAGCTTCTTCGGGACGAACTCGAACTTGACCTTGTAGCTGGTCTCGGCGAGCCGCGTGACGACCAGCTGATTCGCCAGCTCGATGCCATTTTCCAGAAACCTTACGACAAGTTGGCCTGGCGGATAGCCGTGCACTTCGAGCGTCGCTTCGAGCGACGTAGCGTTGAGGAGGAACGCGAAGTTGTTGCCGGCGAGATGCACCAGGCCGATGTCCTTGATGCCCGGATCACCCGCGGTGGTGAGCGACGTGACCGGCGCCTGCAGGTCGCGCAGGATCGCCTCGAGCTCCGGCGAGGGTCCCGTGCGACGACCTTCGGGAGTCGTGTCGATACCGTCGGTGAGCAGCACGACGCCGCCGATGTCCTGATTGCGGAAGCGGTCGCGGACCGCACGCAAGGCCGGCAAGAAGCGCGTTGCCGAGGCCAGCTCGGGTGCCAGCTGGCCATCCGCGGCGGGGTCCTTCGAGGCCTCGGCGAGCTCCTTGCCGAAGTCGAAGAAGTGCACCTCGCGCGTGTCGGCGAGGCCGTCGGTGAAGTCCTTGTGGGCCGACAGCCAGTCGGCGACGAGCTGCTTGCGCGTCGACTGTTGATGCGGCAGCGCCATTGAGGTCGACTTGTCGACCATCACGATCACCGCGTTGCGATTGACCGCGACGCGTTCTTCCAAGAAGGCTGGCTGGTAGAAGAACAACACCAGCAGCAGCACCAGCAAGACGCGCAGCCCCACCATCACGTAGCGGCGGCGCGGCGGCTCGAGCTTGCGATGGTTCATCCACGTGAGCGCCACGACGAACGCGCCGAGGAGCCACACCCCTACCTCGAGCCACCACGGGCCACCGCCCAGGAAGACCAGAGTACGTTCGGTGTCGGTCAAGACGGCTGCAGCGAGGAGCAGGCTCATTCGGGCGGCCGGACCTTCCACTTGCGCTTGTGGAGGAGGTAGTCGATGTGGACCTGATCGTCCTTGTAGTGCAGGCAGGCCGCGTACATCAGGAGGTTCACCGCGAAGCGGATCGCCATCTCGCGCTGCGTCTCGCCGCCGGGCGATGGCAGCTCGCTGAAGCGCTTGTCGGGCCCACGCGTAAGCGCACCGAGGAGGTCGTTCGACGAGATCACCGCGCAGTAGCGCGAGCCGATCTTCACGGCCTCGACGTACGATTGGAAGATGGCGCGCCCAGCGGGATAGTCGAGGCGATAGAAGCTGCGGAACAACACGTGCTCAGGCGAGACGCGCTCGATGGTGGCCTCCGGCAACATCTTCTTGAGCTCGTTCCGAACGGAACGATCCCAGCCCTTGTCGGGGGCGGTGCGGCCGGCGTTGTCGAACACGAGCAGGCCACCGAGGCCCATCCACTTCCCGAGGCGCTGACGCTCCAGGTCGCTCAGCTCGAAGGGGCCATCGCCGGCCATCACCGCGAAGAGTGAGTCGTGCAGCTCACGCGAGGCGATGTCGACGACCTGTTCGAAGTCGGCGGTGTCGGTCGAGGTGCGCAGCCGGGTCTCTTCCAGGAGGCAGTCGAGCGCGCCCGGATTGACGTCCCAATGGCCGCCATGGCGGATGCGCAAGGCCGCAACCTTCTGCTGCACGCCGAGCGCGAGCGCGCTGCGATCCTTGCGGATGAGCGCCAGGAGCCCCGCGGCCAGTGAGCCGGCCAGCAGTCGGCGGCGTGTTATCCCCATGTCGTTGCCAGTTACCCCGTGGCGTCCGCGTCATCAGGCTGCCGTATCGCTTTCGGCTGCCTGCAAGGCCCGCGGGACGGCTTGAGTAGCACCCCGCGGGTCGGCGCACAACGCCCGTCTGCGCGTGCGCCATTCCCGCGTTACCCAGTGGCGGCGCGGGCCGGGCGGGGTACGACCAGCGTTGGCGCGCTCACTCGGGTGGTCGACACGCGCTGCCGGTGACCCACACGTTGCCATTGGCGAGCGGCCGCCGCGCGTCTTCGATGGCGAAGGTCGTGGGTAGCGCCCCAGTGAACCAGCCGGCGAGCATCTGGGTGTAAGAGACGCTCGTGACCTTGTCACCGGCCGCCGTGCACAGGGTCATGGTGTGGGTCATCTCGGAGTCGTCGTGGAAGCGCACGTGGGTGGCTTTGCCCCACGGCTCACCCTCGCGGCGCGACTTCGGGAGGATGAGGATCATGTCGCCGTCGGCGCCCGCACCCTCCTCGCGCGCGGCAGTCGCCCAGTGGTCGACGAGGTCCCAGGCCTGGTCGACGACCCGCTGCCTGAAGGTACCCGGCAGGTCCCAGTGGTAGGTCTTGTCGTTGGCGTACTGCGGCGGGCCGTCGGAGATCGTGTTGTCCTCCTGATCCGCGAGCACGAGGAACGGCGTCGCGACGTGATGGAACAGCGTGTGGTTGCGGTCGTAGCACTGCGGCGCGCCGACCCCGTGCATCGCTTCGCACGAGGCGTCGAGCATCACGCCGCGAGCGGCATAGGACTCGTAGAGCGGGCCGCCCGGAGCGTAGCTGGACGCCGAGCACGCCTCGTTGTCGAGGCCGTCGCCGTTGTCAGGCAACAAACAAAGTCCAGTCTCGGAGTAGGGTTGGCTCAACATGTCGAAGTCGGCGGGCACGTCGGGATGGTAGCGCGCCTCGTTGTCGAGGCTCGGTGAGAAGTTGCCGTCGATCATGATGCGCACATCGAGGTCGGCCCCGGCGATCGCGCGCAGCTCGGCGGCGAATCGGTCGGCGGAAAACGTCAGCCACATCGATGCGTCCGATGACGCCGACAGGATGACGGTGCGCGCATCGGCGAGCGACGGCATCTCGGGCGTGCCATCGCCATCGCGGTCGCGACCGGCCACGGTGGTCATGTGGTGGAACGCCGCGACCCAGGTCGCGTAGCCCTTGTGCCAGACCGGGACCATGGCCTGGCGGGTGGCGACCGGCAACGTGGGGAAAGTGGCCGAGAATTCGGGCGGCACGCCGTCGCCGACCGGTACCTGCTCGATGATGTTGCTTGCGCCATCGGTGCAACGTTCGAAGCGCACGCGATTGATGCGCGAATACGGCAGCGTCACGTCCCCGCTGCAGATCCCCGCACCGCGCTGGGCCCCCGTGTCGGGCCCGTCGGGATGCACGCTGCTCATCGCGAAGGCGAAGGCCCGGTCGCCGACGAGTGGCGCGAAGCGGTAGTTGAACCAACAGGACGGGCCTGCGCACGGGCCACCCTCGCCGCCGAGGTGAAACAGCCATACATCGGAAGGACCCGCGGTGGCGGCCTCGCGATAGACCATCGGACGCGTGCCGTCCTGGCATACGGCTTCTGGCTCGGCGCAGTCGTCACCACCGTCGGCACAACGCGGCAGGAAGGTGCCACGCAAGCACCCAGCGGGCGCGCTCGCATCCCAGCAGGCCGATGCGAGCGAATCGATGGCGGGTGGCGTCTCATAGAGACGCTCGCGACAGGCGTTGGCACTCTCGCCAGCGACACAGATCGGGGCCCCACCATTCTTCAGGCGGCCGATGGGGTCGACCAGGGGTGCGTCACAGTCGCTCGGAAAGGTCGGGTCGCGTTCGATCTGGAGCTCGAGCACACGCACCGCGAAGAAGCTGCCGCAGCCCGCGAGGTAGCCGCCGGGCGTCGTGTCGGTCTCCTGGTTGGCGTCAGAAGTATCGACAGGTATTGCGGAATCGGTGCCCATGTCGCTATCGGCGGCGCTGTCGCTGGGCGTGGTATCGGCGGCTGTGTCCGCGTCGGCGGGTGTCGTGTCAGCGGCGTCGACCGTATCCGAGGGCGTCGTGTCGGCGGCCTCGAGCGTGTCGGTCGAGGGTTTGGGGTCGCTGTCGCCGCACGCGGCGAGGAGGGCAATCGAAAGCGGGAAGGCGTAGCGCATGGTGGGCTCGTTGTGGCGGGAAGGAAGTCGTGCGGCTGACGACTGCGCGCTGACCTCAGCAATCTGCATGCCCTCCTTGCTGACACGCTTCCAGCGACAAATCCTCATGAATTCTAATTGCTATAGTGCTGCTGGCAAGTCAGAGCGAGGGCGGCGCGTCACCCGTTGGAGACACCCGCTGGGCGCACCGTCGTCGCTGGGAGACACCCAATGAGGGCCGCTGTTGTGCCAGGCTTCAGGGTTCGGGCCACGAACGGTTCGTCATCGCATCGAGCGGGATCGGGGTCATCGCCGGCACCTCGATGCGGCGCAGGCGGTCGACCTCTTCGAGGCTCAGCGGGCGTACGTTGGCGTGACCGATGAGCACCGACGGGGTGCCATCGCGGGCCATGATCGCGTCGAGCGCGTAGGGCACGCGCGGGGCATCGGGCGCGCACGCTGGGTCCGCCGCGAGATCGCAGGCGAGCACATCGAAGCGGTGGGTGCCAAAGCCGTAGGTGAGGTCGAGCAATGTCTGGTTGGCGGGCGCGCCGGTCGCGTCGGGGGCGGTCGCGTGGCATCGGTCACAGGCCGCAAACGGGCTCTTGCGGCGGGTCGTGTGGGGGTCGATCGGGCGCTGGCCGAAGGCCGTTCGATGGGCGTCGAAGGATGTATCGCGAGCGCGTGGTGCCATGAGGAAGGCAGGGGTGCTGCCGCCCGGCGCCGCGATGAAGAGCGACGTGAAGAGGCGCTCGGCCGGCATCGATCCCTGCAGCTTGCCGCGCTGATTCCATAGCAATATCTGATCATTGGCGGCGCTGTGCAGCATCGTCGTGGTGATCTTGCCCGGCACGATCGCGGCGGTCGTGAGGTAGCGACCCGTGCCGCTCAGGTCGAGCTCGACGTGGCAGCCATAGCAGCTCGGCAGCCATCCCGAGTGGCACGTCGAGCACTCGATCGCATCTGCGTGCGACCAGCCTTCGCCATTGATGGCTTTCGCTGCGACCGCGTTGGGATCGTAGTGCGACGAGCGAGGGTCGAGTGCATCGCGGGTCTGCGGCACGACCAGCTCGCGGCCGCCACGCCGAGTCGTCAGGACTATCTCACCGCCGGGTCGGCGGGTGAGTGCATGGCGGCCAAGGCGCAGGTCGGCCTCGTTGCGTACGTCGCCGTGGCAGTCTTCGCAGCGGGTGCCGGTCGCTTCGCAGGTGTGGTCGCCACCGATGCGACCTGTGCCGTGGACCTCGGCCGCGCCATGGCAGTCGACGCAGTCCATGCCCGCCTCGAAGTGCACGTCGGCTGGGGTCTCGTCGAAGCCGTTGCGGTCGTCTTCGTCGCGCAGCAAGGCGCCGATTGGCAGGCCGTACAAGGCGCGCGCGACGGCGACGGCGTGCTCGCCGGCGGTCCCTGGGGCGACCTCGCGAAAGCCCTGATACGAAAGGCCAATTCGTGCGCCGCCGGCGTGGCATGCGACGCATGACTGGGTCGAAGGCGAGGCGACCAGCGCGTGGGTCTCGGGATGGCTCGGGCTGTCCTTGGGCACGAACGGATCGTCGCTCTGGGAAAAGCCGTCTTCCGCGTAGTCGCTGTGACACGCGGCGCAGCCGGCACCGCGATGCATACCGGGCGCGCGCGTGACGGGGCCCGCGTCCTGGATGTGACAGCCGACGCACGTCTGCACCAGCAGCTGTTCCTGCACGTTGGCGGGCGTTGGGGCGGTGCGCGGATTGGTCGCGATAGTGGCAGCGGTGTCGATCAACAGAGGCGAGAAGCGCGTGACGCTGGACGCCGTGCAGGCATCTTCGCGCGGTGCCGGGTCGCGTTGAGCGCTCACGCCGAAGCGCGGGATGACATCGGGTTGGAGGCCTGCGCGCATGCGGGCGATCGCGAGGTCGCCGGTCTGGAGGGCGTGGCCCGAGCGGCGCATGACGGCCGCCTCGTTGGTGTGGCAGCGACCGCAGGTCTGGTTGACGATGCGCAGGTCGCTCGGGTTCTGCCAGCGGATCCACGCGTCGTCGACCTGGTCGAGATCGCCCGCGGTGAGCGCGTCGAGCTCACGCGGACTGTCGCCCGGTGAGACGTGCGCAAGCGCCTTGTCGTAGACCCACTCGCCATCGCAGGTCGGTGCCTCGGCAGTGCCCTCGACCGCGCCGCTGCTGCAGATTCGAGCCGTGCCGCCGTGGCAGTCGACGCACGTGAGCGGCTGCCACGGGTGGGCGTCCTCGATGCCGCGATGGGCGACCTTGGCGACTTCAGCGATGGCGTCACCTTCGACGAGCGGCTGGTGACAGACCACGCAGTTGTCGCGATGCAGCGTGCGCGTCACGACCTGCGGGTCGCAGCCCAGCAAGAACGCGACCAGAAGCCATCGCTCACGGGACATCGAGGGTCACCGCATAGGTCGCGCTGGCGCTCGCCCCTGCCGCCGACAAGGTGCACGTCAACGTCGCCGCGACCCCTTCGAGGTCGGCTATCGACGCGCTCGTCGCGGGTGGCGCGTGGCTCACGGGGATGGGCAACGACGCGACCTCGACCCAGCCTTCGGGCGCAGGTCGGGTCGGTGTCGACACATCGGTCGCACCGAGCAGCTCGTTGGCATTCGTGACCAACCGGCAGCTGACCGCGACCGTCGCAGCCAGCGTGTCCGCGCGCAGCGTCGGCATCGTCCAGCTACCGCCCTGCAGGCCGCGCACGACGACCTGGATCGCGACCTCGTCGAGTGGCACGAAGGCCGCGCCCTGGCCGAAGCCTACCCGCAGAACGCTCGGCCCGTGGCTACCGACACCTTCGGCGACGACAACGTCGGGGTCACGCCAACGCGTTATCACGTCGCCGCAAGCGCAGGCGAGCACACCTAAGAGAACTGGAGTCCACCACCGCGCCATGGCTTGAATCGGTAGCAGAAAAGGCAGGCTCGCGCCCACAATTGGCAGACGGCGGCCGCGCCTGAGACCCAGACATCCTTTGAGCACAAACCATCGTCGCTGCCCGCGAAGGCGCACGGCATGCAGTCGGTGAACGGGAAGCCGCAGTCGAGCGCTGAGGCCGAGCCAGCGCACGTGGCGGCAGCGACTGTCGATCGCACCCGGGCGTGGACGAGGCGTCCGGTTCGGGCTATCACCGCCGCCATGACCGCTACCCAAGCTGCTTCGCGTCCCTTCTCGACCTCACCGCGCGACATCCTGGGGCTCGGCCCGATCGACATGCGCGAGGTAGCCCTTCGCCTCGACGCGCTGCGTGAGGACCAGCGTGTCACGTTCGTGCGCTCGTTGAGCAAGGCCGACATGATCCGCCTCTGGGACGCTTGCGACGGCCGCGTCGTGGCTGGGACGGACTATGTTCCGGCGCATGTCGCGGCGCGCACCGAGGTCATCCACAAGGGCAAGAACTCGCTGCCGCTCTTCAGTGAGTTCGAGAAGCGATTCACCCGCGGCGACGGCGACAACGTCGTGTTCGGCTACAACCACACGTCGCTGAACTGGACCACGGCCGGCCCGGGCTACTTCATCGGCCACGTCGAGGCGAACGCGAAGGCGGTCGATCAGCAGGGCATCTTCGGGCTCGACTACTACGAGCCGCCCGCCAACGCGACGCTCTTGCCGGAGAGCTGGCCGACCATCCGCAAGAACGAGATCGGCATCCAGTGCCTCATCTACGCGAAGATGGTCGACTACATGCGCAAGGTGTCCGAGGGCGTCACCATCGGCCGCGCCTGGAAGCACGGCAAGCGCACCTCGAACTACTTCGTGCTCGCGCGCACGGGCGTCTGACCTTGACGCGGGTGGCGACGCTGTTGGCGATGTCGCTGCTGTCGGTCGGTTGCGGCGCGAAGACCCAGGCCAGTGGTCCGGAGTCGATTGTCCCACCCGCAGGCGAAGCCGTTGCGGGTAGGTCGCCACGAAGTGACGAGTGGCCGCTCGTGCGGCTGCTCGCGAGCGATGCGTTCGAAGGTCGTGGTCCGGGCACCACCGGAAGTCGCAAAGCGCGCGCCGCGATCATCGCCGAACTCGAGCGCTGCAAGGTCGCATTGCCACCTGGACTGGCGAGCTACGAGCAACCGACCTCGGGCCCCGGCACCAATGTCATCGGCCACCTGCAAGGGTCCGAGCCGGGTCGCTACCTGGTCTTGTCGGCGCACTACGACCACCTCGGGATCGTCGCCGGTGACATCATGAACGGCGCCGACGACAACGCCGCGGCCGTCGGCAGTGTTCTCGCGGTCGCGTGCGCGCTGGCGCAGAAGCCTCGTCGCGTGACGTTGATCGTCGCGCTCTGGGACACCGAAGAGCCGCCGCACTTCCTGCGCGAGACGATGGGAAGTCATTACTGGGTTGCGCATCCGCACGTGCCGCTCGGCGAGGTAGAAGCGGCGATCGTGCTGGACCTGGTCGGTGCGGGTCTGTGGCCAGGCTCGCCGATCCATGTCGCGCTCGGCGCCGAGTCGTCGCCGGAGCTTGCCGCCGCGGTCGATCGGACGGTGCCGCCCGCGGGTCTGGTCGTCGCGCGCGCCGGCCTGCACCTGGTCGAAGAGCTGGTCACGGGCGGGCATCAGCCGTGGAGCGACTACGACGCCTTCCGCACGGCGCATGTCCCGCACCTGTTCTTGTCGAACGGCCAGACCGAGCACTACCACACGGCCGCTGACGACTTCGCGACGCTCGACCTCGCGAAGCTCACGCTGCAGACCACTTGGCTGACGTCGTTGGTTGGCGGGCTGCTGGATCTGCCGAAGGCCGAAGCACCGCGCTGGGCGCCAGCGGCACGCCCCGACGACGACCGCACGGCGGCTCATCGATTGGTCGCAGGCGCGCTCGCATCGGGCGCGTTCGCGCGTGGCAAGGACGCACTCACAGCCGATGTCGCGCGTCTCGCCGGCGGTCGCGACGATCCGATCGCGGCACGTGTAGCCGTTCAGCGCGTGCAGTGCCTCGCGGCAAAGCACTATCCTACGGCGCTCTGCCTGGGTCTTGGAGGCGCACAATGAACGCACCGGCCTGAGCCGACCTGATGGCAGGCCTCGGGTTGCTGCTTGTCGGTTTGAACCGACTTGTCGGCAAGCCTCGAGCTGCCTGCATGTCGGTCTGAACCGACGTGTCGGCATATCGCGGGCTGCCTGCATGTCGGTCTGAACCGACTGTCGGCATATCGCGGGCTGCCAGCATGTCGGTCTGAACCGACTGTCGGCATATCGCGGGCTGCCTGCACATCGGTCCGTGCCGCCTCTATTGAATTCCGTAGCTGACTATCGAAGCCTATCGAAGCCTGCAGCGTCAGCTGCGCTGGGACAGGGCTTCGCGCACGGCGCCCACGACCGCGGCGGGGTCGTTGGTCATGATGCCGTCGGCGCCGAGCTCTACGATGCCGCGGGCGACGGTCGGGTCATCGATGGTCCAATAGTCGAGGCGCAGGCCAAGCGTACGTGCGCGGGCGACGACCTCGCTGCGATCGAAGCGCTGGCCCTTGAAGCGCCAGGGGATTTGCAGCGCGTTGCCACCGGGATGCGCGGGGCGGAAGCGACGCATCAGGAAGCTCGGCGCGGTGACGGCGAAGAGGCCCTGCAGCCTTCCGAGGCCGACTGGGCCGGGATAACGCAGGGCTCGCAAAGCGCGGCAGGTCGCGTCGTCGACGCTGGTGAGAGTGACACGGTGGGATTCGCCCAGGGCCATCACCAACTCGACGACCTTGGCGGCGGTGACCTTGCCGTGTGCCTTGATGTCGACGTTGACTGGCACCACGGGGAAGGCTCGCAAGAGCTCTTCCAACGTCGGCACGAGGTAGCCTTGCTGCGCGAAGCCACGACCCCGCAGCACGATGCCGCGGCCGGCGTCCCAGCTGCGGATGTCGGCGAGATTCGTCTGCGCTATCGATCGCGCAATGCCGGCGGTGCGATGGCCGGTGCGGTCGTGATGCACGATGACGTGGCCGTCGCGGCTCAGGTGCACGTCGGTCTCGAGGGCGTCACAGCCGAGCTCCAATGCGCGCGCGAAGGCGGGCAAGGTGTTCTCGGGCAGCTCGGCGGAGGCGCCGCGATGGGCGTAGATGCGAAATGGGTGGGTCATCTTGGCGAGCCGTCAGCGCGCTTCGAAGGGCTGGTCGATGCCGCGGGTCGGCAGCGGTGAGGCGGCCATGCGCAGGTCAGCGTCGACGCTGCGGGCGGTCTCGCGGCCATCGGCGATGGCCCACACGATGAGGCTCGCGCCCTTGCGAGCGTCGCCGGCCGCGTAGACGCCGGCGACCGAGGTGCGGAAATTCGCGTCGACCTTGATATTGCCACGGCCATCGAGCTGAACGCCGAGCTCGGCCGACAACCCCTTTGCGACCGGCGACAAGAAGCCCATCGCGAGGATCACGAGGTCGCACGGGATGGTCAGCTCGCCGCCCTCTTCGCGTACGAGGGTCATGCGCCCGGCCACCACCTCGGTCCGTACGCGCGCGGCGTGGAGGGCCTGGAGCTTACCGTCCTTGCCCGAGAGGTGCGTCGTCTGCAGGGCGAACTGGCGCTCGCCACCTTCTTCTTGCGAGGACGAGGTGCGATAAACCAGCGGCCAGTCGGGCCAGGGGTTCTTCGCTGCGCGTACGTCGGGCGGCGCGGGCATCAGCTCGAGCTGGGTGACATGCGTCGCGCCCTGGCGATGGGCTGTGCCGAGGCAGTCGCTGCCGGTGTCGCCGCCGCCGAGAATGACGACACGCTTGCCGCCCGCGTGCACCATGTCGGCGACGACGTCGCCCGCGACGGTGCGGTTGTTCTGGCTCAGATACGACATGGCCAGGTGTACGCCGGCGAGGTCGCGGCCTGGCACTTCCAGCTCGCGCGGGGACTCGGCGCCGATCGCTACGACGACCGCATCGTGTGTGACGCGGATCTCCGACCAGCTCACGTCGCGGCCGATCTCGGTGCTGGTCCGGAACAGCACGCCCTCGGCGATGAGCACGGCGAGGCGCCGATCGATGACGTGCTTCTCCATCTTGAAGTCGGGGATGCCGTAGCGCAAAAGGCCGCCGACGCGGTCTTCTTTCTCGAACACCACGACCGAATGGCCGGCGCGATTCAACTGCTGCGCGGCCGCCAATCCGGCGGGTCCGGAGCCGATCACTGCGACCTTCTTGCCAGTGCGCACGCGCGGCGGATGGGCCGTAATCCAGCCCTCGCTGAAGGCACGCTCGACGATGTCCTTCTCGATCTGCTCGATCGTGACGGGGTCCTGATTGACATTCAGGACACACGCAGCTTCACACGGCGCCGGACAGAGACGGCCGGTGAACTCCGGGAAGTTGTTGGTCGAGTCGAGGGCGACGAAGGCTTCCTTCCAGCGCTCGCGATAAATGAGGTCGTTCCAGTCGGGGATGCGGTTGCCGAGTGGGCAACCCTGCATGCAGAAGGGCACGCCGCAGTCCATGCAGCGGCCGCCCTGGGCCTTGGTCTTGGCCGGATCGAGCTGGCCGAGGAACTCCTTGAAGTCGCCGACGCGCGCGCTCTTGTCGCGCTTTTTCGGCAGCTCGCGACCCCACTCCTTGAACCCGCTCGGCTTACCCATGCTGCACCATCTTCAAGGCCTCGGGCATGACAGGACGAATCGACGCGCGCTTCTGCTGGAGCACCTTGCGATATTCGATCGGCATGACCTTCACGAAGCGCGCGACGGTCATCTCCCAGTTCTCCAACATGCGTCGACCGAGGGCGGAGTCGGTCATGCGCACGTGGTCTTCGATCATCGTGTAGACCATCCAGAGGTCGGTCTCGTCGACGAGCGGCTCGTGGTCTACCATGCCCATATTACAGCGTTTTACGAATGTCCGATCGGCGTCGTAGACATACGCGACGCCACCCGACATGCCGGCCGCGAAGTTGCGCCCGGTCGTGCCGAGCACCACCACCGCGCCGCCGGTCATGTACTCGCAGCCGTGATCGCCGACGCCTTCGACGACCGCACGCGCACCCGAGTTGCGGACAGCAAAGCGCTCGCCCGCGCGGCCCGCGACATAGAGCTCGCCCGACGTCGCGCCGTAGGCTGCGACATTGCCGATCAAGATATTGTCCTCGGACTTGAAGGTGCTGTCAGCGTGATGGCGAATCGCGATGCGCCCGCCCGACAGCCCCTTGGCGACGCCGTCGTTGGCGTCGCCTTCGAGGTTGAAGGTGACACCCTTGGCGAGCCAGGCCGCAAAGCTCTGACCGGCCGGGCCCTTGAAGCGCACCGTCACCGCGTCGTCGACGAGGCCACGGGCGCCGTGACGACGCGCGATCTCCCCGCTCAGATGGGCGCCGACCGCGCGGTCGGTGTTCTTGATCTTCATCGCGATGTCGCTGCGCGGCCCGCCCTCGATGGTGTCGCGTACCTGCTTCACGATGACCCGGTCGAGGTGCCCGTCGAGCACGCCGTTCTGCGCCTGCATCTGACGGCGCGGCACCGACGCCTTGGCCTTGGCCATCATCAGGATGGGAGACAGATCGAGGCGCGCGGCCTTCCAGTGGTCGGGCTTGGCGACCTGGCGCAGGCGGTCCTTGCGGCCGACGAGGTCGTCGAACTTGCGCACGCCGAGCTGCGCCATGAGCTGCCGAACCTCTTCGGCGACGAAGAAGAAGAAGCGCACGACGTGCTCGGGCTGGCCCTTGAAGTGCTTACGCAGCTCGGGATCTTGCGTGGCGATGCCGACCGAGCAGGTGTTGAGGTGGCACTTGCGCAGCATCACGCAGCCGGTGACGACCAGCGGTGCGGTCGAGAAGCCGAACTCCTCGGCGCCCAGCAGCGCCCCGATGATGACGTCGCGACCGGTGCGCAGGCCGCCGTCGACCTGGACGCGCACGCGCGAGCGCAGGTCGTTTTGGACAAGCACCTCTTGCGTCTCGGCCAGTCCCATCTCCCACGGCAGACCCGCGTGCATGATCGACGAGACCGGTGAAGCGCCGGTGCCACCGGTATTGCCGGCGATGACGACATGGCCCGCGCCCGCCTTGGCGACGCCCGCGGCGACCGTGCCGACGCCGACTTCGGCGACCAATTTCACCGAGATGCGCGCGTCGTGATTGACGCACTTCAGGTCGTAGATGAGCTGCGCGAGGTCTTCGATCGAGTAGATGTCGTGATGGGGCGGCGGCGAGATGAGCGTCACGCCCGGCGTCGAGTAGCGCACCTTGGCGATCCGCTCGTCGACCTTGTGGCCAGGCAATTGGCCGCCTTCGCCGGGCTTGGCGCCCTGGGCCATCTTGATCTGCAGCTCGTCGGCGTTGACGAGGTACTCGGCGGTGACGCCGAAGCGGCCCGACGCGACCTGATGGATGCGGCTGCGACGTTCGATCGGCGCGGCGTTGGGATCGTCGGGCTGCTCCTTGCCGTAGCGGCGCGCTTCTTCGCCGCCTTCGCCCGAGTTCGACTTGCCGCCGATGCCGTTCATGGCAATTGCCAGCGTCTCGTGCGCTTCCGCTGAGATGGACCCGAACGACATCGCGCCGGTCGCGAAGCGCTTGACGATCTCATTGGCGGACTCGACCTCGTCCAAGGGCACCGCGTCATCGGGATTCAGCACCAGCTCCATCAGGCCACGCAGCGTCGAGCGGCCGCGGTCCTCCTCGTTGCAGAGGCGCGAATACTCGTCCCACGAGCTCAGCGAATCCTGCGAGGTCGCGTGCTGCAGCTTGGCAATCGTCGCCGGATTCCACTTGTGGCGCTCGCCGCGACGACGCCACTGGTAGACGCCGCCGGTCGGCAGCTCCGAGGTCTCGTCGATGACGTCGAGGCTCGCCGCGAAGCCGCGGTTGTGGCGCTCCTGTACTTCGCGCCCGAGCTCGGACAGGCCGACGCCGGACAGCCGCGACGCGGTGCCGGTGAAGTGGCGCGAGATGAGGCCCTGGTCGAGGCCGACCGCTTCGAAGATCTGCGCGCCGCGGTACGACTGCAGGGTCGAGATCCCCATCTTCGACATGATCTTCAAGAGGCCCTTCTCGAGCGACTTGATGAGGTTGTATTCGGCCTTCTCGGGGGTGACGGCGATCTCTTTTCGGAGCGCCAGGTCGCGCGCGGTGTCGAGCGCCAGCCAAGGATTGACCGAGCCGACGCCAAAGCCGAAGAGGCACGCGATGTGATGAACAGAGCGCGCGTCGGCGGTCTCGACGACAAGCCCCGTCTGGAAGCGGATGCCTTCACGCACGAGGTGCTGGTGCACGGCCGAGACAGCGAGCAACGAGGGGATCGGCAAGCGCTTGCTGTCGACCTTGCGGTCGGACAGAACGAGGATGTTGTAGCCCTCGTCGATAGCGTCGACCGCCGCCTTGCACAGCTGCGCGACCGCGGTCTCGAGGCCGATCGAGCGGTCGTAGACCATGTCGAGAGTCGTCGGCTCGAATGCGCCGACATTCGGATGACGCAATTTCGCGAGATCCGCATTGGTCAGGATCGGCGACTTGATGGCAATCCGGTGGCACTGTTCCGGCGTCTCTTCGAATGTATTGCCGTCGGGACCGATGGTGGTCGCGAGGGTCATCACCAACGCCTCGCGGATAGGATCGATCGGCGGATTGGTGACCTGCGCGAAGAGCTGGTGAAAGTAGTCGAACAGAGGCGGCGCCTGGTCCGACAAGACGGCCAGCGGCACGTCGGTGCCCATCGAGCCGCTCGGCTCCTCGCCGCTACCGGCCATGGTGCCGACCACGATGCGCAGGTCTTCGTCGCTGTAGCCGAACGCGCGCTGGAGGCGAATGAGCCACTCGCCTTCGGTCGGCGGCAGGCCCTGCGCCTCCGGGAAACGATCGAGATTGTCGACATTCGCCTTCAGCCACTTGGCATAGGGCCAGCGATTGGCGACGTCATTCTTCGCCTCCTGGTCATCGATGATGCGCTGCTCCTGCGTGTCGACAAGCAGCATGCGACCCGGCTGGAGACGGCCTTTCTGGCGGATCTCCGCCGGTGGCACGTCGAGCACGCCGACCTCGGACGAGAGGATCACGCGGTCGTCGGTCGTGACAATCCAGCGCGCGGGCCGCAGACCATTGCGATCGAGAGTCGCACCGACGAGATGTCCGTCGCTGAAGACCATCGCGGCCGGACCATCCCACGGCTCCATCAGGTTCGAGGCATATTCGTAGTAGGCTTTGCGCTGCGGCGTTATCGAATCGTCGCTGACGCCCCCGTTCGATTCATACGCCTCCGGGATCATCATCATCATCGCGTGGTCTAGCGGTCGGCCGGCGAGGTGCAGCAGCTCGAGCATATTGTCGAACTGGGCCGAGTCCGAGCCATTCGTATTGATGATCGGAAAGAGGCGCGAGAGTGGACCGCCGAACTTGGCAGATTGCAATCCGGCCGAGCGCGCGCGCATCCAGTTGCGATTGCCCTGCAGCGTATTGATCTCGCCATTGTGCGCGACATAGCGGCACGGCTGGGCGCGGTCCCAGGTCGGGAACGTGTTGGTCGAAAAGCGCGAGTGCACGACCGCGAGCGCCGAGACCAGCTCAGGATCGCGCAGGTCCGCGTAGAAGCGCGGCAGCTGGTCGGGCAGCAGGAGGCCCTTGTAGACGATGGTCTCGGACGAGAGTGACGCGACATGGAAGCGCGCATCGGGGTCGACGCCGCGCTCGCGGATGCGGTTCTCGGTCAGCTTGCGGATGGTATAGAGCTTACGCTCGAGCGCGGAGGGCACGACGCGACGACAGCCGACGTAGATCTGCCGGATGACCGGCACGGTCTCGCGTGCGAGCCAGCCGACGACCGTCTCGTCGACGGGCACGTCGCGCCAGCCGATGACCTTCTGGCCTTCCTCGGCGACGACCTCGGCGAAGATCTCCTCGCAGGCCGCGCGGGCGCGTGGATCCTGGGGCAGGAACACCATGCCGACGCCGTAGCGACGCCGCCGCGGGATCTCCCAGCCATGGCGCAGGCCCTCACGCTTGAAGAAGCGATGGGGCAGCTGCAGCAGGATGCCGGCGCCGTCGCCGGTGTCGGGGTCACAGCCGCAGGCGCCGCGGTGGGCCATGCGGAGCAGGATCTCGAGCCCCTGCTCGACGATGTCGTGGGATTTTTCACCCTTGATATGGGCGACGAAGCCGATGCCGCACTCGTCGCGCTCGGTCTTCGGTTCGTAGAGACCCCAGGCGGCCGGTAGCCCGTTCGGTTCGTCCCCCGGGCTAGCGAAGTCGGGGCTCGGCCGCTGGGCGCTGTGCTGCTGGTTGCGATGACGCATCGGCACCTCCACGAGGGTCGACCCGTCTGCTCATGCGCCGCTTGCTCATTCGCGAACGTGGGAAACGACCCGCCAGTTGAGAACGTAACGCAGCGCGTCAAGCGACGCAACCTTCAGCCAACGTAGCGCTCAGGGCTCGAGCGCGGCGAGACATCACGCGCACGTCACTCGCAAGTAACGGTCGTCTTGTAGAGCTGCTCGATGGCGCCCGACGGCGCGAGCCAGAACACCTGGAACGCGTCGGCATCCCAGAAGATCCGATGGCGATGTCGGTGTAGGTGCCGGGGCTGGTACCGACGGTCACCTTTGCGAGCCGCGGGAAAGACGACGACCCATCCGTGATGCCAGACGCGATGAGCCCGACGACCTGATTGCCGACGACCACGAGGTCCTTGGCGGCGTCGATCCGCCCCCATGGTTGCGACACGTTCGTGCCCTCGGTGACGTCCCACCAGGCGAGCGTACACGCGGCATTGAACCCGCGTAGGCCTCCTCGTCGGCGACCGTGCGGATGGCGCCGACGATGTTGCCGTCCTTGCCGATGAGCGCGTACTGGAGCTCTTTTTTGGCCTCGGGAACGCCGTTCCAGGCGGCCCAGAAGTGGTCGCCGTCGAAGATCACCTCGAGCCTGGTCTTGAACGAAGGTGTCGCGGTGATCTTCTTGGCCGGCTTCAGCGCGGGTCGATGGGTGCCATTGCAGTTGCGATCCCCGCCGCCACAAGGCTCCACCGTTCTCGCAGACGCGATTGCCGCAGACCGCGGCGCAGACCTGGGCGCAGCTCGCGTCTTCACCCGACTCGCATAGGCCATTGCCGCAGACGCCGGCCGGCGTGCACTCGCCGCGCGCGCAGACGAGGCATTGGCTGGCGCAGTCGACCGTCGTCTCGTCGGCGCCGGTGCCGTCGCACGTCACGAGGTTATTGCCTTCGCAGGCGACGCTGTTGGGCACGCAGTTGCTGCCGCAGTCCTGGCCACAGGTGGCCGGGCTCTCGTCGGCTTCGCAGGCGCCGTTGCCGCAAGCGCTGGGCACGACGCACACGCCGTTTTTGCCGCAGATGAGCCGCTCGACGGCATCACGTGGCCGCGGACCATCAAGCGCTGGGGTCTCGAAGCCCCACGCGGAGGGGGGAAATGGTCGTGAACGGGGGTTAAGACGCAGGTATTGAGGTCCGGTGACCCCAGGCGTTTAGCGCTGTTTCACGTGAGGCTCTTTAGAGTTCAGAGGGTTTGACCGTTTCCATACGCTGGCACGGCATGTGCTATTGCGTAGGCACAGCATTTCTTGCTCTCCGGGCCCGCACCCGGTTGGAAGCAAGCCCCGAGGACGCGTAGAGGAGTGACGGCCTACACGCGTCCTCACCTTTTTAAGCCCTCGACGAACGCCGCGGTTGCGCCCGCCCCGCCTCGCATGGAGGATGCCGCGAGACTTCGAGCCGTGGGCTCGGAGCGCGCAGCTCCAGAGAGAGGTTGCAGATGCCGCAGATGGTGCACGGTGGTCGGCTGATTGCGAAGGTGCTGGCGCGCGAGGGGATCGACACGCTGTTCACGTTGTGCGGCGGACACATCGCTGCGATCTACGATGGCTGCCTCGATGAAGGGATCCGCGTCGTCGACGTGCGCCATGAGCAGACCGCGGGTCACGCGGCCGATGGCTGGGCGCGGCTGACTGGCAAGCCGGGTGTGGTCGCGGTGACCGCTGGGCCGGGGCTGACCGACGCGGTGACGGCGGTCGCGACCGCGCGCCGCTCGGGTGTGCCGATGGTCGTGCTCGGTGGGGCGGGGCCGCGTGTGTTCCGCGACATGGGGTCCTTGCAGGACATGGATCACGTCGAGCTGATGCGGCCCATCTGCAAGTGGGCGACGACCGTGACCGAGACGCGACGGCTCGGCGAGTACATCACGATCGCTCTGCGCAAGGCCCAGAGCGGCGTGCCGGGACCGGTTTTCCTGGAGCTGCCGCTCGATGTGCTGATGGAGATGGTCGACCTCGAGAAGGTCGCGATGCCGGTGAGCTATCGGACGTCGGCGCGCATGGCGCCCGACCCGGTCGAGCTCGCGCAGGCGCTGGAGCTGGCCGCCCAGGCCGAGCGGCCGGTGGCCGTGGTCGGTTCGCAGCTGCGCTGGTCACGCGAGCCGGTCGAGACCCTCGCGGCGTTCATGACGGCGACCGGGATCCCGACCTTCGTCAACGGCATGGCGCGTGGCCTCATCGACTCGGACGGGCCGCACTTCCTCAATCGTTCTCGCAAGTACGCGCTGAAGAATGCGGACCTGGTGCTGATCTTCGGCACGCCCTTCGACTTCCGCATGAGCTACGGCCAGTCGGAGAAGATCGCGGCCGGCTCGCAGTCGGGCACCGCCGGCTCGCTGATGCTGAACCTGGCGGCGCCGGTCATCCACAAGGACGCCAAGATCGTGCAGGTCGATCTCGACGGCGACGAGATCGGCCGCAACCGTACGCGCGGTGTCGAGGTCGGGCTGGTCGCTGACTCGGGCCTCGTGCTCGAGGCGCTGACCACTGGCGGCGGCGCCGAGAAGCGGACCGGATGGAACGTCGCGGTGCGCGCCGACGAGAGCGCCAAGTGGGCGAAGATGAATGGGGAAATCGACGCCGGCGCGGGCCCCGACGACCCACCGAATCCGCTGCGCGTGTGCGCTGAGGTCGATCGTTTCGTGCGCCCGGGCGACATCGTGATCGGCGACGGCGGCGACTTCGTGGGCACGGCCGCCTACGTAATGAAGCCTTTCGGAGTGTCGACGTGGATGGACCCGGGGCCGCTCGGGACGTTGGGTGTCGGGCCGGGCTACGCGTTGGCGGCGAAGGTCGCGCGACCGGGTGCACGCGTCATCATCATGTTCGGTGATGGGTCGTTCGGACTGCACGCGATGGAGCTCGAGGCGATGCAGCGGCAAGGGCTGCCCATCGTTGCGATCATCGGCAATGACGCGGGCTGGACCCAGATCCTGCGCGGGCAGCGCGACTTCTATGGCGACAAGCGGCTCATCGCGACCCAGCTCGACTACACGCGCTACGAGCGGATCAGCGAGTGCTTCGGCGGCCATGGCGAGTGGGTCGAGACGACCGCGGGGCTGGTGCCGGCGCTGGAGCGGGCGTTCGCGGCGGCGGAGGCGGGTCAGGTGGCGGTGGTGAACGTGAAGCTTTCGGGGAGCGCGTTCCGGTCCCAGTCGATCAGCGTATGAGGCAGCCCATGAAGTGGTTCGTAGTCGCGGTCGGGTTCGTGGTCACGGGGTCGAGTTGCGCCAGCGGGCCCTCGGTCGACCCGGCGAAGTGCCGCTATGTGCGCCACAAAGACATGTGCGAGGCGACGGTGACGCTCGATCCGCGCGAGAACGAGAGCGCGGATGAAGCGACGATGCTTGAGATCCGCTGGAGCTGGCTTGGCAAGGAGGTCGTCGATGTCCCCGATCGGGTCACTCGCACGCATCTCACCGCCAAGGAAGCGCGGTCCCTGGCCGAAGCGATCGACGCCATAGGCAAGAGCCGTTGCGTCGTCGAGCAGGCGGTCGAACCAATTGAATGTGTGGGCCTCTCGCGGATCGTGTCGGTCGAGGCCGAGCCGTAGTTCGGCAATTCGCACTCGTTTTCAGAGGGGGCCGAGAAGGCTCACTAGGTTGACTTTGGGGGGGCCTAAGGGTTAGGCGTGTAAGGCCGCGCTCGCGGCATTCAGCTTGTCGCGCCCGCGACGCCTCAACCAGCAACAGGTCACCGGAATCATGCATCGCCTCCCGATGCGATCGACGCTTCAGCGTGTATGCCCGCAGTGCGGAAGCCTTGCGACCGGACTCATGTGCCCGGTCGACGGCTGGGCCACGGTGCCCTGCGAAGCGAAGGAGAGCGTGCAGTTGACGGCGGGCACGGTGTTGCTCGGGCAGTTCACGATCGATGCGTTCATCGAAAACGATGGTGCGGTCGCAAACTATCGCGCACACGACAAGGCGAAAAAGGCGGTCAGGATCGCGTTGATCGCGGTTCCGGAGGCAGCCGCAGCGCTGGTGCCCGGCGCGCTTGCGAGCACGACTCCCGAGGGCGAGCGCATGTTGCGCGCGGCGCAAGCGCTCGGACGCTTGCAGAACAACGGGATCGCGAAGGTCATCGCGAGTGGGCTGAGCGACGAGGGTGAGCTCGCGATCGTGAGCGAGCAGGTCGCGGGCCAGTCGCTCGAAGAGGTCTTGCGGGCAGGCCCCATCAGCGGTGAGCGGGCGATGGAGCTCGGGCTGGCGCTCTTCAGTGCGCTCGAGGCGGTCAATCTGATCGGCATCGCGCATCACGATCTGGCACCAGCACGGGTCCACTTGTTGGCCGATGGACGCGTGGTCGTGAGTGAGATGGGCTACGCGGATCTGATCCGTGGTTCCGACTCGCTCGACGAGAATCCGACCATGGCGCGCGGCGCTGCCTATCGAGCGCCGGAGCAGGCGCGGGGGCGCGCGGTGACGCATCACGCGGACATCTACTCGGTCGGTGCGATCCTGTTCGAGGTGTTGACCGGCAAGGTGTTCGGCAGCGCAGCGGTCGCGACCGGCTCGTTGCTGATGCCGATCACGACGACAGTGCCGGTCGCGGTGAGCTCTCCCCTGCCTTTCGCGGTCGACAAGAAGCAGGAGGGCGCGGCGGTCACGCGCGAGGTGCGGATCGAGGCAGGCTCGTTGCCGGGCGCTGGCAATGGCTTGAACCTCCTGCGCACGAGCACGATTGAGACACCGCTGGCAGAGCTCGTCGGGCGTTGCCTCGAGAAGAAGCCGTGGAATCGTTACGACACCGCGACTATCGCGCGTGAAGCGCTCGAAGCTGCCCGTGACGCGGTCGAGGCGGCGGGGCCTATCGGCCGCGCGAAGCTCGGCGAGTTCGCATGGGATGCGCCGCAGCCGGAGTCAGCGACGCGCGAATCGGCGCGGCCCGATACGAACCTGAGCGGGCTCTTGAGCATCGTCACGCCGGGGCCGACGACCGAGAAGGAAGCCCCGCGACCGCGCGCCGCGGTCCCAGATATCGAGCTGGTCGCGCCGATCGCGCGGGCCACGTCGTCGTACGCGCGGCCTCGGCCTCGGCGTTCGTGGTGGCCGCTGGCGGCGGCCGGCGTGCTGGTCGCGGGCGGCATCGGCCTGGCACTGGAGTCGTCAGACGACTCGGACGAGCGTGTGCGACCCGAGGTCGCGGCGGTCGACACCGAGCAGTGGGGCCGTGAGTCGCGCGAAGCGGCCGCACGGCAAGCAGCTGTTGAGGCGGCACGGGCCGCGGCTGACGCGGAAGCAGTGGCCCTGCAGAAGGCCGAACACGAGGCCAAGATCACGTCCGAGTTGCGCGCGCGGGCTGAACGAGAAGCCCAGTTTGCCGCAGCCCTCAAGGCAGACGCGGAAGCGCAGGCGGCGGCCGAGGCGAAGGCGAAGGCCGAAGCTCCGATGGTGCTTGAGGCGGTCGGGCCTGAAGACGGTGACGCGCAGCCGCTGTCGGCCGAGACGAAGGCGGCGGCCGAGGCGAAGGTCGTGGCCCAGGCGAAAATCGATGCGCAGATCGCGGCCAAGGCTCAGCGTGAAGCGGATGCCAAGGCCAAGGCCGATGCGATCGTCGCGGCCAAGGCTCAGCGCGAGGCCGACGCCAAGGCCAAGGCCGATGCGATCGTCGCGGCCAAACGCGAAGCGGACGCGAAGCTGGCAGCGAAGGCGCCGGTCGTAGCGGAGGCGCCGGGTAAGAAGACGTGGGCTCAGATCCGCGACGAGGAGATCGCGGCCAACCTCGAGATTGCGCGCGTCCGAACCGAGACCGCGACCAAGGCGCGACTCGAGCGCGAGGCCAAGGAAGCCGAAGCGGCACGCACGGCGGAAGCGGCACGGGTGGTGCGCGAGGCGGCCTGGAAGAAGAAGGTCGAGGACAACGAGCGCGCGCAGAAGGCGCTCGAAGAGCAGCGCAAGGCCGACATCGAAGCGCGACGTCAGGCGCGTCTGGACGCCGACGCCGAGAAGAAGGCCGCGGCAGAGAAGCTCGCGAAGGCGGCGAAGGTGGCGAAGTCCGAAAAGCAGGTCGCCGAGGACCCGTCGCTGTATCGCGCCCTGCTCGCGACGGTGCCCGCGGGCGCATCGGTGCTGGTCGATGGTGGGCTCATCGGCAAGACGCCGATCACGCTTACGTGGAAGCCGGGCTCAGTGAAGCACGTGTGGGTGATGCTCGAGGGGCACACGCCGACGGGCTTCGACGTAGGCGACGCGCAGCACACCAAGATGCTGCGGCTCGAGTTGGTGCCGGTGGCGGCCGAGAAGCTGCCGCAGGTGGACGCGCCCGAAGACCCGTAGCGGTCGGTCGCGGCATCCTGGCCGAAGGCGTCGTCGGTCGCTGACGCTATAGGAGGGTCGCCAGGCACAAGCCGAAGCGCAGCTCGGGTGCCCAGTCTGCAAGCGCATCATTCGAAGCACTCGCGCTGACGACCGCGAGCTGGAAGGCCAGCGACAGGTCCTCGAAGAAGACGAGGCCGAGCTCGCCGCCGAGCGATGCGCTGAAGCCCTGGTCGTTGACGACGAAGTCCGAGCCGATGAGCTCGCTGTGATGCCAGCCGAGCTCGAGCGAGAGAGCGGCGCGCACGGCCGGTGGGTCGGGCAGGCGCGGCTCGTGGACCCATGACCAGGTGAGGTCGGACATGATCTCGTAGTGTTCGGCCTCGGGGTCGGAGATCGTGGCGCGCACGACCAGGCCCGCACGCAGGTCGGGTGCGATGTGCATGCCGGCGCTGATGCCGAAGAGCGCGCTGGGAGTGAGGTCGGCGAACGCGTCGTCGGCGTCGAAGATCGGGAAGGCGACCTCGAGTCCGAGCTCGATGCGCAGCGGCTCACGGTCGTAGAGCCTGGCGTGCGCTGCGCTTGCGAGCCAGAGCGGCGCGAGCACGACGAGGCATGGAATCCGGGGCGGCACGAGGCCTACAAGACCACGAGCCGATAGGGCGCACAATCGAAGTGGAAGTGGTTCTTGTGGCCGGGATAGGCGGGTCCGAGCATCACGCGGAAGATGTCGGGCCGCGCTTCGAGGGCGGCGGTCAGCGCGTGCAGGAACTGACTGTGCAGGGCCGCGGCGCTGCCCTCCTTCGCGTCGTCCCAGTGCTCGAGCACCGTCACTTTGAAGGCACGCTGCAAGGCGCGCGGGAGCGAGCTGGTCTTCGCGTCAGCGCGTGACAGTGCCGGGAACTCGAAGCCCGCGACGTCGACCGCGTTGCCGAGGCCGTGCTCGGAGAGGAGGTCGGGGTAGCGGGCGATGCGGCGGCAGTTGAAGCTGCCGAGGTGGGTGATACGGGTCGGCGCACGCCCGTAGATGCGGGTCGCGACGCTCACCACGACCGCCTCGAACTGGTCGAGACGATTGGCGAAAGCGGGATGTACCTTGAGTGGCGTCTTCCACCTCGGAGCCCCTCCGGGGTGCGGCTCGAGCGGCACGGTCGGGCAGCGCATCGGGCCTTTGACCTCGACGGTGCGACCGATGTCGTCGAGCGCATAGGGCTCGAGCGGGACCTCGTCGCTCGCACGCGCGGCCGTGCCAGCAACAACGAGCAACGAGACGATGACCAGGTTGAGAGCGACGTTCAGTGCGACGGACATAGGGGCCGAACGGACCGGCTCGCGACGCCATTCCAACATGGCTCAGGTCGCGAGGTAGCCGCCATCGACCGGGAACGTAGCGCCGGTGATGTAGGCCGATTCGTCGGAGGCGAGGAACACGGTCAGCGGCGCGACGTCGTCGGGCTTGCCGATGCGGCGCAGGCCCGTGCGCTCGAGGAACATCTTCTGAATCGGCTCGCTACCGGTGATCGCCGCCGCGAGCTTGGTGTCGATGAGGCCCGGGGCGATCGCGTTGACCCGGATGCCGGCGGTCCCGAGCTCGATGGCGAGCGTCTGGGTCATCGAGATGAGGGCGGCCTTGGTCATGCCGTAGGCGCCCTGGAGCGGGGCCGCGCGCTGGCCGAGCACGCTCGACACGTTGATGATGGCGCCACCGCGCTTTTCGGCCATGAGCTTCTTTGCGACCGCGACCGACAGGCGCCAGGCGCCCTTCAGGTTGACCTCGAAGGTCTTGTCGAAAGCGGACTCGGAGATCGCGAGGAACGGCCCGAAGAACGGGTTGGTGCCGGCGTTGTTGACGAGCACATCGATGGTCCCGAGCTCAGCCTCTGTCGCTGCGATCAAGGCTGCGCACTGGGCCGCATCGCCGATATGGGCCGGCGTCCCGCGGAGCCTGCCCCAGTCGCCGTCGGCGGGACGCGCGGCCTCGAGCTCGCGCACGGCCGCGTCGACACCGTCGGGCTTGCGCGAGGCGATCATCACGTCCGCGCCCTCCGCGAGCATCGCGCGCGCCATCGCGAGCCCGATGCCGCGTGTGCCACCCGAGATCAACGCCACCTTGCCTGCGAGTCGCTTGCCCATGCCCCTGCCCCTTGCCGTTGGAACGGCTTCATGGTCCCCTTTGGCGCTCGTGCGGTTGGCCCGAGGCATACGCGGAGGTCCTGTGAGTCACGTCATTCCCACGCCTGAATCACTCACTCAAGCCCTCGCGTCGCTTTCCGGTTGGCAGCTCGTGCACGGCAAGCTCGAGAAGGAATTCGTGTTCGCCGACTTCGTCGCGGCCTTCGGCTGGATGACGCGCGTGGCGCTCGAGGCCGAGAAGCTCGGCCACCATCCCGAGTGGTACAATGTCTACAAGACCGTGAAGGTCGCGCTGCAGACGCACGACGTGAAGCCGCCCCAGGTGACCGAGACCGACCTCGCGCTCGCACGCAAGATGGACTCGCTTGCCGGTGGCTAGTGGTCTTTTGCAAAAGCTCGTGCTCGCCTGCATGCTGGTCGCGGGCAGCCTGCACACAAGTCGCGCGGCCGAGCCGCTGCGCCCCGATGGTGCACGCGTGCGCCAGCAGGTCGAAGAGGTGCTGTCCGATCCCCGCTACCAGCGTGGCCGGCCCGACGGCACGCTGCCGAAGTTCGCACCGGAGCCGCCCAAAGACTTCGACTTGCCGGACCTCGGCCCGCGTGACTTCGCGCCGAGCGCGGCATCGGGCGTCTCCGAGGCGCTCTTGTGGGTGCTGCTCGGGGGCTTCGGCGCGGCCGTGCTGGCAGTCGTCATCCGCGAAGGCATGCGCTGGGCGAGCCAACGCAAGCGCCGTCCGAAGAAGACCAAGGCCGTCGCGGCCAATGGCGAGCTCGACATGGGGCAGATAGCACTCGAGCGATTGCCCGCGTCACTAGCGCGCGCGCGTGCACTCGCGGCCGAGGGTCGCTACGAAGAGGCGGTGCACATGCTGCTCGAAGGCGCGCTCGGCTACCTGCACGCGCTCGCGAACTTCAGCCTCGAGCCGGCCTACACGAGCCGCGAGGTGTTGGCGCGCGCCCCGCTCACCTCGGAGACGCGTCATGCGTTCAAGGACCTCGTCATGACGGTCGAGGTCTCGTTGTTCGGTGGCTTCGCCGTCGACGACGGCGACTTCGGACGCTGCGAGTCGTCGTTCGTCACGCTACACCAGCGCCTCGGCGGCACCCTTGGTGACTAGCCCGCCACCTGTCACGCCAGCCTCCCAGGCCGATGCGCTGGAGCGCCTCGCCGAGGCAACGGGCCGCACGTTTACGCCGCGCGCGGTGCGTTGGATCGTCGGCATCGGCATTGTGTCGCTGCTCGCGACGCTGCTCTTGTCGGTATTGTCCGCGAGCCATGAGCCAACGGCCGAGACGGCCGATCCCAACTCGTACTCCTACTCGGCAGTCGGCCATCGCGCCTTCGTCGCGCTGATGGGCAAGGTGGGTATCGACGTCACCGTGAGCCGCCATCGCTCGGCCGAGAAGGCCGCCCCCGACATGCCGTTGCTGGTGCTCGAACCGACCGATACCACCAACGAATTAGAGCACTTGAAGGACATCACCAAGCTCGCCATCAAGGACGATGTGCCAATGCTCGTCGCGTTGCCGAAGTGGTCGGTCGTCGAGAAGAACGACGACGAGCGCTGGGCCAATCGCATCGAGCTGTTGTCGGCCTATCGGGTCATCGACGCGATCAGCGCGGTGAGTAGTGGCCTCGTCGAAGGCGAAGCGCTGGTCTACTTCGGCTCGATGTCGGTCGCCCGCGGCGAGAGCGAGACTGGCACCGTCTCGATTCGCGGCCGCGAGAGCGGTTGGCAGCTGGCGCTCGGCCCGTATCAGATGCTGCCGGATCACGACGACCTCGAACCCATCATCACCGTCGACGGCATCGTCGAAGGCGCGCGCACGCTGCTCGCCCGCGTGCGCGGCACCAATGTCTATCTCTTGAGCGACCCCGATATCGTCAACACGATGGGGATCGGGTCGGGCGACCACGCGAACATCGCCATCGCGTTGGTGACCGAAGTCCTGGGCGCCGATGCGGTCGTGGTCGACGAGGTCAACCACGGCTTCGAGAAGGTCGAGACGATCTGGCAGGAGCTCTTCGGCTTCCCGCTGCTGCTGCTGACTTTGCATGTCGCCGGGCTGCTCGCGCTGGCGCTGTGGGCTGCGATGGCGCGCTTTGGCAAGCCCGAGGCGCGCCCGCCGCGAGTGCCGTCCGGCAAGCAGACGCTGCTCGACAACACCGCCACCTTGTTGGCGCTCGGACGGCATGCAGGCTACGGCGCCAAGCGCTACTTCGAGACGACGCTGCGCGCCCTGTCGCGCACCTACGGGATCCCACCCGAGTCGTCCGACCCGGCGCGCATCGACCTGCTCGCGACGTTGGCGCTGCGACGCGGCAGCAAGACCGACCTGCGCGTTCTCGCGCGCGAGGTAGCAGCGCTCGCCGATCGTGGCGGTGCGCGCGACGAACATCGGGCACGCGAGCTCGCGCGCCGCATCTTCTCCTTCAGGAAAGAGCTTACGGATGGACATGGACATCGCGGCGATTCGTAGTCTGGTGGATGGGCTCAAGGCGCAGATCGCGCGCGTCGTCGTCGGGCAGGACGAGGTCGTCGAGGCGCTCTTCGTGGCGCTCTTGTCGGAGGGCCACATCCTCCTGGAAGGCCCGCCCGGCACGGCCAAGACGCTGCTCGCGCGGGCGTTCGCGGCGTCGTTGGATCTGCAGTTCAACCGGGTGCAGTTCACGCCGGATCTGATGCCCGGCGACGTGCTCGGGACGAACCTCTACAACTTCCAGACGAACGCGTTCAGCCTCACCCGGGGCCCGATCTTCACGGACTTCCTGCTGGCCGACGAGATCAATCGCACGCCGCCGAAGACGCAGTCGGCGCTGTTGCAGGCGATGCAGGAGCGGGCGGTGACGCTCGACGGCGTCACGCACACGCTGTCGTCGGGCTTCATGGTCGTCGCGACGCAGAACCCGATCGAGCAGGAGGGCACCTATCCACTGCCTGAAGCGCAGCTCGATCGCTTTCTACTCAAAGTAATCGTGCCGTGGCCCAATCGCGACGAGGAGCGGCGCATCGTGCGCTTGCATGGCAATCGCACGGCGATGCCGAAGCTCGAGTCGTTCGGGCTCGAGAAGCTGACCAACCTCGATCGCTTGGGCGCGGTGCGCAAGACCGTGTCGGAGCTGCAGCTCGCCGACGAGGTGGCGGACTACATCGTCGACCTGGTGCGCGAGACGCGTGAGCACCCGGCCCTCTTGCATGGTGCCTCGCCGCGCGCAGCGGCCATGTTGGCGACCGCTTCGCGGGCGTTGGCCGTCCTGCGCGGGCGCAGCTTCGTCATCCCCGACGACGTCAAAGAGCTGTTCCTGCCGGCGATGCGCCATCGGGTCGTGCTCGCGCCGGGCGCCGAGGTGGAGGGGCTGACGACGCAGGGCGTGCTCGAGCAGGTGATCGCGCGCGTGCCAGCCCCGCGCTGACGTTGTCTCGATCGCATGCGCAGCCGACTTGCGGTGATCCGACGAAGTTGCTGGTCGCGTCGCATTGCAGAGGCTAGGAATAGCGCCGCACTTCTGCGTTCGTGTGGCCTTGACCTTGGCCGCTGCTGAATGCGACCTTCAAGCCTCAAGGCTCGAGATGCTGCGCTACAAGGCCGACCGTCGCACACTAGTTTTCGTGACAACGTACTTCGCGTTGGTCGCCGTCATGTGGGTCTGGGACCCCGATCAGTGGTATGTCGCCGCGCCGGTGATCGTGGTGCTCTCGAGCCTGTCGTGGATCTGCGCGGTCATCACCCACAACACGATCCACTGCGCCATCTTCGCGAGCCGCAAGCTCAACAAGGCGTTCCAGGTCGTGCTCACGCTGACCTACGGGCACCCGGTGTCGAGCTACGTGTCGGGCCACAACCTGTCGCACCACATGTACATGCAGCAGGCCCGCGACGTGATGCGCACGACCAAGGTCGACTACCGCTGGAACCTGATGAACCTGCTGGCGTTCGTGCCGACCGTCGGGGGCGCTGTGACCAAGGGCGACTTCGCGTTCGCCAAGACCATGCGCAAGCAGCGGCCGCGTTGGTTCAAGCAGTTTGCGGTCGAGGCGATAGCCCTCGTGGTCGTGACTGTCGGGCTCTTCATTCTCGATTGGAGAAAAGCCCTCCTCTACTTCTACGTGCCGCACCTCTGGGCCGCGTGGGGCATTATCGCTATCAACTTCCTCCAGCATGACGGCACCGATGAGACGTCACCCTGGAACCACTCGCGCAACTTCGTCGGCCGCGCCTTCGGTTGGCTCACGTTCAACAACGGCTTCCACGGCATCCATCACATGCACCCGAACCTGCATTGGAGCCTGCTGCGCGACGCGCACGCGAAGGAGCTGGCGCCCCACATCCATCCCAACCTCGACCAGCCGTCGATCGCACTCTACACGTGGGGCGCGTTCATCTGGCCGGGCAAGCGCATCCGCTACGACGGCTCGCCGTACATCATGCCGCCCGCGATGCCCGACCAGTCGTGGCTGCCCGAAGCGCGCGCCGAGGACCTCCCAGAGAACGCTCTCGGCGCCGAGTCCTAGCCGGACACTACTCACTAGTGATGACTGACCACTCTGTTCCAGGCGGGCCGGTCAGGCACTGACCCGCGATCGCCAGACCGCAGAAGCCTGTCGGCAGACACTCCTCGTCGTTGATGCAGACCTCGGTCGCGTTGGCGGCGGTGCATGGGCGCGCGCAGAAGCTCGGCAGCGGGCCGGGCGGCTGCCACTTGCCGTCACCGTCGACGTCGAGCAGGATCGCGTTGGTGGTGGCCATCGGGAAGACCGGGAAGAAGTCCGGAACCGCGGGCGTCGGCGTGAGGATCAACGCGAAGGCAGGGATCGACGCGAAAGCCAACGACGCGACGCGCGGCAGCTGCAGCTCGCCGAAAGGTACATCGAAGAGCACCTTGCGCATGAGGTTGTCCTCGCGCGTGCCCATCGCGATCACCGACACGAAGCTGTCCTCGGCCGGCACTGGCAACGACACGACGTCGTCGAAGTCCTGCACGACCTCGGGCCCGTGCGTCAGCTCGATCACCTTCTCGAGCAAGCCGCCGACGTAGATCTCGATGCGGTCCACGCCGAACCAGCTCGCGGTGCGCACATCGAGCTTCAGATCGAAGGTCGCGCCGCTGACGGTCGCGACCTCGCCCGGCTCCTTGCCGCCAACGAACGCTTGCACGAACGGGCCGAAGCTCGCGAGGGCATGCCCATCGCGCACGGCGCGCGCCGCTTCGCCGACATCGATCTGACCGGCTTCGGCGTCCTGGCGAACCCACGTGCGCGGGGCGCCTGGCTCGCGGTCGCTGCCGTGCGAGTCGGAGGCGCCGGTGATCGTGACGTTCAGGCCCTTCGAGAGCCAACGCATCCAGTCGTCGTAGGTGCCGGGGTGGTCGACACACGGCAGCGCGGCGATGTCGTCGGGGATCACATCGGGATGGTTGACCGGCGCACACGCGGCGGTGTCCGCGTCGGTCGGGATGTGGTTCCAGATCGCGAGCTGCTCTTCGGGCGTGCGGACCAACATCTCGCGCGCGGACAAGAACGCGAGGCGGCGGCGATGGCGTTGCTTACATTCTGACAAGCGCTCGCCCGCGGGGCAGACGGCCAGGGCCGAACTTGGCGAGAGCTCGGGGCAGGCGACATCGAGAGCGGTCGTATCCGTGGCCTTGTCGATGCGCTGGTAGCAGCGGTTGTAGACGATGACCTCGGCGTTGGTCGGCGACCGGATAAGATCAAAGCGCTTCGAGTTGAAGACCTCCATCGCGTCGATGTCGCAGCTCGTCTCAGCGAGCAGCACATTGTTTTGCTCGAGCAATGACAAGCTCCGGTCACCGGCTACGCCATCGAGGCCTATCTGCGAGATGTGCCCGATGAAGCCGTCGCGCGGATGCGCCATGATGCGCACGCCGCCTTTCGGATCGGCGATCTTGTCGGACAGCTCCGCCATGATCGCGGGACCGTCCTTGCAGGTCCAATTCGGCGCGCCATGGTCGGGGATGAGCGACTGGTCGAACTTCAGCGGGAACGCGATGAAGTGGCCGAGCTCGAGGGTCGACAGCTCCACGCCGATGCCGGTCGTGAGGCGGTTCTGCGCCCCCAGGTTCTTCAGCGCCGGACCATAGTCCGCGACGATGTCGTGGTCGGTCGCGACCGCGAGGTCGAGGCCTTCGACCAACACGCGCTTGAGCCGCTCCTCGAAGGCCATGCCCGAGTCGAAGCTCGCCTCGGCGTGCAGGTGGAAGTCACCCGCCACCCAGCCGGCCGTGTCGACCTCGTGCACCAATGACAGCGACAGCGGGATTGTCTGCCCGCTCGCGACGGTGATCTCCTTCTCGGCGATCGACCACTCGGGTCCATGGCTCGCGACGACCGCGTAGCGGCCCGGCTCGATCTCGCTCGTGAGCTCTTTCGAGATCACCACCGAGAAGTGCTTCACGCCATTGCCGAGGCGCCCTTCGCCGAGCCACGGGCGGCGCAGACCGTCGTTGTCCGCGCGCGTTCCGTCGGCCAGGATCGGCACGAACGAGACCTTGGCATCCATCAGCTGGTTCGCCTCGTCGACGACGCGCAGCGCGACCTTGGCAGGCTGCGGCACAATCGGCGCGAGCACAATCGTCTCGCCCGCGACCACCTTCACGCGCTGCATCACGCCGGTCGCGGTACGCGCCGGGTTCTGCGCGAACACGAGGTAGTCGCCCGGCGGCAACGTCGCCGCGAAGTCGCCATCCTCGATCGGATCGTCGCCGACATCGGCCGCGATCTGCGTGACGAGACCCGGCTGCTTCAGGTCGCTGCGCAGGTTCGCCTCGGCCACCGCGTCGATGTCGGTCCACGTCTGGGTCGGGTCGGGATCACGCATCACCGACACCGTCGCGTTCGCCAGCGGCCCGCCCTGCGCATCGCGCACGACGCCACGCAGCGTCCCGACCGCGAGGCCGCGCGCCTTGTAGACCTCGTCCGCGACCGAGGCGATGTCGCCCTTGCCGACCACGAAGTAGCGTTCCCATGTCCAGGCCGCGAGGCGGTCACAGGTGTCGTCGTCTTCAGGCCCGGTCGAACAGTTATTGGCTGCGGTGACGAAGCCGGTCGACGAGCTCGTGATGATCGGCACCAGCACCTTCGGGTCGCCCTGCCCTTCGGTGCGCGTATTGAAGTAGCCGTACGACACGTCGCCGCCGGCGGCCGCCATGTAGTCGAACGTGAGCGGATACGTAAAGGTATCGCGGCCTTCGAAGAGCGCGTCGAAGATCGGCTTCTCCTCGTCGAAGCCCATGTCGGGCGCGAAGATGTCGTTGCGCGCGCCGAAGAACAGGAAGTCGCCGGCCATCACACCGGGCTTCAGGCTCTGTGCTTCGTCGCCGAGGATGGCGGTGAAGATGGCGACGGTCTTGTCGACCGACGGCAGCTCGAGCGTCTCGCCAGTCGGCGGCGGTACGCCCTCGCCGATGCGATAGGCCATGCTCTTGATGCGCACGTAGGGCTTGCCCGGCTCGAGGATGTAGTCGGTCTCGATACGGAAATCGAAGTCGACGCCAGGGAACAGCAGCTTCAAGAGATCGGAGCGCAGGATCGAGAGGGCTTCGAGGAACACGCCGGTCCCACCGGCGACCCGGACGACTGCCGGGTTGCCGTCCGATCCGTCATTGATGATAGTGACCTCGCCCTCGCCGGGACGCGGCCACAGGAGGTTCACGACCGGGATCACCTCGGCCAGTTGGTCCTTGCCGACACCATTGCGATATTGCGCCTGGGGGCGCTGCAGATCGGCGTCGACGAGCGTGCCACCGAAGACGCCCGGCGCGGGCGAGCTCTCGGTGTTGAGCACCGCGACCCGGATGCGGTCGTTCTCGAGGATGAAGTCGCCGACGCGCGCCATCGCGACGTCGCCACCAATAAGCTGATCGGGCGAGGTCGCGCGAAACGCACGCGCGAATGGCTCGGCGTCCTGGCAGCCGAGCGCCGACAGCGCGCCGAGCAACGCAAACCCAATGGTGATGCGGCCGCTCATAGCTCGAACTGGACCTGCAGGACGAGCGAGTTGTTGTCGAGCGCGAGCCCGTTCAACTCCTCGCGGTGCGTGAACTCGAGCTGCGTCTTGAGGTGCTGGCGGTGCAGGTAGTACTGCACTCCGCCCGCGATAGCGATCTGGTCGCCGTTGTTGTCGAAGTCGGCGTTGTCGTCGAGCAGCTCGAAGCGCGCGGTCACGCCGAGCACTTCGCCGACGAGCAGGTAGCCAGCCTCGGCGATGAGCGCCATGCGGTCGATCGAGGTGGGCACGACCGCGTCGGTCGCGGGCTTGTCGCTCGGCACGGCCGAGTCGCTCAGGAACTCGGCGGCGAAGTGGAAGCCGCAGGTCTTGATGATGAGGTCGATCTCGTAGCCGAGCGTCTCGACCGTCTTGCCGTCGTCATAATAGAAGCCGCCACCGACTCCGAGCCGGAAGCCGCCGCGGGCGAAGTCGGGCATGCCGTCGCCGACCGGCCCGAAAGGTGCGAGCTCTGCGCGCGCGACGTAGGCCAGGCGCGTGAAGCGATTGCCTTCGAGCGCGGTCGTCTCGTTGTAGCCCTCGTTGAAGCTCTGCGAGCGCGAGAAGCCGTTGTACGCGCCGACCGCCCAACGCAGGATGCCGTTGCCGACGTCGCCTTCGATCGTCAGGCCGACCTGGCGGAAGGGCACCATCGCGCGCACGCCGAGCGGGCGATCGACCAGCGCGCCGTCGCCGGCCCCCATCAGTGCGAAGCGCGAGTAAGGCACCTTCTTCGCGCCGACCACGAAGCTGATGCCGGTGAGGCCGCGATAGCCGACCCACGCATCGAGCAGGTCGACGCCACCTGGGACCGCCTGCAGCGACAGCTCGAAGTCGGCCTCGCCCCAGGCCCAACCCTTCACGCCAAAGCGCGCACGGCGGATGCGAACACCCGCCGAGTCCGCCGGATCACCACTGGCCAGCAGCGCGTCGTCGCCCTGCCACGGGATGAGCTGCGTTTGCAGGAGACCCACCAGGCTCACCTGCGCGAAGCCACCGTCGAGGACCACGAGGTCGCCGTCATCGTTTTCATCCGCACGGGCAACCCCGCTCGGGGCGGCGAGGCCAGCCAGGATCGCCAGACACGCGAGGGCCGCTGGGCGGCCCAATGGCAGGCAGCCGCTGGCGATACTGCGGCCCATCGAGAAGAGGAGGTTCATGTGCATGGGTCCCTCGGTAATACGGAATGACAGAGTCGCATCCCTCTTAGCGTGGGCGCTGCGCGCTGCCAAGCCTGCCCGAGCGCACCGCCATGGCTGCGAGGATTTGTTGCCTGGGCGTTGCCGAGCTGGCGCCGAGATCAGCGCGCGTCGCTGGCGAGGATCGCGTGGCGCACCATGTCGTGCCAGATTCCGCCATGGAAGTACTCGTCGCGCAGGACGCCCTCCTGCACAAACCCGAGCTTGCCCGCGATGTGCCGCATGCGCGCATTGTCGGCGTAGTGCACGAGCCACAGCTTGTGCAGCCCGAGTTGCTCGAAGCCGAACGCCACCAGGAGCCGCATCGCCTCCTGCCCGAGGCCCTGTCCCTGCACCTCACGATGTCCGATCATCACACCGAGGCGGCCATTCTTCGCGGGCCAGTAGATGCGATGGAGACCTGCGGTGCCGATCAGCTCGCCTGGGCTATGAACGAGCTCGACCGCGAACAGATGATCGGCCGTCGATGCTCGCATCGTGCGCACGAACGAGAGCTCCTGCTCGCGCGTGACAGGCTCGCTGAAGGCCGCGAAGTTACGTGTGATATCGGGTTCATTTAGCCAGGTCATGATCGCATCGACATCGCTCTCGGCGATCGGCCTGAGGCACACGCGCAGCCCCGGCAACACGAACCTCTCGTTCACGTCAGGCGCTGGCTCGGACGCGGCTGTCGGCATTGCCCACCTCGCTGAAAAAAGGAAAAGGCGACGACCCTCACGAGTCATCGCCCTCATCTCACGAGCCTGAGCG